>Ga0181517_10006366_pt1 | contig 10134 bp, 7 predicted proteins | sample PEATcosm2014_Bin_31_FD_119748 | JGI IMG/M metagenome (GOLD analysis project Ga0181517, IMG submission 119748) | Peatland microbial communities from MTU Mesocosm Facility, Houghton, MI, USA - PEATcosm2014_Bin01_30_metaG | ecosystem: Environmental > Terrestrial > Soil > Wetlands > Peat | place... | reverse complement strand
TTGGGCCGGAATTCAAGAATTTCGGCTTCCCCGAGCTGCCCGGTGTGGCTTGGCTAACAACGGAGCCGGTCAAGGGAGACCCCGGCGGAGAAAAACCCGCCGAGAAGCCTGCTGCGGCGAAGCCGGCCCAGGGCGGGACGGCGTCCGAGACTCCCGATGCGGGAAAGACGCCCGGGAATACGGCAACAACGCCCAAAGCGGGGACGAAGCCGTCGTCCGGCACGTCGGGCCGGGCGCCGTGACGACATTCTTGTGCGACTCGGGACAGATGCCACGTTTGGCCGCCGCCGGCCGCTAAGAAGCTAGCTCTTCAAGATGTGGCACAACCGCCCTCGGCTGTGGCAGCGGCTCGGCACAGCCGGGGCGGCTGTACGACATTGCCGCGCTCTGGGCGCCGATTCGTCTTGTCGCGGCGGAAAAAACGACGTAAAATCAAGGTGGACTGCGAATTCGTCCGGCTCTCGTTGCTTGCCCTTAGCACCTCTGAACGTGAAAAAACGCAAACCCCGCCAGGCCATCCCGCTAAAACAGCTTCACGTCGGCCAGTGTGCTCAGATCACCCGCGTCGTCGGTCATCCCGACCAGGTTCACCAACTGGCCGAGTTTGGTTTGCGCGGGGGTACGAAAATTGAGATGTTTCGCCGGGGAAATCCCTGCATCATTCGGCTGGCCGGCAGCAAAGTCTGCTTGCGGGCCGACGATCTGTTGAACGTGTTGGTCGAGCCGGCCGCGACCCACTCATGAAGCTCAGCCTCGTAATGTCGCCAGGCCGACCAACGGGAGGCCGGCAAACAGGAGCTTTCGGCTTGCATCAGGCGACATTGCTTGCCTGAGTTCCAATAATGTCCGCAACCACGGAAGCACGTACGTTCACGGTGGCCCTGATCGGGAATCCGAACACGGGCAAGTCCACGCTCTTTACCGGCCTGGTCGGCGTCCGCCAGCACGTGGGGAACTATCCCGGCGTGACGGTGGAGAAGAAAACGGGGCGGATGCAGTTTGCCGGGCGGCAGTTCGAACTCATCGATCTGCCGGGGCTCTACAGCATGGCTCCCCGCTCGCGCGACGAGATGGTGGCGGTCGACCTGCTGCTGGGCCGCCGCGACGACGTGGCGCCGGTCGATGCCGTGCTCTGCATCGTCGATGCCAGCAACCTGCAACGCAACCTGTACCTGGTCAGCCAGGTGCTCGAGTTGGGCCTGCCGACCGTGCTGGCCGTCAACATGCTGGACGTGGCCGAAAACCACGGCATCCGCATCGACCTGAAACTGCTCGAACAGCGGCTGGGCATGCCGGTGGTGGCCGTACAGGCCAATCGGCGCGTGGGGCTCGGCCGTTTGAAAACGGCGCTGGCGGCGGCCTTGACGGCCAGTGCCGGAGGCAAGAAGCACGACGAGACCCCGCTGCCCGAGGCGTTCGAGGCCGAGGTCACGGCGCTGGAAGCGGAGTTGGCCGCCGTTTCGGCCGCGGATGGCGCCCCGCCGTTGCCCCGCTGCCTGGTGCGACGGCTCTTGCTAGACGTCAACGGCTATTTGCAGCGGACGCTGTTGCAGGAGGCCCAGGATTACTGGACGCCGCGGCTGGAAGCGGCGCGGGCCCATTTGGCGACCGCCGGCTGTCCCGTGCCCGAGGTCGAGACGTTCGCCCGTTACGATTGGGCTCACGACGTGCTCGAAGGCGCAGTGGTCGAGCCGCATCGGTACAAAGTGACCGGCACCGACCGGATCGATCGCGTGCTCACCCACGGTTTTTGGGGCATGCTCGTCTTCGCTGTGGTGATGCTCGTCGTCTTTCAAGCGGTGTTCGTCGGCGCGCGGCCGGTGATGCAGTGGATTCAGGACACCACGGCGGCGGCCGGCGGCTGGGTCGAGGCCCACATGGCCGACGGCGCCCTGCGGAGCCTGCTGGTGGGCGGCGTCGTGGGCGGCGCAGGGGCCGTGTTGGCATTCCTGCCGCAAATCCTCGTGCTGTTCGCCTGTCTCGCCGTGTTGGAAGACTGCGGCTGCATGGCCCGCAGCGCCTATCTGATGGACCGCGTGATGGTCCGCGTCGGCCTCAGCGGAAAATCGTTCATTCCCCTGCTTTCGTCCTTCGCCTGCGCCGTGCCGGGCATTATGGCTACGCGAGTGATCGAAAACGAGCGCGACCGGCTGACCACGATCCTGGTGGCCCCGCTGTTGACCTGTTCGGCGCGGCTGCCCATCTACGCGCTGTTGATCGCGGCGTTGATTCCGTCGCAAAGCTATCTGGGCGGGCTGTTGAACCTGCAAGGATTGACGCTGGCCGCCCTGTATCTGCTGGGAATCGTCGCCGCCGTGATTTGCGCGACGGTCTTCAAGCGGACCATCCTCCGCGGCCAGACGCCGACCTTCGTGATGGAACTGCCCAGCTACAAGTGGCCGTCGCCGCGGACGGTCATCTTTCGCATGGCCGAGCGCGGCTGGGTGTTCGTGCGTTGCGCCGGGACGTTGATCCTCTGCGTGTCGATCCTGGTGTGGGCCGCCCTCTACTATCCGCACGATCCGCAGGCCACGCATCAGCAGCAACAGCGGGAAAGCTACTTGGGCCAGGCCGGCCGCGTGATCGAGCCGGCCGTGCGGCCGCTGGGTTGGGATTGGCGGATCGGCTGCGCGGTGCTCGCGTCGCTGCCGGCCCGCGAGATCGTCGTGGCCACCATGGGCGTGATGTATCACCTGGACGACGATGACGCCGCGGGTTCGCCGCCGGGCGACGCCCGCTGGGCGGAAAAGCTCCGCCACGTCACCTGGGATGGCAGCCAGCGGCCCGTGTTCAACGTGCCCGTGGCCCTGTCGATCATGGTCTTTTTCGCGCTCTGCGCCCAATGCGCGGCCACGTTGGCGGTGATCCGCCGCGAGACGAACAGTTGGCGCTGGCCGGCGTTTACGTTCGCCTATATGACGATGCTGGCCTATTTCGGAGCGATGATAACGTATCAAGTGGGGACGTGGCTGAGCGGCTATAGCGTATCAGGTTGAAAATGAGGTCCCCTCTCCCGCCGGGAGAGGGTTAGGGTGAGGGCAATTGGCGTGTGGTTCCCAATGCTAACCGCCCTCACCCCCAACCCCTCTCCCGCATGCGGGAGAGGGGAGTTTCGCGACAGCGGCGGACGGAAACCATGAGCATCACTTGGCAAGACCTGGTGACGGCCGGCATTCTGCTGGTGGTCGCCGGCTATTTGATACGCTGCCTGGTGCGATTTATCCGCCGGAAGGGCATGCCGGCTTGCGGCTGCTGCGGGCAGTGCTCGGCCGAAGCCGCGGAGAAGCCGTTAGTCAATCTCGATGAGCCGCCGGGCGAATAGCGTTGACCGTGTTGCACAGCCGGGGGCGGCTGTGCTACATAAAATGCTACGGGGGCCGCAGGAAGCCGGCGGCGGCCCAGTCGGCATGGTCGGCAAAGATGCCGTCGCCCCCGTCGGTGACCACCAGGCGAATCCTCTTGCTGCCGGCCGGGATCGGCACGTCGAAGTAGTAGAAATCGCCGGGCCGCATCACGATCGACCGCCTCGCCGGCCGCCCATCAAGCCATACCTCGAACGCCACGCTGGCCTGGGGATAATCCTTCATCTCGTCATCGACGCCCACCACGGCCACGAAGCGGCGAAAGTCGGGCCTCAGATCGTACACGAGTTCCGAGACCGCATGAACGCCGACGCCCCGGGCGTATTGGCTGCCGGTGATCGATAGCGGGCCGCCCTGGATCGAGTGGTCCATGCGCGGCTGGCCGCCCCAACCCACCGTGGCCCGCTCCGGCTTGAGGTCCGACAAATAGACGTCCGGCCGCGGCGGCTTGGGACCGCGGGCGACGAACGTGGCCGCAGCCATTTCGCTCTGCTGGCCCGCCACGATCGCCACGGCTTGAATCGTCGTGGTCTTCGTGAGCCGCAGCGGCGCCGCGTAGCGCGGCGAGTCGGCCGTCGGCGCGGTGCCGTCCAGTGTGTAATGGATTTCCGCCCCGGGCCTGTTCAGCGGCAGGGCCAGGCTCACCTCGGTCGATTCGCCGAACGTCCGGCTGCCGGTCGATATCCGAGGTGCGGGCATCGGCAAGCGGGTCAAATCGGCGGTGAACACTTCCGTGAGCCGGCTGTCGCCGGAGAACACGGCCGCACGGATGCTGGTCGTCTTGTCGATCGAAAAAGGATCGGCATAGCGCGGCGACGCGGCCGTGGGCGCGGTGCCGTCGGTCGTGTAGTGAATCTGGCCGCCGGCGATGGTCGTTCCCAGGGTGATCGTTTGGTTCATGACGAACGCGGACGTTTTCGGCTCGATCCAGGCGTAAGCCAGCTTCACCATCGCGCAACCGCGGCGAAGCGGCACGTCGAGGCGCAACCGGTGACCGTCGTCCTGGGCGGCCAGGCCGCTCCAGGCATTTTCACCCGGATGAATCACTTCGATGCGAAAGCCGTTTTGGCCGGCAATTCGCGGCAAGTCGGCCAGCACTACCGCGACCGTCGATGCCTGGCCGCCGAAGGTAACGGGCAAAACGTATCCGCCGGGCACCTCGAAAAGATTGGCCTTCGCCTTTTTGCCCAGAACCTCGATGACGTGCGGTCGGAGCACCCACCGCTTGCCGCGAATGGCATCGAGCAGAGGGCCATAGTCGAGATACGACTGGTCGCTCGCGGTGTTCGGCTGGATGCAGTGGTTGTTGTTGGGATAGGGGGCCGTCGGATAAGCGCCCAAGTGAAGGTGGCGTTGGAAATAGGCGTCGGGGTCGGGTTGCAGCGTGCCGGGATCGGGGGTCCAGCACAAGAGCGGCTTGCGAACCGCCAGAATCGCGTTGACGTTGAGCGCCGGGCCCATGTGTCCGAACTCGCAATAGATGCCGTCGAGGTGCCGCAGCAGTTCGAGCCGCTTCGTCTGATTGTTGCCGAAGATGACTTTATCGCCGCGGTGCATCAGCGGTCCAAGCTTCGACATGATCTCACGCCACGACATATACAAGGATCGGGCCGGACGGCCATCGACCCAGCTCTGGCCGTCGTCGCCGCGCGGATTGTAGAAGCGCAGCCAATCCATGCGGTCGATGCAGATGCCGTCGGCCGCCGGCAGCCGATCCAGATGCCGCTGGGCCTGCTCCAGCAGGAATTTTTGATAGACCGGATCGCCCGGATCGACCCCCATCGCTCCTTCCCACGAGCCGACCGGCTTATCGTGGAGCATGAGCAAGGCGTTGGGCAGCTTGGCGTACAAGTAGTCGTTCGGGTCCTTCCAGAGGTCGCTTTCGCGGGTAGCCTTCCGCGGCGGGGCGGGCCAGCGCAGGTCCCGCCCGAACTCGGTCACGTTGAAATAGCTGAGCACGTGGAGGCCTCGCTCGCGCATCCAGCGGGAATAGTCGTTCAGGCTCTTGAAGGAATTGAAGGCCGATTTGCCCGGGATGGCCGGCTCCAGAACGTGCCGATGCCAGGTTTCGTTCTCGTCGCTGAGGGGCGGCAGGAACATGCCCATGTAGGGAAAATCCTCGCTGCACTTCCAGTTGATGCGGAAGGCCATGCGGTACAGGTCTGTGACGTCGAAATGCCGCTCGTCGGCCGAATAGGCCGCGCAGCCGGCCATCTCATCAACCCGGGGATTGGGCGGGTTGAACCACTGGGGATAGCGGGCGACCATCCAGCGGAGCCCGCCGCGCCAATCGGCCGGATGCGTGACCAGGTCCATGGCGAAGCGGAGCGGCCGATCGGCGCCGATGCGATATTTCGAGCGGGTCCACGTCAGGCCGCCGGCGACCGTGGTTTTAAGCTGCTGATCGAGCAGAATGTCTTCGGGCGAGAGGACCAGCGAAAGCCCGAGATCCCCGGCCGGCTCGACGATGGTCACGAGCGGCACGGCCACCAGGTTTGGCTCACCCGGGCCGCCGTTGTAGTTCCACAGCCGGTCGGCAAAGGGGCGGAACACCAGCGGGTCTTGCCAGCCGCCGTGCTGATCCGGATCGGACCATGCGGTCCAGAAGCAGGCGTTTTGGGCGTCGGGATATTGCAGCCGGGTGGCAATGTCGGTGGTCCAAGGTCCGCCCTGGCCGCGAATCTCGATCTCCCAGCGGATGCTTTCTTTGCCCGGCAGGAATCGCTCGACCAGCAGGCAGCGGTTCTTGGTGGCATCGTGCACGAGCGGTTTGACGAACTCGACGCCGTCGGCAAGGGTTTTTACGGTTGTTTTGCCATCTATCCGGCAGCCAGCCAAAAGGGTTTCTGCGGTCAATGTGCGCGGCAAGCGATTCTCGCCGAGCTTCGCACTGATTACACGGCCATCGGCCGAGAGCTTAACGGTCAGCCCACCGCTGTGGACTTCGATGGGGGCCCCGTCTTCTGTCGCGGCGACAGAACCGAGACGGAGCGTGTTTAAAGCCAGGAACAGGAGGAGCGATTTCACGGCAAAGCCCTTTGTTCTTGTGGGGATGTCGGCGGACGCCGACCGTTGTTCACTACAATTTCGGCGATCACCAATCCGTCTTTCGGAACACTCAACTCAAGTTTCTGCCCGGCCTTGATCTGCCGCAGATCGGGCGGCCCCAACAGGTCGCCCTCGCTATTATAACGGTAAAGCCGCAGCGTGTTGGCGCGGCTCGGCCAGTCGAACGTTCGCGAAACGCGGCTGATTAACCGCTCCTCGGCTTCGATCCATCCCGGCTCATGCTTGCGGCTTCGAGTTAACGTGGCGCAACGGTGGCGTCGCTTCGGCTATTGGCAATTGTCGCAGACAGCCTTCATCTTCGTTGTGAACTTGTTCCAGAGTTTCTCGTCCGTTTGAAGATTAGTGGCATACTGTTCGACGGCACATTTCAATCCACGCAGAACGGCGGTCGCGTTGATGGTCTTGCGTTTCGTGTCGAGTAGAGGACCGCTTCGAAGCACCCGCCAACCACCGCGAGTTTCACTTTGGTGGAGGATTCCGCAACGAATATCCTTGAAGAACCAGTCATTGCCACCGGCAAATACTTTCAGGCAAGAGTCACGTGCGAAGAAATCCCGAAACATTTGTTTGCTCGCGCGGTCCGTGTCAGGAAGGCCTTGGTAGAACGACTCAAGAGTCTCTATGACCAAGCACGCAATTGCCATGCCGGCAAAGCCATGCTTGCTCTTCGAGTCTGTTATGGGCCGAAAGTAGCGTTCACAAAATCGCTCAACTATGAATTTGCCAAGTGAACGCCTGTCGGCTGCGGCCTCCAGGGCACGGTACTGAGCCACGTTAACTGACGACGACAACAGGGTTTTTTCCCCGACCATTATTGTGAGCCCCTTCGTGCGGTTTAGAGTTAATGGGTCCAAGAGCTCAATTCTTTTCTATCAAATGGATTTCCGCCCATCCTTTCTTTCCATCTGGTAGCAGCCAATAACCGCTCTTGTCTGCCGCCGATGTGGTAACACCGTCGGTCAGCGTGCGCTCCGAAAAATCATCAGAGAACCTAGCGCTCGCCGTCACCCGACAACCTAGCGCAATGTTACAACCTTGCGCAGCGCTATTTGCTCCAACAAATACCTGAGCTTCAGACATGCCACCGCCCTTCCCGTACCACTGGACTATCTCCACCCGCAAAATATCAGCACTTACCTGCGGAACCCTTACGGACAAAAACGTATCTTTGTATGCCTCCCACGGTACCTGCAATCCGTTGGTACGCCACACCTCTTTCCTGCCTCGCAGCAAAGCGATATTACAGATCTTTGTGCCCCGGTCGTTCCATCCGGCCATGTGTTGGTTCCAAATAACTACTTTTTCTATCGGCAACACGATAAGTCGTTTTCGGATCTTCTCCCTCTGTGCGGGCAATAGCCCGGGCAACGCTTGCTTATACCAATAGATGGCTCTCGTCTTCGAAATCCCCCACCATGCGTCCCCCAATTTCAGTTGGTCCGCGGGCACCTCCGCTCGCTTCATGTCTCTCTCCGCCAGTGCCTTCCATTTTGTGTTGTCGCTCTTTTTCAACATCGACAATCCATTGTCCCAGTCACCTTTGACGAGACACAGATACTTGCCGACACTCAGATTGGCATCGGGATCGTTAGGCTTTGTCTTCAGCGTGTCCATCGCCTCCTTTGCTTCAGCGTATGCTTTTGACGCCGCTTCCAACTCCTTGTTTTTTGTAGCGATCTCTTTGACTCGGATTAGCTGTCCCGCCCCGCGGATCATCGTCTTGGCGATCTCGAAGTTGTCTTCAGCAATCGCGTCATCCACGATCAGCAGGGCAGCCTCGGCAAGTGACCTCTTCTGCTCAACTGTGCGCGCCGCTTTCGCAGCCTGTTTAACGATGTCCGCCTTAGCCTGCGCAGCAGAAATGTCATATCTGCTTGCAATCTCATCAATCACTTCAAAAGCCAATTCCCTCTGGAACGCTTCGGCGGCGACGTTCTTTGCCTCCCACAATAACGCAAGTCGGTCCGTAGGGTCTTGCGTCTCTTTGGCCTTTTGAATCAATTTCTCTGCAAGAGCGGCCTTGTCGGAGTTGTAGTCCGCACTGTAGGCATCCCGAACCCTTGCTATTGCCTTCTGCTGGGCGGCGTTGTCGGGAAGCGGCAGTTTGTGTCTCGGGGGTTCGGCATCGGCGTGGGGCGGCATCAACGCAGCCAACGTGAAGAGAAATGCGACGGCGAAAGGCGCAGCGCGTTTGCCAAGTGCCGCACACGGATTAGCGGTTGATGACAGCATAGGTCCCTCGCAGATGGTTGTGGTCTTCGAAGGAGATCGGTGTTTATGTGCCTGCTACGAAACGGATGGGAGCGTCAAACCACGACCGCGCATCACAGCCCCCGAAGGAGTCCCGTGGTTGGGATCGACAGCGACACCCGGCGAAAGATGCGTCAATGGACGGAGCATTGGAACTCCTTACGGTTGCCATCCTTCCTTCTGCAGTGCTCCGACGTCATCTGCCCTTTCTCGTTCAGCCAACGCGAGATTTTCGAGAAAATCGATTTCTCTCGCAACGACCTCATCGATTCTTCCTGCGTATGTCTCACGTTTCGCGTCGGCCCCACGCTCCCACAATTCCGCGGACTCTTTGAGGCCTCGACGCAGATGACGGTACACCTTGTCGAGCGGCATTCCCGTCCCGACTTTGTCAGAAATGAGATTCATCATCTGCTCCCGAAATCTTCCCATCTCGTCATCCTCCATTCGCTAGAACTTTCTTTCGCCTCAACAGTTACGCGTTTGATCGTTATGGGTTCCACCTGCTTTCGAATCGACCCGCTCTCGCACAACAGCGAAGGCGGCGACTTGGCCGCCCTAAGATTCCGAGCCCCAAGCACATGGTTTCCCCATTTTACTGCAGGGGCCAACCCTGTCAACAATTCCCGTTTTCCATCCGCGTCCCATGGCTCCTTGCTGCGGCCGGACTGCTTCACCCGGAAGACTGGATCACCGCGCAACCGTTTCCGTCTTGCCGGGGCCGCAGTCGAGACCAATGAGCGGACTCCTGCTCTCAAGCCATGGCTCGTGGGCCAAGGCAGCGCAGGCCGGCTCCCCGCGGCCCTCACTCCGTCGCGATGGCCGCGGCGCGCCGCATTCGTTGTAACTCTTGCTGCTGGTGCGCGGTGAGCTTTGACGGCCCCAGGTCGACGACCAGTTTCTTCAGCGTGCCGGTGAAACGGAACGGCATCTTCTCCGCGTAATTCTCGACCACCGGCGTGCCGGTGTCCTCGCCGACGTCGAACGTCTCGTCGAGTGAGAAACGATTGCCAATGGTCCGCTCGATATGGTTTTTGGCCACCTTCCGGCCATCGACGGAGATCGCGCCGGTGCCCCCTTTGCCGATGCCGCCGCCGTCGTAGCTGAAATCGAAGGCGAGCGTGTGCGGGCCGGCCGGCAGCTTCTCCTCGGCCCTGACCCAATACTTGTGCCGGGGCTGGTCGGAAAAGGCGTAGACGAAGGCCGGCTTGCCGTCCAGCACGAGGAAGGCCCAGCCGCCGCAATGGCCGCCTTGGGTGGCCAACACGCCTTCGGCCCCGCTGGGCGGCATCTCGACCTCGGCCGTGATGCGGAACGACTTGTTTTTCACGTCGGGGGCCGTGGCCTCGGGGATCCGCACCATGCCGGGATAATAGGTGAAGCTGGTGCGCCCCCGGCTCAGGCTGGGGCGATTGGCCGGATTGGCCCGCTCGGCGAAACGGCAATCGAGCGG
>Ga0181517_10006363_pt1 | contig 10135 bp, 8 predicted proteins | sample PEATcosm2014_Bin_31_FD_119748 | JGI IMG/M metagenome (GOLD analysis project Ga0181517, IMG submission 119748) | Peatland microbial communities from MTU Mesocosm Facility, Houghton, MI, USA - PEATcosm2014_Bin01_30_metaG | ecosystem: Environmental > Terrestrial > Soil > Wetlands > Peat | place... | reverse complement strand
CACACTGGGCATTTTGCGCGTGACGCAGGCGCAGAGCGCGTACGTCGAGACGGCGGATCCGGGCCAGGGAACGACGGGAACCGGAATCACCGGCGCAACCATTCCGACTTTCAGCGCCACAAAATTTGCAGTGACCGCGGACGGCGGCCAGCAATGGAAATGCTATGGCCCGGCGGTGATCGCGTGGGGATTGCCGGCGCCGACGAAAGCCCCGATCCTCACGGCAGCGAACGGGACCAGATGGTGGCAACCGAATTTTACCGTGACCGCTTATTACGCCATCCTCGACAGCAACGGGAATATCGAAATTCCTTCGGTGGGCGCAACCCTTACCGGCCGGGCTTATCCGACGTGGGCCGCGATCTCGACAACTTCCGTGGGCATCACATCGGACGGCGGCACCCAATGGCTGAATCTCGGCGTGCCCGGTGCGTGGACCCCATTGACGGTTTTTTATCTCTACCCTTCCGGCGCGACCGGCGGGACCGGAACCTGCGTCATCCTCGACTCAAACGGCAACCTCCAAAGGGTCACCAATGGCAGCGGAGGAACCAGCGGGGCGACCGTGCCGACGTGGGCGACGACGGCAGGCGTGACGACAACCGATGGCGGCCTGACGTGGACTTGCTTGGGGCCAGGGACGATCCTCACGACGGCGACCATTCGATATGCGTTCTCGACGCATGGCGTCGACGGCAGCGTTTCAACGGCTTCGCCCTTGGCAGTTGTCAACGGCCCGATTCTCGGACCGATGAACGCAGCGGCGGATTCGCCGCTCGATTATTTTGCGCTGCAGTGCATCCTTGTCGAAAGCCCGAATCTCGATCAGACCGACCAGGTGTGGATCTGGCGCACCGCGCAGGGTCAGGCGACGCTCATCCTCGAGGACCAGGTCCCGATCGATAATTTCCAGAATCACACCGGGACGCGGCCGGCTGACGATTATTCGTTTCTCGTTTACGACGAACTCGGCATCACCGACACATCGACAAACGGCAACGGCGCGCTCGATGCTTTGATCGCGGCGCCGGTTGCGCTTTCGAACGCGCCGCCGGCGCTGCAGTCGACCGCTCCCGTGTATCACCTCAACCGGGTGTGGATGATCCTCGGCAACAGCGTCGTCTACTCCGGAGGGCCGGACACGGTTGTAGGCAATGGCAACACCGCTTTCCCGCCCTTGAACGCGATCGGCTTTCAGGGCGTGCCCATCCGCATGGTCGCGGTGACGGTTGAAAACGGAGGTTTGCTCGTCTATACGACCGCCGGCATCGAAATCATCCTGGGAACGGGCACATCGGCGAATCCCTTCTACGCGACGACCTACTACGACAAAGTGTTTCTCGCCGGCTACGATGCGCTCGACACCCTCGGCACAGCGCATTACCTGATGGAATCGAACTTGAAAGTCAGCTCGATTGCGATTCAGTATCCGTTCAATCCGCAGAGCGGCTACACCGAAGTCGGTTTCCCAGTTGGCGATCAGTTCATCAAGACGACGACGGGCGGCATCTCCGCATCGCTCTACACGCAGAGCGGGACTTTCATTTCGTGGAACATCGCGAACACCACGGACACGGCGATGTACGTTGCCGACGGGGCCGTCGGATGGCGGCGCATGTCGAATGCCGCACCGCCGGAGAGCGGATTGCTCTGGAGCCCGCGGGCGGCCATCAATGGCGGCACATCGGCGGTGCAATCGATCGAGGTTTCGCCGGGCGTGTTTCAAGTGCTGATCGGACCGCCGAGCGGCGGCGGAGTCATCCGCATGCGCGACACCACGGGAGCAGTTTTTACCGATGAAGCGCCGAACGGAGCCAGCAGCGCGGCCTATCCGGCATGGGACGTCAAGGGCGTCATCCTGCTTTGCACGACGGGCCAGACGGCGGAGCTCGCGTGGGTCGCAACCAAGAGCACCGCGGTCGGTAAGCGGCCGACGATCGGAGTGTTGATGGATGAGATCCAGCCGACGCAGGCGCTCCCGTTTGCGATTCTGCAGCCGACTTCGCAGGATCCGCCGATTCTGCAGCCATCGACGACAGCCTACTCAGACAAGTACGATTGCCTGCAAAACAGCTTCACGCTGAAAGGGGATTGCGTCTCGCTCAAATTCGACTATGGGACGCAGGCCTTCGCCGACGAGCTGCTCGACTTCCAGATTTTGGGCAAGAAAGACGAATTGAAACTGGCGGCAACCGCGGGGTGAGACTCTTATGAGCATGGCTTACCGTGGAACAACTCGCGTTTTAGGGGCGTGCGAGTGGACACCGGAATTCATGCCGGTATGTCGATTGCTCCGACATGTTCCTAAGCTCGCGGCAATGCGATGCAGATGGCACGCGGTGAGCCAGCCCCTGAAAGGCGCGCGATGACGGCGACGAGGACGCTTCGATTCGATCCCGGCTATGTACTCGAACCGGCCAGCTTCGCGCACCGAGGCCTGGCCGAAGAGTGGACGGCACAGGATAAGGACCACGCCGGATGCGTCGATCCGCGCTTTTGGCTGGAGCAGGACGAATCGCGCGACAGCTACCTGGTTTCCGACAGCTTCGGTCCGGTGATGTTTTTCAAGATCATCATCTGGCATGCCTACCCGTCCGACGAAAGACACGCCGAGCTGCACATGCAATTCATGCCGGCGTCGACTTCGCACGATCACACGCGGATCGGCCAGGCGCTGCTCAAAGGGTGCCCCTGGCTGGAGCTGATTTTGATCGGCGCGGGGGCGAGCGAGATTTATTTCGACAGCACTTCTCCGGGGTTGGTAGCATTCACCACAAAGCGCATGGGATTTACCGAGGAGCGCGGCCAGCTAAGAAAGCGGCTGGAGCTATCGACGGCTGGCCGGAAATGAAATGGGAGGGTATCCATCGTGTGCGGCGCGACTTCGACACAGAATAACCTCCAGGCGGAGGACATGCAGACCCTGAAGGACTACAACTCCGCTTTCCAGCAGCAATATGCCAACCAGCAAGGTCTCTTTAATGGCATCACCTCCGTTTTGACCCCGATTTTCAACAAAGGCCCGAATCAGCAGGGATTTTCAACGGCCGAGGAAAACACGCTCGACTCGCAGGCCGTCGAAGGAACCGCCGAGAACTACGCCGGCGCCGCGAAAGCGGTGAATGAGCAGATCGGCGCCGAGGGCGGAGGAAACACGCCACTTTCGACAGGCGGGCAGACCGAACTCAAAGAGGAAGTCGCACAATCGGCCGCCAACCAGGAGAGCAGCGAAGAGACGCAGATCCAGGAGCAGAATTACGCCACCGGCCGCGAGAACTTTCAAAACGCCGAATCGGGACTTATGGCAGTCGCCTCGGGCGAAAATCCTCTCGGCTACGAGGAAGGCGCAACCAGCCAGGCGAACGCCACCGGGACCGTCGCCAACCAGATCGCCTCGGAAAATAACTCCTGGTACAGCGCCGCGATGGGCGCAGTCGGGTCGACCGGTTCGTCGGTCATCAGCGAAAACCCTGGCGATATCTTTGGCTGATAAGAATGGCATTGTTACCCGATTGTTATCGGGTTTTAAGAGGGTGAGAATGGACAGCGCCACAGCGGATCCCACGCAGCAGACACCGGCAGCAGCTCCGCCAGCGCAGCCAGCGGCGGGCGGCGGGAATGGTGCATCGACGCCAGGGCAGCAGCCAAGCGCGGGGCCAAACTGGTCTGACGCCGCGACGGGTGCCAGCCAGCCGATGACCGCAGCGCCGCCGCCGGCAGCTCCGCCGAAAAACGCCACCGCGCAGCCGGTAGCGGCGCCGCCGCCGACCGCGCAGCCGGTGCGCCCTGGCGGCTTGCGCGGCTTCGTCGATAAAATGCTCGACTCGATGGCTGGGACCGACACCAGCCGCGTGCGCAAGGAACCGGACGGAACGCTCTACCTGCAGCACGAGACACCAACCCGCGGCCAGCAGTGGCTCAGGATCGCCGTAGAAGGACTCAGGGGCGCCGCGGCCGGGATGGCGGCGGGGAAAGGGGCAGGCAACCAGGGCAAAGCCCTGGAGGCCGGCATAGAGGCCGGGGACAAGGCGCAGGGACAGAAGGAAGAAGACTACAAAAACCAGCAGCTCGCCGTCGCCAATTCGCAGGCGCTCAAACATCAGATGGCGGCGAACGCTTTCGCGATGACGCGTCTCCAGGTCAAGGCGGCGCAGGAAGATATCGAATTTTCGGAAAAGCGCGGCAAGGAGCTAGAAGGCGATGGAGGCAGACCGATGGGCCGTGTCTCGCAACTAACCGACCTGACCAAGCTCATGCGCGATACGCCTGGATTCCACGACGACCAGGCCCAGCACGACGTTTTCCAGCCAGTGCAACAGTATGACGAAAACGGCAAAGCGAACGGTTTCGAAATCTATCGCATGCCGCAGGGATGGGGCGAAGAGACCACCCCGCCGGGCACGGTGTTCCATGTCTTCAATCCGATTTTGAACGGCGGGAAAGGCGGCCTGGAGGAGCAGAAGACCACGGAGTGGACGCCGAAATCGAAAATCAATTCTTACGAAATGGCAGCCGGCACCGCGTCGCAGGATTACGCGCTCAAAGCGGCCGACGTGGCCGCGAAACAGGCTGAGCCGGGAAAAACCAATGCCGAAGCGGCCGAGGCGCGCGCTACCGCAGCAGTGAAGCCGAGCGAAGCAGCCAAAAATTACGCGGAGGCGGGCAAGGACAGGGCCGAAGCCGCTGCAGCGGGCGGCGAGAACGACCAAGGCACTGTCGACCTGATCGGCCAGGGCCGGGCTCAGCTCGCAACCCTCTCCCGCATGCTCTCGAAGAATCCGCAACTGCTCGAAGCTGTGACCCAGAAATATCCAGGGTTCGACGGCAACAAAGTGCAGAGCTATCTCAAGACTTACGAGGATTTCACCTCCGGTAAAACTTCGACGGCGCTCAATTCCGGCGGCGTCGCATTCAAGCACCTGCAGGAACTACGTGCGTTGAACACCGTCGGCAGCCACGTACCCGGAACGCCGGCCTACAATGCCTACCAAAACAAAGCGGACACCGTGGCGACGGAGCTCGCGAAGTTCTACGGGGATTCGACCGTTCCCGGCATCGCGGCGATCAAAAGCACGCTGACTTCCACGCTGCCGGGGACGCGCCAGGCTGCCATCAGCACACAATCGAAGTCGATGGGCGACAAGATGGATCAGTACGAACAGCAGTGGAAGAATGCCGCGCCTAGCGCAGCCTATGAGGCTCCGCTGCCGGGGATCGGACTCGAAGCGAAAGAAGCGCGAGCAGCTCTCGACCCTGGCTATGCGCAGCGATTGACCGTGCGCCTCAAAGCTCCCAATGGTGAAGTGAGCGACGTGCCCTATCTGCAGATGCGTCACTATCTCGATAAGGGCGCGACGGTGGCCGAGCAATGAGCACCGCAGGATGGTTCGCCCAGAATTCTCCTTCGGGCGCGCCGCCGCCTTCGGCGCCGCCGGTGGCGAAAACTCCGGCGGCCCCTGCGAACACCACGAGCTGGTTTGCGCAAAACGGTCCCGGCGCGGCCGCTCCTACCGCGCCAGCGACGCCTTCCGCGGCCGAAGCGCCCTCGACGAGCGGAAAAAGCGAAGGCGTCTACCAGATGAAATCGCCGGACGGCCGCCAGGTGCAGATCCCGTACTCAGGAGTGAAGACCGCCGGGCCGAATGGCTATCGATTCGTGAATCAGGGGGAGCTCGCACGCTACGCGAAGGATCATGCTGCGGATCCGATCGACGAGGGCGCGGTCGATAAATATCTCGACAAGGTGCCATGGTGGGACATGCCAGGCCACGCGCTCAATCTTTTGAGCGGTGTCGGTACCGGCATCGAGAAGACAGCCGCAGGCCTCGACCGCGCGGTGCGCGGTAGCGGACCGCTTACCGGACCCGAGGAGCAGCTCCAGCTCGACGCGGCGCGGCCGACTCAAGGTCTTCAGACGGCCGGGGAGTTTGGCGAAAACGTCGGGGAATTCTTTTCGGGCGAGGAGCTGCTCGGATTGGTCGGCAAAGGCCTGCAGGGCGCGGAGAAACTGAAGGCCGCGACGCAGGCGGCGCAACTGCTCGAAAAACATCCAATGATTGCGAAGCTGGTCAAGATCGGACAGAACGCGGTGCGCCAGGGCGGCATCGCCGGCGCGCAGACGTTCGCGAAAACCGGAGGCGACACCGGCGCTGCAGCGAAGACGGCAATCGAGACGGGCGCTGCAGGCGGCGCGATCGAGGGGCTGGGAGCGGCCGCGAAAGCCGGTGTGTCGGCACTCACACCTAAAGTCGAAACCGGCGCCGCAGATTATGCGGCCGAAGCGCGCAATGCCGTCAAGCCGCACCTTGAAGCTGCAGCGGCCGCGGTGAAGCCGCCGACGTTCGACGTGGACGCAGCACTTAACAAAGTGCACGATTTCACCGGCGCATCGGATCAACTCGGCGCGGCGAACAATGCCGTGTACGAGCACCTGGACAAAGCTACTGGCGGCACGTTCCGGACGTTGAACAAAGAAGTGCAAGCAGCGCAGAAGGCGGCCGCATACGGCGACAACGACGCCAAGGGCGCGTATATCGAAAAGCTGAACGAGATGGAGGATCTGCTCAGCCGGCACGATACCGGTATGTCGCCCGAGGATCTGGCCAAAGTCAAATCGAGCTGGACGCAGAGTTACATTTTGAAAGATTTCGGCAACGCATGGGATAAGGCACTGAATGGCGTGCCTGGCGGAAGCAACGTAAGTCAGGAGCAGCGCGGGATCAATGGCGATGTGTTGATGAACGGGCTGCGCCGCGCAGTTGCAGACCACGGCCGGCCGAAGGTTGAAGCCGCGCTCGGCCAGGGCCGGCTCGATAACCTCGAAAACATCGCACGGCTGAACCGGACCAACGCGCAGCGCGCGACATTCAATCGCGGAATCGGTGAAGTGGCCAAATACTTAGGTCCCGCATACATCGGCGGCCGCATCGGCTACCACGCAGCCGGGCTGCCCGGGGAGCTCGCGGGGAACGCGATCGGCGCGGCCGCGAAGCCGGCGGCTGAAAAGGTGATGAACGCGGTGAAGGCAAATCCGAAGATCGGCCAGTATCTGACTTACGCGATCGACTCCGGAGCGGATCCGAAAAAGTTTGGTCCATTGCTTGCGACTATGATTCAGCAGAGCAACACCGAAGCCAGCGAGCAACAGCAGGAAGAAGAGGGGAATCAGTGAGCGAAGAAGAGAAAGAACTCGACAAAATGGAAGAGGCCTTTTGTAAGGCGGCCGATTGGGCCGTCTCGCCGAGTCCGATACTGCGGAGCCGGCTGAGAGCGGCGCGGGCGGCATTGCTCGCGTGCATCGCGAAGGAGCTGGCGAGCCATGGTTGAGCACGGCGACAAATTGAACGTGATTATTCCCGTCGAGCACCAAAGCGCGCCGAAGGAGACGGAGGCCGACAAGGCTGTACGATCGGCGGCGCAGGAGATCCACGAAGGGAAGTGGGTTCCCGATCGGGAACACATGACGCAGCTCGACGACATGCACATCGCGCTCGGCGCCGGCGACGCGAAAGAAGTCAAACGCATCGCCGAAGACCCGACCTTCGACGACTTCGAGCGCACCCGTGGCTCGCTCATCCTTGGCCAGCACCCGCGTGTCATCGAAGCCCTGGCTAAGCTCGAAGAAGAAAAGCGCACCGCGCGCACACCGCAGGAATATCTCGAAAAGACGGCCATGCTTTTCGAAATGAACGCCGCCACCAAAGCCGGCGAACATTGGGACGGTGAGGCGCGCTGGCAAGGCAAAGAGAACGAGGAGATGCGCCGCGGACTGGTCCTGAAGCCGATCGACTTTTACGCGCGGCTCATGCGGGTGATCGGCGGCGGCATGCAATGGGACGTGCGCGATTACACCGTGACGATGCGGAAGCCCGATGGATCGGCCGAGTTAAAGCGCGTCCCGACTGTGGGCAGCGGGCGAGTACTCCTCGGACGCAACGCGACCCGAATTGGGGAGGAGGGCGCCTACCGCGTGCCGTTGCTCGCGGTGATGCGGCAGTCGATCGACCTTTCTCTGTCCGGCCGCGATTCCGAGGAGCCGGTGTATCTCTGCAGCCTGCAGTTCCCGCTTGCGACCGAATGGATGGTGATGCGCTTCGATGAATTTGGCGTGCCGACGAGTGCCAAGCACCTGGGCTGGAGGACGGCGCTGTTGACGATGATCCGCCTTCAGGTCATCACACCGAAGGAAGCGGAGAAGGCGTTTCCCCTTGGAACCGGACCGGCGAGCTCCTGGTACCGCGAACAACTCTTCGATTGGCAAAACTATCGGCCGGAGGCGGTGCATTGACCCTCAATGACATCCAACGCGCGGCTCTCGTGCTGTATGCGGCGCGCCAGGTGGGTGTGGACGGGAACCTCGAACAGATGAAAGCTGTTTGTTATATCCTGCGCAACCGGCAGCGCGCCGGATGGGGCGACGGCAATTGGCTCACGGTGATTGAAGAGGCGCCAAGCGTGGCCGGCAATGATCCACTCGACGAACGGCTGCGCCTGGAGGATCGCCGGCTGCAGAACCTGGCCCGGGATATCGACATGATTTTCTACAGCCAGGAAGATGATGAAATTTCGCGCGTGTGCGCACGGCAGGATAAGGACCGGCCGCCCATTTTCTATTGGTGCTTCATTCATCGGCCGATCCGGGATTGGTTCGCGAGAACGATCGCGAGCGACCCAACGAATCATAAGATGCGCGCGCAGATCGCGTTTATGATGCTGTACGAATAGGAGCAAGAGATGCCCGCGCCGACGCCCGATGTAACGCTGACTTTTACGCTCGTCGACTTCCAGGGGAATGAGCTCGGAAGTGCAACCAATCCGGCGTGGCTGCGTATTGCGCTTTGTAACTACGGATCGAACCTTCCCCGCGTCATCGGCGCCGGCATCATCGGCGAAGTTTCAAGCTGGTTCGTCGACATTCCCTACTTCGGCACGCCAGGCACGATCGACCTATGGGGAAACGACCAGATCACCGCTGGCGAAGTAACTGGCGACACTTACTACGCGATCTCCGTTCTCGACACCAACAAGAATGTCGTCCAGACGCAGCTCTATCAATTCTCGGCCGGCACCTACGACCTATCGGGCGCCATTCCATTCAACCCACCGAACCCGCCAGGCATTCCGCACCTCGAGCTCGCCGCCTGCAGCGGCGCCGTGCCGGGCTCGGTCTACACCGCGCCTGGCGTTATCGTGCCGGGCGGGGTTTTCTACAACGGCGCGCAGCTCCGGCCGGGACTCTCTCTGCCCTTCGTTAGCTACACGCAGAGCGGAGATTCTACAATCACTCTCAACATCACCACGGAAGCGGGAGATCGCGTCGATGCGCAGTGCATTGTCACTTAAACTCGGATTGCTCGGCCTATTAATAGCTTGCGGCGCGGCGAGCGCGCACGCGCAACTCAACCCGAACACGAACATCAAGTGGCCGAACTGCGCGGCAGGGTCGACGGTCTATAACATCCCCACGAATCAATGCGTGCCGAATGGAACCGGCGCCGGCGTGGGAAACGCCCAAGGCACAGCGCCGATCCGGGTAAACGGCCAGTTTTCGGTGCCGGCGACGGGAAACATCACCATCGATTGCCCGAATTGCGGACCCAACGGTTCGACGATTCAGATGCAGTACACCCCCGCCGGATCGGGACAATACGCGCTCGTGTTTGCGCAGGCCTGCGTGGTGACAGCCGGCAGCTCTGCCACGAGCTGTACTGCGAATTCAGGGAACCTGCTCGGCGGCGGGAACTCGGCGATCAACTGGAATAACTACACCCTTCCTTCCTACATCCTCGCGGCGAACGTGACATCGATCTACGAGTTCGCGATCTCTCAATCGAACATGGTGAGCGCCAGCCAGGAAGACTTTGGCATCGCCAACGCCGGCGGCGGCGGCGTGGGGAGCGGAACTTATTTCGCCGCACCTCACGACCTATCCGGGCCCGGACTCAACCCTTACCAGTTGGTCGAAGTTACTGCTCCCTTCACCGGCCTGCCCACAAATTATTCAGCGGTGAGCCTGGTCGCGAACCGATGCTGCAACGGCGGCGGTGCGCTGGCGATTGCGCTCATCGGCCTCGAAGTCCATTACACCGGCGCAGCCCCGCCGGCGACGACCAGCCTGCTGATCCAGCCGCCATTG
>Ga0181517_10006362_pt1 | contig 10135 bp, 10 predicted proteins | sample PEATcosm2014_Bin_31_FD_119748 | JGI IMG/M metagenome (GOLD analysis project Ga0181517, IMG submission 119748) | Peatland microbial communities from MTU Mesocosm Facility, Houghton, MI, USA - PEATcosm2014_Bin01_30_metaG | ecosystem: Environmental > Terrestrial > Soil > Wetlands > Peat | place... | reverse complement strand
GCCTCGAGATGCTGTCGGGAACCGTACTGGCCAAGCCTGTCGCCGAGATACAGGCGCTCCTCGATCAGTACGGCCTGTTTGTCAATCACGTCTGGCACGCCGGGCGCTTGTACCCCGGAGAGGCGGCGGATAAGACCATTGCCGGCACCATCGAACTGCTGGACTATGTCAGGGATCTGAAGTCTCCGGACTTTTTCTTCGACCCTTTTCAGGATCGGGGACCAATCTCGGACGAGGATGCGCGGCTGCAGAATCGAGGAATCGACCGCATCGGTCGCGAAGCCAAAGATCGGGGGATGAAGCTGTGCGTGCACAATCACCAGGGACCCATGCGCTATGGCGCCAAGGAGTGGCTGGGCGTGGTGCACAATACCGACCCCGCCCTGGTGACCATGTGTCTGGATCTGGATTGGACCCTGCAAGCCGATACGGACCCGTTTCCATTGTTATACGAGGCCGGCGATAAGGGCCGCCTGGGCGCGATCCACATGCGCACGCAGCACCATAGGATCTCGGACCAGACCATGGAGGATGGCGGCGACATCGACTTCAACAAGGTGGCGGCATACCTCAAGAAGATTCAGTTTGACGGGGCCGTGGTCGAGGAAACCGAGTGGATGAAGGAGACCAGAGTCACGCGTTCGGCACGCGAGAACAAGAAGCTGGCGCGCATCTGGTGCGAGAAGGTCTTCGGCGTGCCGGCGAAAACGTAGCTTCCCGGTTTGCTATAACTGCAAGCATGACCACCACCCTGACCCGCCGCGAGACCCTGGCGGGCTTGACCGTGTGGGCCGGCTCGCTCGTGGCCGCCCCATCGTCTGCCACCATAGAAACTCACGTGCATCTGTTCGACCCGGCGCGTGTACCCTATGCGCCCGATGCGACCTACAAGCCGCCCGCCTATACGCTGGAAGAGCATCTCGAGCTGGTGGAAGCCGTCGGCCTGGCGCACTCGATTGTGGTTCATCCGGAGCCTTACCAGGACGATCACCGCTATCTGGAATACGCGCTCGCCCACGAGCCAAGGCCCGGCTATTTCAAGGGAACCTGCCTGTTCGATCCGCTGCGTGAGGATACGCCCCGCCGCATGCGCGCCCTGGCCGAGCGCTGGCCGCGGCGCATCGTGGCGCTGCGCATCCACGAAATGTCGATGACGCCCGAAGCCTCCGGACCCATACGCAACCGCGATATGCGAGATCCCCGGATGCGGACCTGCTGGCAGGCCGTGACCGAATTGAAAATGGCCGTGCAGATGCACTTCGTTCCGGCGCAGGCTCCTAACATCCGGCGGCTGGCGGCGGAGTTCTCCGATACCACCGTGATCCTCGATCACATGGGCCGGCCGGGACAGGGCACCGAGCGGGAATACGAGGAAGTGCTGAAGCTGGCGGAGCTGCCGCGCGTAATCCTGAAGTACTCCAACTGGCCGGACTACAAGGGCGACCTGAGCCGCCTCACGAAACGGCTCTACGACACCTTCGGCCCGCGCCGCATGATCTGGGGCACGCTGGGCAGTACCGCGGCGCAATACCGGGAGAATGCAAGGCGCTTCGAAGAGTTGCTGTCGTTCGCCTCGGAATCCGACCGCGCGGCCATTCGCGGCGGCAACGCGCAGAGGTTATTCTTCGATTGAGCTTGGCGTGCGCGCACACACTTACGCCTTTTTTGCGTATACTGTTCCCAATCGCCGGAGTCCAATGGACACTCCGGATTCGGTGAACAACATGAAGACCGCTCATTCGATGTGCCAACTTCTCCTACTGGTGGGACTGGCGGCCGCTGTGCCGCCGGCAGCCCTCGCCCAACTGCCGGCGCCGGCCACGTGGGCCGCGCACGCCGCCAACGAATACCAGGTCCTTCCCAACATCACCTATCTCACCGCCAACAGTTACGATGCCAAGCTCGATATCTACAAGCGCCGCGATGTCACCACTCCGCAGCCTACGCTGATCTGGATCCACGGAGGAGGCTGGGTCGGCGGCAGCAAAGAAGCGGCCATGATGTCCCTGATACCGTGGTTCGAGATGGGCTGGAACGTGGTCAACGTGGAATATCGCCTGGCGCGCGTTTCGCTGGCGCCCGCCGCGGTGGAGGATTGCCTCTGCGCGCTGCGCTGGGTGGGATCTCACGCGAAGGACTACGGCTTCGACACCAGCCGCCTGGTGGTGAGCGGGGATTCGGCCGGCGGCCATCTCGCGCTGACTACCGGCATGATTCCCGAAAGCGCAGGCCTCGACCGCGAGTGCCCCGGAGTCCCGCTGCCCAAAGTCGCGGCCATCGTCAATTGGTACGGCATCACGGATGTCGCCGACGTCATGGACGGGCCGAACCAGAAGTCGTACGCCGTGGCCTGGATGGGCAGTATGCCGGACCGTGCGCAGATCGCCAAACGTGTTTCGCCGCTGAACTATGTGCGGCCCGGGCTGCCGCCGATTCTGACTATCCAGGGCGATGCCGATCCCACGGTGCCCTACAGCCACGGCGTGCGGCTGCATGAAGCGCTGAAGCAGGCGGATGTCCCCAACCAGTTGCTGACCATTCCGGGCGGCAAGCATGGGGACTTCACTCCTGAGGAGCGCACCAGAATCTACGTGACCATCCGCGAGTTCCTGACCAAGAACGGCGTCGTTGCGCAGTGATCAGGAGCGCCGCTCTCAGGCCGAGACGCTTCTGCGTGAGCGCTTGGGCGCTTCCAGGTTCTGCCGTAGCTCCAGCACCGGCCGGAACAGATCGCCCACTTTCTTGAGCCGCTCCAGCGCCGCGGCCGGATCGAGAAGCAGCATCGCCGGGTCGTGCGTTCGTACGGCCCGGCGCAGTTCGGTCCAGGTGAACGGCATGGAGACGTACGGCCGATCGTGCTTCGCTCGCAGAGAGTAGACCGCCACGGTGGTTTTGAAATCGGAATTCTGGCTCCAATCGATAAACACTTTGTTGGCGCGCGCCGCCTTCGACATTCCCGAAACGATCGTCTTCGGATGCTCACGCTCCAACTCCTCCGCCAAAAGCCGCGCGAAAGGCTGCGATTCCGCGTAAGTGACGGCAGTGTTGAGAGGCGCATACACTTGCAGCCCCTTCGATCCCGACACCTTGGCGAAACACTCCAGGCCGCGCGCCGCGAGCGCATTCTTCAGCAGAAACGCCACTTCGATCGACGTCAGCACATCGGTGCCTTCGCCCGGATCGAGGTCGAAAGATTACCGCAAGCGGCCGCTCGATTTCCGGCGCCGCCGCCAGAAACGGGTGGATTTCGAGGCTCGCCAGGTTCGCCGCCCACGCCAGCGAAGCCACGTTATTCAGCAGGACGTAGCGTATGTCCGGGCCGCCTTCGCGGCGCGGCACCGCGAAAGTCTCAACCCATTCCGGCGTGAATCGCGGGGCGTTTTTTTCGTAGAAGTACGGGGCCGCCACGCCGTTCGGGTAGCGCTTGAGCGTGATGGGGTGCTGGCGGATGTGCGGCAGCAGGTAACCGGAAACGCCCATGTAATATTCGATCGCCTGGCCTTGGTGAAGCCCGACGGGTACATCGGCTTCTCCGGATTCGAAATGGCTACCTTGTGCCCTTCGATTTCCATGTCGCGGCGTTCGGAGGCCATCAACCGAGCCTCCGCAAGGCAGATGCCGAGGGTCGAAAATGCACAACTACCCGCATAGCGGCGTAGCTGCAAGGCGGCCGCGGCGCTTGGCATTCCCGACACGATGTCTACAATTACGATATGGGCACACGACTGTCGGACGAAGCGCTCGATGTGCTGTTCCGTGACGCACGCACATTTCGTACGTGGCTCGATAAACCTGTTACCGATGACATACTGCGCGAAATCTACGAGCTGATGAAGTGGGGTCCCACCAGCACGAACTGCTGCCCGGCTCGTATCCTGTTCCTGCGGACCAAGGAAAGCAAGGAGCGCTTGCGGCCCGCGCTCGCTCCCGGCAATGTCGAGAATACGATGAACGCTCCAGTGACGGCGATCGTCGCCACCGACATGCAGTTCTATGAACACCTGCCGAAGCTGGTGCCCTACAATCCGCAGGCGAAGAACCTGTTTGTAGATAGCCCGGACCTTGCGGAAGCCACGGCCAGGCGCAACGGGACGCTGCAAGGCGCCTATTTCATGCTGGCGGCCCGCGCGCTGGGACTGGATTGCGGGCCGATGTCCGGCTTCGATAACTCCAAGGTCGATCGCGAATTCTTCGGCGCCGGCCTCGAGCGCGACGGCGTCTCCCAGGAGTATTCGCCGGGCAGGCTGGAATCCAATTTCCTCTGCAATATCGGCTACGGCGACCCCTCCGGCCTGAAACCGCGCCTGCCGCGCCTCGATTTCGAAGAAGCCTCGAAGCTGCTCTAACTATCTCGGCACGGCGTGTTGCTTGACGTATGCGTCCACGCGCGGATCGCGACCCGCTCCCGCCATACCGGGCGCCTCGTAGTGGAAGGCCTCGGCGTATTCGACGCCGTATTGCTTCCCTAGTTCGCGGCTGCCCGCCAGGACAAACTCCTTGATATAGTTCCGCTCGGCCGTGACATCGTCGTCGCCCAGCAGCGGCAATCGCCGGTTCTGCTGCGCCAGTTCCGCGCGCAGCCGTGAACCCAGGTGTCCGCCCGGTCCCTTGGCGCGGTTGGCCCGGATGACCTCAACCTTCTTATCGATCTGCTTGCTGATATCAACCACTCGCGTGATCTCGGGCCGCCGCGCAAAGTAATACTTATCCTGCACCTCTTTGGGAGCCAGCCCGGCGGCAAATTGCTCCTCGTAATCGTGCGCACGACCTGCCATCCAGCAGGCCGCCTCCACTCCGCGGGCCAGCATCAGGTGATCGGGATTCTCTTCATCGTGCCCCCAGGGGTCCCAGCAAACCACCGTGTCGGCTTTGACCAGGCGGATCAAGAAAATCAGGCGGCAGATCAGCTCGTTGAGCGAAACGTCGGCCATGCGGTGGTTGCTGTAGCTCAGGTCGAAGTGGCCCTTACAGCCCAGGATGTTCGCCACCTCGGCGTTATCTCGCTCATTGCCGAGCGCGTTCTCCGCGACCGTTCCCGGCGTGCCGAGCCCCGGAGAGTCTCCCATATCGTCATTAGTCGCCCGCACAAGATATCCGGTGTAGCCCTCCTCGATCAGCTTGGCCACCGTGCCCGCCGCCGAGAGCGGAATGTCGTCGGAGTGAGCTTGCAGCGCGAGCAGTACTTTGCCCTTATGGGGCTGCCCTTCGGCCGGGCGTTCGACTATAACATTGCCGGCCGGCGGTGCCGCGGAGGGCTGCTGGCTGCGCGCCAACCGGGCCACCGCGCCAGCCGCCAGGAGACTGCCGAAGAAATTGCGCCGTAACATAAGTCCGATTATACTCGGGTCGAGGTCAAGCTTTTGAAGATTACCGGGATACAATCGGCGGGCCTGCGGCACGGAACTCCCGCGGGCGGCTGGACCAACGAGATCCGGGAGGAAGATTGCATCCATACCCTGATTGCGGTTCATACGGACGAAGGCGTGACCGGGTGGGGATCTTCGTTTACTAATGACGAACTGGTGCGCGGCGCGCTCGGCGTGCTCGAGCCGTTGTACCGCGGCGAGAACCCACTCGAGCCCGAGCGCGTCAGCGAGAAGCTCCATGCCAACACGTTTTGGATGGGACGCGGCGGGTCGATCACACACGCCATCAGCGGCATCGATATCGCCATGTGGGACATCCTCGGCAAGGCGACCGGCCAGCCCGTAGGACGGCTGCTGGGAGGCCGCTACCGCGACCGCGTGCGGCCCTACGCGTCGATCCTCATGGAAGAACCGAAGGCTCTGGCCGCGCACCTGACCTCCATCCGCGAGCAGGGATTTCGCGCCTTCAAGATCGGCTGGGGACCGTTCGGGCGTTCCAGCTACGCTCTGGATGAGGCGATCGTTCGCGCCGCGCGCGATGCGGTTGGTCCGGAATCGCTGCTGATGGTGGATGCCGGAGCCAGCGATGCCTTCTGGAAGCAGGATTATAAGTGGGCCGCCCGCACCGCTCACATGCTCGCTCAGTACGATGTGTATTGGTTCGAGGAGCCTCTGACGCCCGACAACCTGCGCGATTACGTCCTGCTGCGCAACAGCTCGCCGCTGCCCATCTCCGGCGGCGAAGTGCTCACGCGCCGGCAGTCGTTCACACCTTGGATCGAGCAGAAGGCCTTCGACATTGTGCAGCCGGACGTGACCAAAGTGGGAGGCATCAGCGAGGAACGCCGCATCGCCTGGATGGCCGAAGACAACGGCGTGCGCTTCATCCCCCACGGCTGGAACACTGCCTTGGGCTTGGCCGCCGATCTCCAGTTGGCTTCCGCCGCCCGGAACACCGAACTGGTCGAGTATCTCACCGGATCTCCGTTCATCGACGATCTGGTTGAGACCCCCTGGCGGCTGAGTGCGGATGGCACCCTGCCGGTACCCGATGGTCCCGGCCTGGGCATTTCTCTCAATCTAGATGCGGTCGAGAAACACACCGGCGAGCGCTTCCGCACGGCTGGCGGGAGTCTCTAATTGCAGTCCCAGCCTGCTCCAGGGCACGACCTTCCGCGCAGGTTGGGCGTGCTGGATGCGACCGCCATTGTCATCGGCATCGTCATCGGCTCCGGCATATTTCTGTTTCCGAATCTGATTGCGCGCAATCTGCCGTCCGCGACCGCCATCATCGCCGTTTGGGTGATTTCCGGCGTGCTCTCGTTCTTTGGAGCCTTGGCTTATGCCGAGCTGGGCGCCCTCATGCCGGCTACCGGAGGCCAATATGTTTATCTGCGGGAAGCCTACGGGCCGGCCTGCGGATTTGTGTGCGGCTGGACGTTCATGCTGGCCGTTCTCTCCGGCGGCAGCGCGTGGCTGGCGGTCACGTTTTCCATCTATGCCGGATATTTCGTGCCGCTCGCGCCCTTCGCGCGCAAGCTGGTCTCGGTCGGGCTGATCGCCGTGCTCTCGGCGGTGAACTACGTGGGTGTACGCGAAGCCGCCTGGGTGCAGCGCATCTTCACCTTTCTCAAGATTGCGGCGCTCGTGGTGTTGATTGGCGCCGCGTTCTTCAGCCCGCGCCCGGTTGCCGCGGCCGCGCAATCGGCTTCGGCGCCCATTTCAATGGGGCATTTTGGCGTGGCCATGGCGGCCTGCCTGATGGCCTATAACGGCTGGAGCTATGTCAGCTTCGTGGCCGGCGAAGTGCGCGACCCGGCACGCAATTTGCTGCGTTCGCTGGTGATCGGAATGGCGGTGGTGACGTTTCTGTATGTCTTCGCCAACGCCGCTTATCTGAGGCAGTTGACGATTCCCCAGATCGCTTCCACCGAGCGCGTCGGCGCCGATCTGGCCGTCCGAACCCTGGGGCCGATGGGCGGGACCTTCGTCTCTTTGGCCGTCCTGTTCTCGATCATCGGCGCGGTGAACGGCTGCGTGCTGACGGCCGCGCGGCTGCCTTTCGCCCAGGCGCGCGACGGCTTGTTTTTCGCGCGCTTCGCGGAGGTTCATCCCCGCTTTCAAACGCCGGCACTTGCCATCCTGTGGGGCGGCGTGTGGACCGCTCTTCTGGTTCTTACCGGATCCTACGAGACGCTCTACACTTACTCGATCCTGGCCGCGTGGATCTTCTATACCCTGAGCGTGGCGGCCGTATTTGTGTTTCGCCGCAAGCTGCCGGATGCGCCGCGGCCCTACCGTATGTGGGGCTATCCGTGGACTCTGGGCCTGTTCGTCGCCGTGTCCGCATGGTTCATGGTGAACGAGCTGATCACGGAAACGACGCCTTCCCTGATGGCGTTCGCCATCGTGGCCGCCGGGATTTTGGCTTACTGGCTTTGGCGGAAATTCGCCTTTCGGCGAACGTCCTAGGCCCAGCCCAGCCAATCCGGATGCAGGTAGGTCTGGTCGAAACGGTGGCCGGTCTTGAATTCCTCGAATTTCCCGGTCATCGCGGCGGCCTTGGTCCTGGTAACCAGCCGGGTCACTTCCTCTTCGCTCATGGGCCGGAAAGTGCGCATCGCTTCGAGCGCCTGGTTGAGCCGGTCCATGGTCTCCATTCCGGTGATGACCACCGAGGTGGGCAGGTTCATCGCGTAATGCAGGCATTCGATGCCGGTGGCGATCTTATTGGCCGGGATCGCTCCGAAGGCCATGGGTTTCATGCCGAGCACCCCGATTCCCTGTTCGACGAGCTTGGGGACCACCAGATGCGCAAAACTGCGGAAGCTGTAATCCAGAACATTGAGCGGCATCTGGCACGCATCGAAGTGGAAATTGTGCTGCGCCGCGACATCCAGCATGCGGAGATGGACCAGGGGGTCCTTGTGCCCGGTAAACCCGATGTAGCGGATTTTGCCGGCTTTCTTGGCCTCCAGAACGGCTTCCAGCGCCCCGCCCTGTGCGAAGAAGGCATCGGCATCGTCCATGCGCGCAGTCTCGTGAAACTGATTCAAGTCGACGTGGTCCGTCTGCAGGCGTTGCAGCGACTCGTCGATCTGCTTGGCGGCGGATTGTTTCGTGCGGCCATCGAACTTCGTCATCAGGAAGACCTTCTGGCGGTATCCATCGCGCAGCGCCACACCCATGCGCCGCTCACATTCGCCCTGGATGTAGTCCCAGGAATTATCCATGAAGTTGACGCCGTGGTCGATCGCTGTGCGGATGATCCGCGTGGTGATGTCTGCGCTCGCCGCCATGCCGGCGTGCGCGCCGCCCACGCCGATTGCCGACACCTTCTCGCCGGTTTTGCCGAGCGTCCGGTAGATCGTTCCGCCCGTTTGCGCCCCGGCCGTATTCAGTGCCACCCCTATGGACGCCAGGGTGGTCAAAGCCTCTCTTCGATTCATCGCTCGAATCTCCCTCCGGGGGAGTATACACCAGATTCCGCCCGCGAAAGCAACAAACTGGTTCGCTCATGGGGTTACCTCCGCGGGCATCGGAGTTGTGTATGTTTGATGCCGCCGGGCCGCATTTTCGAGCAGGAAAATCTGCATGGATCGGCTCGGCAGCGCGACTGTAGGCGACCGGACGGCGCGCGCGAACGTACTGAACGGCACTTCGTACTCAAACGAAAAGATTGGGTATCTGTATAATTGCAAGAAGCCCGGAGCGAGATGGATCTTCCGCGGCGGCGCCAAATAAGCGCCGCTAACTCCGCGAAGAGTGCGGTAACCGGGTTCTTACTGGGTTCCCACCAAGACTTATAGGAAGGGTGTGTCCGATATGCGGAAATTTACGTCTCGAGGTGTGACTGCGCGAAGCTTCGCCGCTCTCAGCCTCTTCACATTACTGGCCAGCGCCCCCATCTTCGGGCAGACGCGGCAGCTCGTGCGCGCCGAAGTCCCGTATGAATTTACCTTCGCTTCGAAAGTGCTTCCGGCGGGTACGTATACTTTCACCGTGACCGAGAGCGGCATCCAAGTTAAACTAGCCAGCGGCGAATCGTTCCACTCGGTCATCCTGACCCGGCTCGGCGGGCCGACCGAGTTCCTTCAAGATGGCGCCCTGGTCTTCGACAAGGCCGGCAGCGTCCGAATTCTCTCCGAACTTTGGATTCCGGGCAGCGACGGAGTGCTTCTGCACAGCACGCCCAAAGATCACAAGCACGAGATTCTGTTGTTATCCAGCGGGGCTCCCAACCCCAATCTCTCCGGAAAGGCGGCTTACGAGCAGACCTGCCGCCGGTGCCACGGCCCGGATGGCAGAGGCGAGGCCAGAGCGGATAAGTTCTTCGGCACCAAAATTCCCAGGCTCGGTTCGGAAGAGGTGCAGGGCAAGCCCGATACGGAGTTGAAGGAGATCATCACCAAGGGCAGCCGCGCTATGGACCCCGTCGAGATCGAGGAATCCGGATTCCGGCACCGCCTGCCGGAACAATCCGTCGATGCTGTAATCGCTTACGTGCGCACGCTGAAGCAGTAATCGAACTTCGCCCGGCCGGAACGCGGCTAGATGAACATCTCTTCGTCTTGCGTGGCCGCGTCCACCGGGTACTTGCGGCCGCGCGCCAGAGTCGAAATCACGGCGGAAACGCCCGCGGCCAGCCCGTTGACCTCGCGGACCGGGCGCATGACGGCGCGCTTCACGTTCTCGCCGACCTGGCCGGCCTGCTCCACCGTGTTCTCCACGGATTGGTCAATCTGCTCGACGCGGTGGCGCGCGATCTC
>Ga0181517_10006361_pt1 | contig 10135 bp, 9 predicted proteins | sample PEATcosm2014_Bin_31_FD_119748 | JGI IMG/M metagenome (GOLD analysis project Ga0181517, IMG submission 119748) | Peatland microbial communities from MTU Mesocosm Facility, Houghton, MI, USA - PEATcosm2014_Bin01_30_metaG | ecosystem: Environmental > Terrestrial > Soil > Wetlands > Peat | place... | reverse complement strand
GTCAATCGCGTCGGCGCCGCCGCCGGGCTCGTCAGGTCGGCTTCGACGGAGCGGGAAAACCTGCGACCGCGGGGACGGGCGGGCTCGGGTCGGCGTCCTCGATGCCGTCGAGCTTGCGGTAGATGGTGCGCGTCGAGATGCCGAGGAGCTGCGCCGCGACCGACTTGTCCCCCTTGGAGTGCCTCAGGGTCTCGCGGATGACGCGCAGCTCGATCTCCTGCAGCGGTGTCCCGAGCGGGAAGGACAGCTGGCTCGACAGCGCGTGCTCGGCCTGCGCCACGCTCTCGGGCAGGTCGGCCTCCGTCAGCGTGTCGCCACGACAGAGGACGACGGCGCGCTCGATGACGTTCTCGAGCTCCCGGACGTTCCCGGGCCAGCCGTAGTCGACCATGCGATCGAGCGCGCCCCGGGTGGGCTTCAGCCTCGGGCGGCCGTTCTTGGCGCAGTAGATGCCGAGGAAGTGGTCGATGAGCAGCGGCACGTCTTCGCGCCGCGCCCGGAGCGGCGGCGCGGTCACGGCAATGACGTTCAGGCGGTAGTAGAGGTCCTCGCGGAAGCGCCCCGCCGTGACCTCACCGAACAGATCTCGGTTGGTGGCCGCCACGACGCGGACGTCGGCGCGGACGGTGTTGCCGCCGAGCGGCTCGTACTCCCCCTCCTGCAGGACGCGCAGCAGCTTCACCTGCACGGCCGGCGACAGCTCGCCGATCTCGTCGAGGAAGAGCGTGCCGGCAGACGCCTTGGCGAAGCGCCCCTCGCGCTTGACGTTGGCCCCCGTGAAGGCCCCGCGCTCGTGCCCGAACAGCTCGCTCTCGAGGATCGTCTCCGGGATGGCCGCGCAGTTCACCGCGACGAACGGCCCCTTGCTCCGGCCGCTCTTCTCGTGGATGAAGCGCGCGAGCAGCTCCTTGCCCGTCCCGCTCTCGCCGAGGACGAGCACCGTGGCCATGCTCGGCGCCGCCTGCGAGGCGACGTCGACCACGCGCCGCCAGGCCGCGGCGCTGCCGACGATCTCGCGCTTGGTCAGGAGCTTGATCTCGTCCTTCAGGAAGCGGTTCTCGGCCACCAGCTTCTGCCGCTCCGCCGCCTGCCGCACGCTCTTCACGATCGACAGCCGCTTCAGGGGCTTCTCGACGAAGTCGTACGCCCCCTCCCGCATCGCGGTCACCGCGGCCTCGACCGAGCCGAACGCCGTCATCAGCACGACCTCCACGTCCGGGGCCACCTGCTTGACCGCCGGGAGCAGCTCGAGGCCGGTCGTCCCTGGCATCATCAGGTCGGTCAGCACGACGTCGACCTTGTGCGAGCGGAGCTGCTCGAGCGCCCGCTTGGCGTCGTAGGCGACCAGGACGCGCATCCCCTCGCGGGTGAAGATCTTCTCGAGAGACTCCACGTTGGACCGCTCGTCGTCGACGACGAGGACGGTGATGGCGGCTTCGGTCTCCGCGCGAGGCGGGGTGGCAGTGATGTCGGTCATGGGGTCACTCGCACGCTCATCCCTGCGACGGCGAGAGCTCGCACCGGTGCGAGGCTGCGTCGCAGAACGGTTCGCGGTTGTCGAGCACGAGGTGCATGGGACACCTCGGCTGCGCGTCGGGGCAGGTGAAGGAGCCCCGGTAGGCCTCGGCGGAGGCCTTGCTGACGGCCACCATGCGCCCGTCGTGGCAGCAACCGTTCGGCAGGACGGCGAGGCAGTCGGCGCTCGTCTGGCAGGCGCGGAACGCGTCCGGCACGGGCGGGGCAGCGATCATCGTCGTCACGGGCGGGGGCGGCGCGGAGGCGGACGGTGCGGCTCCCGGCACGGGCGGCGCGGCGTCCCCGGTCGGCGCCGGCGGAGGCGCGGGCGCGGCGGCGTCGACGGGCAGCGGCGCGGGGGGCGGAGGGGGCAACGCCGAGGCCGAAGCCGAGGGGACCCGCGGGGGGAGCAGATCGCGGAACAGCACCTTCGGCGGTCGCGGCTCCTTCTCGACCACGCACGCGACGGCGCCCCCGACGAGCGCCGCCAGCGCGACGATCGGGGCGACACGGACCCACGGGACTCGCATGTCACGAGCAACCAACATCGGGCCAGTCTACTTCCGATCGTCCGCGCTCGCGGGCGAAACCCACGACCCTGGCGACGGCCGGCGGCCGACTTTCGGACGGACGACCCGATTATTCCCTTGCTCGCGCCGGGCCTCGGCCGGGAAGATGCGTGACCATGTCGGAACCGATGATCAAGAAGCCGTGGCCCAAGATAGGCGCCCACATCCTGGGGCGGGCGGAGAGCGCGGTCCTCATCCTGATCGGTACGGTCCTCGTCGTGCTCGCCCTGATGATGCTCGAGAGCGCCGTCGTCTCGATGTTCCACGCGGCCGTGGACGGCCACATCCGCGAGGAGGCCATCGAGATCCTGGACAGCGTCCTGCTCGTCATGATGACGATGGAGATCGTCTACACGGTCGCCATCTCGCTCGAGGCCCACGCGCTGGTCGCAGAGCCCTTCCTCATCATCGGCGCCATCGCGGCCATCCGCCGGATGCTCGTCATCACCGCGACCAGCACCAAGGACGAGCACTCGAACCCGGAGGTGTTCCACAACACCCTGGTCGAGCTTGGCCTCCTGGCGCTCATCGTCGTGACGATGGCGGTCTCGATCTACATCCTGCGCAGGGCCGAGACGCTGAAGGCGGCCGCGCTCCCCGAGGCGAAGCCCACGCCGGAGCTCTGACCTCGGCGCCGGCCGGTCGGCGGCGCCGTCTCACGTGGTAGCGTCGTGGCATGAGGCTCGGCCGATGGGGCTACGCGGCAGGCTACCTCGTCCTGTCGCTCGTCGTCGTGGGCAGCCTCTGGGTCATCCCCTACCTGCCGACCAATGACGGCCCGGAGTGGGTCTTCGCGACCCACGTGGAGAATCACTACGCCGACCCCGGCACGCCGTACGGGGCCGCGTTCGAGCCGGCGCTGCAGTACGCGTCCCGCGGCTTCGCCATCGTCTACGACCCGCTCGAGGCGTGGCTCGGCTGGCAGCGCGGGCTGCAGGCCGCCCTCAGCGTGATCGTCTGCGTCGTGGGCTGGGGGTTCGTCGCGCTGGTGCGCGCCATCGACCCGCGGCGCCTGGCGCTCGGGTTTCTGGGCTTCCCGCTGGCCCTCTCCTGGTCGCTCTACATGGGCTTCTGGTCCTTCGTCGTCGCGACCGGCTTCGGACTGTTCACCCTCGCGCTGGCGGTGCAGATGGGGCGGCCGACGTGGCGCGGGCGGGCGGCGCTCGCCGGGCTGCTGCTGCTCGTGGCCATCTCCCACGTGTTCGGGGCGGTGCTCGCCGGCCTCGCCGTCCTCTGCCTGCTCGTCGCGCGAGCGAAGCCGGACGACAGGCTCGCCGAGGTCGGACGGGTGGCGCTCATCGGTCTGCCGGCGGCGGGCATCCTCGCGTGCGCGACCCTGACCGCACACCAGCCAGGGGCACAGGTCGCGACCGAGCCGTTCAGCTACCTCCCGTGGCGACACGCCGCCGCGGTCCTACCCCGGACCCTCGTCCCCGGGCCGCTCCTCCGCGCGCTGCTCGTCACGGCCGCCGTCTCTTCGGCCGCGTGCCTCGCGGCGGTTCGCGCTCGGAGGGCAGACACCTCCGCCTCGGATCGCGGCCTCGCCGTCGCCGCCGTCATCCTGCTGGCCGCCAGCGTGGCCATGCCGATCCACGTGCCGGGCTGGTGGTTCTTCTCGCAGCGCTTCCTGCCGCTCGGCGCGACGCTGGCGCTCGCGGTGGTCCCCCTGGAGCGCGCGCCGGCCGGCGCGAGGCGGCTCGTGCCCGCCGGGCTGTTCGGCTGCGCGCTGCTGTGGGCGGTCCCCACGTATGCCTTCCACCACCGCCTCGCGGCGACCTGCGCGGACGCGGTCCGTGGCCTGTCCGCCGGCGTCCACCGGTCGACCGAGGTGCTGGCGCTCCCCCTCGACTGGACCGAGAGCCCTGATCACGATCTGCTCCACGCCGAGGTCCCCATGATGAAGCCCCTGCTTCACATGGGCGCGCTCTACGCGACTGTCGAGGGAGGGCTGACCCCGCTGTCCTTCGGGACCGGCGCGGCGACCTACCCCTTCACCCAGAGGCCCCATCGCGTGGCCGTGCCGCCTGCGATCCTCGACCTCGAGCACTACTGGGCCGTCTTCCGCTCGGACCCTTTCCGCAACGACCCCGACTACCGGCACGCGACAGAGGACAGGCTCGCCAGCCTCGGCGCGCACTACGAGGGCGTCGTGCTGCTCGCGGCCCGGCCCGACGACCTCGCGCTGTGGCGCCGCCGCGGCTACGTCCCCGACTGGGAGCAGGGCAAGACCCTCATCGCGCACTTCGCCCCATCCCTCCAGGCAGTCGGCGCGGGCGCGAGCTCGCCGCCCCTCAGGCGCGCGGCGGACCGCGTTGCGAGCGACCCTCCGGCGTCGGTGGCGCCACGATGAAGGTGCCGTTCGCTCCGCGCTGGAGCCGCGCCGAGGTGGTCGTCTTCCTCGGCACGTCGCTCGCTGCGCTCGGCCTCTACGCGCCGCGGGTCTGCCCCTCGGTCGTGCTGGCGGGAGACTCCCCCGAGCTCATCGCCGCAGGCGCCGAGTGGGGCGTACCGCACGCGCCCGGCTTTCCGCTCTACACGCTGCTCTTGCACGCTGTGCTGCGGGTGCCCATCGCCTCCGTGGCCTGGCGCGCCAACATGATGAGCGCCGCCCTGCACGCGCTGACGGTCGGCGTCGTCGCCGTCACGGTGCTCCGGCTCTGCTCGAAGGCGGCTCCAGGCAGGGCGGCCGTCGCCGGGGCCGCGACGGCGGCGATCGTGCTTGGCACGTCAGGGTCGTTCGTCTTCGCGTCGCTCTACGCGGAGGTGTTCCCGCTGACCGACCTGTTCGTCGCCCTGCTGCTGCTGCTCGCGCTGCCGCTCGCCGACGACGAGCCACGCGCTGCCGCACCGCCGCGGCTCGTGGCGCTCGCCCTCGTCGCGGGCCTGGCCTCGGCCACCCACCCGTTCATCGCGATGCTCGCGCCGTCGCTGCTGGTCGCGACCTATGTTGCGCTGCGGGAGGGCGTCCGCGCGCGCCCCGTCCGGCTCCTCGCCCTGGCCCTCGCCTTCGCCGTCCCGTTCGTCGGCCTCTACCTGCTCAGCCTCGTCGCCGCGGCCCGCTCGCCGTTCGTGTCGTGGGGCGACGTCCACGATCTGTCCTCCCTGGCTCGCCTCTTCGCACGGACCGACTACGGGGGCGTGCTGCGCACCTCGCGCACGCAGACGTCGCTGGAGCTCGGCACGCGGCTGCTGCGCTACGGTCAGCTGCTGCTGTCGGGGCTGGGGCCGGTGAGCCTGCTGCTCGCCGTCGCGGGGGGCGGCGTCCGACTCTGGCGATCGCGCCGACAGGGGGCCGCGCTCGCCCTCGCCTTCCTCCTTCCCGGGCCCGCCTTCGCCCTGATGAACAGCCTCTTCCAGTCGGACCCCGGCGACAGGCTCGGGCTGGCCGCGCGGTTCATGACGATGGGCGAGGTCCCGCTCGCCATCCTCGCGGGCGCTGCCGTCGCCGCCGTCTGCTCGCAGAGGCACGCGCTGCACCCCGTCTCGTTCGCGCTCCCGGCCGTCGTCGCCCTCGCGATCGTCCCGCGCGCGCTCGGGACCGATCTGCACGCCGACCGGACCGGGGACGCGGTCGCCCGTGATCTGCTCCGTGACGTCCCGGACGGCTCGCTCGTGCTCCTGTCCGGAGACGTCAACACCGGGCTGGCCGCGTACGTGTGCGTCGTCCTCCACGGGTGCGGATCGCGGATGATCGTCGCGCCCGGGCAGCTGTTCCTCGACTGGTACCGGGGCGAGCTGTCGAGGAGATACCCCGCGCTCGCGATCGGCGACGACGTGCTCCGCGTGCGCGACACGCACGTCCTGGTCGAGCGCGCGATCGCCCACCGCCCGGTCTACACCACGGGCCACATCGTGGAGCGCGACCCGGCGCTCGCGCGAGACTACGCCATCCTCCCGTCCCTGCTGCTGCTCGAGCTCGTGCCGGCCGAAGGGCCTCGCGGGCTGTCGACGCTGCGCGCCGGGTGGATGGCCCGGGCGAGCGCGCTGGCGGAGGGGAACGGGTGCGACGCGTGCGAGGACGTGGCGCGACCCTCGGGCGGGCCGACGTTCGAGCGGGAGGTCGCCGGGGCCTACGACGCGGCGCTCGCCAACTACGCCGGCACGGCGCGACGCCTCGGCGACACGGCGCTCGCGGACCGGCTCGCGGCGAGGCGCACGGCCATGGGCTTCGGAGACGGCGGCGCGGCGCGGTAGCGGGGCAAGGGCTCCAGCGTCGGCTCTTTCGGGTTTCGGCTGGCTCGGTCGGCGGGGGAACAGGGAGAGAAGGAGGTTGCGCGCGGCAGCCAGAGACGGCGAAGGCCGTGCTCGAGAACGCTGACGTTGAACGTCACCAGCAGGCCGACAGCGATCGCGGACAGTTTCAGGCAGGTGATCACCTGCGGCACGTGGATGGGCAGCAAGTGGTCCACCGCCTTGAGCTCGAAGCGTCTCCGTGGGAGAGGTGGCCGGCCAGGGCGCCGGGGTCGCCAGGGACAGATCGGCGGGGGGGACCTCACGGGCTCCCCAGATTTCGGTGACCACGACCGTGCCTGGAGCGGTACCCGTTCACGGGTAGGCGCATGTCGTTTGTGACTCACTGCGTCCGACCAATCGGAGGGCGTGGTGTCGATTCCGCCATCCGTGGTGGTACCGTTCGGGCATCCAGTAGGTCGTGGCTGGCGACTGGCGCGACGACGAGATCAACCGACTGCGCAAGCGGGAGGCGGCGCTGGAGGGGCAAGTCGAGGCGCTGACCGCGCAGGTCGCGAAGCTGATGGCGCGGGTCGAGGCGCTGGAGGCGCAGCTTCGCAAGTCCTCGCGCAACTCGTCCAAGCCGCCGTCGAGCGACGGACCGTCGGCGGCAGCACGGCCCAGCAGGCCGGCAAGCGGTCGCAAGCCCGGAGGGCAGCCCGGGCACGAGCGCAGCGTCCGCCCGCTGGAGCCGGTGGGGCTCGCGCGCAGCGTGGTCGACTGTGTCCCGGAGCGATGCGTGCGACGGTGAGCTCGTCGGTCGAGACCCGGACCCACGCAACGCACCCCGGCGCCTCCGCTGCCCGCCGTGCCCGCACGCGTGGTCGTCGTCGTCGACCACGTCGACGAGGGGATGAGACCGGTCACGGCCCCGTTCAATTTGCCTTCTTCCGCGCTTGACGGCAGGCTCCCCATTTCCTCGGATGCGCCGCATCGCAGTCCTCCTGTTGTCGCTCTCTGCGTGCGCGCGGCGCGGCCCGCCCGTGGCCATCGCCGTCGAGGCGGCCGCCCCTCCCCCCTCCGCGTCCGCGGTGGCGTCCGCCGCTGCAGAGGCCGCCGAGCCTGCCGCCGACTCCGCGTCGGCCCCCGCACTCGCTCGGGACGCCGCGCCGGTTCCTCCCCGCGTCTACGTCCGCTTCCGCTCCGTGCCCGTCCACGCCGAGTCCAGCCTCAAGGGCGACTGGATCGGGATGCTCACCGCGGGAGACTCGGTCGCCCTCCGGAGCGATCCGCCGGTCTCCTCGCGCGCGTGCCCCTCGGCCCGCGCCGTCGAGCCGCGCGGCTGGGTCTGCGTCGACGGCGAGGCCGCCACGCTCGACGCGACCGACGCCATCTACCGGGCCCTGCGCGCTCACGCCCCCGACTACGCCTCCCCCCTGCCCTACCTGTACGGCGAGTCACGCGGCACGCGCCGGCAGCGCGCCGTCCCCGGGATTGCGGGGCCGCCGTGGCCCGCCGGCGTGTTCGACCCTCGCGCCGAGGTCGCGCCCCGCTCGACCGTGGCCTGGACCGACGACGTGGAGGCGGCGGGCAAGACCTGGCTGCGCACGAGCGACATGAGCTTCGTGCCGAAGGACCGCGTCGTGCCGTTCGACCGCGCCACCTTCCACGGCGTCGCGCTCGGCGCCGAGGCGAAGCTGCCGCTGGCGTTCTTCAAGCGCAGCCCGCACACCAAGTACCGGCGCGGGCCGCGCAACCGGCTCGTCTCGACCGACGCGACGTGGCCGCGTCTGGCCTGGGTCGGCCTCACCGGGCAGAGCGAGAAGCAGGGGGGGCTGACGTTCTGGGAGACGCTCGAGCCGGGCGTCTGGATCGACGCGCGCGGCGCGGCGGTCATCGCGCCCCAGCCTGTCGCCGACAGGCCGCACGGGGCCTGGATCGAGGTGGCGGCGCTGCAGGGCTGGGTCGTCGCCTGGGAGAACGACACGGCCGTGTACGCGACGATGGTCTCCGCGGGCAAGCTCGGCGCCGCCAAACCGGACCCGGACCACGAGCCGCACCAGGCCGCGGCGACGACGCCGATCGGGACGTTCCGCATCCAGGAGAAGCTCGTCACGGCGACGCTGCAGAGCGACCTGGACGACGGCACCGACTTCGTCCACGCCGACGTCCCGTGGAGCCAGCGCTTCTACGACAAGTACCTCCTGCACACGGCCTACTGGCACGACGAGTGGGGCGAGGGGCACAGCGGGGGCTGCGTCAACCTCTCGCCGGCCGACGCGAGGTGGCTCTTCGACTGGAGCGAGCCCCACGTCCCCGACGGCTGGCACGCCGTGCGTGCGGGCAGCGCGAAGGCCGATCAGGGGAGCGTGGTGGTGGTGCACCCCTGAGCGTACGGCTGCGGGCTACTTGCCCGCGGCCGGCGCGGGGGCGACCTTGAGGATGCGCGCCGGGTCGCCCAGGAACTCGAAGTGCATCGTGTCGCGCAGCACGTCGTGCCCGAGCCAGTAGAAGCCGAAGCGCTCGAAGGCGTGCACCCAGCACTCGGGCATCGCCATGCGGTCGTACTCGGACTTCGCGGGGCGCCGGCAGACGGGCAGCGTGCTCCACGGCTTGACGCAGCCGCAGCAGGTGTTCTGGGCCGGGTCGATGTCGATGGCGATGCCGTAGATGTGGTTGGTCACCTCGCCGCCGCGGTAGGTGTTCTTGAAGCGGACGCCGGCCAGAGCGCGCGCCGTGTAGGGGTGGTCGACGCAGGCGAGCTTGATCTCCTGCTCCGCGCACTGCAGCGCCGGGACGACCTTGCGGTGCATGCGCACCGGCAGCCCCATGAAGGTCGTCGTGACGACCTGCGCCACCGGCGGCTCCGCGCCCGGTGATGGCCGACCGAAGCCGGGGAAGTAGCCGTAGGTGTCGGTGCGGTACTGGATGGCGCGCTGCCGGCCGTCGGGGGTCTTCAGGAAGTTGCCGCGGACGAGGAAGTCCTGGGGCGGCTGCTCGTTGCACGCGCTCGGCCTCCCGGCGTCGCCCGGCGGCGGCCCCGCTTCCGCCGTCACCGCGGCGGCGGCCGTCCCGCCATCCACCGGCCCGCCGATGACCGTCTCGACAGCCGCGGGCGCCGGAACGGGCGGGGGCGCGGGCGGGGGCACGGCAGGAGGCGCGGGCGGGGTTGCGATGACCAGCCCACCGACGGCGGGCGCAGGGGTCGCCGTCGGCGAGGCCGCGACGCACGCGGTCAGCCCTGCGAGGCCCAGGGCTGCGAGGCGCGGGACGTTCATGGGGAGGCGGCCACTGTAGAGGACCGGCGCCGTCAGGTCACCGTGACCCAGAGGCTCTTCAGGTGCGACTCGCCGCCCGGGGGAGACGGGAAGTCTCTCGGCGTCGGCACGTCCCGGGCCTGGACCAGCGTCCGGCCCGCCTGGCGGGCGGCGTCGTGGAGGAAGCGGCGGAAGCGCGCGGCGCTCACCTGCCTGTGGTTGGAGCAGGCGAGCAGGACGCCCCCCGGCGCGAGCAGCGGCATGACGAGCGCCGCCAGGTCGCCGTAGTCGGAGCGGCCGACGAAGCGGGCCGTCCTGGTGCTCGAGTAGCTGGGCGGGTCGAGGAGGATGAGGTCGAAGCGCTCCTTCTTCCGGGCCGCGCGCACGAGCCAGGCGAAGACGTCGTCGGCCACGAGCCCGTGCGTCTGCGGGTCGGACGCCCCGACGCGGCAGAGGTTCTGCCGGCCTCGCTCGAGCGCCACGGCCGCGGCGTCGACGCTGACCGTCCGCGCGGCGCCGCCGACCGCCGCCGCCACCGAGAACGCGCAGGTGTAGGCGAACAGGTTGAGGACACGCTTGCCCGCCGCAGCCTCGCGCACGCGCCGGCGGTTGATGCGCTGGTCG
>Ga0181517_10006358_pt1 | contig 10137 bp, 5 predicted proteins | sample PEATcosm2014_Bin_31_FD_119748 | JGI IMG/M metagenome (GOLD analysis project Ga0181517, IMG submission 119748) | Peatland microbial communities from MTU Mesocosm Facility, Houghton, MI, USA - PEATcosm2014_Bin01_30_metaG | ecosystem: Environmental > Terrestrial > Soil > Wetlands > Peat | place... | reverse complement strand
CGTTGTCGTGTGGCAAACCGACGCCGCACATCGCGGAACTGGCGCATGGTTCAACTCCTATCGGGAATTTGAAGAGTGGCAACGTGGTAGTCGCAGCTTTGAGAAATTGGCAGCGATGAGTTGGGCGACCTCTGGCAAGGCATTGTTGTGGCGTGGCAAGCCGATCAGTCTACTTGCGCTTCCCGCGAGTACCGATTTTTTCTCGATGCTTGGCGCCCAAGCATCGATGGGCAGAACTTTCAGTGAAAGGGACTTGAACAATCCCTGCACCTTGGTCCTCGCGTATCCATACTGGCAGCAAAAACTCGGCGCTCCCAATGACATCGTGGGGCAAAGTCTGACGGTGGACCACTCTGCCTGCGTTGTTGCGGGCGTCATGCCGAAGGAGTTCACTTTTTATCCGAAAGAGGCAAATGCCTGGTCTCTGATTACGCCTGCGAGCGCATTTGCTCAAAAGCCCTGGGACTCGATGACAGGCGTATTCGGATTGTTGCGACCTGGAGTGACCTATGCTCAAGCCGAAGCGGAACTCAACGCGATGGAAAAGAGAGTTCTGCCAGAGGCTCCGGCGTCACTATCGCTGCTTACTTCGGCGATGCCCATTGTGTTGAAGTTGCAGGACAACTTTACTTGGCTGGCGGGACGAAACCTGCGTACTGGACTTTTGGTGCTCTCGGGAGCGGTAGGGCTTGTATTGCTGATGGCGTGCTTGAATGTAGCCAACCTGATGCTAGGCCGGACGATGGGGCAGTCACGCGAGATGGCAATTCGTACCGCGTTGGGTTCAGGCCGGGTGCGGCTCATCCGGCAGATGCTGACTGAATCATTGACATTGGCCGTTTGTGGGACTGCGGTCGGTGCATTCCTGGCACTACTGATGCTTCAATGGTTCCGTTCCGTCAATCCAGTCGAGTTGCCACCTGGCAGTGTGATTTCGCTTGATTGGCGGATTCTTCTGTTTCTGACGGTTTTGGGCGTCGGTTCAGTTGTTATCTTTGGACTGCTCCCGGCCTGGAGGGCTTCACGAACTGACCTGAACTCCGTTCTCAAGAACAGCGAGCGCGGCATCGGCGCGAGCGCTTCCGTGCAGCGCACCGCACAGGCACTGGTAGTCATGCAGATTGCGCTTTCGTTAATGCTCTTTGTCGGGGCAGGACTGCTCGCGACAAGCCTGTGGAAGATGGCTTCGACTCGGCTGGGCTATCGCACAAATCAAGTGTTGACGGCCACAATTAACCTGCCGAGCGAACGCTATAAAGACGCTGATGCGAAGTCGAAGTTCGCTACGAACTTTGTACAATCCATATCGGCACTGCCCGGCACCGAAGCAGTTGCAATAGCGTCGAGCTTTACTCCGATGGGGGAGAATCCCCTATCTGTCGAAGGAGACGCCTCCAAATTCTCGACTGGGGGCATTGCCACTCAGAGCATAAGCGCCAACTTCCTTGGAGGGATGCAGATTCCATTGTTTCGGGGCAGAGTATTCGATACGCGGGATCAAATGAATACTCAACAAGTTGCCATCATCAACGAGGCTCTGGCGAATAAATATTTTCCGCATATCCATCCAATCGGACACACCATCAAATTGAGCCGGGCCGATGATTCGTCGAATCCTTGGCTCACGATTGTTGGCGTGGTCGCTAACGTCAAAACGACGACCGTCTTTCAAGAGATGGGTTATGTCGAACAGCCGACAGTGTATCGTCCACTGACGCAAGATCCCCCTGCATCATTGGCCTTGATGGTAATAACGAGAAAAGGACCGCTTGAGCTTGTAGAAGAAATGCAGGAGCAACTTGCCTCAATCGATCATGACCTCGTACTGGGCGACCTGGGGACAATGCAGGCCCGGCAATCTGCCACGTTATCACAGCCCCGGTTCCGCGCTGTGTTATTCGGCGGGTTTGCGGGATTAGCTTTACTCCTCGCGGTGGTCGGTCTCTACGGAGTTCTCGCGCAGATGGTCGCACAGCGCACCCGAGAAATTGCCATCCGCATCGCTGTCGGTGCGAATCGCAGAACGGTGCTGGGCATCATATTGGGAAAAGCTCTTGCCTTGGCGGTCCTCGGGACTGTGCTAGGAGTGGTCGCATCGGTTATCGTCGTGCGCGCTTTAGCTGGAATGCTCTACGGTGTTCATCCAGAAAACGCGGGCATGTTTGCGTTTGCTTCCGTCATATTGACGCTTACTGCACTCGCCGCAAGCTGGAGTCCAGCCTGGCGCGCGGCAAATGTCGATCCCATTCAGGCACTTCGCACAGAGTGAACTATGCAGGAGATCTTATGTCAATTTCTCGGCGCATCTCCAATCTGTTTGATCGTTCGCAGGTACAGCAAGAGATCGATGCCGAACTCCTGTCTCACATCGAAATGCGAGTTGAGGACAACATTGCTAGAGGAATGTCCCCTGGTGAAGCTCGCCGCGATGCTCTCCTGCGGTTTGGGAATCTCACTACTCTCAAAGAACGTGTAGCTAAGGAGGACGTTGCCCTAATGCTTGAGACTCTGGTCTTCAACGTTCGTTATGCTCTCCGCCAATTTGGCCGCAATCGAGGTTTCGCAATAACAGTGATCCTCACGATGTCACTCGGCATTGGGTTAAATACAGCGATGTTCTCTGTGATCCACGCCGTGCTCTTGAAGCCTCTTGGCTACTATGACCCGGACCGTTTGGTATTGCCTAGCAGCGGCGTTACGCCGATTCACTTCGAGGAGATGCAAGCCTCCGCGCGGTCCTATGATGGCCTTGGGGCCTACAGTGGCAAGGAAGAATTAGCTCTGTCCGGTGATGGCGAGCCGGAGGTCCTGAAGGGCGTTCGGGTCTCGGGGAATTTCCTCGACATTCTCGGAGTCAAGCCATTGTTGGGTCGCAGCTTTCTTGCATCAGAGGATGCGCCAGGCGCGCCGGATGTAGCGATCATTAGCGCAGAACTCTGGCAGCGACGATTCAACGGAGCCTCGTCCGTGATAGGACAGACGGTCACGCTGGCAGGAACAGCGTACACAATCATCGGTGTCTTGCCGCCGAAATTTCAATTCCCATCTGCCACGACGGATGTGTGGCTGACAAGACCTTCGGAATGGTCCGTTCTCAAGCCGGAGTCACGGCGTATCAGCCCAATTCTGCAAGTTTTTGGCAGGTTGAAGCCGGGTGTCGATATTTCACACGCCAATGCAGAGCTTGCCCTCATTGATCGCCAGTATGAAACCGCTCATCCCGAAATGCTCGATTCGGACAAGACTATCGCACGGCTATGGAATCGTCCTCCCATTCATCTGGCATTTCTGAAGAATCAACTCGTTTCCGACATTCGTTCAAAGCTGTGGTTACTCTTGGGCGCAGTAGGGCTTGTGTTGCTGATCGTATGCGCGAACATTGCAAGTCTCCTGCTTTCGCGCGCATCATCCCGATCACGGGAATTTTCCGTGCGGGCAGCAATAGGGGCCAGTCGGGGGCAAATCATCGCGCAACTCCTGACCGAGAGCATCCTGCTTTCATTTATAGGCGGGGTGATCGGCATTGCCTTAGCTGAAGTAGGCGTGCGGATCATCCGTAGTACGACGGCATTGAATCTTCCCCGATCCGGCGAAATCAGGATCGATGGCACAGTCTTCTTGTTCGCAGTCGTTGTCTCGCTGCTTACCGGTCTTCTGTTCGGGCTTGCGCCTTCACTTGCCGCCTCTCGACCAAATCTCGCTGCCGTATTGCAAGGCAGCGGCGAGGGCATGAACCATGCAGGGCAAAAACCAAGGTGGTTGCATTTGAATCCACGCAGCCTTTTGGTTGCCGGGCAGGTGGCATTATCGACGGTCTTGCTGATCGGTGCGACGCTGTTGATCGAGAGCTTTGCTCACATATACCGGGTTGATCCTGGATTTCAGGCTTCCAATCTGCTTACTATGAGTCTTACACCTTCGCCCACGCGATACGACACGGAACAAAAGAAGGCAGCATTTTACAGTGCTCTTATAGAGCATATTGAAGCGCTTCCCGGCGTCACCAGCGCCGCCACTGCAACGGCACTTCCAATGACTCCTTATCCGATGGCTCAAGTGCAGGTGATTGGCCGAGCGCTTGATAAGCGTCCGCTTGCGATGATCCTGAACATCACGCCACAATATTTCCGGACCATGAAAATACCGCTCAAGAGAGGCCGCGAGTTTAACGCGCACGACGACGCGAGTGCGCTGCCGGCTGCCATTATCACTGACAACATGGCGCGTCGTTTCTGGCCCCAATACCCCGCGGGGCCTGACCCCATCGGTCAACGCATTCTCATCGGTTCGCATTCTACTCCGACGGAGATCGTCGGGATCGTGGCAGACACCAAGGAGTACAAACTGACTGAGGAGCCGGGGCTGGGAGTCTACCTGTCCTCAGCGCAACAACCTCCTCAATCTGCCGTCCTGGTTATACGGACTGAAGGCGATCCACTCTCTTTTGTAAACGCGGTTCGCAACCAGATATTAAACCTTGACCGCGACCAGCCGGTTTCAGCTGTCGCCTCCATGAGTGAAGTTATGGATGCCTCTGAGGGGCAGCTTCGCGTGATGATGGCATTGTTAGGAATTTTCGCAGCCGTTGCAACGATAATCGCGGTCGTTGGACTTTACGGCGTTATTGCGTATTCGGTGACACAACGGGAGAAAGAAATTGGGATTCGCAAAGCGCTGGGAGCACATCGCGGAAACATTCTTGCGCTCGTAGTTGGGCAGGGATTACGCCTTGTCTTGAGTGGTTTGTTACTGGGCATGGGCGGCGCATTTGCCCTGACAAGGGCACTGCGTGGACTTCTCTTTCAGGTGAGCCCCACCGATCCGGCAACCTATATCTGCATCACATTTCTGTTCGTGGCCGTGGCCCTGGCAGCAACCTATTTCCCCGCGCGGCGTGCGGCTGGTATTGACCCGCTGGTTGCGCTCCGGGCGTGATGAACCGGGTAGTGCCACGGTGAAACAGCAAATTGAGATGCGGGAGAATTGACGCCCTCTGGTAATTCGCGAGATCGACTGCGCTGGGCTCGGTTGAATCGAAGCGTCACTCCGGATCGATGACCAGCGAATGGACGACTCGTTTCTCTTCATGCAAATGCAAACCCAATTTCAGAAGCTGTTCTGACAAAGCATCGACCGTCACGGCTGGAAGAGTCAGCACTATATCGTACCGCCCATCCAAGTTGGTCTCGTTAAGAACAGGCGCGCCCAGGATGACCCCGAGCTGCGATGAAAGGGACGCCATCGAGACCTTGACATCCTCAAGCCTTCCGTTTTGGGGCATCATCATGTAGCCGCTATGCGCGTTCGTTGAGATGGGCAGTTTCCCGGCTCCGGCGGAATCGACAGTCAGAACATCGACAGATCGTTCCACATCCTCCCAGTGAGGGTGGATATGAAGGCTGACGGCAATAATGTCGCCAGAGATTTTCAACAAAACATCCTCCTTGATGCCGGGAGCTGTGATTTTCAGGTCAAACCTTTGCTTGGGCTGGGGTGCTTTTAGGATCATTTGCGGAGCCGTTGTGTTATAGACCAAGCCAAGGATGTCGGTTACCTTGGCGTTTCTCGTCCACACGATTCCATCATTGCTTGCCATCAGGCTATTTTCCTCTGAAACACTCGGAGCAAGGGAAACCGTGAAGGCAGGCGTGGTCGAAGAGGCTTCCGAGGATGTCGCAACGTCTGCTTTCGGAGTGATGCTTGACTTTAGAACCATAGAGAGCAACGCAGGCGTGACATCCTGGGGCACACCTATCTTCGCAATTTGTCCGCTTGCATTGACAACGATGGTTGTGGGACGCGATACGACGTTGAAGTTTTTGAAGGTGACTCCCGTTGCGTCGAGGCCAATCCATGCGTGCATGGGATGAGAAGCAAGGAACTTCTTTACGACCGCATCGGATTCATCATCGACGGAAATAAACTGCACCTTCCCAGCAAAATCGTCCGCTAACTGGTTCAAATGGGGGATCTCCGCCACGCAAGGACCGCACCATGTTGCCCAGAACTCCAACACAACGACCTTGCCGCGCAGAGCGGGCCAACTGATATGTTTGCCTTGGTGAGCTTGCAGTACTTGATTCAGGGACAATGCGGGGGCCGATGATCCAACATGGATTTCGGATGCGTGTAATGCGGCGGAAAAAAGGCAAAGAAAGGCTGTACAGGCCAAACGGATATGGCGCATGGTGACTCCTTGTGTGCTGTGTTGGTTACGGTTGGCTGTTCTTGTTCGTGGCGAGCAGTTGACGCTCTATACGGTGCCGTTCCAAGGCATCGGGACTGCGGGGATTACTGCTCGCAATTTCAACGGGCTTGCCATTTTCTCCAATCCACCGATGGATATAGCTGTCCGGTCCCTCGATCAGATGCGCCTTTTCCATGTACGCCGATGAAGATGAATCCGGTGTAGCAGAGGCAATCACCTCGGCTCCGGAAGCAGAGGCACCAAAGTCTTTCGAGAGCATTGCTTCGATGCGCGTCTTCTCCGCATCGGACGGCTCAGACTGGTTGGTGGAAACAAGAACGACCGGCTTGTGTCCGGCATCCATCCATTGATGCCGGTAGGCACCGGACGGGAAAGACAGGATGCTGGCTTTGCTGCCGCGCGCAATAGCGAGCACCTTGTATTCCTCAGGTAGAGCTGCATTCGGGGGAGTAGTGCGTATGCTTGCATAGTTCTCGGCGAGAAACTCCGCCGCCATCTGGTTGGAGAGCGCGGTCAACAGGTTTCTTGCAGAGAGCAGGGAGATTGCCGCCAGCGTACAGAACGCGAGGGTTGAGCCCCCGAATACTTGTCGCACGGAGAGGTGCGGTTGCGGGCTCAGAAGCCATTGAATGCGATCTTCCAGGGTGCTTGTGTGGAACGCTCCCAGGGAAAGACCGGACGATACCACTCCGGTATGGAATCTCTTGGCGAGGCGAAGCAAGGCGCTGGCATATTTATAGCGATCTGCCGCGATGGTCGCAGCCATGTCATCGCAAACCACCTCGCGGGACGCATTCACGCGGCGCTTCAGCCAGTGCAGGACAGGATGATAGAACGCCGTGATGCCGAGCAATTCCAAGAAGATACTTACCGCGAAATCCTTTCTTTTAATGTGTGCCATTTCATGGCTGATAGCGGCAAGATCATCTTCGCTATACTCAGCCTTGAAATCTTTTGGAAGAAGTATCAGAGGATGCGGCCAGCTTACGGTCGCAGGGCTTTTTACTTCGGCAACGAGAAATTGCGGCAAAGAATGGATGCCCATTGCATCCGCAATACCCTGCACACGCGCTGCAAGGGAAGAAGAAAGGATAAGGTCATCGGCGGTACGGACGATGCGCCTAGTTCGCCAAACGGCAAGAAGCATCCGCAGGAAGCCAAAAGCAATGCTTGAAAAATAGAGACAGAGAGCCAGGGAAAACAATAACTTGGCGTAAGAATGGAAATGATTTGCGGTTCCGTGGAAAGCACTCCACGGCCCGCCGAGTATGGGGGCGGTAGGTATGGTGGGCAGCGCAAGCGCTGCGGCCGTGTTTGCGGCATGTTCCTCCGCGAAGATAACCCAGCCCAACGATACTGCGGGTACGAGGATCGACAGCACAAAACACACCATCCATAGCCGATGCAGGAAAAGTGATCCTGAACTTCTGAGAAGACGCGCTATTCCGAGCGTGCCTAATGCCAGAAGAGGAATCTGCCACAAGGAATTCAGAAAATAAGCAAGGAGATAATTCATTGGGCTGGCCGCTCCTCTGCCAAAAGACGTTCCAGGCGTTGAAGTGTCGCTTCGTCGATCTGTTCTGTTCTGACAAGATTCATGAGAAGCCCCTCCACCGACCCCTGAAATGTTCGTTGGATCAGGTCGCGCACGGCATTACCTAATGCCTTATCTCTGGCAAGAACTGCCTGATAGACATACGCCTTGCCATCGAGCTTTCGCTTTGTGCGCCCCTTCTTTTCCATCGTGTTGAGGATTGTCTGAACCGTGGTGTAGGCAGGGTTGCCATCAAGGCGTGCCTGTACCGCCTGCACTGTGGATGGCCCGTTGTCCCACAGCACATGCATAATGGCTAATTCCATCGGTGGCAGTTGTTCGGCAGCTCGCTTCCTTCTGTCCATCATTCTCCTACTCAACTAGGAGGTTAGGCGGCTTTTTGCTGCTTGTCAACTACTTAACTAGGAGGACAGCCGCGGATGCCTCCTTCTTTAAGCGGACAACTGATACGAGGTAGCCAAACTTAGGGAGGGTGAGGTAAGGCCCCGATGCAGATGGAGGTGACTATCGACAAGAAGGGCAACGGTTCTGTTCTGGTAATGAATATCCAGTTCTTCAGAAATGAGATGTGACGCTCACAGACGCCGCTCATGCTCATTGTGTGTTACAAGTCGGACATTTTGAAGGAGTTCATGCAGGCCTTTGCCGTAAGTTCTACTTGCACGTAGAGAAGTGCCGTCTTGTAATGTGATGATCGAATCCCGATTGGGAAGCGCCTTGATGCGTGCTATGCGGCTAATCTGGACGATGGTGGAGCGATGGATGCGCAAGAACCTTGAACGGTCAAGGTGCGTCTCTAGTGAGGCCATCGTCTGACGCAGCAGATGCCTCTTACCCATGACGTGCAATCCGACATAGTCACCGAGCCCTTCGATCCAGTCAATCTCGTCCGCAAGCACGAAGGTCACGCGCTGCCCGGTGCGCAGTGCGAAACGGTTGACAAGTGTGACGGCGGCGTTCTGGCCGGAATAAGAGCCCCGCATTCCCTCCATGAGCATATCGACCGACTCACGCTGACGGAGACTGATGAACTCACGAACGCGGTCAAGGCAGAGCAGGAAGCGTTCGTCATTGATCGGCTTCAGCAGATAGTCGATCGCCTGTACATCGAACGCCTCCAGCGCATGTTGCTGATGGGCTGTCAAAAACACCACCGCCGGCTTCACCGACCTGGGAATAGCTCGTGACAGTTCAAGACCCGAAATGCCAGGCATCTGAATATCGAGAAACACCAGGTCCGGCTTCATGGATGCAATAGCTTCAATTGCTTGTTCCCCCGTCTCGCATTCTCCGATCACCGTCATGTCCGCATGATCCCGAAGCCGGGCTGCAACTCCCACCCGAGCGAGTGGTTCGTCATCCACAATCAAGACACGGATACTCATCGCAGAGCCTCCTCGGTGAGGAGACCGTGACGTGTAACTGAGGGATTGAGAGGAATCCGAATGGAGACGATGTAGCGGCCGGGCTCCTCAGACGAAGCCCGGAGCGAGCCAGCGTCTCCATAGAGGCGTAGGAGGCGAGCGCGGGTGTTTGCAAGACCGAGCCCTCCCCCCGCGGTGTTCACACCTACCCTCGGTCCTGCCAGATCATTCTCGACTGTAATGAGCATCCAAGGCTCATCCATGCGGGCGCGTATTGCTACCTCTCCGCCACCCGGCAATCTTGAGACGCCATGCCGGATGGCATTCTCAATGAGTGGCTGGAGGAGCCATCGAGGGACCAAAACAGCAGATGCTCCCTGATCCACATCCATCGTGACTTTAAGCCGTGCCCCAAACCGGGCGCGTTCGAGCGCGAGATATTCATCGGCCAGGGCGAGTTCCTCCGCAAAAGAGGTGAATGCATCCTGAGGCGTCTCGAGAGTGTGCCGCAGTAAATCGCCAAGCCGGGAAATCATTTGGGTTGCCGCCTGCTTTTGATCGCTCACCACAAGAGACGAGATCGCATTCAAAGTGTTGAAAAGGAAATGCGGCTGCAGTTGATACTGCAAAGCCTGCAATTGGGCCTCACGCGCAGTCAGTTCCGATTCCTTAAGCCGGCGGTATCGTTCTTCGGACGCCAAATAATGTCTCAGTCCAAAATAGAACGCGCACCACGTGACAAGCACAATCGCATTGCAGAAACTTCCGGCACAAACGGCTGCCAGGGTAATTTGTTCGTGAGTTTGCGAGAAACGCGCGATTCCCAATATCACGGACCCAGCCGAGGCAAGCAGGTAAGAGGCCAGAAAGGACGACAATACGCAGGTACCGATTGATGCAGCTCTGCTCCAAAGCCATCGGCATAAGGCATAGAGGACGAAACTGGACAGGAATGCAAAGCCTAGCGAGACGTCTTCACTGATTCGGTCAAATCGACTTTGCAGGTACGG
>Ga0181517_10006356_pt1 | contig 10138 bp, 12 predicted proteins | sample PEATcosm2014_Bin_31_FD_119748 | JGI IMG/M metagenome (GOLD analysis project Ga0181517, IMG submission 119748) | Peatland microbial communities from MTU Mesocosm Facility, Houghton, MI, USA - PEATcosm2014_Bin01_30_metaG | ecosystem: Environmental > Terrestrial > Soil > Wetlands > Peat | place... | reverse complement strand
TCGTCACGCCACTTCCACAAGTTTAAGCGCGAGACCTTCCTCGTCGTCGATGGAAGAGTTCGGCTTGAGCTCGGCGACGATGTCCTAGAATTGAGGCCATTCGACGCCGTGACTGTGGAGCCTGGGACCTTCCACCGCTTTCAGGCCCTGACGGCCAGGGCCCTGATCGTCGAGGCATCGACCGAGCACCGAGATGAGGACGTGTTCAGGCTACAGCCGTCTGAGAAATTGGATCCAGCGGCCAGCGCATCGAGCACCGACCCCCGGTCCCTGTTCTGCCCAAGGTGCCTCGACTTCACGCGGCAGGTCGACAAGGACGGCTACGACAAGATCTGCACGGCCTGTGGGCTGGCGTTCGGGAGACTGGAGTCTAGTCAGGCGCTGGCGGGTAAACTGAAGATTCCTAAAGAGAGGTACATCTAGGTGCTTGAGGCTGAACTCTGGCAAATGATCAAGCACGGCCTGTCTAAGCAGCCGCACCTGCACATGTGCAGGGTGGAGGACTCCGCCGGCTCAGGCATGCCCGACGTGGACGCCTGCCGCGACGGTGCAACGGCAAAGGTCGAGTTGAAGGTGACTCACGGAAGGTGGCTGCACTTCCGCAACTCGCAGCGCAGTTGGACGGCGCGACGCGCCGTTGCCGGCGGCGCGGTCTTCGTGCTCGCCTACTGCGACGGCTCACTGTACCTGTGGAGGGCGATCGACCTGTTCAGCGAGAGCATGGTCCACTCGGTCGACGACAAGTCGTTCAAGGTCGCGCTGTCGGACGCCATGCCCTTGAAGCTTGACGCGTGGTCGAAGCCGTACCCCTGGAACGGCGTCGCCGACGCGCTGTTCAGTATTGCTGAAACTAAAAGTTAAATTCCTGTAATCTTTGACAAATTTTGATATACAATAGTGTATGGTGCAAAGTGCTTTGCTTCGTTGCACTTGCAGACTTTGAGATTGGCAAGTATTGGAGGAGATTGACAGATGGGAGCACTCGACGAGTTAATGGCGGCGGACGCGGCTGAGCAGGCCGTGCGGTTGCCTAAGGACGAGCTGGTCGCGTCGATCAGCGCGATGGCCAATCAGCAGATCGACCTGGAGAGGCAGGTTGAGTACGCCGAGCTGGCACTGGAGGAGCTGAGGGGTCGCCTGAGCAAGATCCGCGACTTCGATCTTCCGTCTGCCATGGAGCAGGCGGGTACGTCTTTGATCAAGCTGCTCGACGGCAGCATCCTAGAGGTCAAGGAGGACGTCTACGCCGGGATCACTGAGGAGCATCGGACCGCGGCCTTCGCGTGGCTTGAGCAGACGGGGAATGACGGCCTGATCAAGAACACCGTGAACTGCAACTTTGGCAAGGGCCAAGATGCCGAGGCCAGGGAGCTCCAGGAGCTGCTGGAGTCCAATGGGTACTCGTACTCGGCGAACAGGAGCGTGCACCCGCAGACTTTGAAGGCCTTCGTGAGGCGAAGGCTAGCGGACGGAGAGCCGATCCCGGCAGAAGTCTTCTCGATCCACGTGAAGAGGTCGGCTAAGATCACGGCAGCGAAGAGGTAGGTGAGGATGCTTGAAATACGGAATCTGACTCTATGCTGAGAACTTTTCAATTTCGACTGTATCCAAGCGCGACTCAACAAGCCGCCTTTGAACGCATACTCGAAGATTGCTGCGAGACGTACAACGCGGCTCTGCAGGAGCGACGCGACGCCTGGAATATGCAGCGCAAGGTGGTGACGCGCTTCGATCAGCAGAGGGAGTTGACGGAACTTCACAAGGATCCAGAGTTTCAGTGGATATCGACCGTCGTACAAAGGCATGTTCTGCTGCGCGTCGACGAAGCTTTTCAAGCTTTCTTTAGACGCTGCAAAGCTGGTGAACGACCAGGCTATCCTCGCTTTAAGTCGAGGCATCACTATGACTCGTTCACGTTCAGCTTGCCAACTGTCAAGGAAAAGTCTGTAAAGGTGCCTAAGGTCGGCTACGTCAAGATGCGCGGCGGTAGATCGGTCGCCGGCACGGCGAAGGTCTGCCACGTAAGGCGGCAGGGAAGGCGATGGATCGCCAGCGTCGTCTGCGACGTTGGGCCTGCTCCACCGAAGTGCGAAGTGTCTAGTCCTATAGGCATCGACGTCGGACTGATGAATTTCGCCACACTCAGCGACGGGTCCTTCGTCGAAAATCCTCGCTGGGTGCGTAGGTTCGAAGCTAAGATAGCCTCTGCCAACAGAGAGCTAGCAAGAAAGCAGCGTCGATCAAGGAACAGATTGAGGGCGAAGGAGAAGCTTAGACGAGTCCACCAGCGACTGGCTGACGCAAGGAGGAACTTCTGCCACCACGTTTCTAAGCGCTTAATCGGCAGGTATGACCTGATAGCTTTCGAAGATCTGAACATCAAGGGGATGGTTGAGGATGGAAAGTTCTCGAAATCCATCTTAGACGCAGCGTGGAGACAGTTGACTTGGCAGTTGTCGTACAAGGCTGAGAGCGCCGGGCGATGGGCTGTGCCGGTCAACCCGCGGAATACGTCGAAGATGTGTTCGCAGTGTGGGGTCCTAGTCGAAAAGACGCTTCGCGACAGGCGGCACGTCTGCGCATGCGGCGCTTCGCTCGATCGCGACCACAATGCGGCGATAAACATTGAGAGGCTCGGGATGAGCCTTGTGGGGCTAAGCCCTTCAGAACTTGCTTAAAACAGAGCAAGAGTCCAGCCGCCGCACTCTCTGCACAAAGGCCACCTCGTAGAAATCGTTGCTGAAGGCCACGTTCTGTTTAAGCGATTCAAGGCGTCTGGCCGAGTTCTATTTTCAACGTTGAGCTGGAAGAAATTCAAGGAGCAGGATCAATGAGCAAGAAGGAAGAGAAGCAGTCGACTGCCGGAGCGGCGGTCGCGGAGCAGTCGCCGGAGACTTTGCCGGCGGTGCAGGGAAATCAAGGGATTGCGACGCCGGATGGGTCGCCGAGCCTCGATGAGATGTTCGCGGAGGATGCTGGGGCAGGATTCCAGAATCTCCATGCAGGGGACTATGCCCTGCCGTTCTTGGCCATTTTGCAGAAGGGCAGTCCGCAGGTCAGCAAGGTGAACGCTAAGTTTCTGCGCGGGGCAGAAGTTGGAGACGTGTTCAACACTGTCAGCGGCAAAGTTTACAAGATATCGACGACGGACGGCGGCCCCGGCATCACGTTTGTGCCGTGCGGGTACGACAAAAAAGTCGTGCGTTGGCACTCCAGGGACTCTGGTTCAGGATTCGTATCCTCGCACAATGAGGGCGACCCCATTCTGAAGCAGTGCACGCGCAATGAGAAGAATCAGCTGGTGCATACTGAGACTGGCGATGTGTTCGTAGACACGGCGTACCATTTCGGACTGCTCGTAGAGGATGGCGGCTTTCCTGAGGCATGCGTCATCTCGATGTATTCGACCCAGCTCAAAGTTTCCAGGAACTGGAACACTACCATGCGCAGCGTCATGAAGAAGCTCCCTAACGGGAAGGTCTTCAACCCACCAATGTTTAGCCGCAAGTACACCCTGCACACGGTGGGCTTTTCGAAGGACTCGTACGACTGGTGCGGGTGGCAGATCTCTCCGGCCGGCGAGGTGACGGACGTCGAGCTGTACAAATTTGCCCGCGAATTCGCGAAGCAGATCGAGTCGGGCCAGGTCCGCGTGTCGGCTCCTCCGCAAGAGTTCGAGGAGCCTGCGGAGCAGACGGCATCCACGAGCAGCGACGTGCCGTTCTAGCGGCCGTCGCGGGAGCATGTTCAAGGGTTCTTCCGACCTGCGCCGCAGTGCTCCCGGCGCCGGGCTTTACCTGCAGTTGGGCCCAGCCCCTGTTCGGACGGGAGCTGGGCCACGAGGCTCGACCTTCTCCAATGCTTTGAAGAAAACCAACAAAGATGACAACTGCTTCCCTGGCAAGTCAATTCATGCGCATCTTCGCCGGCCACGAGGCGGCATACGGCCTCTACGATACGTCTAAGCCAAAGATTCGCGAGGATGGTAAAGTTACTGGCTCAGCAGTGACCCGCCATGGAGTTGTTACTGAAGAAATGTGGGAGCAGCACCTGGCGGGCAAAGGCCCCGGACTCGGGATTATCCCCATAAGGACCGACAGCTCGTGCTACTTCGGCGCAATAGACGTCGACGTGTACACGGGCCTGCAGCACCAGACCATAGTTGCCAAGTTGGCCCGTTTAAGGATACCTATGATCGTCTGCCGCTCTAAGTCGGGGGGTGCGCACCTCTACCTCTTTGCAAAGGAGCCAGTTCCGGCGAGAATTTTGCGCAGGAAGCTTGCAGAAATTTCAACCGTCATGGGGTTCGGCGACTGCGAGCTATTCCCAAAGCAGGACCACGCAGACATAGGCAATTGGATCTCCATAGACTACTTCGGCGGCACTAGAGGGATGCGCTACGCAGTAGACATCGAGGGCAATGCGCTGTCGCCCGAGCAGTTCGTGCAGAGGGTAGAGCTGTCGTCGGTAGGTTTGGGCTGGTTCGATGAAAAGATATTGGTCGGCGACGACTTTGCTGACGGACCGCCATGCCTGCAGGCGCTCGCCCAGGTTGGATATCCTCCTGGAACTAGGAACGACGGACTATACAACATAGGCGTCTACCTTAAGAAGGCAAAGCCCGACACTTGGGAAGATGGGCTAAACCAGTTCAACTACCAATTTATGCAGCCGCCGCTGCTGGTCATCGAAGTTTCAGCCATAGTTAAATCATTAAAGAAGAAGGACTACCAGTACGGCTGCTCAAAGCAGCCCATATCCGCGCACTGCAACTCAGCTGTCTGCAGAACGCGCAAGTTTGGCGTCGGAGGAGGGACGGCTGGTAGGTTTCCTACACTGGGTGGATTGGTAAAGCTGCAGACCGACCCGCCCTCATGGTTCTGGTTCCTGGAAGGTCGCAAGGTAGAGCTGACCACGGTTGAGCTTCAAGATCCCAAGGCCTTTCAGCGCCGGTGCATCCAGAGCCTAAACATGATGCCGCCTGTGCCGAACGCCAACGCGTGGCGAGACATCGTGCAGCGCGCGCTGGACTCGGTGACGATAATCGAGGCTCCACCTGACGCAAGTCCTGAGGGACAGTTCTGGGAATATGTAGAAAAGTTCTGCACCGGTCGCTCCCAGGCCCTGTCGCTGAAGGAGATCACGCTCTGCAAGCCGTTCACCGAGGGAGGACGGACCTACTTCAGGATGTGCGACCTAATAGACTACCTCACGCGGCACAAGTTCACGGAGTACAAGGCTCCGAAGATAGCGTCGCTGCTGAACGCCGTCAACGCAAAGCACCACGGCAAGAACCTCAACGGCAGCTTCGTCAACTACTGGTCCCTGGTGGAATTCCCGAAGGGGACCGAGCCGCTGGAGGTTCCAGCAGAGATAGGAGAGTCAAGTGAAGCCTTTTAATCTGTTCTGCGACGTGCTCGTAGTCCTCATTGTAGGGTCATTGTCCTGCGCACGCATCGCCGCTGCGACCAGGCGCTTCGATCCTGACTCATTTACGCTAGGCATATTGATCGGCATCGTGATCTCATTCCTCTTAGCCATTATTGCACTAGTACCTGGGGGTGCCTGCAGATGATCCAATCTATCGGTGAATCAAAGACCACCGTGGTCCTAGGCGCCGCCGGCTGCGGCAAGACTACCCGGCTCCTGAACATGGTCGACGATGCTCTGGCCTCAGGAGTCAAGCCAAACCGCATAGGCTTCATAAGCTTCACGAAGAGGGCCATCGAGGAGGGCAGGTCCAGGGCCTCTGAGCGCTTCGGACTGCCGCCTGAGGACTTCCCGCACTTCAGGACCATACACAGTTGGGCGTTCCGCCACCTAGGGATGCGGCGAGACCAGGTCCTCGGCTGGAGGCACCTGAACGAATTGGGCAGGATGCTTGGACTGGAGTTCAAGGGGAAGTCGCAGTCGCTAGACGACGGCGACGCGTACGGCATGGCCATGCCTGACCGCATGCTGTTCCTGGAGGGCCTCGCGCGCAACTCGATGCGGCCGCTGGAGAAGGTGTGGTCGGACGCCATGGAGGACGACCTGAGCCTGCTAGAGTTGGATCGCTTCGCCAGGGCGCTGAAGAAGTACAAGGATTGCCAGCAGCTGCTGGACTTCACAGACATGGTTGAGGTGTTCACCCGATCGGACCCGAGGACGATGCCTCCGCTGGACCTACTGCTCGTAGACGAGTCGGCCGACAATTCGGCCCTCCAGTGGAGGGCCGTGTCGCTGCTGGCGACGAATGCGAAGAAGGTAGTCGTCTGCGGCGACGACATGCAGAGCATATTCTCGTGGAGCGGTGCCGACGTGCAGCAGTTCATATCTCTGCCCGGCAGGCAAGAGACCCTGGAGCAGAGCTATAGGCTGCCTAGGTCCGTGCACAAATTGGCGGAGACGGTGGTGGACAGGGTCAAGAACAAGCGCCCGAGGTGTTCGCATCCGAGGCAGACCGAGGGCTCGGTGAACTACTACAGCTCCCTGGACGACGTTGACATGTCTAGTGGAGACTGGCTGTGCTTGGCCAGGAACGGGTACATGCTGAAGGAGATCGAGGACAGGTGCCTGTCTGAGGGGTTCTCGTTCAACTCCGTGTCCCGCGATCCGCTGAAAAGCCCGTCGTTGGCCGCTATACGAACCTGGGAGAATCTGCGCCGCGGAAGGGACGAGTCGGCCGAGCTGACGCTGGCGGCGCTGCTACTCATCTCAGTGCAGCTGTGCCCTCTGGCCCTGATCAAGCAGCTGAGGTCCAGTGAGCCTGGGAGGCTGTACGGTATGCCTGAGTTAAGGTCGCTTGGGTTGGGGACCGCTGCGGTCTGGTTCGAGGCTCTGTCGAAGATATCGCCCAGCGAGAGGGACTACTTCAGGGCCGTGAGGCGTCGAGGCGAGCCGCTGCTGAAGAAGCCACGCATACAGGTTTCGACCATACACGCGAGCAAGGGAAGCGAGGGGAGCAACGTGCTGCTGCTGACGGATGTGAGCAGGAGGTCGTATGAGAATGCCAACAATCGCTCGCGGAGAGAGTACGAGGATGAACAGCGGGTGCTGTACGTGGCGTTGACTAGGGCCAAGGAGGCGCTGCACATAGTGCAGCCGAGGACGAACCTGGCGTTCGACATATGATGAGCATGAAGAAATCTACCGTATTCTTGGCGTTCACCCTCATAGTCTGCTGCAGGGGCGCCGAATTCTACAGCAGCGCCGACGCCGTTGATCAGGGGAGTGCGAAGAATTCAGCTGCTCCGACCACTACAGTCACGGGGTCGGTGACCCTCGACGTATTCGTCGCCAATGCCGTACTCACTGTACCCGGTCAGTGAGTACTTCGCAATGCAGTGCACTTAGAGGACAAGAGATGGGCTGCAACGATTCAGACATGAGGGCCCTGACCCGGGCCATCGCGGCAAGGGCCAGGGAGCTGGTGAACATGGGAAAGGTAGACCTAAGGATCCAGGTTTCAGGAAAAGAGACTTTGGAAGAGGCGAAGAGGGCCACGTACGGCATGCGCCGCGGCGAGCTGCTGGAGCGCGCCCTGATACAGGAGTTCTTGGAGGGAAAAGGTGACTGAGGCGGTAAGGTTGAGTCAGTTGGTGATTTCCTTGCAGAAGTTCATCGAGCTATACGGCGACCTCAAGGTCTTCATGGAGGGCTGCGACTGCATCGGTGCGTGCAGCGGAGAGGTCGAGCTGCACGCCAGGCCGCTCGGCCGACAGTGCGAGGAGAAGTGGGCCCTGCTAAGGTGCGCGGAGTAGGGTTCAACCTTCAATGACAACTAGGGAACTGATCAAGGCCTGCGGCATCGTGACAGACCCGCGCGAGCACCAGGTAGCGTGCTTCGACATGTCCAGGGAACGGGAGTCGTTCGCAATTTTCAGTGAGCAGGGCACTGGAAAGAGCTTGATGGCGCTGATGACTGCCGCATACCTCTACAGGGAGAGGAAGATAGGACGCGTGCTGATAGTTGCGCCGCGCGGGTGCTACCGCGTGTTCGTGGACGACGAGATACCGAAGCACCTATCGCCGCTGATCCCACACAAGGTGGCGGTGTGGTCGTCCTACCAGACGAAGGAAATTAAGAAGCAGCTCGAGACCCTGGAGTCTGGAGGAGAGATGCTGCGCGTGCTGGTCGTCAACGTAGAGGCCTGCATCACTGAGCGAGCGGCAAACTTTATAGTAGACTTCATGAAGCGGCAACCGACCCTCATGATAGTCGATGAGTCTACGACGATAAAGTCACCTACCGCGAAGCGCACCAAGGTGCTGATCAACATCGGCAAGTACGCGGCGTTTAGGCGCATCTGCTCAGGCAACCCAACTCCGCAGTCTCCGCTAGACCTCTATTCGCAGACGGAGTTCTTGAAGAAGAATCTGCTCGGCTACGGCAACTACTTCGCATTCCGCAACAGGTTCGCCGTCATGGCAGAGAGGCGCTTCGGCAATCGATCATTTAGGCAGGTCGTTGGATTCAGGGATCTGGAGGCGCTTAAAGCGGCGGTGAGCCGGTTTTCATTCATCGTTAAGAAGTGCGACTGCCTTGACCTTCCTCCAAAGATATACCAGGTCAGGGACATCGAGATGGGCGAAGAGCAGGCCAAGTACTATGAGAAGATGGCCAACGAGGCATTCATACAGCTGAGCGCCACGGCCCAGGTCACGGCCACCATGGTCTTGACGCAGCTCGTAAAGCTGCACCAAATTACCTGCGGTTTCCTGTCGCCTGACGGTGGACCCGAGGTAGACATCCCAGGCTGCACTCGCCTAGAGGAGTTGATGGAGATCCTGGAACAGTGCGAAGGCAAGGCCATAGTCTGGAGCACATACAGGCACAACATTCGCCAAATATTCTCTGCTATCGAAGAAAAATTCGGCAAGGGCACGGTGGGGCACTACTACGGCGATACCAAGGTTGGCAGAGCCGAAGATCCAGAAGAAGGCACTAGGATTTGGTTGACTAAGTCTTTTCAAAACCCAGATTCAAAGCTGCGCTTCATCGTCGCCAACCAGGCGTCAGGCCGCTTTGGAAATACCTGGACGCTGGGGACGACCGTCATATACTACAGCAACAGCTATAATCTCGAATTTCGCGACCAGTCTGAAGACCGCTCGCATCGCATAGGGACAGTTGGACCGGTGACGTACATCGACCTAAGGACCAGGGGGACGGTGGACGACAAGATACTGAAGATCCTCAAGGCTAAGAAGACGCTGTCGGAGGAGCTGGTACAGTCAAATTGGAGGTGGATCCTGGGTCTAGAGGAAAATAGGGATGTGGCCAATTGAACAATTCAGTCGTTGCGCACGCAGTCATTGGCGAATCCAACAATTTGCCAGAGTATTTGTCTATGGACAAATTTTCACAGAAAAATTTGAGCGTTTAATCGCAGATGCCTAGGGCAGAGTTCATCGCGACCGCTTCGTCTGGGGCCAGATCGGCGGTGTTCGAGAGGCGCTTCGATGCGGACGAGTGGGCGTCGGCCCGCTGCGCCAATGGCGAGGTCGCCTGGATCTATGCCAGGACCACCGCCGGAGGCACGCGAGAAGCGTGGGAATTCGTCGGGTACTGGGACCCGGAGCCGTGGAAGACTCAGGAAGTTTCGCCACGGTCGCTGAGGAGGGCCAAGTGACCGACCTAGCATCCTACCTGCCTAGGCTGCTCAACGCGGCCTATTCAGTAGCCGCGTTCGCGGCCCTCTGCTCGCTGGTCGACCGCGGCGAGCGCAGGTTCCCATGGCTGCTGCTGCTGTGCTCCGCCACGTCGTTCAGGGAGGCGGTCTGCAGTCCCTGGGCGCCGCGCGTGCAGTAGAACCTGTCTAATCTGTCTACCCGCTCGATCAATATGGCAATGTCCCTGGCTAATTCTGCAGCACCGGGGTTCATAGACATGACTCACTCTACCTAGACACAACCTTGACGATGTCAGGCCCATGCAGCAGCAGCTGCAGCGCTGCTGCGCCGGCCACGGCGTAGATGACGGGCTTCAGCCACTCAACCCACGTGTTTGCGGCCCTCCTGGCGGCGACCTGGGACACCTTCCAAGTGTCCAGGTCACCCACCCTAACGATTAGTGGGCACTCGGCAGAGTGCTCGATCAGCGCCGTCCTGACGACCTCGCCGACCGTGTCCCTGATGCCCTGCGTGCCCCTTGCGT
>Ga0181517_10006353_pt1 | contig 10141 bp, 9 predicted proteins | sample PEATcosm2014_Bin_31_FD_119748 | JGI IMG/M metagenome (GOLD analysis project Ga0181517, IMG submission 119748) | Peatland microbial communities from MTU Mesocosm Facility, Houghton, MI, USA - PEATcosm2014_Bin01_30_metaG | ecosystem: Environmental > Terrestrial > Soil > Wetlands > Peat | place... | reverse complement strand
GCTTCCAAACCACACCAGAACGATGCGCAGATTGGACTGCTGGGCGTCCTGGATCATCGCATCGACAATCCGGAAATCGTAATTGCCCTTCTGGGGCTCGATCCAGGACCAGCCAACGGCGATCTCCGCGCAATTCTGGTGCCCGGTGCTCGCCATCACCTGCATCATGTAGCGAAGATATTCCAGGTTGGACGGCGCGCTGGTCGGCGGTTCGGCTCCCAAAGCGAGAAACGGCTTGCCGTCAACGATAAGCTGCGTCGCCAGGCCCCGTTTTTCCAAATGCGGAACCGCCGAATCCACGGCCGCGGTTTGCGTACAACCCTCACAGACAGCCATGGCGCACACCACGGCCAACCCGGATCGAATCGAGAGTTTCATGACGATCTCCTTCCCATTACTTACCCTGCGCCCCCGCACCTCTGCCCGTGAGTTGCTACCCGGCTCAAATCTGAAAATCCAATGGAACCGGCTTGTTTCCCCTGGGCCGGCGGTCGCGGTATTTCAACTTGGGCGATTCCGCCGACACCTGGTTGTGCGGCGGTACGCTGCTGGTAATGAAGACGTTGCCGCCAATGACCGAGCCGGTGCCGATGACCGTTTCGCCTCCCAGGATCGTGGCACCGGCATAGATGGTGACATTGTCCTCGATCGTCGGATGCCGTTTCCGGCCTCGCAACAATTGTCCAAACGCCGGCGACAGCGCCCCCAGCGTCACGCCCTGATAGATCTTCACGTTGTCGCCGATCAGCGTGGTCTCGCCGATCACGACGCCCGTGCCGTGGTCGATGAAGAAACGCCGACCGAGCTTGGCGCCGGGGTGGATGTCGATGCCCGTCAGGCCGTGCGCGTGCTCGGTCATCACGCGCGGCAACAGCGGCACGCCCAGTGTCCAGAGCACGTGCGCCAGACGCTGCACCGTGATCGCCAGCACGCCGGGATAGCAGTAGATCGTCTCGTCGGTGCTCTGCGCGGCCGGATCGCCATCGAACGCGGCCTGCACATCTTCGGCCAGCAAAGCGCGCACGGATGGCAGCCGCTGAAAGAACTCCAGCACCACCTCCGCCGTGCGGTGATCGACGGCCTCGATGGCCTGCTGATCGCCGTCGGTGCCGGGAATCTGCTTGCCGTAGCGCAGGGAGCAGCAGATTTGTTCGTACAGCAAATCGAACAGCTCGTGCGTGAGAGCGGCGATGCGGTGAGCCAGGGTCTTGTCGGTCAGTGTCTGCTGGCCGAAATAGCCGGGATACATGATCTGCCGCAGCAGGCCGACGCACTTAATAATGGTATCCCGGCTGGGCAGATCGACGCGGTTGAGGTGTTGCGTCTGCGGGAATTCGACAACGCTCTGCACCAGGGCTTCGACAATGGAGGAACGCAGTTCGTTCAGTTGATCTCGATCCATATCGCCACAATCCTACTCGGAATCCCGATCGTAATCCTACTCTGGCTCTTGATCCTCTTCCTCATCATAATCGGTCTGTATCCCGCTGGCGCGGCAGGCCATGTCCTGTTAACTGGACACCCGCCGGCCGGTCGTTAACCTGTCGGCCTATATGTCCAATGACACCTTGATGCTTGGAGTGTCCGGCCTGCGCGGAACGGTGGGCGGATCCCTGACACCGGCCGTCTTGCAGCAGTTGGCGGCGGCGTTTGCCGCCTTCCTGGGCCAATCCTCGCCGCGAAACGGGCGACATATCCGCATCGTCCTGGGTCGGGATTCCCGGCCCAGCGGGTTCTTCGTTCGCGATGCCGCCGCCGCCGCTCTGGCCGCGGCCGGGTGCGAAGTCATTGATCTCGACGTCGTCTCCACGCCCGGTGTCGAGATGATGGTCCGCCACCTCGAAGCCGACGGCGGCATGATCGTCACCGCCAGCCACAATCCGATCCAATGGAACGGGCTGAAAATGCTCAATCGCGAAGGCATGGCCCTGTCAGCGGCCGACGCGATGGCGGTGCGGCGGCTGTTCGATCGCAACGAGCCGCGCTGGGTTCCCGTCGACAAGCTCGTGCCGCCCTCGCGAAACACGCAGACCCACGCCCTGCACATCAAGCGCGTTCTCGACTACATCGACGTTAAAGCCGTGGCGGCGCGCCGGTTCCGCGTGGTTCTGGATTCCGTCAACGGCGCCGGCGCCGTACCGACGGCCACGCTGCTCAGCAAGCTCGGCTGCGAGGTCGTCCACATGAACGCCACGCCCGATGGTCAATTCGCCCACGAGCCGGAGCCGACGGCCGCAAACCTGACCAGCCTGTGCGATGAGGTTCGCCGCCGCCGGGCCCAGGTTGGGTTTGCCCAGGATCCCGACGCCGACCGTCTGGCCATCGTCGATGAGAACGGAGTTTACATCGGCGAGGAGTATTCGTTTGCGCTGGTGGCCCAGTGGCTCTTATCCAGGCACAGCGGCGTGGCGGTGACGAATCTGTCGACCAGCCGTCTGATCGACGCGGTGGCGGCCGGGACGTCCAGCCGGGTTGTCCGCACCCCCGTCGGCGAGGCCAATGTCGTGTCGGCGATGGTGGCGCACAACGCGGTGGTGGGCGGCGAGGGCAACGGCGGGGTCATCGATCCGCGCATCGTGCCGGGCCGTGACAGCCTGGTCGGAATCGCGTATGTGCTGCAACTGATGACCGCGACCGGAAAGACGATTGCTCAGCTCGTCAACGAATTGCCGCGATACACGATGATCAAGACCAAATTCGACTGCCGCCGCGAGGATGCCGATCGCGCCGTGGCCGCTTTGGCCAGGGAATTCAGTCATGAAAGCGTCGATCGCCAGGACGGAATCCGCATCGACTGGCCCGACGCCTGGGTCCATGCCCGTCCCAGCAACACCGAGCCGATCATGCGCCTCATCGGCGAGGCGAGCACGCCGGAGCTTGCCCAGCAGCGCATCGCCGCCTTGCGTTCTGTGGTCGATCGCGAATTAGGGGTCGCCTGAAAGGAAAGTCCATCATGTCTGACTTCGCTGCCGTCGCCGTTCCAACCGCCCCGTGCAAGGTCTGCGGCGTCCCGGCGCCGCTGTTCGGCGTCTGCGACTTCAATCGAAGCTGCGAGGAGCACCGCGGCAAGGTGCTGCCAATGTCCGGAATCCCCATCTATTACCGCCGTTGCCCCAATTGCGGTTTCCTTTTCACCAACGCCTTCGATGCCTTTTCCAACGATGATTTCAAGCAGTGGATTTACAACGACCAATACGGATCCATCGATCCGGATTACGCCGCCTCCCGGCCGGCAAATAACGCCATGCTCGTCGCCGATCTCGTCGGTGCGGCCCGCAACACGCACATCCTGGATTACGGCAGCGGCAACGGCAGCATGGCCGACACCCTCCGCCAGCGCGGCTATGACGTCACCGAATACGACCCGTTCGTGGCCCACTCCAACCGCCGGCCCGAGGGTTTGTTCGATCTCATCACCGCCTTCGAAGTTCTTGAGCATTCGATCGATCCGCGACAGACGATCCAGGACATCGCCGGCCTGCTGGCCGACCCCGGCATGATCCTCTTCAGCACCCTGGTGCAGACCGATCGCATTGTCACGACGGGAATGAACTGGTGGTACATCGGCCCGCGCAACGGCCATGCGTCGGTCTATACGCGCCGCTCGCTGGAAGTTCTGGCCAACTCGCTGAATCTGGGATTCGGCTCATTCAACGATGTCCTGCACGTGATCCTGCGCCGCATCCCGCCCTTTGCCGCCGGACGCATCGCCGTCGCGCGATGAACCGCGCCTCATTGCTTCCCGATCTTCTTCAGGAACTCCACTTCCGTCATCACCGGCACACCCAGTTCACGCGCTTTGTCCAGTTTGCTCCCGGCGCCGGGACCGGCCACCACGAACGACGTCTTCTTGCTCACGCTCCCCGCCGCACGCCCGCCCAGGCTTGTCACCAGCCCCTCGATTTCCGCCCGCGTGTAATGCTCCATCGTTCCGGTCACGACCACCGTCTGACCTTCCAGCAACTGCTGTTCGCCGGTTTCCGCGGGACGAGTCATGACCGGGTCGATGCCCACGGATTTCAAGTCCGCCACGATCTGCCGGCCGCGCGAACTGGAGAAGAACTCATGCACGCTGGCCGCAATGACCGGCCCGATTTCATTGACGCCCGACAATTGCTCCACCGACGCCCCCGCCAAGACCTCCAGCGACAGGAACTTCCCCGCCAGAACCCCCGCCACGCGGTTGCCCACATGGCGAATCCCCAGCCCGGCCAGCAGGCGGTCCAGCCCGCGCCCACGGCTGCCGGCGATCGCGTCGATCACATTCTGTGCGCTCTTGTCGGCCATGCGATCCAGATTGAGCAAATCAGTTTTCTTCAGCCGATACAGATCGGCGAATGATCGGACAAGCCCCGAATTGACCAGTTGATCGACCAATGCCTCGCCGACGTTTTCGATGTCCATCTGATTGCGGCCGCAGAACCACTGCAACTGCTCGCGTATCCGGCCGGGACATTCCGGATTGTCGCAGCGGATGTACGGCGTGCCTTCCTCCTGACGGGCGGGAGACGAGCACACGGGACATTTCACCGGCGGCTCGACCTTGTTGGCGCCGCGCGGCCGTTTGTCGGCGATGACCTGGCTGACATACGGAATCACTTCGCCCGCCTTTTCCAGCACGACGGTGTCGCCGACATGCAGGTCGAGTTTGCGAATCTGATCGATGTTGTGCAGCGTGGCGTTCGACACCGTGGTGCCGGCGATAAAGACCGGCTCGAGCCGCGCCACCGGCGTCAATGTGCCGCCTTTTCCAACCTGCCAATCGACGGCTTTGAGGACGGTCTGCTGCTGCTCGGCCTGATATTTGTAGGCAATCACCCATCGCGGCGCCTTGCTCGTGGCGCCCAATTTCTCGCGCTGGCGGAACGAATCGACCTTCACCACCATGCCATCGGTCTGGAACGGAAGCTGACCGCGCGCCTCGCCAAATTTGTCGATGATCTTGACCACCTCGTCGATCGTCGCCGCTCGCTGCATATATTCTGAAACCGGCAACGTCCACTTCTTCAGCAGGCCGAGAAAGCCCCAGTAGCTGTCGGTCGGCATCGACTCGACCTGCCCCAAGCCGTGACAGACGAATTGGAGTTTTCGCGAGGCCGTGATCTTGGGATCGAGTTGCTTGAGCGTGCCGGTGGTCAGATTGCGCGGGTTCTTGAAGGTTTCCTCGCCGGATTCCTCTCGCTGCTTGTTGATCTTCTGGAAAACCTCGTTGGACATGTGGATTTCACCGCGAATTTCCAGGATGCGCGGGACATCGCGGCCGGGCAATCGCAGCGGAATGGATCGTATGGTGCGGGCCTGGGCGGTGATATCGTCGCCGCGCTGGCCGTCGCCGCGCGTGGCCGCCAGAACCAGCAGGCCCTCTTCGTAGCGCAGCGACCCGGACACGCCGTCCACTTTCGGCTCCAGCACATACGTCACCGGCTCATCGCCCAGGGCCTTGCGCACGCGGGCATCGAACGCCCGCACCGCCTCGGCATCGTACGTGTTGTCGATGCTCATCATCGGCACGGCGTGCTGCACCGTCACAAAGCCCTCGATCGGCTGGCCGCCCACGCGCTGCGTCGGCGAATCGGCCGTTCGCAATTCGGGATGCTTCTCCTCCAGTTCGATCAGCTCGGCCATGAGCTTGTCGAATTCGCGATCCGAAATCTCCGGCCGGGCCTGGACGTAATAGAGATGGTTGTGGTGTTCGATCTGCCTGCGAAGCTGCTCGACTTTTTCGGCTGGGGTGCTCATGGCGGGGATTGTACCGTGGTTGGTTTTGCCGGCGAACGAAGCGCGTCCAGCCATGATCCCGATGCAGCCGTCGTCGGCTTCTGGCCCGCCCAGAGCGCGTGCAGCATCGACCGCTGGCGGGTCAGTTGATCCTGATGCATCGGATCGTTGTGGTCGGCATCCGGGAGTACCAGCACCTGCTTGGCTCCGGCGTATGCGGATTCGACCTCTTCCTGATATTTGCGCGGGACGGTTCCATCCTGGCCGGTGATGATGAACACGGCCGGACAGTGCGAGGCCTTGGCATTGGCAATCGAATCCAGATCGTCCGGCACGCCCAGAGCCACCGGCGTCGCCAGCAGCCACAGATTCCACCAGCCGTAATTGCCCATAATGAGCTGTCGCAACGGCGGCGGGCTGCGGAGCATCGCTCCGACGGTCGGCCGTCGCGCCGCCACATACAACGACGCGACACAGCCAAGGCTCTGCCCGTCGACGATGATCGGCCTGCCGCGCGGGGCAAGGAAATCGTAGGCCGCCAATGCCGCCGGTCCGATCGAGTTGATATCGGCCGGTCCGGTGCTGCCGCCGTAACCGGGATAATTGATCGCCCAAATCTCGACCGGCTCGAGCAACCAGACCGTTGCCTCATACTGTGCGACCTGTTCGGCCCGGCTGCCGTTGCCGATGAAGCAAAGCACATACGCCGACGGCTGGCTCCGGCCCGACATCGCCAGATTCGCTGTCGGCTTGGTCCATGCTTCGAGAATGCCCTTTTGAAACGGCATCGTCCGCCGCACCGCCCCGCCGCTGTCGCGAAAATCGGTGCTCGGAAAGAGCAGCGCAACGTTGGTGCAGCCGCTGAACATCAGGAACGCCGCGAGGACGCCCAATCGACCAAGCTGGCGACGCGGCCGGGTCATTCCGGCTGGCCCTTGGACATATCGTACACCCAGCCCTGCTGGGCCGACTGCCAGTCGATGAGTTCGCCCGCCTTAAAGAACAACCCCAGTTCCCGCACGGCCGATTCCGGCGAATCCGAGCCATGCACCAGGTTGTAGGAATTGCTCACGCCAAAATCGCCGCGGATGGTGCCCGGTTCGGCCTTGCTGCCGAACGTCGCCCCCATGAGCTTGCGGCAGATGACGATGGCGTCCTTGCCTTCCAGAGCCATGACGATCACCGGCGAACTGGTCATGAATTTCACCAGAGGTGCATAAAACGGCTTGCCGCGATGCGGCTCGTAATGCGTCTCGGCCAGCGCGGCCGGAATGGTCATCATCTTCATTCCGGCGATCTTCAGGCCCTTGCGCTCGAATCGTTCGATGATCTGCCCGCACAGTCCGCGCTGCACGGCATCGGGTTTGAGAATAATGAGCGTACGCTCCATGTCGGTTTCCTCTCGCTTGTTTGTGTGCCGCTTTATACGCCTTACAGCTCGGCCGAATCAAGGGAGTTGGTGAGGTTGATCCCGCATTCGACCTTGTTGGAGCCGGCCCAGCGGCCGGAGCGCGGGTCGGCGCCTTCGGCGATCGCGCTGGTGCAGCTTTGGGGGTTGCAGCCGATGGACCAGTAGCCGGACTCGGTGAGCGGATGATAGGGAAGATCGTGCTGCTTGAGATAGGCGTGAATCTCGCGGCGGGTCCAGGCCACGATCGGCGAAATGGCGTGACAGTTGTAGCGCGGAGCCCATTCGATGCGGGAGATCGACTGGCGCGTTTTGGCCTGATCGGAGCGCACGCCGCGCAGCCACGCCCGCGGCGCCAGTTCCTTCATGGCGCGATCGAACGGCTCGTTCTTGTTGGCGGCGCAGCAGGCGGAAATGTGCTTGCGCCATTTCGGATTCTCCTCGCCGGCCTGATGAAGATACGCGATCGGGTCGTTGCGCGTGCGATAGGTCCAGACGTTCAGATTCAGCCGATGCCGAAGCTCTTCCATGAAACGGTGCGTTTCGGGAAAGAGATAGCCGGTGTTGACGAAAATGACCTTGATCCCCGGCCGGATCGTGTTGGCCATGTGCAGGAGCAAGGCCGACTCCGCGCCGAAGCTGGAGGACATGACCAGCCCATCGCCGAAATAATCGGCCGCCCATTGGATCGTCTGCTGGGGCGTATGCGAAGCCCAAACGGCGTTGAGTGCGGGAAGATCAAGTGCGGTGGGTGCGATCGTCGTCATGGTTGGGCGGTCTTGTTGGCTCGGGTGCTGAGGCGTTCCAGCAACGCATCATAATAGGCGCGCGGAATTGTCCGCGTTCCCGCCCGGCCCAGGGCAATGCCGGATTTGTTGTCGCCGTGAAAATCGCTGCCGCCGGTTTTCAGCAGGTGAAACTGATCAGCCAGTGCGTCAAATTTCGCGACCAGTGCCGGTGTGTGGTCGCTATGAATGACCTCCAGACCGGCCAGGCCCAGGTCGATCAAATCCTTGATGATGCGTGCAAGCTCGGCGTCGTTTTGCGTGCAGAGTTGCACGGGATGGGCCAGCACGGGAAGGCCGCCGGATTCGAGGATCATGCCGATGGCCCGGGCCGGCGAAAGCCGTTCCTTGTCGAAATACGCCAGCCCGCCGGGCGCGAGATATTTGTCGAACGCCTGCTTGATCGAGGAGACGTATCCCTTGCGCACGAGTATGGCGGCGATGTGCGGCCGGCCGATGACGTCGCCGCCGGCTTCGTGAACCACCTCGTCCATGGAGATATCGACGCCCAGTTCGCGCAGGCGGGCGACGATTTTGGGATTGCGATCATCCCGGCCGGCGCGGAGCGTGCGCGTCATCGCGGTCAGGCACTGGCTGTTGGGATCGACGCCGTATCCGAGCAGGTGCAGCGTGCCGGGATGCGGATATTGGGCGCTGATCTCGATGCCGGGCAGAAAATCCAATCCCAGCCGCGCCGCCTCGGTTTGGGCCGGTTCGATGCCGGCGATCGTGTCGTGATCGGTGAGGCTCAGCGCGCTCAGCCCGCTGGACACCGCCAGAGCGACCACCTGCGCCGGCTCCAGTGTGCCATCGGAGGCGGTCGAATGGCAATGCAGATCGACGAAATCACGGCCGGCGGGCATGGGCGGACTTTCACACGGTGAGATAATGGCCGTGATCGAGGTAATCGAGAATAGTCCTGGCCGCGGCTTCGGGATCGGACGTTTCGGTGTCGATGACGATCTCAGGGTTCTGCGGTGCCTCGTAGGGATCGTCGATGCCGGTAAATCCCTTGAGCTGACCGGCGCGGGCTTTCTTGTAAAGGCCTTTGGGATCGCGTTTTTCGGCCTCGGCCAGCGAGACGCTGATGTAGACCTCGATGAACTCCCCCGGCGCCAGGCTGGCGCGGACGGCGTCGCGATCCTTGCGATAGGGACTGATGAAACTGGTGATCGCGATGACGCCGGCATCCGTGAACAACTTGGCCACCTCGCCGATGCGGCGGATATTCTCCGCACGATCCTCGGCGCTGAAGCCCAGGTTCTTGTTCAGGCCGTGGCGAATGTTGTCGCCGTCGAGACGATAGGCGACTTTGCGGCGGTGCAGGAGCAGTCGTTCCAGAATACAGGCTATGGTGCTCTTCCCGCTGGCACTCAGGCCGGTCATCCAGACGGTGACGCCCTTTTGGTTCAACAGGCCCTGGCGCTCCTGCCGGGCGACGGACCCTTCGTGCCAGGTGATGTTGGTGGCTTTCTGTTCGGCCATGCGACGGTTGCTCCTTCTATTTGTGAAAATTGCGTGGCTGCAAAGTGGATCTATTCTTCGTCAAACAGCGGCGTGCTGAGATAGCGTTCCCCGAAACTGCACATGATGGTGACGATGACCTTGCCCTTGTTTTCCGGGCGGGCGGCGACCTTGGCGCTGGCGGCAACATTGCCGCCGCTGCTGATCCCGCCGAAAATCCCCTCCTCTTTCGCCAGCCGCCGCGCCCAGGCGAACGCTTCGTCGTCGGTCACGCCGATCACCTCGTCGATCATATTCGTGTGAAGATTCGCCGGAACAAACCCGGCGCCGATGCCCTGGATCTTATGCCGGCCGGGTTTGAGCGGCTGATGGTTCATGCTCTGCGCGATCACCGGCGAGGTGACCGGCTCGACGGCGATGGCCTTGAACGACGGCTTGCGCGACTTGATGACTTCGCTGATGCCGGTGATCGATCCGCCGGTGCCGACGCCCGCCACCAGGAAATCGACGCTGCCGACCGTGTCCTGCCAAATTTCCTCAGCCGTGGTCTGACGGTGAATCTCAGGATTGGCGGGGTTCTCGAATTGCTGGGGCATGTAGCTGTTCTTGTGCTCGGTGAGAATGGCCTTGGCGCGGTTGATGGCGCCGGTCATTCCATCGGCGGCGGGAGTGAGGACGACCTGCGCCCCCAGCGCTTTGAGCAGGCGCCGGCGTTCGATGCTCATGCTTTCGGGCATGGTCAGGATCAGGCGATATCCGCGTGCCG
>Ga0181517_10006351_pt1 | contig 10142 bp, 6 predicted proteins | sample PEATcosm2014_Bin_31_FD_119748 | JGI IMG/M metagenome (GOLD analysis project Ga0181517, IMG submission 119748) | Peatland microbial communities from MTU Mesocosm Facility, Houghton, MI, USA - PEATcosm2014_Bin01_30_metaG | ecosystem: Environmental > Terrestrial > Soil > Wetlands > Peat | place... | reverse complement strand
CTCTTAACCGACAGGTTGTAGGTTCGATTCCTACCGCGTCCACCATGGAATAACTTGGATTGATTCGCACTCCCTTCCTCTGAAACGCAACCTCCGCAACTTCGATTCCCCGCCGTGGTCCTCTCCTCCGTTACGGCATCCCTGTAAATGTTGAATGTGGTACGGATATCCGCGTGCCCCATCGTCTTCTGCTGCACGGCTACGGAAATTCCCGCTTTTCTTCCAGGGCTCAAGATTGGGGCCGAAGAAACTGCGGGACTTGTCGAACGCGTCATCTCTTTCAACGAAGAGAGCGGGTTCGCTGAGCTCCGCGCGAAGGTCGCCAACGCCTACAGCGGTTCCAGGAATGGTGTACCTCGGAGGCACTCCCCTCAAGTCGACGCGAGCGCCAGCGAGTGGCGACCCTGAATGAAGCTGGATTGGGTATAGCTTTCCTGGAACCGCTCTAGCACGATGCCGGGCCCGTCTCATGTCAGGCATTCGCCCGACGCCGCATCCAATCAATCACTAGGCTCGATTCTCGAAGAACTTCCTGCTTCGAATCCCGAAAGCAGGCCGAAGAGCAGGGACTGTTTTTCCTACCCCGCGCAAAGTGTTGCAGCTTTCCGGGAGCGAGCAAGCTAACCCACTGATAGAAAAGGAGCACGAACGGCCACACAATTGCATGGCTTCGGGCAGGGTTCCCCTGCCCCCAATACTCCTTGCAGCTCTTCTGGTGGCACACGTCGAAAATGAGGTGAGAGATATGATGCACGTACTGCGGCGCGCGGAGTGCGGTATTTCCGCGAAGCTCGTTCTGCTGGTCATTCTGGGATTGGCGGCTTCGCCGGCCTTTGCCAATACCGTGATCGCCAGCGGAGCCGGTTCACTGCCAGGCTCCGCTCAAGATCTTACCGGGGCGGGAGTTGTGACCGACATTCAGGGGTCGCTTGACCTGTTAAACGGTCAGTACGTATCCATGTTCGCCATCGACATCACGAACTTCCAGGCCTTCTCGGCCCAGACTATCAATGTTGGGGCTTTTGGACTTCCGGACACGGAACTGTTCCTGTTCAACTCCAGCGGCAACGCCGTCTACATGAATGACGACATCAGCGGCGCCAACACGCTGTCCTGCCTGCCGTCGGCTACCGGGGGCAACCCCTGTCCCTTTGGTCAGGGTGGCCTTGGGCCCACCTCGAATGCTCTCTATTACCTGGCGATCGCGGATTCGGCTGACTTGCCGATGGACGCAACGTCTACCTACCTGTTCATGTCTGGCGCATCCACCGACCTGCTTGGGCCGAATCCCGGTGCAGGCGCGATCGCTGGATGGGATGGCGGCGTTTACACCAGTCCCGATTATGACCTCAACAATTACAATATCCCGCTGACTGGTGTTGGCGCGGTGCCGGAACCGGCGCCATGGGTGCTGCTGCTGAGTGCGCTCGCAGGCACCTGGATATTTCGTTCCTTTGCTCGCTCCATCCCCGTTAAGGTGAGCGGCTCGAATTAGCTCCCGTGCGGTATGGGGAGCCTATAGCGAAACCAGAGTTGGTGTATCCCGAAAGCACCACACCAAAGTCGACGCGACTATCAGGGTCGGGGTCCCCACGGACAGGTCTTCGTCCGTGGGGTGAAGTGTCGGGGTCCCCACGGACAGGTCTTCGTCCGTGGGGTGAAGCGAGCGGCGACCTTGCACGAAACTCACCGGGCCACAGGGACTCTGGTTCGCTCTAAGCTCGCCTTCGCAACGGTCTTTGAGGAATGTCCGTAGATTCGTGAAGCTCCAGCGTGTGCAAATGCCCGTTGGAGCGAGTTCGTTGTACCTGTTTTCCATTCTTTAAGCTCGGGTTCCCGTAAGGCAAGTTTCGTCATCACATACTTCCTCGGCCTCATTCAGGAGTTACCCGTGAAACAATTACTGCGCCTGGCAATCGGCCTCGTCGTGTTGCAGCAAGCTGCAGCATTTGCACAAACAACTTCTCCAATCGCCAAATTGCCGGATGAATCGTCTTTGAGGTACGCGGGGCCGGTCTCCCGCGTCGCGGGACCATCGAGTCTGCGTACGAAGGTCGGGACGATCCAGGCAGCCATCAAATTGTCGGATCCGCCGTTGGTCGTAGCGGTTGGCGCCAACGCCAAGCAGAACGGCACAAAGATGACGGCGGCTCAACAGCGGGCGTACCTCGTCTACCTGAAACAGAAGCAGAATGCGGTGATGTCGCAGGTCGCCGCGCTCGGCGGCGTTGAGATTGCACGCGTCAGCAAGGCGCATAACGCCCTGCTCGTATCCATCGACGCCAGCAAGACGCAGGCAGTGAAGAGCATCGGCGGCGTAGTCGCGGTGCGCCCTGTACCTGACTTCCAGACGACGAGCGGAGCCGATAACACTCCCGACCTGTTTAACACTCTGAATTATGTTGGAGCATCCAGCGTTCAGCTTGGTGGTAACACAGGGGAGGGAATCAAGATAGCGATGCTCGATACCGGCATCGACTACACCCATTACAACCTGGGAGGATCGGGAAACGTGGCGGACTACAACGCAGCCGTTGCGGTGGCCGGGGGAACCCCGCCTCCCAGCCTCTTCCCGACCTCGAAGGTGGTCGGCGGATACGACTTCACCGGAGAGGTCTGGCCGAATGGTCCGCTGGCTCCCGATCCGAATCCGATCGACATGAACGGCCATGGCAGCCACACGGCCGACATCGCGGGTGGACGCAGCCTTGACGGCTTCCACGTTGGCGCCGCTCCGGGCAGCAAGTTGTTTGCCGTGAAGGTTTGCAGTTCGGTCTCTTCCTCCTGCAGCGGCGTAGCCATGCTGGAGGGCCTGGACTTCGCACTCGACCCAACCAACTCCGGGACCCTGAATGATCCCGTCGATATCATCAGCATGTCGATTGGCGGTTCGTTTGGCATGCGCGAGGATGATACCAGCGAGGCCTTTTCCGATATCGTGAATTTCGGCATCGTGGGGGTGTTATCCGCGGGAAACGACGGCGACGTTCCCTACATCGTCGCCCACCCGGCCGCGACACCGGAAGTCATCTCCGTTGCCGCTACGACCAGCGTGGTGGCAAGCGGGATCCCATTGGTGATCAACAGCCCGGCGGGGATCGCCGGCAACTACCCTAACACCGCAACAGTGGACTGGGCGCCCATCACGTCCACCACAACCGCAAACGTTGTGTACGTCGGCCGCGGGTGTCCGGGCGATACTCTGCTCGCGAATCCTTCGGGAATGATCGCACTCGTCGATCGCGGGACCTGCGCCGTGAGCCTGAAGGTCGACAATGTGGCGAATGCCGGAGCAATCGGGGTGTTGCTGGGCTTGGTAGCCCCCGGAGACGCGATCAGCTTCTCGAATGGCGGCGGCGCCAACTTTGTTCCCACCCTGGTGATTACTCAGTCCACCAGCACAATGATTCAGTCGGCGCTGGGTTCGAGCACGGTGAACGCGACCATCAGCGTCAACAACGCAATTGCACTCTCGGGGAACGTAGCCTCCTATTCCTCACGTGGCCCGAACTACAGCTACAACATGCTGAAGCCCGACATGAGCGCACCCGGTACCATGAGCGCGGCGCAGCCCGGCACCGGCAACGGTGAAACGACGGAGAGCGGCACTTCATTCGCGTGCCCAATCACCGCTGGTTCCGCTGCCCTGCTGCTTGGTTCAAACCATGCGTTGACGCCGCTCGACATTAAGGCCCGCCTGATGGAAACGGCGAATGCCGGTGTCTACAACAACGCCGCCACAATGCCTGGAGTCCTGGCGCCGATGAGCCGAGCCGGCAGCGGTGAATTGCGCGTGGATCGGACCTTCGCTGGCAGCACGGCGGCCTGGGATTCGAGCGATCCCCTCGCTGTCAGCCTGTCGTTTGGTACTTACCGCCTGAGCGCGAACCAGACCTACAAAAAGAAGGTGGTCGTCCGTAACTACAGCAGCTTTGGGCGCACCTACGCCATCACCAACACCTATCGCGACGCACCGAACACCACGGGATTCACTCTCTCCTTCCCAACCAGTGTTTCGGTTCCTGCGAACGGAAGCGCCAGCTTCACACTTTCGGCATCGGTCAACGCCGCCTTGTTGCCCGCGTGGAGTTTGAACGGGGGCTCGCAAGGAGCAAATGGCGAACTTCTGAATACGGTGGAATACGCGGGGTATTTGACCTTCACCGATGGCGCCGAGAGTGCTCACCTGCCGTGGCACATCCTTCCGCACCAGGCGGCCAATGTCATGGCCGCTTCCTCGCTGGCTCTGGCTGGGAATCAGCAATTGCTGCCGGTGTCGAACACTCCTGCTCCCATCCCCGGGCAGGTAGACGCCTTCTCGCTCACCGGTACTGGATCTCAATTCCCAGCATCGGATCTGCCCGCTCCGGGTTCCGACTACGCGGTTGTCAACCTTCGCGCCGTCGGCTTGCGCCTGGTCTGCCTGAATTCTACGTGCACGACTTTCGGCGTCCAGTTTGCAGTGAACACATTCGGCCAAAGGTCTCATCCGGACGTTCCCGCCGAATTCGATGTGCTGATTGATGCCAATAACGATGGAATCAACGACTATGACGTATTCAATGCTGACATCGGTTTTTTGACCACAGGGACCTATTCCGGCCAGAACGGAGTGTTCATTGCGGACCTCGCGGCTGGTACGGCATCGGGCCCTTATTTCTATTCAGCGGCTGACCTTGATTCCGCGAATGTAATCCTCACGGTTCCGGTGAGCGCGCTGACCAGCTCGAAAGGTGGGCCGCCGTTCAGTGTGACCGCACCTTTCACGTTCTCGGTGTTGGCCTTTGACAACTACTACACCGGCAACCTGACAGATCTTATCGGGCCGATGAAGTACGAAATGGACATGCCTCAGTCCTACACTTTCCCAACAGTGAGTGTGCCGGCCGGCGCGAGCGGCGCAATCCCTGTCTTCCCAAACAACGCGTCTTTCCCGTATTTCACAGGGCCGTATAACGGCAACTCGCCTTCGCAGTCAGGCCTTTTGCTGATGTACACCAATGGAAAGGACGGTCGAGAAGCCGATATGGTGACCGTTACACCCTGACCAGCGCGCGGCTCACGTTTGAAAGTGATTTGAGAATGCCCCGCATCTGCCTGCCGTATGTCCGGCGGATGCGGGGCTCTCTCGTTTCCCACCAGCGCTGCTTACTCACGTTCAATGAAATAGTACCGCCGGCCTCCCGGCCGGCTGTAGTGTGGACCTCCCGGTCCACGCTGTTTCTTTTCAGCCCCCCGCCAGCGTCGTCGGCCCACGGAGGTGGGAAACAATGACACTCATTTCTTGCCGGATCAATAGGCGACCTCGTTGCCGTGTGCTGACTGGCCATCGGGATCCCTCTGTCTTTGCAAATGCTTGGCTCGGAACGTCCGCTTTTGAACACTCTTTCTCAACAATGAACGCAGATCCGGAATGTCGATGCCTCTAAGCTGTTGATTTCATGCAAACAACATCGAATTCATTTGGACCCTGACGTGCTTCTTCGCTGTGTCAGTCGAATTGTGTTCGGAGGTTGATCGATGCGGGTTCTGCTTCAGGATCTTGGGTATGCCTTGCGTCAATTGCGCAAGACGCCGGGGTTTACCATCACCGTGTTGTTGACGCTTGCGCTCGGCATCGGCGCAAATTCAGCCGTCTTCACCCTGGTAAACGCCGTGCTTCTCCGCAATCTGCCGGTCACCGATCCCAAGACCCTGATCCGCATCGGCGACACCGATGATTGTTGCGTGAACGGCGGCTGGAACGACAACGGGGACTACTCGCTCTTTGCCACAGACACCTATTCCATGTTCAAGAAAAACCTGCCTGAATTTGAAGAGCTTGCGGCCATGGAATCCGGTTACGCGTGGCGTCCTATAACGGTTCGCCGTGCCGGGCCGCAGACCGTGGCCAAATCCGTGGCGGGAACCTTTGTCTCCGGCAACTACTTCCGCGTCTTCGGCCTTACTGCCGCTGCGGGCCGCTTCTTTGCGGACTCCGACGACAGCAAAGGAGCAGCAGCCACCGCCGTAATGAGCTACGACGCCTGGCAGCAGGATTACGCCGGCGACCCGACCGTTGTCGGCAGCACTTTTTATGTCAACACCAAGCCCGTCACCATCATTGGCGTCGCGCCGAAAGGTTTTTTCGGCGATCGCATCGATACCAATCCGCCCAAGTATTTCCTGCCCATGAACGCGATGGACCCCATCATCGGCGCGCCGTACTTTAACGACCCGGATATGCAGTGGGCCTACATCATCGGCCGCGTCAAACCTGGAACCTCCGTCCCGGCACTGCAGGCCAAGGCCAGCACGCTCCTCAAACAGGAGTACGCGCCGCTGAAGACATTTACCGATCAGCGCGCCCAGAAGGTCCTTCCCCGCACGCACGTGGTGCTGACGCCCGGAGGCGGCGGCATCCAGAACATGCAGGACGGGTACCACGACCACCTGAAGCTGTTGCAATGGATTGCCGGGCTGGTGCTTCTGGTGGCCTGCGCCAACATTGCCAACCTTCTGCTTGTTCGCGGCATGAGCCGCCGCGCGGAGCTATCCATCCGCTCTGCGCTGGGCGCGCAGCGCGGCCGCATCATTCGCCAGTTGCTCACTGAAAGTGTGCTTCTTTCCGGCATGGGCGGCCTGCTCGGTCTCGCGGTCTCTTACCTTGGCGCTCGCGCTTTGCTTATGCTGGCGTTCCCTGACCAGCACAATATGCCCGTCCACGCCGAACCCTCTCCGCTGGTGATCGGCTTCGCCTTCGCGCTTTCGCTGGTTACGGGCATCCTCTTCGGCCTTGCCCCGGCGGTGATGGCCGCGCGTACGCAGCCCGCGGAGGCTCTCCGTTCCAACGCACGCAACACGGCGCACGGGGCTTCGCTGCTGCAGCGCACGCTGGTCGTCCTGCAAGCGGCGCTGTCTCTGGTGCTCCTGGTTGCCGCGGGACTCTTTGCACAGAGCCTCAACAAGGCCGAGAACGTGGACATGAAGCTGGATGCGACCAATCGGTACATCGTGCACATCAATCCCCAGTCGGCCGGGTACAAGAACACTGAAGTTGAACCGCTCTACCAGACCATCGTAGACGACTTCCACACCATTCCCGGTGTTGTGAATGTTGGCTTGGCCACCTACACGCCCATGGAAGAGAACAACTGGGGTTCTGGCATAAAAGTTCAGGGCGAGCCGGACCTGAATAAAGGCGCTTCCTGGGTAAAAGGCACCGCGGAGTACTTCGACTCCGTTGGAACGCGTGTCGTGATGGGCCGTGGATTCAAGACTCAGGATACGCTCGGCTCTTCGCCCGTCGCTGTTGTCAATCAGGAGTTCGTCAAGCAGTTCTTCGGCAACCGTAATCCCATCGGCCACCGCTTTGGCTTTTCAGGCCCGAGCAAGGTTCCTCAGGATGGAGCGCATGAAATCGTCGGCGTGGTGCAAGACACCACTTATACCAGTGTTTATTGGAAAGACCACGCCATGTACTTTCTGCCGCTCACACAGCGAGCTGGCGCCGTAGATAATCCCGACGACCCCGTCGAAAAGGACCTGTCGATGTACGCGGGCGCGCTGGTGATCCAGACTAGCCGCCCCATCCCCGGCTTTGAAAAGATAGTGGGCGACAAGTTGGCCGGCATCAACCCCAACCTCACCATCGTGAAGTTCCAGACCTTCCAGCAACAGATTGATGATCGCTTCATCGAGGAGCGGCTCATCGCACGTCTTACTTCGATCTTCGGAGCGCTTGCCCTGCTGTTGGCAGCCATCGGCCTCTATGGTGTGACTGCGTTCACCGTCGTCCGCCGTACGCCTGAGATTGGCATCCGCATGGCGCTCGGCGCCGAGCGCGGCCGCGTGATTGCCATGGTGATGCGCGGCGCCATGCTGCAGGCGCTCGCAGGGCTCGCGATCGGAGCGCCAGTCGCCATGCTCTGCGTACGCTACGTCAAGTCGCAGCTCTTTGAGATCACCACAGTCAACCTGGGGGTCATGTCCGGCGCTATCGTCACTCTTTGCGTTGCGGCCGCAATCGCCGGCATCATTCCCGCGAAGCGCGCCGCCTCGATCGACCCTATACGGGCTTTGCGCATTGAATGATCGGCGCACGCATTCCACTTTTGGCGATCGCGCTTTTCAACTCAGCAAACCCTGTGTCACCTCGAAGAGCCAGGCCATATCGATGCGGGAAACGCATCGGTATCGCTTCATGACGCCAAGCCGATTTTGCGGTACGAATAATTAGAATGCGTCATAAAGGCCGGCTGGGAAGAGGCCGGCCACTCCGGGAAAAGTGAAGCCCTGTTTTCCCTGGCTTGCTCAATTATCGGGAGGCCGTTGTGACTGCACTCCGCGCCAAATTATCGCCGCTCGCCTCGTCGAGCAAGTCTGCCGATTTCACAGTTTCGATCTTGCCGAAGGCCACCGCACCGTGACCACAACGCTGTCCTCCAGACAGCGCCAGTGATGTTTCACACCAGGGGCAAAGATGACGTAGTCTCCTTCATCGGCCAGCGTGACAGCGCAGTTCAATTCCGGAAACGTCAGTTCAAACCGGCCCGTTATCAACAGAGTGAGTGTCGATTGTGCATCGTTTGTGCTCCGAGACTCCTTCGATTCACCAGTTTCGTGAACGCCCCACTTGACTTCAACGTCATTGCAAGCTCTCAGTCCGCACTCGGGAGGTAAGAACCCGCCAATGAACCAGCCCTTCTGTGCGTTATTTTCGCCGTCGCGTCTTGCATTTCCGATTGTGTACTCGATCGACACCATAAGACTTGTCTCCGTAGCTCACCTGTTCGGTACCTTCAATAACGGGATGCGCCCTTTGATAACGCTTGAGAATATCTCATAGAGCCCTCTATAAATGTCGTTGTCGCTTACCTTCTGAAAGTAAACGATCGGTCTAGACCCAGGGCCTACGCCGATGCCGGCCTCCAGCGAGCAGAATCGGATCCCGTCCCGCCGGGAATGCGCAGCAAAGGTTGTCGGCAAATAAGCTGGAATGCCGTAGAGTTCGAATGAGCCGCTGCGGTTTGTCGCATGTTTCTCGATTGCATCGGCCATGTGAAGGAAATGTTCCCAGCAAGAGCCAAGGTCCTGTTCTGCATAGTCACCCTCTACGAGGCTTTGCAAGCCTTCCAAGGTTGGATCTGCGATGCAAAACCTGCAACGAAGACCGCGATCGACAATTGCCGTCGCTAGCTCGTTATTGTGGTTCGCCCAGAGAGCGAGACTTCGCCCTACGATAAATATCTCGCCGCCGTCTGGCGTATCCTCGATCAGGTTCAGCAGGTCTCCCTGAAACCACTCACGCTCCATTCGAGTCGGTGCCAAATCAACAAGGCCAAGCCTCTGAACCTTCTCTGCGAGCAGTTTTCCTCTATGAACAAGGTCGTGTTCTTCGTTCTTCATTCCATCCCGATAGAGTTTTAGGCGGTCGTTGGTCAGCATCGCCTCGTTGATCCACTCGACAGTCCCACCGTAGCTTTCGCGATCGTCTGCAAGAAGAACCAGGTAGGGCCGTTCTTCCCTGTCGGTCGCCATGCCAATCTCTTGCAGACAGTAAGTATGGCCGTCATTGTCGTTCTTATAAGCAACAAAGCTCTGCGGTACAAAGAAAGGCAAACTGTAGATTGCAAGGCTTCCGGTATTCGGCTTTACGATGATCCGGCGAAAACGCTCGAAGCTGGCGGAGACATCGCTGAGAGCCCAGTCGTCCGGTATTGGCTTCTCGATCCAGGACTCAACCTTCCCATTTGCAGTCCGCCTGATTGCATCTACATCCAGCAAGGCAACCTTGACGAGCAAATGCTTCTGCTGAATCGCCTCTTGAAGTTCGCGCCACGACAGGGACCAATCGGCGAGGCTTCGACCAGTCACCAATAGCTTGCTGTGCGGAGCGCATTTCTGAATTACCTCCTGAATATAGAGAGACCGATCATGCTGCGACCTGCCCTTGCCAAGATCAACCAAACCTACATCGCGAACGCGCTGGTTGAAGGCCGCGTGCTGATCCCGGTGTTGTTCAAGCCCCGCGACAAGTGAGTCCCAAGGCCTTCGCCCCTTGCGGAAATCGAGGAATTGTGTAAGCTTCATGACCGGTGGCAACTCAGCGTCCGTCCCATATAGGAGAGGAAAAATCGGTACGCCGCGTCCCATGCAGTATG
>Ga0181517_10006347_pt1 | contig 10145 bp, 9 predicted proteins | sample PEATcosm2014_Bin_31_FD_119748 | JGI IMG/M metagenome (GOLD analysis project Ga0181517, IMG submission 119748) | Peatland microbial communities from MTU Mesocosm Facility, Houghton, MI, USA - PEATcosm2014_Bin01_30_metaG | ecosystem: Environmental > Terrestrial > Soil > Wetlands > Peat | place... | reverse complement strand
GACTGTGCTGGGTGCGGACATACCGGCCTTCAACCTGCCGGGCGTCAGCGAACTGAAGTTCAGCGGCGATGTGCTTGCCGACATCTTTCTGGCCAAGATCACGAACTGGAACGATTCGCGCATCGCCAAGGACAACCCAGGTGTCAGCCTGCCTGGCCAGAAGATCATCGTGGTTCACCGCTCCGACGGCAGTGGAACTACCTACATCTTCACCGATTACCTGAGCAAGGTGAACTCTGACTGGGCGAATGGCCCGGGCAAAGGCGCCTCGCCCAGCTGGCCTTGCGGCGTGGGCGGCAAGGGGAATGAAGGCGTTGCCGGACTGGTTCGTCAGCTCCCGGGCGCAATCGGCTATGTGGAGCTGATCTACGCTCTGCAGAACCACATTTCCTTCGGCGAAGTGAAGAACGCGTCCGGAGCGTGGACTCGTGCCTCGATCGAGGGCGTGACTGCGGCCGCGGCCAGCGTGAAGCAGATGCCTGCCGATTATCGCGTTTCGATCACTAACGCACCTGGCAAGGATGCCTATCCGATATCGAGCTTCACGTGGCTGCTTATTCCGATCAAGTCGGCCGACCCCGCCAAGGGCAAGGTGATCAAGGACATGCTCAGCTGGATAGTGAACAGCGGCGAAAGCGAAGTCTCCGCGCTCTCCTACGCTCCGCTGCCCAAGGCCGTAGCCGATAAGGTGCTCAAGTCCATTTACTCCCTTCAGTAGTATCAATCTCCACAAAAGGGGTCCGGCGTTTATGCCGGGCCCTTCTTTTTTGGAGACGGAATTAGTCGCCGATTTTTCGTTTCCACCTCCCGGCAAAAGCCGCTAAGATTGGCCGCGAGAGGTTTCCATGCGCACGTTCACCGGACGCTTTGCCATCTTCGCCCTTATGCTTTTTCCTGTTGTTGCAGACGCGACAAGCCGCTTCGACGGCAAATGGGAGACGGTTCTTACCTGTGAGCAATTCAAGGATGCGCGAGGCTTCAGTTGGGCGTTCACCAGCGAGATCAAAGACGGGAAGCTACGCGGAGTCTACGGCATCGAGCACCAATCGGCGTCGATTCGCATCGAGGGGCCCATCGCCGAAGACGGTTCGGCACAGCTTCTTGCAACCGTCTGGACTGGGGATAAGGTGTACGTTCCAGGCAATGACACGCCCAAAGGGACGGAGTTCACTTACCGGATCAAGGCCGAATTCAAAGATGCGGAAGGGAAGGGGACTCGGATCGAAGGGCGGCCCTGCGCCTACACCTTCCGGAAGAACTAGTATCGCAGCGAGGCGCTAACGGTATTCGCCGATGAGCCGGTCAACGAGGGGGATCAGCTTTTCGCCAGTGCGCGGCAGCACAAAGTCCTGCGCCTTCGCATCCCAATCGAGCTTGAAGCTGGTTGACAACGCCGAGATCCAGATCTGCTGAATCGGCGCATTGGGCGTAATGACAAACTTGCTCGGCGGCTCTTCGAAGACCACGTTTAGCAAGCCGTTCTGGCCCTCGACCTCGAAGGCCGCCTCGACCTCTTCTTCGCGCGCGATCAGGTGCTTCAGCAGCGCGTCGAGCGCGGCCTCCGCCAGCTTGCGAAATTCCACTTCATCCATCATGGCCTCAGTGTAGCAAGCCTTGCGCTGGGTGCATCCAAGGACAAAATGCGCTTTTTCAATGCCAGGCACCGTCCGGATTTCAGGCATCGCTCAAGTCTTCCGCGTGTCCTGTCGATAATCCCCATGGAAGGCCACAGATTCCGGAGGCGCCATGGGAATTACGCCAATCGGACCTCTCGCGATGCTGCCGCTGGCCCGCTCTGCCGGGGCCGAACTTGAACCCGCGCCCATGGCCATGGTCGAACGCTCGGCACGCACCGAGGACGAGACCTATTCTCCCTCGAAGGATGAGGGAGGCTCAGAAGCGGAGACAAAGGAAACGGGGAGCAAGGCTGAGGAATACGAGATCCGCGAAGAGGGGCAGCCCTTCGAGGGGGAAGGCAGCGTAACGGGATCCTCAGCCGGCGCGGCGCCGCCGTTCGATCTGCCAGGCGACTCTCGAGCGCAGATCAGCTTCTTTGCGTGAGTCCGTGATCTGCTGCCGCGGGCCGCTTCTCCCTTCTTCCCAGCGCACCAAGGAGCGTGCCGCGCGTGGTGATCGTGGCCCTCCCTGCCGTGAAGCGAGCGTTCACGCAACACCCAGAGCCTCCCTGCTAAACTTTGCCTCATGGATTCAAGGCAAGGTGAATCGGCTGTGCCGGATGCCTGTGATGTCATGCCTCCCCACAATTCGCAGCAAGTACAATTCATGCTGAATAACGACTGCTGCTGCTGAGTTCGACGATGTCCCTGAAAAGACCCTCGACCTACCATTTCGCGCACAGCGTCCTTGATTCTTCGCGGCGCAGCCTCGTGGTGGGCGAGGTCTCCGTTCCGCTCACACCCAAGACATTTGACCTGCTTCTCTATTTTGTTTCGAATCCGGGACGGATCGTGCCCAAGGATGAGCTTCTGTCTGCGCTTTGGCCCGACGCATTTGTTGAAGAGAGCAACCTAGCTCAGCAGATGTCGCTGCTGCGCAAGGCTCTGACCGAAGCCGGGGTGAAGGAGTCGCTGATCATCACAATCCCCGGTCGCGGCTATCAGTTTGTGGCTCCGGTGGAGTCGGTCTTCTCAGAGTCAGTCTCCCGGGAGGCGGAGTTTCCGCCGGCTCTGCCGTCGCAGGCGGCCGATGCCGAGATGATATTGCAAGCCATCCGCTCCAAGACCACTGTCGTTTTCGAAAAATCATCCACCGAGTTGCCCGCCGCGAAGGCTCTGCCTTTTTCGTCAGTATTTGCCGGCACGCGATTTCGCATTGCTGCGGCTGTTTTCCTGTTGCTCGCCGCCGCGGCCGGGGTATATGCGTGGATGCATCGTCCCCGTCCGGTTCTGCGCAAGGTCCTGCTCGCCGAGTTCGAGAATCACACCGGCGAGTCAACCTTCGACGACCTGCTCGAGACAGGCCTGCGTATCGACCTCGAGCAGTCTCCCTTCATTGAAGTGATGAGCCACTCGATGATCGGCGAGGTGCTGGAATCGATGAAGAAGCCGGCCGGCACCGCTCTCAGCGCGGACGTAGCTCGCGAGGTGTGTGAGCGCGAGAGCTACCAAGTGCTGCTTTCGGGGAGCCTTGTTCGGGTGGGTTCTGAGTTTTTGTTGTCAGTGGAAGCTACCAGTTGTGCCACCGGTGAATCGATTGCGGCAGGCAAGATTCGCGTGAGCAACGAAAGCGAAGTGCTTGGAGCGATGGATACGCTCTCGCGAAAGCTGCGCGGAGATCTTGGTGAATCCCGCCGCCAGATTGCCGAGTTCCAGGTGCCGCTGGTGTTAGCTACCACCTCCTCGCTTCAGGCCTTGCGGGCTTATACACAGGGCCTGGAAGCGCTGGACCGCGGAGACGGAAAGGGCGCGCAGATCCTCTTCGAGCGGGCCACCGCGCTTGATCCGACCTTTGCCTCCGCGTGGAGAGCGCTCAGCTACGACTACTATCAGCGTGCGGACTTCCCGCAGGCCACTGCGCTCATCAAACAGGCCTACGATCTGCGGGCGCATACGACCGAGCGCGAACGATTCGACATCGAGATTGCTTACAGCGTCTACGGGCTCTGGGATCTTGAAGCGGCGGTTGCCGGGATGCAACTCTACAACCGCACCTACCCCGATAACGCAGAGAACTGGTATGGGCTGGCACGCATGTATTCGGCCCTGGGCGAGTATCCGCAAGCGATCGAAGCGGGCGAGCAGGCCTATCGGCTCAATCCACGCTCCGGCAATGGCCTTGATATTCTCTGCGGTGTTTATCGCCGCGCCGATCGGTTTGCGGACGCGAAACGCATTGCGGCGGCTGCCGTTGCGCTGGGAAAAGACAGCCCCAATATCCACGGCAATCTTATCCAAGTTGCGTTTGCTGAAGACGACGCGGCATCGATGAAGCGAGAGAGCGAATGGGGGCTCTCACACCAGCAAGTGGCACAGACCCTGGCCGAACTTGGCTTCGCCGCCGCGGCCCGGGGCAAGATCCATGAAGCAGGGAATTACTTCGAGCGGGCACGACGTGAGGGCATCCGCACGGGAGACTCGGACTTCGGCGATCTTGCTTCGCTTTACATGGGAGGAATCCTGATCGAAGTGGGTCTTCCCGATCATGCCCGGACCGACCTGAAGCAGATGACGTCGGATGCCAGCGACCCCGGAACCGCCGCCTATTTCTGGGCCCGGTTGGGCGAACCCGCAAGGGCGCAGAAGGAGATTGCGGAACTCGCCTCCACGAACCGCCATAACACCCTCAATATCTACTTCGACTTGCCGGAGCTGCGTGCCATTCTTGACCTGAAGGCACACAAACCCGCCGATGCCGTGGCCGAGCTCGAGCCTTCGCGAAAGTACATCCTCCGCGACTACGGTCTGCCCTATCAACTTGCGACGGCCGAGGCCGAGGCCGGCATGCTGGACAAAGCGGCGCAGGATTACCGCCTAATCCTTGCCCACCCCGGGATCGATCCGCTCTGGGAGCACTATGCGCTCGCCCAGGTTGGATTGGCCCGGGTGCTGGCCGGGCAGAAGGACTACAACGGGGCGCGCATGGAATACCAGGCTTTCCTGGGCCGATGGAAGGATGCCGACCCGGATGTTCCCCTTTGTCAGCACGCTCGCCGCGAACTTGCGGCGTTGCCCTGAATCGCGCATGCCGTCGATCAAGCCTCATCGTCTGGGGCTGAGCCGGCTATTCAGCTGGGGTCGAGTGCCGGGACTGGCAATCCTGTCGTGGGGAGGATTAAAATCGTAGCCTGGAGAATTCGATGAAAACGTCTTCACTCTTGCGCACGCTGTTTGCCTTCCGCACTGTTCGACTTGCCGCACTTCTGCTGGTCGGGCTCGCCTCCACCTCGCTTGCTCTTGCCGCACCCATCCACGACGCGGCGGTCAAGGGCGACGTTAAAAAGATTGCCGCGATCCTCGCTGCCGATCCCACCCAGATCAACGCCAAGGACAAGTTCGGCAACACGCCGTTGCATTGGGCCGCATTCCATGGCCAATTGGCAGCGGTGAAGGCGCTGATCGACGCCGGCGCAAACGTGAACGCAAAGAACAACTACGGGCCCTTCCTGCCCGGCGATCTGGGCAGCGCTATCTACACTGGCTCCCAGACCCACCAGGATCCAGTCGTCCTGTTGCAGCTGCATGGCCTCGACACCCACGATATGCAGAACGGATACACGCCACTCGACCTGGCCCTGTTTGCCAGCAAGCACAAGGAGATCGTCGATCTTCTTCTGGCGAAGGGCGCCGACGTGAATGCCCAGGCTTCCAGCGGAGCTTCGCCCCTGTTCTGGGCCGTGATGCGCGACCAGAAAGACGATGTGCTCACGCTGCTGAACCACGGCGCCAACGTGAACCTTACCGACGCGTACAAAGACACCATCCTCGATATCGCGATTGGCAACCAATTCAGCGCGCTCATTCCGATCCTCGTCGAACACGGCGCGGACGTGAACGCGATTGACCAGAACCTGACCCGGCCCCTCACCTACGCGAAGCGCATGGACGATACCAAGTGGGCCAAGTACCTGCAAGAGCATGGAGCCCACGACTAGGCAAATCTCTTCGCAGCCTCTCCGAAACAAGCAACGGCGCGGCCCAAATAACCTAGGCCGCGCCGTTGACGTTTCAGCGACTGCTGATGGGGTTGTCCCTGAGTGGTGGTTGCCGGGGCCGCTCCCCTACGGCTTCGAGTTGAAGTCGACTTTGCCCGTTACCGGGTCTACCGGCCAAGATACGTGCTCGTGAATGGTTAACCACTTCCCATCGATCTTCTTGTAGACATCGGTGACGCGTACTGTCATGTCCTGCTGGGTGCCGTCCTTGGCCGGTCCTGTCACACGCACGAATCCATGGCCATAGGCCAGGTTGGCGTCCGCTTCAACCTTCCAATCCACGAGATCGAAGTGCATCGTGGTTGGGTACGTGGCTTGGAACGCCTCCCAATCTTTGCGAATCGCGGTCGCGCCCACATACTGCCGCGGCGGAACCGAATCGAACATCACCACTGTTTCGTCGGGAGCGTAGTAGGCCATTATTCCGTTCAGGTCTTTGGTGTTCGCGGCGGCATAAAAGTGCTGCACGTTCGCGTTGATGGCGTTCAGGTCGTCCGCGGTGGAAGAGGTTGTTACCGTGGAAGTGGTCGTTACTGGAGTACACGAGGAAAGCAGGCAGGCTGCAGCAAGGCTGAGCACCGCAGTGAGGCTCGTACGCAAATTCATAGTTTGATCTCCTTTTCGATGTTGCGGAGGAAGATTGACCGTGAAAGGGAAAGCGGTAAGTCCCTGCAACGGGGCGACTCTACCCGATTGCAAGTTGCACGCGCAACGGCTTTCTTAGCGACCATAGGTGAGCGGCGTCCCGGATGACTGTTCCAAATGGCTCTTAAGTGCCATTTACCCTGCTTTGATGCAGTCTTAATCTCTTTGGAGTGCACGCCGATCTCTTGCACCAGAGGCGGCGCGCCGGCCTGAGGTCTCCCGATTCCTCTTCCACTTCTACAATTCGCGCTGGTGGTCTCGGTCGCCGCTTATTTGACGGCGGTGCGGGTGACCCTGGATAGCCGGAACCACCGGACCTGGGAACATCTTGCCGCGCAGCTCAATCCCGGCTCCGGCCGTCGCGCAGCGTTCCATAACGCCGGTGTTCTGCTTGAGATGGTCGACTATGCTTGTCATGCCGATAATCCCATCGATGTCTCCCTGGCCGAAGTCTTGCGTGCAGAAGCCATGCGGGTGCGTTTGGGAGCCGTCCTAGCACCCACTCCCTGGTCATAGGTTCACGTTGAGTCTGATTTTAACTTCATCAAATTAAAAAGCTTACATGAAACCAACGAGATTTCTGCGCAAAAGGGCTTGCGTACTTTCCTGTTCTGGAATATTTTACTAACCAGTTAGTTAATTTCTGTGCCCAGTCCCATTCCAACCCGCACCCAGGCCGATCGCTCGGACCTATCGCGCCAGCGCATCCTCGATGCTGCTTTGCAGGAGTTCAGCGCCGAGGGGCTTGCCGGAGCCCGCACCGACCGCATTGCCGCCGCGGCCGGTGTGAACAAGGCGCTGCTCTACTACTACTTCGAAAGCAAGGAAAACCTGTACAACGCGACTCTTGAGATGATTGCCGCGCGGGTCCGGGACAGTTCGATGGCGGTCTTTCTTCGTCCGGCCACTGCCGGTGAGCGCATCGTGCGCTTCGCCCTCAACCACTTTGACCGGATCCTCACTCAGCGCGACTTCCAAAACCTGATGCAGCAGGAGATGATCCGAGTCCACAAGGGCGAGAGCGGCGCAGCGCCTCTGCTGATCCAGCGTGTCTTTTCTCCGACACATGCCATGTTTCAGGCGCTGGTGCGCGAGGGGATCGCTTCGGGCGAGCTCATCGAGGCTGACTGGTTTCAGTTTCCACTCGCCGCGCTCGGGGCCAACGTCTTTTACTTTCTTGCCGCACCGATCTGGGGATCCATCATGCCCTTCAACCCCTTTGCTCCCGATGTTATCGCGGAGCGCCGTTGTGCCCTGGTTCGTTTTCTTGGCCAGGCTCTCTTTTTAGACCGCGAGCACGGTGCGCGTTTGGCCGAACAGATTCTGGCCGACACACCGATGCCCGAAATCGCACAGGATCGATTCCTGCCCGGGAGGAAGAATGAACGCACGTAACAGGGTCTTCATGATCCTAGGATTGCTTACCATCGGATCGCTTATCTGGTATTTCGTAACGGTGCGGCCTACCGGCGACCTGCAGCTGATAGGCACCGTTGACGCCAATGAAGTGATCGTCAGCGCAAAGATTCCGGGCCGTATTCAGTCCCTGCTCGTTGACGAGGGGCAGGACGTGAAGGCGGGGCAGCTGATTGCCGTGATTGAGAGCGACGATCTGCAGGCCGCGCGCAAGGCAGCCGAGGCTACCGCCGCGGGCCAAACCTCACACCTTTCTGAGACAGTAGCTACTGAGCGCCAGACCGCCGGCGAAACCACAAGCGCCACCGTGAATGCCGAGGCGCAGGTGACCTCTTCCAAAGCGGCGCAGGCGCAGGCCCAGGCGAACTATATGCACCAGCAGGCGGACACGAGCCGCACCGTGGCACTGGCCCAGCAGGGCATCATGAGCGCGCAGTCGCGCGATGATGCGGTCACCAGCCTGGAGGCAACCAAGGCGGCCGTCGACACCGCCAAAGCCAACGTGGCCGCGGCGGAGGCCGCTCTGCGACAAGCCCGCGCCCACGAGCTGTTAACCACAGTCGCTCAGCGAACCGTGACCGAGACGCGCAGCACAGCTGAGAGTGCGCGCGCGCTCGCCGAACAGGCCAAGGTGCAAGCCGGCTACTCGCAGGTCTTCGCGCCGGTCTCCGGCAAGGTCAACGTCCGGGTTGCCCGCCAGGGTGAGGTGGTCACTGCCGGCGCAGCCATCGTCACGATCATGGACCTGACGCAGACCTGGGTCTACGCGCCGCTGCCGGAAACACAGGCCGGAGCTGTGCAGCTCGGTGATTCGCTGCGCGTGGTCATGCCCGGAGGCGCGAGCGAGACGGTCACCGGCAAAGTGATCAACAAAGCGGCCGAGGCTGATTTTGCCACGCAGCGCGACGTCTCCAGCCGCAAGCGCGACATCAAGACAATCCAACTGAAGCTGTTGGTCGACAATCCGGGCGAGCGGTGGGTTCCGGGAATGACCGCCGAGGTGTACATCCCCAAAGAGAAGCTGGTGAAGCAATGACAGCCACCGCTCCGCTGGAAACACGGATCAAGCCGCCGGGCGAACTGCCTCCGCCCACACCGGGCGCAGCCATTGAGGTGCAGAACATCGTCAAGGTGTATGGCTCCTTCATGGCTGTCAAGGATGTGAGCTTTCAAGTGCAGGAAGGCGAGATATTCGGCCTGCTTGGCCCGAACGGCGCAGGCAAGAGCACGCTCATCCGCATGATGACCACGCTCATTCCCGTCACCGGCGGCCGCGCACTGGTGGCCGGTCACGATGTGAGCAAGGATTCGGACGAAGTGCGCCGCGTGATCGGTGTGATTCCGCAGGCGCTCACCAGCGATCCCGACCTTACCGTCGAGGAAAACCTGTCGATCTACGCCAAGCTCTACGGGGTGCACAGGGCTGAGCGCATTCACAACATCAACGAAGTGTTGGAAGCGGTTGACCTGGTCAAATGGCGCGATGCGCCGGTGAAGACGCTCTCAGGCGGGATGCGTCGGAGGGTCGAAATCGCCCGCGGCCTGGTTCACAATCCGCACATCTTCTTCCTCGATGAGCCGACCACGGGGCTCGATCCGGTCTCGCGCATCGCGGTGTGGGAGATGCTGGACAAGCTGCGCAAAGCGCGCAAGCTGACCATTCTGATTACGACCCACTACATGGAAGAGGCCGACAAACTCTGCGATCGCATCGCCATCGTCGATCACGGAACGCTGGTGGCCCTGGGCACTCCGCTCGAGCTCAAGCAGGGCGTTCCCGGATCGAACGTAGTGGAGGTCCACTTCGACCGCGAAACCGAAGAGTGGCAAGCGCGCCTTGAAAAGCTCGAAGGCGTTACCAGCGTACAAGCGCAATCTGCCGGTTTTTACCGCGTACTTACTTCCTCGGGCTCGAAGACCACGATGCAGCTTGTGGAGCTTGCCGCCTCTCTCGGCGAGACGCTCACTTCCCTCAGTGTCCAGAACACCACGCTCGATGACGTCTTTGTTCACTACACCGGTCGCCAACTCCGCGATGAGACCGTCAAGCCCATCTTCACCATGCCGCCACGGCCAGGGATGCAGCCATGAACAGAATGTTTGCGATTATCGAACGCGAAATGCGCAAGTTTTTTCGCTCGCCCACGCTCATGATCATGTCGCTCATGATGCCCATCCTGCAGCTCATCATCATGGGCAACGCCTTCGGCGGCAAGATCGTCGGCACCCATGTAGCCATCGTCGACTACGACCACGGGCCGCAGGCAGTGAAGCTGCGCGAGGCCTTTGACGCGGTCGGCGTGAACATCAAGACCTTCAGCACGGTGGAGTACACCTCGGAGGTGCAGGCGCGCGAGGATGTCCGCACCGGCAAGATCGATGCGGCGGTCATTATCCCCGCGCAGTACTCGCG
>Ga0181517_10006346_pt1 | contig 10147 bp, 7 predicted proteins | sample PEATcosm2014_Bin_31_FD_119748 | JGI IMG/M metagenome (GOLD analysis project Ga0181517, IMG submission 119748) | Peatland microbial communities from MTU Mesocosm Facility, Houghton, MI, USA - PEATcosm2014_Bin01_30_metaG | ecosystem: Environmental > Terrestrial > Soil > Wetlands > Peat | place... | reverse complement strand
GTCCGCCGCCATGACCCCGCCGGTGGCGGCGACGGAGAACAGTGGGCCTACGCTCGAGACGGACAACGGCACGAGGTCCCAGATGCGGAAGGACTGGCGCAGGCGACGCTGCGAGCCCTCAGGGAGCCGTTCGCCCAGAGGTGGCACGTTGGTCACAATCCGACGGACCTTTCTATTGACACGCGCTGGTCTACTGATGCGAGCTGACTGCAAAAAGAGAGCCTACGCGAATGATGAGAGGTACGTGTATGGTTCGTCGGCGGCCACCGGACCGGATGGCTCTATACCTAACGTTGTCGACGCCGGGACCATCGGACGCAGGGCCGCCACCGTCTCGGCCCTGGTGGCCGCCCGCCTAGCCCGGGGGACGGAAGACCGGGACCGCCCCAGGAGCGCGCTCGGGCCACGCTCGGCCAAACCGGCAGCCCAGGCCCGGGCAGTGGCCGAGGACCGGGAGTTGCTTAGGGGCCCCCCTCACGGACCTGGTTGGAGCACGCAGGACCAGAGCCCCGCACCGGGACCGTGCGCTCAGCTCAGCTACCCGGTGGCCGGTACGTCGACGGGGCCTTGACCGCGGCGTCGACCTCGGCCGCGGTGAGCAGGACAACCGTCTGAGCGTTGACGGCGCCGCTAGCGGTGATCACCAGCGCAAAGCCGGCGGCGGTCACGTTGTCGGGGAAGTCAACGGTGACGTAGACATCGTTTTCGCCAAAGGCGAAATATATGGACTCGAGTTTCCCTCCCGCTGCTTCGATCGCCTCTTTGACGGCGGCAGCGCGGCTCGAACCGCCCTCTGCCCTCAGGCCGTTCAGACCCTGGAGCGTGTAGCTCGCTGCGAACAGGTACTTCGGCATGATGCCTCCTCCCGGGTACATCTCGTGTGGACAACCATACATTCGGGTTGAGAGGGCCCGATAGCCCCTGATGTGGCTTCATGTGCCCTCAGGTCCTTCCTTGGAGCGGCTCGGTGCGTCCGTCCCTAGAAGTGGCCGCCGACAAGGCCGGCGGCGGCACCGGCAAACGGTCTGGGCCCTCGGGCCAGGAGCTCTTCCAGCTCGTCGGCCGGCAGCGCGGACGAGAAAAGGAAGCCCTGGCCCAAACGACAACCAACGTCCAGGAGGATCTGGTGTTGTTCGGTAGTGGCCACCCCTTCGGCGATCACTCCCACCCCGATGCTCCGGCCCAGCTGCACGATCGTGCGCACCAGGTCCGTCGTCCGGTCGTCCTCGCCCAGCCGGGCCACAAAGCTCGTGTCGATCTTCAGGAAATCGATCGGTAGGCGGTGGAGTGACTCCAGTGACGAATAGCCGGTCCCAAAATCGTCGACGTGGACCTGGACGCGGCGGGCGCGCAGCTCGTTCAGCATTTCCACCGACGCGTCGACATCGTCCATTACCACCCCCTCGGTTAGTTCCAGAGCGATGAGATCGGGCGGCACGCCTGTCTCGAGGAGCACCCGGTCGAACTGGCTTAAGAACCGAGGGTCCCAGAACTCGCGGTGGGAAATGTTGATGCTCACCCGGGTGCCGGGCGCCAGTGCCGAAGAGACGTGCCAGGCGACCATCTGGCGGCAAGCGTGGGCCACTACCCACCGCCCCATGGGCACGATAAGGCCTGAGTCCTCGGCCACGGTCACGAACTCATAGGCCGGCACCAATCCTCGTGTGAGGTGGCGCCAACGCACGAGTGCTTCGAGTGCTTCGACGGCCCCCGTGCCGAGGTCGGCGACAGGCTGGTAATGCAGCTCGAGGTAGCTGCCGGGAACATCTGCGTCGGACCTGTTCTCGGCTACGGCTTCGACGAGCGCAGCGCCGTTGGCGAAAAGTGCCCGCATGTTGGAAGGTACGAAAGAGCCCCGGACCTGACCACGTTGAACGGAGCTCTCGATCGCCTGGCGGAGCTCGGTCTCGGTCTCGTGGCGAGCCACGGCGGAGGCGTGCATGGACTGGTCAAAGGTGGCGTAACTGCCGCGTGCGGTTGATTTCGCCCTGTACATGGCGATATCCGCGTCCCGCAGGACGTCCTCGGGACAGTCATAGCCGGTCGCGCTGGTGGCCACCCCCAGGCTCCCTTTCACCACCACTTCGTGGCCGTCGAGCTGGTACGGCACCAACAGGCTGTCGAGCAGACGCCTCACTATCCCCTGGACGGAGGCGAAGTCGGGGACGTCCAGCACCAGCAAGGCAAATTCGTCGCCACCGAAACGGGCCGCGGTATCGGGCTCCCGTAGCTGCGCCCGGATGCGGTCGGCCACCTGGACCAAAAGCTTGTCGCCAAACTGGTGCCCCAGGCTGTCGTTGAGGTTTTTGAAATTGTCCAGGTCGAGCCACAGGACCGTGTAGGTGTAGCCGGGGTGGCGCCGGGCGTTGGCGACGGCCTGGGAGAGCCGGTCCATGAACAGCACGCGGTTGGGAAGGCCGGTCAAGCTGTCGAAGAGGGCCTGGTGGCGTAAGCGTTCTTCGAGCAGGTGCCGCTCGGTGACGTCGGTCAGCGAGCCCACGATGCGAGTGGCGGGCTCCCCTGCGCCGGGGACGGCCAGACCGCGGCATAGCGCCCATTTATAAGTGCCGTCGCCGGCCCTGACCCGGTGCTCGTTGATCAGCGACGGTTGCTGGCCTTTTTTCAAGCCCGAAAGGGCGGAGAACAAAGCGGCGCGGTCATCAGGGTGCACCCGGAGCAGCCACTCCTCGGGCTCGTCACCGATCTCGGTGCCGGTATAGCCGAGCATTTCCTTCCAACGCGGTGAGTAATAGACGGTGCCCCGGCCGAGGTCCCAGTCCCACAGGCCGTCGTTGGCCGCCTGGGCGGCGAGGGCGTAGCGTTCCTCGCTCTCCCGCACGGCCTGCGCCATTTCCTTCTCCCGTTCGTACGAACGGGCCAGGTCCTCGCTGCGCTGGCTGAGAGAGCGCAAGAGAGCGCGGTGGTCCAGGGCCTCGCTGATCGGGCCGTCCAAGGCCTACTCCTGCCTATCCGGCGCGCTGAGCAGCGCCCAGAGGGATGTTCACTTGGCCTTCATCGTCGGGTCCGGAGCATGGCTAAAGAGCAAAAAGAGCGCCATGCCGCTCTCCGTAGCGGCATAAGTACAAATTTCAGTACAGGTCCCAGTACAGACCTAGGTACAAGAGTCAGTAAGCAGAAAGCCCGGGCGGCAGGGACGTCCGGCCGGCCAGCGCCAGCAGCACCGCCTGTCCCTCGCCCTTCTTCACCAGCCGTCCGGTCACGAACCTCAGGCTCTCCACCAGAGCGAGAGGGGGCGCGGCCAGGTCGAGGCCCAGGGCGGTCGTGACGTCGAGGCCGTGGACCGTGAGCTCGGAGATACGCGACGGGAGATAAGCACCGAGGGCCATGGTCCCGGCCGGGCTGCCGAGCGTGGTGTTGGCGGGCGTCCTCTCCACGAGGGCGATGGCCCGTCCGGACGCCGCCACCACGGCCCGGACGGGGTCGGTACCGAGCGCCGCCACGGCTTCCCGGCCGCGCTCGGCCACCGCCTCGTCGCTAAAATAGCTGCTCCCAGGCGCTTCGGGGGGGCGCGGCCGCAGAAGGTACTCCTCCAGAGTGGTGTGCGCCCGGTTGCCGTGAGCCACCAGTTCGAGAACCGACCAGTCGCCCAGGCCGTTCTGATGCCATGCCGTTTCGGGGACCAACCCGACCGCCTCGGCGAAAAAGCGCGACGCCAGGCCGAACGCCTTCACCAACGGTCCCTCCATGAACGGTCCTCCTTTCGTCTCATGCCCGTCTCGGGCCGTTCCTCCCGGTCCGTTTGTCCCGGTCTGTTCCTTCGGCTCGTGCTTTTCCGCAAACGCGCCTCGTAACCGGTCAACCGCGGCCGGCTCGACAGGTCCGGTCTACCATGACCGGTACGGACAACTATGACAAGCCGTCGCCGGAGGTTGTCGCGGGCGGGGCGGCACCGCCCGGCCGCCGCCCGGTCCCGCCCCCGGGCCGGCCGGCCCCGCACACCAGCCGCCAGGCCCGGCCCCTCCGAGCGGCGGCGATATGCGCCCTGGCCGTGGCCCTACCTCTGCCTCCGGTCCTCGCCCTGGCGCCCGCCCCAGCCGGTGCCAGCCCTCTCCCCGGCGCGCCCGGGTGCGAGATCTTCCCGGCCGACAACGTCTGGAACACCCCGGTGGCCGACCTCCCCGTCGACCCCCGCTCGGCCCAGTACATCGCCGCCATCGGCCTTGACGCCTCCCTCCACCCCGATTTCGGCCAAGGCGACTGGGACGGGGAGCCCATGGGCATCCCCTACAACGTGGTCGCCGGCACCCAGCAGAAGGTCCCCGTCCACTTCATGTACGCGTCCGAGAGCGACCCCGGCCCGTATCCCATCCCGCCCCATGCGCTGATCGAGGGCGGGCCGACGAGCACCGGGGACCGTCACGTGATCGTCGTGGACACGGGCAACTGCACCGACTACGAGATGTGGTCCTCCTACCCCCAGCACGGGGGAACGTCCTGGCAGGCCGGCTCGGGGGCGGTGTTCCCGCTCACCTCTAACAGGTTGCGCCCGGCCACGTGGACCTCGGCCGATGCCGCCGGGCTTCCCGTACTGGCCGGGCTGGTCCGCGCCGACGAGGTCCAGGCCGGCCTGATCGACCATGCCATCCGGGTCACGGTGCCGTGCACGGACAACCGCTTCATCTGGCCGGCCCGCCACGAGGCGGGCCAAGCCGACGCCAACTGCCCGCCTATGGGGCTCCGGCTGCGCCTGAAAGCCTACGTCCCCATCTCCCAGTTCCCGAGAATGGACCGGGTCATCCTCCAGGCCCTAAAGACCTACGGCATGATCGTGGCCGACAATGGCTCGCCGTGGTACATCACCGGCGCCGGCAGCAACTACTGGGACAACGACACCCTGCACGAACTGGGCGAGATCACCGGCAGCGACTTCCAGGTGGTGGACGAGTCCTGTCTGGAGGTATCCCCGGGCTCGGGTGCGGCCGACCCTGCTCAGTGCCGGCCCGCGGGCTGACGCCCTAACGAGGGACGCCGCCGGCAGCTATCGGTTTTGCGGGAACCCCAGGTCGACGGCGCTGGAGGCGGGGTCGGGCCAACGGGACGTCACGACTTTGGTCCGGGTGAAGAAGCGGATCCCCTCCGGGCCGTACATATGGATGTCGCCGAAAAGGGACGCTTTCCAACCTCCGAAGCTGTAGTAGCTGACCGGGACCGGGATGGGGACGTTCACGCCCACCATGCCGACCTGGACGTCGCTCTCGAAGCGCCGGGCCGCCCCACCGTCGCGGGTGAATATGGCCACCCCGTTGGCGTACGGGTTGGCGTTGACCAAGGCCAAAGCCTCGTCGTAGCTCGCCACGCGGACCACCGATAGCACGGGCCCGAAGATCTCATCGTCATAGACCGGGGTGCCGGGCTTGACATCGTCCACCAGCGTGGGACCGAGGTAGAAACCGGGACCGGTCGGCGCTGACTCCCGGCCGTCGACCACCACGCGGGCCTGGCCCAGAGCCTCGGGCCGCAGGTAACCGGCGACGCGCTGCTTGTGCTCGGCGGTGACGAGCGGTCCCATCTCAGACGAGGGGTCGTCCCCGGGCCCGACCCTTATCCCCGGTAGGCGCTCCGCTATGGCCCGGACAAGCGGTCCGGCTATCCCGCCCACGGCGACAACGGCCGATATGGCCATGCAGCGCTCCCCGGCCGAGCCGTACCCGGCCGAGACGGCGGCGTCGGCGGCCATGTCGATGTCGGCGTCAGGCAGCACGACCATGTGGTTTTTGGCCCCGCCCAGGGCCTGCACCCGCTTGCCGTTGCGCGTGCCGGTCTGGTAGATGTGGCGGGCGATGGGCGTCGACCCGACAAACGAAACGGCGGCCACGACGGGGTGCTCAAGGATGCGCTCGACCGCCTCGCGGTCGCCCTGGACGACATTGAAGACCCCGTCGGGGAGGCCGGCCTGCTTCCACAGGTCGGCCAGGATGAGCGAGGCCGAGGGGTCCTTTTCGCTCGGTTTGAGCACGAAGCAGTTGCCACAGGCGATGGCGTTGGCGCACATCCACAGCGGGACCATGGCCGGGAAGTTGAACGGCGTTATGCCCGCCACCACGCCCAGGGGCTGCAGAACGGAATGAACATCGACGCCCCGGGACACCTGCTCGGAATGGGCGCCCTTCAGCAAGTGCGGGGCGCCGCAGGCAAACTCCAGGTTTTCCAGGCCGCGGGCCACCTCGCCTTCGGCGTCCGAGAGGACCTTGCCGTGCTCGACCGTCAGCGCCGCCGCCAGCTCCTTGCGGTTGGCATCGAGCAGCTCACGCATGCGGAAGAGGATCTCGGACCGCCGCGACAGCCCGGTCGCCCCCCAGGCCGGGAAGGCGTTGTGGGCCGACTCCACAGCCAGGTCGACCTCGGCCGGCGAGGCCAGGTCGACCTCTGCTACCTGGTGGCCCAGGGCCGGGTTGTAGACCGGTCCGGTCCGCCCCGACGTCCCCTCGACGCTACGGCCGTCGATCCAATGGCTGATCCTCTTCACGTCAGGTCCCTCCCTGTCCAGTCCGTCTCTCCGGTCGGTGGTCAAAGCCCGACCCGCTGCTGAGCCTTCCCCGACTCCATGCGCTGGCGGGCCTGTAACACCTCGGGCCGGCTGCTCACCTCGGGTACCCCGACCTCCCAGAAGGCTCCCCCCTCGCTCCAGGCCGAGGGGTCGGTGCGCAGGACTATGACCACCGTGCCCTTAGCCTGGCGCGCCTGGGCCAAAGCCCGGTCGAGCCCGTCCAGGTCCGTCACCGTTTGGGACGTGCAGCCGAGCGAGGCGGCGTGGGCGGCGAAGTCGACGGTGACGGCAGCGACGACACGGCTGGTGGCGATCATGTTGTTGAAAGGCACGCCGCCTTGTGCCAGCTGGAGCCGCTCGATGACGGCGAAGCCGCCGTTGTCGCACACCACGACGATCATTTTGTGGCCCGAGAGGACCGAGCTGTAGAGGTCGCTGTTGAGCATCAGGTAGGAGCCGTCGCCGACCAGGGCGAAGACCTCTCCGGCGGTTTGACCGGCGCCGGTGCCGGTCATGGCGGTGCCGGTCATGCCGGTGCCGGTCATGGCGGTGCCGGTCATGCCGGTGCCGGTCATGCCGGTGCCGGTCATGCCGGTGCCGGTCATGGCGGTGCGGGCCATGGCCGCCCCCCATGCCCCGGAGATCTCGTAGCCCATGCAGGAAAAGCCGTACTCGCAGTCGAAGCTGCCCGGCGCCTTGGCCAGCCAGTTGACATTGAGCTCCCCAGGCAGGCCGCCCGAGGAAGTGAGCACATAGTCCTCGCTGGTGGCGGCCCGGTTGACGGCCCCCACGACCTGGGCGTAAGTCGGCACCCCCGGCCCCGGGGCCGTCATCTTGGCCACCATCGTCTTGGCATTCTCGGCGAGAACGCCGGCCTGCTCGGCCCAGGCATCGGGGGCGCGCCAGTCGCCGAGGCGGGCGCTGAGCTCCTCCAGCCCCACCCGGGCATCGGCCACCAGTGGGAAGGCGCCGTGCTTGACGGCGTCGAAGCGGGCGGCGTTGAGACAGACGAAGCGGACGTTGTCGGCCCCGAACACTGTCCAAGAGCCGGTGGCGAAGTCGCCCAACCGGGTGCCGACGGCCAGGACGGTGTCGGCCTCCGCGGCCAGGCGGTTGGCACCGTCCCAGCCCATGACCCCGATGGGGCCGGCCCAGGCCGGGTCGGAGGCGATGAGGCTGGCCTTGCCCGCCACCGTCTCCACCACCGGCACCCGGTGACGCGCCGCGAAGCGGGAGAGCTCGGCTTCGGCCATCGAGTAGTGGACGCCACCGCCGGCCACCAGCAGCGGTCGCTGCGCCGAGCGCAGAGCCGACGCGGCCCGGTCGAGCTCGCCCAGATCGGGGCGGGGGCGGGCGGGGACGTGCACCGTCCGGTGGAAGAACTCCCGGGGGAAGTCCCACGCTTCGGCCTGGGTGTCCTGGGGCAGGGCCAGCACGGCGGGACCGCACTCGGCCGGGTCGACCAGCACCCTCAACGCCTGAGGCAGGGACTGGACGAGCTGCTCGGGCCTGGTGATGCGGTCCCAGTAGCGTGACACGGCCCGGAAGGCGTCGTTGGCCGTGACCGAGGGCGCCCCGGGGTGTTCGACCTGTTGGAGCACGGGGTCGGGGACGCGGCTGGTATGAGTGTCGCCCACCAGTAGCAGTAGGGGCAGGCGGTTGGCCATGGCCGCCCCGGCCGCCGTCACCATATTGAGCGCGCCGGGGCCTATGGACGAGGTCGCCACCATGACCTGGCGGCGGCGGGCCGCCTTGGCGTAACCGATGGCCGCCAGGGCCATGCCCCCCTCGTTCTGGCCCCGCCAGGTGGGCAGGGCGTCGCCCGCCTGCTGCAGGGCGTGGCCCAGGCAGGTCACGTTGCCATGGCCGAAGATGGCGAACACCCCGGGGAAGAGCGGGACATCCTGGTCGTCGACCACGGTGCGCTGGGCTATCAGCCAGTGGACGATGGCGTCGGCCATGGTCAGGCGGACCGTCGGTCGGCGAGGGCTCACCGGTCCACCGTACCTTTGGTGCCCACTGTGCCTTTGGCGCCCACTGTGCCCTGGGCATCGGTCATGGGGCAGCGGGGGTCCGGCTCCATGTGCTCCCACGCCTGGCGGACCCAATGGTGGGCGGGGTCGTCGCAAAAGGCCATGCTCCGGCCCTCGGCCGGGCCGGCCAGCACGTTGAGGTAGTAGAGCGGGTAACCGGGGGCGGCTATGCACGGCCCGTGGTAGCCGCGAGGGACACAAAAGACGTCGCCGTCGCGGACCACGACGTTTTCGTCGATGCTCCCGTCCAGGGTGTAGGTGCGATGAAGGGCAAAGCCCTCGGGGGCGGGCCCGGGCGCGCCGCTGCGCCCGACGCGGAAGTAGTAGATCTCCTCGTTGTTCACCGGGCACTCGGGGGAAGCGTCGTGGCGGTGCGGCGGGTACGACGACCAGTTGCCGTCGGGGGTCAAAAGCTCCACGCACATCAACCGGTCGGCGCCGTCGAAGACGCCGGGGGCCATGAAGTTGGTGACCTGGCGGGTCGCCGGCCCCGCCCCCCGGACTTCGACAGGGACCTGGCCGGCTTCGACGTAAACGGGGTCGAAACGGCGCCGGGCCCGGGCGGAGGGCAAGGCGACTTCGGCCCCGCCCGGCGAGCTCAGCCGCACCTCGGCCCGGACCGGGACGTACGCCCAGTCGGTCACCTGGGCGAAGACGCTGTCCCGGCCGGCGAGGCGCAGGACGCGCCCCTCGACGTGGACTTCGACGCTCCCGGCCAAAGGGAGCACGGCCATCTCCTCGTCGCCGGTGGCGAGGTCGAAGTGGTCGCCCGGGGCCAGGCGGACGACTCGCAAACCGGTGTGCGACCAGCCCGCCACCTCCGGGGTCAGGCTGACGGCGAGCCCCTCCCCGTCAGCCAGGGAACCGGCCGGCCAGTGCAGTCGCGCCGACGCCATGGTCACCCCCTCCCCGGGCTCACGCCAGGGCCTTGTCCGGGTCGGGGACCAGGACGTCCCTGACCAGGGCGGCCAGCTCGGCGCTGGCGGCCATGAACTGGCGCAGCGTCCGCCGCGTGGGCCCGAAGGTGTCGAACTCGGCCACCGAAAGGCCGCCTTCGGTCGAGGCGCGCCGGTAGTCGGCGAACCGCCTGGTCAAGTCCTCGACCACCCGGGCCTCGACCGGCTTGTCGATACGGGGGAGCACCGGGATGTCGCTGGCGTTGAAACGGACCTGCCACGAGTACGGGGGCGAGACGACCAGGTCGCCGCCGATCAGCTCGCTCCAGTGCATGTGGTTGCGGAAAGCGGCCGAGAGCAGGCGGATGCGGTAACCGCGCTCGACGAAGAGGGCATAAGTCTTTTTGAACACGGCCACGCCGGCCCACTCGAGGTAGCCGGGGTCGGTGCTGATGTCCTGCTTGTCGGCCACGACCTTCAGCCAGTCGTCCAGCCGGCCCACCATGATGGTGCAGACGGGGCTTATGGAGGCGGTCTCTTTCCCCTCGCGCTCACGTCGCGCCAAACCCCGCTCCACCGCTTCGGCCACAGCCACGCACTGGGGCAGGGTGAAGCTGACGGTGGCGTTGATGCTGACCCCGAGGTAGGTCGCCATCTCGATGGCCGGGATCCCGGCTGCCGTGGCCGGGATCTTGACGATCATGTTGGGC
>Ga0181517_10006345_pt1 | contig 10149 bp, 8 predicted proteins | sample PEATcosm2014_Bin_31_FD_119748 | JGI IMG/M metagenome (GOLD analysis project Ga0181517, IMG submission 119748) | Peatland microbial communities from MTU Mesocosm Facility, Houghton, MI, USA - PEATcosm2014_Bin01_30_metaG | ecosystem: Environmental > Terrestrial > Soil > Wetlands > Peat | place... | reverse complement strand
TGCAGCACGGCTCGAGGGTCACGTACAGGGTGGCGCCCTGCGAGCGCTCGCCGGCCTGCTCGAGGGCGACGGCCTCGGCGTGCGGCGTGCCCGGCCCGCGATGGTACCCCTCACCCACGAGGCCGTCGGCGGTCACGACGACCGCTCCGACGCGAGGGTTGGGGTGCGCCTGCCGCCGGCCCAGGCGGGCGAGCTGCAGGGCGTGGTCCAGATGTTCGGCGTCAGTCATAAGAAAAACCCCGGCGCACACAGGCTCCAGGGCTCTTGCGACTACGTACCCGCAGTCTTCTTTCATCCGGACTCTGACCGTCGGCTCAGGGATCTCACCTGATCGGCCCCAACGCGTGGGGTTCGCGGGCTTTCACCGCCGGTGGGGAATCTCACCCCGCCCTGAAGACGTTTTACTCCCGCTCAGTATAGCGCAACGCCGGGCGCGCCGCGAGGCTCCGCCCGCAGGCGGCGGGACTCAGGCGGCGGTGACGGCGGCCTGCAGGGCGCGGAAGGCGGCGCTCGGGTCGGGCGCCCCGTAGACGCTGTTGCCGGCGACCAGCAGGTTGGCGCCGCAGCGCACGAGCTGCGCGGCGTTGTCGAGCGACACGCCCCCGTCGACCTCGATGGCCACCGCGGCCGGCAGGAAGGCGCGGGCGCGGCGCAGCTTGTCGAGGGCGCCGCTGATGAAGCGCTGTCCGCCGAAGCCGGGGTTGACCGACATGACGAGCACCAGGTCGACATCGTCGCGCACCTCGGCCAGCGTCTCGATGGGTGTCGCGAGATTGAGCGCGACACCCGCCGCGGCGCCGGCCTCGCGGATCTGGGCAAGCGTGCGGTGCAGGTGGACGCAGGCTTCCTGGTGGACGGTGATGGCGTCGGCGCCGGCCGCCGCGAAGGCGTCGACGTAGCGCTCGGGGTGTTCGATCATGAGGTGCACGTCGAGCGCCGCGCCGCGCTCGTGCGCCGCGGGCGCGATGGCCTTCACGACCGGCGCCCCGATCGTGATGTTGGGCACGAAATGGCCGTCCATGACGTCGACGTGGATGAGCCGCGCCCCCGCGTCGATCACGGTGGCGATGTCGGCGGCGAGGCGGCCGAAGTCGGCCGACAGGATCGACGGCGTCACCAGGCGCTGCTCGAGTACGTCGTTCATGGTCTCTCCCCTGCGTCGCGGCTGTGATGGCACCAGTGCATGCTAATCGACTCGTCGCAGGCGTGCGACGAAGAAACCGGTGGTCTGGTCGCGCGACGGCAGCGTCTGCACGAAGGCGCCGTTGCCGGCATGGCGCAGGTCGGGGTAGCCGGCCCCCAGATCGTCGAGCTCCCAGGCGAGCGGGCGCCCCGGCTCACCGTCTCCCCCACCGCGCGAGATGAAGCGTTCGACGACCTCGAGGGTCTCGGCCCGCGCGATGGTGCAGACCGAGTACGTCAAGGTGCCACCCGGCGCGACCAGTGCGGCGGCGGCGTCCAGCAGGCTCTGCTGCAGCGCCGCCAGACGCGCCACGTCACCGGCCCGCCGCCGCCAGCGCAGGTCGGGCCGCGAGGCCAGCGTGCCCAGGCCGGAACAGGGAGCGTCGAGCAGCACGAGATCGTAGCGCCCCTGCTGCTCGGGGTCGGCGCCCATCGTCAGCACGTCGCGCTCGGCCACCTCGACCTCGTGGGCACCGAGCCGGGCAAGGTTGGCGCGCAGCGCCGTGACCCTGTGGGGCTCGTCGTCGGCGGCCAGCACCTGCCAGCCGGGCAGCAACGCGGCGAGCTGCGACGTCTTGCCCCCGGGCGCCGCGCACAGGTCGGCGGCGCGGCCTACGCCTGCGTCGCCAGCGCCGGCCGCGGCGATGGCCGCGGCGAGCTGCGAGCCGCGCGACTGCGGCGTGACAAGGCCGTCCCGGAAGGCGGCACTGGACTCGAGCGCCGCTCCTTCGAGCAGGAAGGCGTCGGGCGTGGCGCGGACGAGCTCGCGGGACGGGCCGCTCGCGGGCCGCGCGGTGATGCCGCCGGCGGCCAGGGCGGCCTGCGCCTCGGCGGGCGTCGCGCGCAGGCGGTTCACGCGGACGCAGCGTTCGGCGGGCAGGTTGTCGGCGGTCATCAGCTCGGCGGCCGCCTTGCCGCCGAGCTCGTGTACCCAGAGCGCGACGAGCCAGTCGGGGTGTGAAAATCGCAGCGCCAGCGCCTCGGTCGAGTCGGCGGCCGACAGGCGGGCAAGCTCGGCGCGGCCGTCGGCGGCCACGCGGCGCAGCACGGCGTTCACGAACGAGCCGGTGCGCTGCCCGTGGCGTTTGGCGAGCTCGACCGCGTCGTTCACGGCGGCATGGGCCGGCACGCGGTCGAGGTAGAGCAGTTGGAAGGCGCCCAGGCGCAGCGCTTCGCGCACGTCGGGGCGCAGGCGCGACGACGAGGCGCTCGCGAAGGCGGCGATGACGCGATCAAGTGAGTTGCGCCGCTTGATGGTGCCCATCACGAGCTCGTAAGCCAGGCCGCGGTCGCGCCCTTCGAGCGCACCGAACTCGGCGGCCGCGGCGGCGGCGAGCTCGAACGGGGCCCTGCTGGCCGCCTCGCGCACGAGCACGTTGAAGGCGGCGCTGCGCGCCGGTGCGACCGCTGCGCCGGTCAAGTGAGCCCTCAGCCCTGCGCCAGGCGCCGGCCGGCGCCCCGCAGGTAGTCGTGGGCGGTCATGCGCCGCCGGCCGGCCTCTTGCAGCTCGAGGATCTCGAGATGGCCCCGTCCGGTGGGCACGATCAGCCGATCGCGCGCCCGATCGCCGTCGGGCAGGGCGGCAAGCGGCGTGGTCTTCCAGAGCAGCACGCGACGGCCGCCGAGCTCGGTGTGGGCGCCGACCTCGGGCGAGAGCGCCCGCACCTGATCGGCGATCTCGGCGGCCGGCCGCCGCCAGTCGACCACGCGATCGGCCTCGGTGATCTTGGCGGCGTAGTCGGTGTCGCCCCGCTGAGGCGTGTAAACGAGACTGCCGTCGGCCACAGCGGCGAGCGTGGCGAGCAGGCTGTCGGCTGCGGGGCCCGCGAGAAGATCGTAGGCGGCGCCGGCGTCGGCGTCGCGCGGCACGGCCACCTCGCGCTCGTCGGCGATCGGTCCCTCGTCGATGCCGGCCGCCATCGCGATGGTCGCCACCCCGAGACGGGTCTCGCCCGCCATGAGAGCGCGCACCACCGGCGCCGCGCCGCGCCAGTGCGGCACGAGCGAGGGGTGGACGACCAGCGAGGGCAAAGCCGTGAACAGTTCGGGCGGCACGATGCGCCCGTAGGCGCAAGCCACCAGCACGTCGGGGGCGAAGGCGAGCAGCTTGGCGCGGGCATTGGGAGCGCGCAGGTCGTCGGGCTGTACCACGGGCACGCCCAGCTCGAGAGCAGCCTCTTTGAGCACCGAGGGCTGCGGCGCGCCGTGGCGGCCGCGCGGGCGGTCGGGCGTGGTGAGGCAGACGACGATCTCGTGTGGCGAGGCGGCGACTTTTGAGAGCACGAGCACCGCGAAGCGTGCCGTGCCGGCCCAGGCGATCCTCAAGGCCTACAGGCCCGAGCCGGACGAAACGGGAGAGACGGCGGCGATCTCGCGCTCGCGGAACTCGCGCAGGGCGCGGGCGCGCTCGTCGCGCGTGGCACGTTCGAGGATGAGGATGCCGTCGAGGTGATCGGTCTCGTGCTGGATGACGCGCGCCTCGAGGCCCTCGGCCTCGAAGTCGAGGCGCCGCCCGCGGACGTCGCGGGCGCGCACGTGGACGGCGAAGGCGCGCTCGACCTGAAGGTTCATGCCGGGCAGGCTCAGGCAGCCTTCTTCGGCGACCTCGGTCTCGCGCGACGTCTCGACGATCCTGGGGTTTACCAGCGTGACCGCGTCGTCGTCGACCTCGTAGACCAGCACGCGCTGCACGACGCCGAGCTGCGTGGCGGCAAGGCCCACCCCGGGCGCGTCGCGCATGATGCCGATCAGGCGCCGCGACAGCGCGGCAAGCTCGTCGTCGAACTTGTCGACCGGCTGCGCCTGTTCGCGCAGCACGGGGTCGCCCAGCGTGCGGATCTGGCGGCGCGCGGCGGCCTGGCGCTCGGGCGACACCTCGGTGCGTTCGCGACGCCCCTTGCCGGGGCCGCGCTCTGTGCGTTCGGTCTGACTCATGACGGTATTGTACCCCGCGTCATAACCATTGTGGCTCGACGTCGACAACGAGCCGCGCGCCGCGTCGCGCGAAACGCGCGCCGTAGCGCGCGAGCAAGTGGCGCATGACCGGCAGGGTCTCGTCGACGGCGGCGCTCTTGACCACCAGGCGGGCCACGTAGCGGGCCCGTTCGCGCGACAGCGGACCCGGTCCGATGACGAGCTCGTCGTGGCGCAGGGCATCGCGCAGCCGGGTACCCACGAAGGCCGCGCCGGCGGTCGCCTTGTCGGCAGCGGTCGACGACACCTCGACGGCCAGCAGGGTGCTCGACGGCGGGTAGCCGAGCGCCTCGCGCCTCGCGACTTCGTCGTCGTAGAAGCGCTCGTGCTCGCCCGAGGCCGCCAGGGCGATGGGCCGCGCCTGGGGGTCGAGAGTCTGCACCAGCACGCGCCCCGGGTGCTCGCCGCGACCGCTGCGCCCGCCCACCTGCACGAGCATGGCGAAGGTACGCTCTTCGGCGCGAAAGTCGGGGAAGCGCAGCGTGAGGTCGGCGTTGACGACACCCACCAGGGTGACGTCGGGAAAGTGGTGGCCCTTGGCTATCATCTGGGTGCCGACCAGGACCTTGCTGCCCGGCGCGGCGAAGCGCTCGAGCACGTCCGAGAGACGCGCGAACGAACCGGCCACGTCGGAGTCGAGGCGCAGCAGCTCGATGCCCGGCAGCAGGCCGGCGACCTCGCGCTCGAGGGCCTCGGTACCGTAGCCATAGCGCGCCAGCTCCATGCTCTGGCAGGCCGGGCACACCCCCGGCGCCGACTCGTGGTAGTCGCAGATGCGGCAGCGCAGGCGGTCGCCCCGGGCGAAATACGCGAGGGCGACGTCGCAGTGCGGGCAGACCCAGGTGTGGCCGCAGTGGCTGCAGGCGAGGAGCGAGGCGTAGCCGCGGCGGTTGAGGAAGAGGATGACCTTGTCGCCGGCTTCGACCGCCTGCGTCATGGCGCGCGCAAGCGGCGCCGAGAGCAGGCCGGGCGTGTCGCGGATGTCGACGATCTCGAGGCGCGGCGGCACCGAGCCGTCGACCCGCCGGGTAAGGTCGGCGTGGCGCACCGTACGAGCGAAGGCTTCGATGCTGGGCGTCGCCGAGCCGAGCACCAGGGCGGCGCCGGTGCGCGCGGCACGCCACGCCGCCACCGTGCGCGCGTCGTAGCGCGGGTCGTTGTCCTGTTTGTACGACGCGTCGTGCTCTTCGTCGACGACGATGAGACCCAGGTCGCGCAGCGGGGCGAACACCGCCGAGCGGGCGCCCAGGGCGATGCGCGCCCGTCCGCTCGCCGTCTCGCGCCAGGCCGACAGGCGCTCGCCCTGCGACAGGCCGGAGTGGAACACGGCGATCCGTTCACCCGGAAACCGTGCGGCAAGCCGGGCGATCGTCTGCCCGGTCAGGCCGATCTCAGGCACCAGCATGAGGACGCCGTGCCCCGAGCGCAGCACGGCTTCGGCGGCGCGCAGGTAGACCTCGGTCTTGCCGCTGCCGGTGACGCCGTGCAGCAGGACGGGTTCGCCGCGGCCGCCGGCGGCGAGGATCTCGGCGAGCGCCGCCTCTTGCTCGGGGAGTAGCGTGGGCGCCGCTTCGGCTGCGGCCGGCCGGCGCTGCTGTTCGCCGGCCACGCGCAGCACGTCGTCGGCGAGCAGCCGCTCGAGGCCGCGCGCGCTCACGCCGGCGTGTTCGCGCAGCGCGGCTTCGTCGACCGTGCGGCGGCGTTGCACGTGGTCGAGCGCCGCGCGCTGGCGCGCCCCGAGCCGGCTCGGCCGCCCCTCGCCCACCGTGAGCAGGCGCGGCGCGGCGCGCGCGCCGGCGACGTGCAGCGAGTAGCTCGCGGCCAGCCAGCCGCGACGGCGCAGGCGCGGGGCGGCGGCGTCGGCGGAGGCGCCCCCCATGTAGCGCTCGAGGGCTTCGGCGCCGCGCTGGCCCGCGGCCAGCGCGGCGAGGCCGACGACAGTGGGCACGAGCTGACGGCGCAGGCTCAGCGCGCCGGCGGGCGGCAGCACGAGAGCCAGAGCAGACCCCAGCGTGGTGAGGTAGTGGTCGCGCACCCGGGCGGCCATGTCGAGCAGCTCCTCAGGGACCACGGGCAGGTCGATCGCCGAGAGCACCGGCAGGTGGCGCCCGGTGTGGGCAGAGGTCGCGGAGAGGGCCAGCACGACACCGAGGACGGTCTGCGCGCCCAGGCGCACCGCCACGACCGAGCCGCGCCGCACGACGGCGGCGAGCTCGTCGGGCACGAGGTAGTCGAACGGCTCCTCGAGCGCCCGCGCGGTCAGCAGCGGAAAGACGGCAGCATACATGCGGTCACCTGCCCCCAGTCTGCGCGCCGGCGGGGACGGAGAAACCGACGGGGCGGCAACGCAGCCGAGAGAGTGACTGCGAGCCCGGGCGGCTGAAAAGAAGACCGACCCGGCGGCGAAGCGCAGGCGTGCCGCCGGGTCGGTCCATGAGCGGGCGTGAGCCTAGCCGACGACCGGCTCGGATTCGAGCTTCAGACCGGCCGCCGCGCGCAGCGCCGCGGCCTTGTCGGTGCGCTCCCACGTGAAATCGTGGTCGGTGCGGCCGAAGTGGCCGTAGGTCGCCGTCTTGCGGTAGATCGGACGGCGCAGGTCGAGGTCGCGGATGATGGCGGCCGGCCGTAGGTCGAAGTGCTCGCGCACGAGCGCCTCGATCGACTCGACCGAGATCGTCTCGGTGCCGTGGCAGTCGACCATGACCGACACGGGGTGGGCCACGCCGATCGCGTAGGCCACCTGTACCTCGCAGATCTCGCAGAGACCGGCGGCCACGACGTTCTTGGCGACGTAGCGCGCGGCGTAGGCGCCGGAGCGGTCGACCTTGCTCGGGTCTTTACCCGAGAAGGCGCCGCCGCCGTGGCGCGCGGCGCCGCCGTAGGTGTCGACGACCAGCTTGCGGCCGGTGAGACCGGTGTCGCCCATCGGTCCGCCCACGACGAAGCGCCCGGTCGGGTTGACGAGGGTGATCTCGGCGATGCGGGCGACGTCGTAGAGCTCCTTGGGCAGGATCGGTTCGACCACGTGCTCGAGCAGATCGGGCTTGATCAGCATGTCGACGTCGGCTTCGGGGGCGTGCTGGGTGGCCAGCACGACGCGCACGATCTCGACGGGACGCTGGCCCTCGTAACGCACGGTGACCTGCGACTTGCCGTCGGGGCGCAGGTAGGGCAGCACGTCGGCCTTGCGCACCTCGGCCATGCGCTTGGTGAGCTTGTGGGCGAGCATGATGGGCAGCGGCATGAGCTCGGGCGTCTCGCTGCAGGCGTAGCCGAACATCATGCCCTGGTCGCCGGCGCCCTGGCTGTCGAGCTCGTCGTCGTCGTTGACGTCGGTGCGCACCTCATAGGCCCGTCCCACGCCCTGGGCGATGTCGGGCGACTGCTCGTGGATGGTGGTGATGACCGAGCAGGTCTCGTGGTCGAAGCCGAACGACGAATGCGAGTAGCCGACGTCTTTGACCACGCCGCGCACCACCCGCGGGATGTCGATGTAGGTCTGCGTGCTGATCTCGCCCGAGACCATGACGAGCCCCGTGGTGGTGAGGGTCTCGCAGGCGACGCGGCTGAAGGGGTCTTCGGCGAGCGCGGCGTCGAGGATGGCGTCGGAGATCTGGTCGGCGATCTTGTCGGGGTGACCCTCGGTCACCGACTCCGAACTGAACAGGTGCTCGTGCTTGTCCACGTGGTCCTCCTGGCCCGCGCCTTGGTCACGGCATGCGCGAACGTCACGACGTTTTTCGAGCCTGTGCCAGGTCGACCCATCTGTCAGGCTCATCGCCTGCTGGAGTTGGCACCGTGCCGTGCGACCGGTTGCCGGGCTTCGTAGGGCCAGTCCCTCAGCCAGGACCGCTGGCGCGCGCGACGCGCGACGGCGGCCTCTCTCGTGATGGGTCAAAACGACCTGTCGGCGAGTGTATCAGACCGGCGGGCGCGCGGACAACGATACGCCCGTGCCTGCGGCACGCTCGGCCCCGGCCGTCAGGGCAGGAGCTTGCGGGCGGTGCGCTTGGCCGTCTTGGTCGCCGTCTGACGGATCTGAGTGATCAGGCTCATCATGTCCTGGCCGGCCTCGAAGGTGACCTCGCGGCCCATCAGGTTGCGCACCGACTCGGCCGGCGAGAGGCCCTGTTCGAGCACGGCGAACACCGCCTCGGTGACCGGCATCTCGACGCCCAGCCTGGCGCTCAGGTCGTGCAGCGCGTACGTCGTGGGAATGCCTTCGACGACCTGGCCGATGATCTGCTGCACGGCGGCCGGGTCCTCGCCGCGGCCGATGAGCTCGCCGGCGTGGCGGTTGCGGCTGTGCTGCGAGGTGCAGGTGGCCATGAGGTCGCCGATGCCGGCGAGACCGGCGAAGGTCGCGAAGTCGGCGCCCAGGCGCATGCCCAGGCGAGCCACCTCGGCGAGGCTGCGCGTCATGAGCGCGGCCCGCGTGTTGTCGCCGAAGCCGAGACCGTCGGCTATGCCGACCGCGATGGCGATCGGGTTCTTGGCGGCGCCGCAGAACTCTACCCCCACGACGTCGTCGTTGGTGTAGACGCGCAGCGTGTCGCCGGTGACGATGCGCTGCAGGCGGCGCGCGAGCTCGGGATCGGCGGCGGCGATCACGGTGGCCGCCGGCATGTCGCGCGAGATCTCCTCGGCGTGATTGGGACCCGAGAGCGCGGCCACCGCGGCCGACGTCTCGTGGGCGATCACCTCGGTCGGCCGCTGCAGGCTGTGCAGCTCGAGACCCTTGGCCAGCGAGAGCTGCAGCGACTGCCCGGGGCGACGGCCGGAGACCCAGCCGGCGACCGCGCGCACGACCTGCGTGGGCACGGCGTAAACGACGAGCTCGGCGCCCTCGAGCGACGCCTCGGGCATGGCGACGAAGCGGATCTCGGGCGAGAATTCGACGCCCGGCACGAAGCGCGGATTCTCGTGCTCTGCGTTCAACTGCGCGGCCTCGGCCGCGGTCAGGGTGAGCACCTGGACGGTGTGGCCGTTGCGCCACAGCAGGCGGGCGAAGGTGCAGCCCCAGCTGCCCGAACCGATGACGGTGACGCGCACGGCCGTGGAACCCCGGCCTTAAGCCCCGGCGCCGGCCTGACCGGAGCCCGACGAGCCGCGGTGATCCCAGGGAAAGGTCACCTTGTTCTCACAGCGCAGCGCGATGCGGCGCATGTTGGAGCGATGCTGAAAGATGACGACCAGCGCGGCGAAGACCGCGAGGACCTTGTACCAGACCGGCTTGTCGAAGGCGAACGTGCAGATGGCGAAGGTGAGCGCCGCCATCATCGAAGCCACGCTCACCATGCGCGTGGCGAACAGGAAGACCAGAAAGACGCACAGCGCGATGATGAAGATCCACGGCACCAGGGCGAGCACGATGCCGGCCCCGGTGGCCACGCCCTTGCCGCCGCCGCCGCGCAGGAAGACCGAGTACATGTGGCCAAGCAAGGCGGCCAGCGCGACGATCAGCGCATACCAGGTGGGAAAGTAGTGCGCTGCGATGAACACCGGGATGAAGCCCTTGGCCATGTCGCCGATCAGCACGAGTGAGCCGGCGCGGATGCCGAGCACGCGGAAGACGTTGGTCGTGCCCACGTTGCCCGAGCCGTGGTCGCGCACGTCGACGTGCCAGAACCACTTGCCGATCACGATCGCGAAGGGCACGGAGCCCATGATGTAGGCGACGAGCACCAGAGCGATGCCGGCCGCCACCCACCAGCCCACCGTCTAGCGCTCCTTGAAGTCGATGATCAGGGGGACTCCCTCGAACGACAGCGCCTCGCGCAGGCGGTTCTCGACGTAGAACCCGAACTCGCGCGTGACCAGGTCGCGGTCGTTGATGGAGATGGCGAAGCGCGGCGGCGCCGTCTGGAACTGGGAGATGTAGTAGAGCTTCAGCTTCTTGCGTCCCTTGCCCGGCATGGTGCGCGCATCGGTGATGGTGGTCAGCACCCGGTTCAGGGCGCCCGTGGGAACGTGGGCAGTATAGCGGCTCTGCAG
>Ga0181517_10006344_pt1 | contig 10151 bp, 13 predicted proteins | sample PEATcosm2014_Bin_31_FD_119748 | JGI IMG/M metagenome (GOLD analysis project Ga0181517, IMG submission 119748) | Peatland microbial communities from MTU Mesocosm Facility, Houghton, MI, USA - PEATcosm2014_Bin01_30_metaG | ecosystem: Environmental > Terrestrial > Soil > Wetlands > Peat | place... | reverse complement strand
GTTTGGATAGCTGGGGCGCCTTCAATGGCGGCGGCTACGGCAGCGACGGCGCCGGCGGTCTTCAATAAATCGCGACGGGAAAGATCCGTCTCCTGGGACATGGGGGAACCTCTTGAGTGATTTCGGTTTGATTTTAACATGGGGAAAAGGCGGGGGTTGTCTGAGGGCGCGTGTTGGCGGAGAATCAGATCATGCGGCGACGCACGCCAGATGAGAAGAAGAGACTAAGCCTGGAGAAGGATCGCCGGAACGTTTACGGTGAGGCTCCGCATGGAGCCCGTAAGAGCATTCCCCTTCAAAAGAAGCTCCGCAACCGAGCGAATCGCCACCATCAGGATTCGCACTTGCCAGTCGCACCGACGCAAGTCGACGTGGACGAGGCAGACGAGATCGAGTCGTCTGTTTTGTCCAAGGCGCCCAAGGAATGGAAAAAACACCCCGACGCCCCACTGGGCGAAGTGATCGCGCAGAAACGTTTGCGGCGAGCACAATCGCATGGGCGAAAGGTTCAAGCGAAAGCCGGACGAGCGGTTAGATTTTCTCGATCCCAACAAAGAAAGGCCGATGGCGCGCTTCGCCACCGGCCCCCTCCGAGCGGTTGAAATTGTTGCGTCGTTACCGGCGCCAGTGACCGGCATAATAGCGGCCACCGAAATTCCGCGGGCCGACCCAAGCCGCGCCCACAAAGGGCCGCCGAGCCCAGTAACCGGCATGGCCTCCCCAGCCGGCAATCCACGCATAGCCGGGACCCGGAATGGGCGGCGCATAGTAAGCTGGGACGGGCGCGGCATAAGCGACCACCGGGGCGGAAACGTACGCGCGGTATGGGTACACGGGGTGGTAGCCGTAGCCGCCGAACCCTATACCTACGAACACGCGCGGCGCGGCGAACGCGCTGGCACAGGCCAGAAGCAACAACGCAAGCAATTTCGTTTTCATAACTCCTCCTTGGATTCCCTTGGTTCCGCCGCCATCTCGGAGCGGCTCACGCACTAGGTAGTTGCAAACCGCATGCCATACGCAAGTCATTGAAACACCAGGGACTGGCGCACTTCCGCCTGGCCGCCCTGCACCGCCGCGGTGGTTTTCGGCCATCCGGCGAGAGGCTCGCGTACCGATTTGTACACGCGTGTTTCCCGTGACACGCCGGCTTGACTGGCAAGTATCTATTTTTCAGTCACTTAGCCTTTGGTCTGCGGGCTGCATCCTGCTGCGCGTACGGAGGACGAGGAAGATGTTCAAAACGGAAGAGCAGATCAGGAAAATGGCGACACTGACCGGCATCATGCTGATGGTTGCGGCGGAAGCGCTGGCTCAGGACAAGCAACGGCCCGCGCGGCGTATCGTCGTCAGCATTCCGGACCGCAAGCTGGCGGTGATGGAAGCGGGACGCGTGCTGCGCGTCTTCCCGACTGCGGTGGGCGCTCCCAAGAGCCCCAGTCCGGCGGGCACTTTCAAAATTGTCGAGCGCATCCCCGATCCCACCTGGTACACCAAAGGCCGCATTGTTCCGCCTGGCAAATCCAACCCGCTGGGCACGCGGTGGCTCGGCTTGAGCGTCAAGGGATACGGCATTCACGGCACCAACAATCCCGCTTCGGTAGGCCACAATGCATCGCACGGCTGCATACGCATGCGCAATCACGACGTGGAGCAATTGTTCGAGATGGTCTCCGTGGGCGATGCGGTGGAACTGTACGACGAAGCCACGCCGGAAACCGCGCAGATTTTCGCGGCCGCGGCGGTGGGCGGCGGCTCGCTGTAGACCGGGCGGGAAGCATTTGCGGAGGCAACCATGGAAAACTTTTTCGGATGTATCGTGATGGCGGCGGTTACCCTGCCGCTCTCGTTCTTCGTGGCGCGGGGCTGCCTGCGCGGCATCATCCGCGTCATCGACGGGAGCCGCAATCGCGATGTGCTATGATCGCAGCCGTGAATGGGAGGCACGCGGCCTGGGCCGCGCTTCTGCTGTGGGCCGCTCCGCTGGCCAGTGCCGCTGAGAACCTCGACGGCGCGGCGCGCGAGCTGGCCGCCAAGACGGCGCTGCTGGCGGGCGCGGGCACGCCGGTTTCGGTCACCTGCCGCAATGTGTCGTCGCTCGATTCGGCCGACGCGGCGCGGCTGCGGGCGGCATTCGAGAAGCTGCTGCAACAGGCGGGCGGGCGCCTGGGGCAAGGCCCGGCGGCGGTGGATGTGTCGCTCACGATGAGCGAAAGCGCGACCGACTACCTGCTGGTGGAAGAAGCGCGCAAAGGCGACGAGCGCACGGTGTGGATCGCCGCTTGGAAGCGCGCCGCCGCGGGACAGCCGGCGGTGGCAGGCGTGGGCCTGGAGAAGAAGCTGGTCTGGGAGCAGGAGGAGCAAATCCTGGATCTGGCGATCTCGGGCGACGCCATGCTGGTGCTGGCGCCCTCCCGAATCACGCTGCTCGCGCGCCACGAGAATCGTTGGGAACAGCGCCAAACGGCGCGTTTAACGCCGCCCGGACCGTGGCCCCGCGACCTGCGCGGCCGCCTGCGCCTAAGCGCGCCGCGCTTTCTGGCGTTTCTTCCCGGCCTCACCTGCCAGGGCGCCATGGAGCCGGAGTTGAGCGTGGACTGCCGGCAGGGCGATCAGCCGTGGATGCTCGATTCGGGCAGCCGCGCATCGCTGGCCGCCAATTTCGCGCCTGGGCGCAATTATTTCGATGGGCGCGTGGTGACGCAAAGCGGCGCTGCCCGCTCCGCGCCGCCGTTCTTCTCCGCCGCCGCGGTCGAGGATCGCGCCTCCACTTACTGGCTGCTGGCTCTGGCGGACGGCCGCGCGGAACTGCTCGACAGCAATTTCAATGCGCTGGCGACGATGTCTTCCTGGGGCAGCGATGTGGCCGGCATCGATGGACGATGCGGCGCAGCCACGCAAGTGCTCGCCACCCGCTCCGGCGACGCCAGCGAACCTGACGCCATTCAATCCTGGGCGGTGGTGGATCGGACGGCCAGCCCGCTCACGGCGCCGATCCTGTTTCCCGGCCCGGTGACGGCGCTGTGGACGGCCGGTCCGGATTTGGCTCTGGCTGTCGCTCGCAACCTGGCTAGCGGCAGATACGAAGCTTATGTGGTTACGCTGGCCTGCGGATCGTAAAGAGATGCGGAAGAACTTGGTGCTATCTGCAGGCGCTCAGATGAGCCCCGAGAGGAGGGTAGAGGGAGAGGAGCTTGCCCGCCGCTCCCCGATCCGCCAGCGCCGATGCCGGGCACGACGCGCAGGTTTGTGGGGCAGCTTGCCAAGCTGCGTGCCGATTGACAATCGGCACGCGCGGCGATTGGCAATCGCCGCGCAGGATGTCATCCTGCCCCACAAGAAAGCTCGTGGCCTCGCGGCGAAATCGATAGTTCGTCTCACAAAGGCGGTGGCCGTCGTCGTTTGCTTTTTTCTCATCTCCTCCTCTCTCTCCGCGGCTACCCGTCCGCGCTATGGCGGGACGCTGCGGGTGGAGATTCACGCTTCCATCGAAACCGCCGATCCGCCGCAGCTCGGGCCGGGAATGCCGGATCTGGCGCCTGCGTTTTCGATCACGCGCTGGGAAGCCGGCCGGCGCGCGGCCTATGCCGCGGATGAGAAGGCGCCTGGCGGACGGCCGTTTCTGGATTCCGTGGAGGTGGAACTGGCGCGTCCGCCGCGCGACCAGGCCATCGATCTCGACGTCGGCAAGGCCGAGATGATCGAGATTCCTCCCAGCGAAGCCAGGCGCCAGCCCGCCGGACGCCGCACCTGGGTGTCGCAACCGGTGCGTGTGTTGCTACTCGATTTCGGTGCGCGGGTGGACGATCCGCGTGCAAGGGAAGCCTTGGCGCTGGCGGTGGACCGCGCGGCCATTTTCAACGTGCTGCTGCAACGGCAGGGCGAAATCTCGGGCGCGCTGCTGCCGCAATGGCTTTCTGGCTTTGCGTTCGTATTCAACGCGGCTTCCGACGCCGCCAAAGCGCGCGGGCTGGCCGCGGCGGTTCCCGCGCCGGCGCGCAGTTTCTCGATCGGCGTGGAAGATGTGGCGTTGCGGCCGATCGCGGAACGCATCGCCCTCAACGCGCGCGATGCCGGATTGTCAGTCTCGCTGGTTCCGCAAGCCGGCGCCGCCGATGTGCGCCTGCTGGAGGTGCGCATCACCACGGCCGATCCGCCGCGCGCGCTGGCCGCCATCGCCGCCACGTTGGGCCTGCCGGCGCCAGTACGCATCGATTCGCCGGATGCGCTCTACAACGCCGAGCGCAGCCTGCTCGACGGATTCCGCGTGGTGCCGCTGTTCCACCTGGCGGATGTCTACGGAGTGGCGGCACGCGTCAAAGGCGGGCCGGGCATTTCGCCGCTGGGCGAGTGGCGCCTGGAAAACGTGTGGCTGGAAGGCGGCCGGCCGTGACGTTCCGCACCCGCCTGCTGGTGGTCTTCACGCTGGCCGTGGTGGCCTCGGTAGGGATGGTGGAGTGGCTGGTCACGCGCGCCACGCGCAAAGCGTTCGAGCGCCTGGAGAGCCAGCGCGCCGACTTCCTGGTGGCGCAATTCCAGCGCGAGTTCGACCGGCGGGGCCGGGAAATCGTGCGTGCCGTGAAGGATGTCGCCCTTTCCGATGCCGCCGTCAACGTTGCCATCTCCGCGGATGACGCCGCCTATTACAACGAAGCTTCCGCCATGGCGCGGGCGCACGGGCTGGGGCTGCTCGAACTGGTTCGCGGCGATGGCTCCATCGTCTCTTCGGCGGAATGGCCGGTGCGTTTCGGGTATGTTGAGGATTGGCTCGCGGCGCCGTCCGGTTGGAAGCCGGGCGTGGCGTTCCTCCGGCGCGAAGAACTGCCGGACGGTTTCACGCTCGCGCTGGCGGCGGTGGAAACGGTGAATGCCGGCGGCCGGCAACTGTACGTGGCGGGCGGCCAGCAACTGGATCAGGATTTCCTCGCGGCGCTGGTGCTTCCCGCGGGAATGCGGGTGCTGCTGTATCGCAACCTGGAACCGCAGTTCGCGCCGCATCTGCTGGCCGGCTCGGCCGGCACCGCGGCGGATGCGCCGGAGTTCCAACCGCTGATCGAGCGGGTGATCCGCGAGCGGCGCCCGCGCGTGGCCACGTTGGGCAGCGGCTCCGCGGCGGAGACGGTTCACGCGCTGCCGCTGACGGGCGGCGAAGACAACCTGCTGGCCGTGCTGCTGATCGCCAGCTCGCGCCGCGGACTGGTGGAGTTGGAAAACTCGCTCGGCCGCAATGGCGCCTGGGTGGCGGCGGGCGCCATCCTCACCGGCATTCTGATGGCGGCCTGGGCCACCGCGCGCGTGACCCGCCCGGTGCGGCGGCTGGCCGAAAGTGCCGGCCAGGTGGCCGCCGGCAACTGGAACGCAACGGTGGAGGTGACGTCGCGCGACGAGGTCGGGCAACTGGCACAGGCCTTCAACCGCATGACGCACGAGCTGGTGGAGCAGCGCCAGCGCCTGCTGCAAACCGAGCGCGTGGCCGCCTGGCGCGAGCTGGCTCGCCGCCTGGCGCACGAGCTCAAGAACCCGCTCTTCCCCTTGCAAATCACGGTCGAAAACATGCAGCGCGCCCGCGAGAGCCACCCGGCGGAGTTCGACGAAGTGTTCCGCGAAGGCAGCCGCACGCTGCTGGCCGAGCTGGCCAATCTGAAGCAGATCATCGCCCGCTTCTCCGATTTCGCCAAAATGCCCGCGCCGGAAATGCAGCCGGTGAATCTGAACGCGCTGGTCGGGGAAACCATGAAACTGTTTGAGGCGCAGTTCGCCCAGGCGCGGGTGACGGCGCGTGCGGACCTGGCGCCGGACCTGCCCACTGTGGCCGCCGATCCGGAACAGATCGCGCGGGCACTGCGCAACCTGGTGCTCAACGCCATCGATGCCATGCCCGAAGGCGGCGCGCTGACCGTGCGCACCATGCCGCAAGGCACGGGCGCGCGACTGGAGATCTCCGATTCCGGCAAGGGGCTGAGCCAGGAGGAATGCGAGCGCCTCTTCACGCCCTACTACACCACCAAGACGCACGGCACCGGCCTCGGCCTGGCCATCGTGCAATCGGTGGTGGCAGATCACCACGGCCGCGTTTCCGTGGAAAGCCAGCCCGGCAAGGGCACCACCTTTCGCATCGACTTAGGGTGAACGGTAACGCCGGCGGTCTTGCCGCCGGTGTCTAGCGGAGGGGCGAAGAAAAGCAGCGGCGGCAAGACCGCCGGCGTTACCACGGTGCCTTAGGTTGGGCTAACCTCAGATTTGGCGCACTTACTGATTGTCGACGACGATGCCAACACGCTGGCATCCCTTTCGCGCGCGTTTCGCCTGGCCGGCCACGAAGCCACCGTCTGCGACAACGCCGCGCGCGCCCTCGAGCTGGCGAAATCGCAGCCCTTCGACCTGATGATGTCCGACGTGGTGATGCCGGGCAAGGACGGCCTCGAGCTGCTGGAAGACCTGCGCGCGGCCGGCATCGGGCTGCCGGTGGTGATGATTTCCGGGCAGGCCAACATCGAAATGGCGGTGCGCGCCACCCGGCTGGGCGCCGTCGATTTTCTCGAAAAACCGCTTTCCACGGATAAGCTGCTGCTCACCGTGGACAACGTGCTCAAGCTGAAGCGTCTCGAGGAAGAGAACCGCGATCTGCGGCAGCGCGTCGGGAAGCACGAGATTGTGCATGCGGGCGAAGCCATGCGCCGTGTGATGGCGCAGGTGGATCGCGTGGCCGCGAGCGAGACCCGCGTTTGCATCCTGGGCGAAACCGGGACCGGCAAGGAGCTGATCGCGCGCGCGCTGCATGACCGCAGCCAGCGCAGCGCGTCGCCGTTCGTCACCCTCAACTGCGCCGCCGTGCCGGGCGAGCTGATCGAAAGCGAGCTTTTCGGCCACGAAAAGGGCTCGTTCACCGGAGCCGCCGCGCGCCATCTCGGCAAGTTCGAGCAGGCCCACCACGGCACCTTGTTCCTGGATGAGATCGGCGACATGCCGCTGGTGATGCAGGCCAAGTTGCTGCGCGTGCTGGAGGAGCGGCAGGTGGAGCGCGTCGGCGGCGACCGTGCCATTCCGGTCGACGTCCGCGTGATCGTGGCCACTCATCGCAACCTCGACGAGTTAGTCGCCAAGGGCGCGTTCCGCCAGGATCTGTATCATCGCATCTACGTTTTTCCGCTGCTGCTGCCGCCTTTGCGCGAGCGCGCGGAGGACATACAGCCGCTAGCCGAGCATTTCGCCCGGCAGGTGACCGAGATCAACGGCTGGAAACCGAAGCCGCTGACGCCGGAGGCGATTGGGGAGCTGGTTCGTTACCGCTGGCCGGGCAACGTGCGCGAGTTGCGCAACGTGGTGGAGCGGCTGCTGCTGCTGGCCGATGGCCCGGTGGATGCCGTGGCCGCACGCCTGGCTTTGCCCGAAGCTTTAGATGCTCCGGCTGGTGGAGCGCCGTCATCCGGCCGGACGCTGGCCCAGCGCGTGGATGGCTTCGAGCGCGACCAGATCCTGGGTGAGCTGAAGCGCCACGGCCAGCGCATGACCGACACCGCCAAAGCGCTCGGCCTGGAGCGCAGCCATCTCTACAAGAAATGCCAGGCGCTCGGCATCGACCTCCGCGCGTTGCGGCGCACGGGGGCCGAGTAGGGGACGACCGAGACTCGCAGGACCGCTCCCTCACGGTCGCGGCTCCGTGTGCAGCCTCGTGTTTCGTTCGCGTGCAGCCGTGTGGCTCGTTCGGAGCCGCGACCGTCAGGGAGCGGTTATTAGGTTCAAGCGCTCAGTTCGTCTTTTGAGACGCGACGGCGGCTTTCTTGGGAGCTGCCTTGGAGGGCGCCAGCAGAGCGTCGATCGACTTACGCAGATTCTGTTCCTCCTGATCGCCCAAGTAAACCGGCTCGGCGCCGTCGTGCTGTTCTCGCACCATCCCAGAGCGGTCGATGAACAGCAGGATCGGCATGCGGGGCAAACGGGTGAGCGCGTAACCGGCGAAGTTCAACGCGGCGACGGGGTCGTCAAAGCCGACGGGGAATGACGGGTGCATGCTCTTGATGAACAAGGGCACCGCTGCCGGCCCGTCCTGGTCGATGGCCGAGGCCAGCATCTGGAGGCCGCGCGGCGCATACACCGGCTGCAATTTGGTCAGCAGTTCCACCGCGTGCTGGCAATGCGGGCAGGTGGTGAGAATGAACGCCAGCAGCACCGGCTTGCCCTTGTAACCGGCCAGCGAGATGGGCTTGCCTTCCGGAACCTGGATGGTGAACTCGCCCGCCTTGCGAGGGACCTGCTGGGCCATGAGCGGCGCGCCCACCGCCAGGGACAGAGCCAGCAACGAGATCGGCAACTTGGACATGAAACGTTCAGTTTAGCAGCAGAGGGCGGGGTGGCCTGCTCCGATTGCAGAACCCAGAGTAACCACCCGCGCGGATCCGGCGTGAAAAGTGTTAAGCTACAGGCTACAGGCCGCCGATGAGGATACGGAGCTTCGCCCATAAGGGACTGAAGCGGCTCTACACGGAAGACAGCACGAAAGGCGTGCCACCCGATACAGTGGACAAGTTGCGGAAGATACTGGCTTACCTCGACAACATGGAAGATCCCGACGAATTGCGGGCGCTGACGGCTTGGAAAGCACACACGCTCACCGGCGACCGCAAAGGAACATGGAGCTTGAGCGTTACCCGGAACCGCCGTCTGACGTTCTGTATCGACGCGGATGAACGCGAGATTTGCGAATTGGATTTCGAAGACTACCACTAGACCGGAGGAGCAAGAGCCGATGCCAATGAAGAACCCGCCTCATCCCGGAGATTTCATCCGGACTGAGATTATCGAACCAGCAGGACTCTCCGTGACAGCAGCCGCCGTCGCGCTGCGGATTTCCCGCCCCGCGCTCTCTAGTCTGCTCAACGGCAAGGCCGATCTGTCTGGCGGCATGGCGCTACGCATCGAGAAGGCCTTCGGCGTGAAGATGGACACGCTGATGCGGATGCAAGCCTCATACGACATTGCGCAAACCCGAAAGCGCGAGGGCGAAATCCGCGTGCGGCGGTTTCAGCCTCCTGCCGAGGCTCGTCCGTGAAACGATAGATGTTTGGAGAATTTGCTGGGCGGTGTACGCGGAGCCTCGCTGCTCCCCCGGAAGCTGCAATTTCGTGATCTTATTAGAGTCAGGGCGCTTCCCGATTCGTGGTGTTCGAGGGACTTATGAGCCGTTTCCCCGGAAGTGAACAGAACATGGCGCCAATTGCTCCGGTGGTCCTGACTGACGAGGAACAGCAGGAGTGTCAGGCCATGTTGCACGAACTCATTCAGGTTGGGGGCGGTTATTACGCAATCAGGGAGGAACTTCTCGACCCCTTCAAACGCAGCATTGTCGCCCTTTGCATGATGGGGCGGGCCGAGCGGTTTCTGATGTTGGCGGGATGTGGCCTTCTTGGTTCCCGACTGTCGCCTGAAGACCCCGCAGATCCGGAATACGCGGAAAAGGCGTGCCAGGCGGCTGCCAAGGCTTGCGGCGTTTTCCCCCTGTCCATGTACTTCTACGATTATGGCTGCATTCTTCAGCAGGTCGGGAAGACGGCCGAGGCGAAGCAGATGTTTGCGGAGTTTCTGCGACGGGTTGGGAGCGAAACTCTCGATCCCATCATGGAACTTGTTTTGAAGCAGCGAGACGTCGAAGCGGCTCTCCGGCATGCGCGTCAGTCCGATTGAGTTGAAACGCTTGGAATCGGTGTGATTGTCTGCTCCCGAGGACGTCGGGCAGGAGTCTTTAGTCTTGCGGTTCGGCGAAGAACGCTTCTGCGTCGAACCGATTGATAATCACGGGCAGATCCAGGAATCCCGCACCTGCTGACGCATAATACCGATGGTAGCCGTCGTAAACTCTGTACCGATACGGTGCGTCCGACGTCTCCTTTACCTCAACCGGAGGGAGGGCGGTATCGGTATGGAACGCGCGAAGGATAGCGATCATCCGTTCCTCGCAGAAGGACGGGACGTTGAGATCGCGGTCCGGCGGGGCGATGTCGGACATCGGTACGGCAATAGTAGCGTCGTTTTGTGATAGGACGGCCCTATAGGCCTTGGCGCGAGGAGTGAACCTCGACATTCCCCCGGCATCCCACCATGCATCAGGGATCTCGAACTGCTTTCCATTCACGATGCTGCGCATGTCGTTTCCT
>Ga0181517_10006343_pt1 | contig 10151 bp, 10 predicted proteins | sample PEATcosm2014_Bin_31_FD_119748 | JGI IMG/M metagenome (GOLD analysis project Ga0181517, IMG submission 119748) | Peatland microbial communities from MTU Mesocosm Facility, Houghton, MI, USA - PEATcosm2014_Bin01_30_metaG | ecosystem: Environmental > Terrestrial > Soil > Wetlands > Peat | place... | reverse complement strand
TCGGCTGACGCGCAGGGCCACTCATCATCCACGACACGGGAGCACGACATGATCGGTCATATCGACGAGGTCGCGGGCCAGCCGCTCAGCGGCGAGGGCATCGACCAGGTCGTCAAACGCCTGCTGGTGGGACCGCACCAAGGTTGGCAGGGTTGGGCCATGCGCGAGTTCGAGCTCGCTCCGGGTGGCCACACGCCGCGCCACCGCCACGCCTGGCCGCACATCAACTTCGTCACTCAAGGCGGCGGCACGCTGCACGTCGATGGGGTCGACAATGCCGTCGCGGTGGGCTCGTATGCCTACGTGCCGGGGGGCGCAGAGCACCAGTTCACCAACTCCGGCGGCGAGACCTTCGCCTTTTTGTGCATCGTCCCCGAAGAGGGCGACCGCTGACCGATCCGGCCCCTTAGGCGCGCCGCGGCGCCGCGGCGCCATTGCCGTTCGGTCCTACAAGAACTCGTAGAGCGGAAAGCCGTCGAGCAGGTCGATCACCTCGCGGCGGATCTCGTCGAGCACGGCCGGCTCGTCTTTGGCAGCCACGGCGCGCAGGATGAGGTCGCCGGTCTTGCGCATCTCGATCTCGCTGAAGCCCCTCGTGCTGACCGCCGGTGAGCCCACTCGCAGGCCGCTGGCGACGGCCATGGCGCTCTCGTCGAACGGCACGACGTTGCGGTTGGCCGTGATGTTCACCGACTCGAGCAGGTGCTGGCACTCAAGCCCGTTCAACCCCGTGCCGCGCAGGTCGACGAGGGCGAGGTGCACGTCGGTGCCGCCCGAGACCAGGCGCAGGCCACCGTCGGCCAGCGTCTGGGCCAGGGCCGCGGCGTTGGCCACGATCTGACGCTGCAGCCGGCGGAACTCCTCGCTGCGAGCGATGCGCAGACAGACCGCCTTGGCCGCCACGACGTGCGCCAGCGGACCGCCCTGCATGCCCGGGAACACCGCCCGATCGATGGCCTTGGCGAACTGCGCGCGGCACATGATGAGCCCCGCGCGCGGTCCGGTGAGGGTCTTGTGCGTGGTCGAGGTGACGACGTCGCAGTAGGGCACCGGATTGGGGTGCAGCCCGGCCGCGATCAGGCCGGCGATGTGGGCGATGTCGGCCAGCAGCAGCGCGCCGGATTCGTCGGCGATCTCGCGAAACGCCGCGAAATCGATGGTGCGCGGGTAGGAGCTGTAACCGCAGATGATGAGCTTGGGACGGTGGCGCAGGGCGAGCTCCCGGACCTCGTCGTAGTCGATCGTCTCGGTGTCGCGACGCACGTGGTACGGGATGGCGTTGTAGACGACGCCCGACAGGTTGAGCGGCAAGCCATGCGTGAGGTGGCCGCCGTGGGTGAGCTCCATGCCCAGGAAGGAGTCGCCCGGCTCGAGCAGCGCGAAGAGCGCCGCCAGGTTGGCCGACGAGCCCGAGTGCGGCTGCACGTTGGCGTGCTCGGCGCCGAAGAGCTCTTTGCAGCGGTCGATGGCGAGCTGCTCGACGGCGTCGATGATCTCGCAGCCGCCGTAGTAGCGCGCCCCTGGGTAGCCCTCGGCGTACTTGTTGGTGAGCACCGAGCCGGTCGCTTCGAGCACTGCGCGGCTCGCGAAGTTCTCGGAGGCGATGAGCTCGAGCGTCTCCTGCTGGCGGCGCAACTCGGCGCGCAGCAGTTCGTTCAGCTCGGGGTCGAGCTCGTACAGGGGTTCGCGCCGCCACTCCTTGCCCACCGTTTTCACGCAAGCGCCTCCTGATAGCCATGCGCGGGAACGAGCCGCCGCCCCCAAGCGCGCTGCCGTTCATCTTACCAGAGGGACGCGGGGCGCCGGGGCGAGGCTACGCCGCGCAGACGCCCGGCGCACAGACAGCGCGGCGGGCCGACCGGCCGCGGGCCGGTCGGCGGCGTCCTATCCGCGCCGGCGAGCGCCGCTCGGATCGTAGAACGGCTGCGCCGAGAGCGTGGCCGGGCTGCGCGTGCCGGCGATGTCGACCTCGACCGCACCGGCGCCCGTGCCCAGCAGCGCCTCGGCTTCGTCGGGCGCGCACTCGAGCCAGGCCAGGCCGACCGAGGCACCGATGGTGAACCCGTAGGCGCCGGAGGTGACGCGGCCGATCACGGCGCCCTCGTGCAGCAGCGACTCTCCCCGGTAGAGCAGGGGCTCGGGGTCGTCGAGCCGGATGCCGACGAGCCGCCGCGCCGTGGGACGCGCCGCGCGCTCGAGCAGCGCCTCGCGACCCGTGAACCCGCCGGGCTTGTCGAGGGCCACCGTGAAGGCGAGGCCGGCCTCGAAGGGGTCGTCGGCCGGGCCTATGTCGAGGCCCCAGTGGCGAAAGCCCTTCTCGGCGCGCAGGCCGTCGAGCGCCAGAGAGCCGGCGAGGCGCAGCCCGAGGCCGGCGCCGGCGGCCACGAGCCGGTCGTAGAGCGACACGAGCGACTCGACCGGCGCGTAGAGCTCCCAGCCGAGCTCGCCCGCATACGAGATGCGCAACGCCAGGGCGGGCGCCCAGCCGACGTCGATCTCGCGAGCCGTGCCGAAGGGGAAGGCGTCGTCGTCGAGGTCGGCGTCGGTGAGCCGCTCCAGCAGGCGCCGCGCCTGCGGCCCCATGACTGCCATGGCGCCCAGCCCCGAGGTGACGTCGGTCACGACCGCGGCAGCGGCGCTTGCGCCCCGCAGCACCTGGAGAGTGCGCGTCTGGGCGATGTTCGGCGCCACGACCAGGAAGCTCTCGTCGGCCAGGCGCGTGACGGTCGCATCGGTCTCGATCCCCCCGCGCCGGTTGAGCAGGCACGTGTAGACCACGCTCCCCGTCCGGCGATCGAGGTCGGCCGAGGTCGCGCGCTGCAACGACGGCAACGCCCCGGGGCCCTGCACGCGGAACTTGGCAAACGACGACAGGTCGAACAGGGCGACCGTCTCGCGCGCCGCGCGGTGCTCGCCCGAGACCGCCTCGAACCAGTTCTGGCGGCCGTAGGAGTAGCGGTAAACGGGCTCCTGACCGGGCGCGGCGAACCAGTCGGCGCGCTCCCAGCCGGCGGCCTCTCCGAAGCAGGCCCGCGCGGCCGCAAGGCGGTCGTAAAGCGGCACCCGCCGCAGGCCGCGCGCGGTCTCGGGCTGCAGGTGGGGCCAGTGCATCGCGTAGAGGCGGCCGAGCGACTCGCGTGTGCGCTCGAACAGGTAGCCTGCGCCGGTCTGCTGGGTGGCGAAGCGGCGCACGTCGAGCTCGGCTGAGTCGATCGTAGGGGCGCCCTCCACGATCCAGGCCGCCAGCGCGCGGCCCAGACCCGGCCCCAGGATGATGCCCTGTGAGTTGAGGCCGGCGGCGACGTAGAGCGATTTGACCTCGGCCGTCTCGCCCAGCAAGAAGGCGCCGTCTGGGGTGAAGCTCTCGGGGCCGTTCAGAAAGTGGACGACCTCGGCGGCGCGCAGGCCCGGCACGAGCTCGCGCGCCTTGTCGAGCGACGGCGCGAAATGCCGCCAGTCGGGGGTGAACTCGCCGAAGGCGAAGTCGGGCGGCAGCGACGCTGTCGTGCGCGGTTTGCCGTCGGGCTCAAAGGCGCCCACCACGAAGCCGCCGCGGTACTGGCGCACGTAGATGTGCCCGTCGAGGTCGCGCAGGATCGGCAGGGCGCGCGCGGCGCCCTCGACGGGCGCGGTCTGCACCCACATGTGCTCGGCGGCGTGCAGCGCCAGGCGCACGCCGACGCCGGCGGCCAGGTCGCGCGACCACAGGCCGGCGGCGATCACGGGCACCTCGCAGTCGACCGTGCCGCGTTCGGTCATCACGCCGGTCACGCGGCCGTTCGACAGGCGAAGGCCGACGACGCGACAGCCTTCGACGATGCGCACGCCCAGGTCGAAGGCGGCCTTGGCCGTGGCCAGCGCGGCCACGCCGGGATTGACCGTGGCGTCGCCCTCGAACAGGGCGCCGCCCACCAGACCACAGGTCTCCAGCGGCGGCCACACGTCGGCCAGCTCGGCAATGCCCAGCCGCCGGTCGGGGTAGCCGTGATGGCGCGCCATGGCCAGCGCGTAGTCGAGCTCGATCATGCGCTCCGGGGTGCGCGCCAGCGACAGCGAACCGTTCTCGTAGTAGCCGATGTCCATGCCGGAGCGCGCCGCGAGACCGGCGTAGAAGTCGCGGCTGTAGCCGGCGAGGGCGGTCTGCACGTGGCTGGCTCGGACGCGGGTCACGAGTCCGGCGGCGTGCCAGCTCGTGCCGCAGCCCACGCGACCGCGCTCGAGCACCACGGTGTCGGTCCAGCCGAGCTCGGCCAGATGCAGCGCTATCGCCGTGCCCACGATGCCGCCCCCGACGATGACCACTCGGGCCCGGTCGGGAGGATCGCCGCCCGCGGCGCGGTCGAAGCGCAGCGCGCTCAGCGTGGCATCGCGCAAGCGTTCCGGCGAGTCAGACGGTTCCCCCATGCTGGAGAAGGTCGGCCTAACGGCCCCGGCTGAAACTTCGGGCGCGGGCATCGGCGGCGATCGCCGCCGCGAGGACTTCGTCGGCCGTCGAGGGCGCGTCGGACGTGAAGGCCGAGTCGCCGGCCGCGATCGAGGTGACCTCGATGGCGGCCGCAGCCGCCAGGCCGTCGACCGCGGGCGCCGCGCGGCCGGCGGACGCTGTCGCCGTGTCGACCTCAGCCTCACTCGCGTCAAGCTCAAGGGGCGCCGCGTCGAGCTCGTCGACTGCCGCGAGGTCGGCCCGCTTGCCGTTGCGGATGCGCCGCAGCTCGAAGCCGCCCCAGAGACCGATCAGCAGGGTGGCGACGCCGCCGATCCCTAGCGCCGTGCGCACACCGTAGTGCGCGGCGATGAAGCCGATCAGTGGTGAGCCGATAGGCGTCGAGCCCAGGAACACCATGGCCCAGAGAGCCATGACACGACCGCGCATGGCACCCGTCGAGTGGAGCTGCAGCAGCGAGTTCGCCGTGGCGATGAACATGATGCTGAACACACCCATGGGCACCAGCAGCACAAGGGCGAAGACCAGGCTCGGCGCCGAGGCGACGGCCATGATGAGCGCGCCGAAAGCGAGGGTCACGCCGACGAGCAGCTGGTAGCTGGGCCGCCGGCGCGAGGCGATGACGAGCGCGCCGGCCAGCGCACCTACGCCCATCGCGGCCATCAGGGCGCCGAGGGTGCCCCCGCCGCGGTGAAAGAGGTCGCCGGCGTAGAGCGGCAGGATCACGCTGAAGTTGTAGGCGAGCGTGCCGATGACGGCCATCATGAGCAGGGGCACGCGCAGTTCCCAGTCGTGCCACGAGTAGCGCAGCCCGGCGCGGATCTGGCCCTTGGCGCGAGCCACCGGCGGACGGCGGTGCAGCTCGGACGCTCGCATGGCATAGAGGGCGCCGATCACCGCGGCGAACGAGACGGCATTGGCCAGGAAGGCCCACGACATGCCGGCGGTGGCGATCAGCAGACCGGCGATCGCCGGCCCGACGATACGCGACGCGTTGACGATGACGCTGTTCAGGCCGACGGCGTTGGTGAGGTCGTCGGGACCGACCATCTCGACGGCGAAGCTCTGGCGCGAGGGGTTGTCGACGACGTTGATGAAGCCGTAGACCAAGGCGAGCGCCCAGACCATCCAGAGGCGCACCGCGCCGCTGGCCACGAGCGCGAAGAGCACGGTGGCCTGCACGGTGAAAGCCGTCTGCGTGGCGAGCAGCACGTGGCGCTTGTCGAAGCGGTCGGCCACGAGGCCGCCGACCAGGCCGAAGACGAGCACGGGGAGGAATTGCAGCGCCATGGTGATGCCCAGGTAGAAAGCGTTGTGGGTGAGCTCCCACACAAGCCAGCTCTGTGCCGTGGACTGCATCCACGTGCCGCTCTGCGAGACGGTCTGACCGAAGAACCACAGGCGGTAGTTGCGCGTGCGCAGCGAGCGGAACATGCGCGACACGAATTCCGGCCTGCGGTGCGCCCCGGCTGTGGCGGGAACGCCGCTCAACGATCGTCCTCGAGCAGCCGCTCGAGGACCGGTAGCGCCTCGCGCACGAGAACCCGCTCTGACTCGTCGAGCTTGCGCAGACGCCGCGCCAGGTAGGCGGTCTTACGGGTGCGGGTGCGCAGGACGGTGCGCTGCCCACTGGGCGTAAGACTGACCCGGGCGACGCGACGGTCGCCGGGGTCGGCTTCGCGACGTACGAGACCGAGCCGTTCGAGGGTGGACACCATGCGCGTGATGCTGGGCGGGGTGACGCGTTCGCTCACGGCGAGCTGGCCCAAGGTGATGGGCCCCCGCAGTTCGATGGTGACCAGGGCCGAGGTCAGCGAGGGGCTCAGGTCGCCCGGGGTCTGATTACGAAGCCGGCGCGCCAGGCGATTGAGCACCAGGCGCAGACGCGCGGCAAGCTCGGGGTCGGCGATCACCGCGTCTGCGGTGCCGAGGGGAGCCGGCGGGCTGATGCCGTCCGCCATGGGGCTGTCCAAATCGATGGTCACGACTATTAGTTTACCATGTTAATTACTCAGGGAAACCATCTCTTCACCGGACCCTACGCGGCCATCCATGCCGTTGCGGTGGTATCGTCCAAGCAGTCGAACGCGCCGTGTAGCACGGACTGCTGGCGACGGGCCGGGTCACGGGACCACGGGCCACGCGCGAGCGGCGAGCGACACGCCAAACGAAGGCCGAGGAAAACTATGACCGACCCAGAGCACGAGACCGCGAGCCTGGACCTGCGCTTCGCCCCCGACGACTTTCGGCTGAACGACTTCATCGTGCGCCTGCTCTCGTTCGACCGCCGCGAGTGCGGGCCGAACGCCTCGTTTTCGTACGTCGTGGTGACCGGTCCTCGCGGTGACGAGGCCCTCTCGTCAGAGCAAAGGACACCACGCATGCGGGTGAAGAAGCTGGAGCGCGAGGTCACCGAAAGCGGGCACTGGCTGTTTCTGCCGTTCTGTGTCTTCACCGACGACGCCGTGCGCTGCGCCGACGGCGAAAGCGCCGAGCGCCGCCCGCGCCGCGACCGCCGCGACGGGACCTGGATGAGCCGCGCCAGGTCGGGCGACTGCGCCGGCTTTCTGGTCGGCATCGAGCACGGCGCGATCGTCGTGCGCCCGGCGTTTAACGAGTGGCTCGGCGACGGCGACAGTGCGCTCGTCGTGGTCGATGATCTGGGCGGCATGGCAGGGCCGGTCAGGGCCTTCGTCGCGTCCTTCGCCGCGTAGCTCGACTGCCCTCTGCCCCACTCGCATCGCTGCGCCATCACGGCAGGGCTGCGCAAACGGCGGCAAACCGTCTTGTTCGCGGTACATAGGCACAGGACAGTCCACGAACAAAAGGGGGCCATCGTGCCGGAGTTCGCCCAACCATTCAGTGGCGGGGTACCGGACCGCTTACTCACGACCGGAGAGCTGATCCGCGCGATCCGGCTCGACATTGCGGCCGAACACGAAGCCATCCATCTCTACATGGCCCACGCCGACGCCGTCGACGACCCCCTCGCCAAGGCCGTGCTGATCGATATCGCCAACGAGGAGATCGAGCACATCGGCGAGTTCGAGCGCCTGCTCGAGATCCTCTCGCCCGATGAGACCCAGTTCCGGCGTAACGGCGTGGGCGAGGTCGACGAGATGGCGGCGCGCGTCGCCGCGGCCGCGCCGGGCGGCGAGTCGCCGCCGGTCGCCGACGCCGAGGCGCAGGGCGCCCCGGCCGGCGAGACGCCGGTCGCGACGACGATCGGTTCGCTGCGGTCGCAGCGGCCCCAAGACTGAAAAGAAGAGGAGAGATCATGAGCATCGATGCTCTGGGACGGGCCGGCGCGCCGGTGAATGAGCACGTGTGGGAGGCGCTCGAGAAGACCATGGTCGGAGCGGCCACGAGCCAGCTCACGGGGCGGCGCCTGCTCGACGTGCGCGGCCCGTACGGGCTGGGTCTCAAGAGCGTCGCGCTGCCCGACGAAGACACAGGCGACGGGCTCATCGTGAGCGACACGCTGCCGCTCGCTCTGATCCAGCGCAGCTTCACCCTGTCGGCGCGCGACCTGGCGGCCTACGAGCACGAATCGACCTCGCTCGACCTGGCGCCGCTGGCCGAGGCCGCCATCGAGGTAGCGCGCCGCGAGGACGAAGTCGTCTTCGCGGGCACGAAGCGGGCACCGGGCCTGACCACCATCGAGGGCGTGGCGTCTGTGCCCCTGCCCGCCTGGGATGCGCTGGGCAGCGCCGTCGGCACGGTGATCGCGGCCGCCACTCGGCTCGACGAGAACGGCTTTCACGGGCCCTACGCCCTGGCCGTGTCGCCGGCGCGCTACAACCTGCTGCTGCGGCGCCTCGAAACGGGCGTCGTGAGCGAGCTCGACACCCTCCGCGAGATCGCCACCGACGGCGTCTTCAAAGCGCCCATCCTCGACGATGCCGGCGTGCTGATCGCCGTCGGTGCGCAGTTCGCCCACATCGTCGTGGGCCAGGACATGAGCCTCGGGTTCGTCGGTCCCACCGCCGACGGGCGCCTGGAGTTCACGATCTCCGAGTCGCTCGCGGTGCGCGTGCTCGAGCGCGGCGCGGTGTGCGTTATCGGCAAGCCGGCCGGCGGCGCGGCGCAGGCCGATGGCAGCCGGCGGCGACGTCAGGCCTGACGTCGCGGGGCCGCCCCCAGCGACAGGCGCTCGCGGTCCGCGCACCCTCGCGCTTGAGTGCGCCGCACCGCGAGCGCCTGCCAGCTCATCGTGACGACGTAGCCGTCGCTGCGCCGAGGCTCCTACTTGATGGTGACGACGTAGCCGTCCTTGCGTGGAGCCGCCTCGGGCCAATCGCAGTCGGGGTAGCCCAGCACGCACGAGCCGACGCCCAGGTAGTCGCCCTCGAGGCCCCACGTCTTGAGCAGCGCCTTGCCTTCGTCGCTTGCGAACATCTCGCGTTCGCGGTGCACCCAGCACGAGCCCAGACCCAGCGAGAAGGCCGCGTTGAGCAGGTTGCCGAGCGCAAGGGTGGCGTCTTCGACCGGGGTGACCCTGGTGGCGTCAGCCAGGGCGACGATGATGGTGGGCGCGCCGTAGTAGGGGTCTTTGTCGGCGCTGCCGATGACGTCCTGGTTCATTCTGGTGAGGGTCGCGCGCGTGGCGGCGTCCTGCACGACGACCAGTACGGCAGCCTGCTGGTTGCCGCCGCTGGGCGCGTAGGTGCCCGCCTTCACGACGGCGTTCAGCTCGTCGTCTGAGATCTGCTCCGGCTTGAAGGCGCGCACGGTCCGTCGGGCCAGCAGCGTCTTGACGGTTTCGTTCATGAGTCCAGTTGCCTCCTCGGCGTCTTCGGTCGCCCATAGGCTGCGGGCGGGTACGTTGCCGTACAAGCATACGCGCCCGCCTAACGGCCGCGCCGCGGACACGTCGGCCCGCTCTCAGCGTACAGTCGCCCTCACGGATGGCCACCGCACGACCTGTCCAGTCAGACGCCGCACCAGCGCATGATGGCCAGTGCGATGGCGGCGCAGTTTCGGCCCGCCCGTCGCCGCCCTCGAGGGCAGCGAAGCGATCCGGCGCGCACCCCGCGGTGCGATACAATCGCAGGCAGCCATCTCCGCCAGAGAGGATGAGCCGCGGTGCCAGTTCGCCTCGACGCCATCGACCGTCAGATCGTCGCCCGGCTCATCGCCAACGGGCGCGCCAGCGCCTCTGACATCAGCCGCTCGCTCGAAGGCGTGTCGCAGCGCGCCGTACGCTACCGCCTGGAACGCCTGCAGCGCCACGGCGTCATGCGCGTGGGCGCCGTCGTCGACCCCCACGCGATCGGCTTCGACGTGATCGCCGACGTGTTCATCGAGGTCGCGCCCGGCGAAGTCCAGCAGGTCGCCCGCCGCCTGGTCGATCTCGAGAGGGTGAGCTACGTCGCGGCCTCGATAGGCCAGGGCGACCTGAGCATCCAGGTCTGCGCGCGCGACGGCGCCGAGCTTCAGCGCCTCGTCGCCGAGGTGGTGCGCGAGATCCCCGGGGTCAGGTCGGCCCGCACCGTGATGGTCTCGTGGAAGCTGAAGGACGTCCACCAGTGGCAGATCCCGGCGGCGGCCGTCGACGTCTAGGCCGGGCGCACCCCGACTCTGTCTTGAGTCCGACCTTCCGGGCGGGCGCTCGCTCGTCCAGCGGCGGCTGCCGTCGCTTCCGTCACTCGCCCCAGAACGGCGCGTGGCCGCGACGGCAGAACTCGCGGTCGTCGCCCTGCAGCTC
>Ga0181517_10006340_pt1 | contig 10153 bp, 8 predicted proteins | sample PEATcosm2014_Bin_31_FD_119748 | JGI IMG/M metagenome (GOLD analysis project Ga0181517, IMG submission 119748) | Peatland microbial communities from MTU Mesocosm Facility, Houghton, MI, USA - PEATcosm2014_Bin01_30_metaG | ecosystem: Environmental > Terrestrial > Soil > Wetlands > Peat | place... | reverse complement strand
GACCATGTTCGCCCATCCCGGCATGGGCAAGATGATCTACGATTCGATTCTGGGTAACGACTACGATCTCGCGCTGACCGGGCTGCTGTTCGCGACCCTGATCACGCTGCTGAGCAACCTGGGCGCCGACATCGCCTATGGCTGGCTCGATCCGCGGATCACGCTGGCATGAGCGCCTCCGCGATTCCCGCGGACCTGCCGCGCACCGAGGCGGCGATCGGCGTGTGGCGGCTGCGCTGGCGGCGCTTCCGCCACCACCGACCGGGCATGACGGCGCTGGCGATACTGGTGCTGCTGGTGATTTTTGTCCTCGCGGCCTATCCGCTGGAATGGTTCGGCGGCTTCGATCCCGACGCTACCGATCTGTTGCTGCGTTTCGATCCGCCCTCGGCCGCGCACTGGCTGGGCACCGACGAGGCGGGGCGCGACGAGTTGGTGCGCCTGATGGTGGGCGGCCAGATGTCGCTGCTGGTCGGCCTGCTGGCGACCCTGTTCGGCGGCGGCACGATCGGGCTGCTGATCGGCATCACGGCGGGGTATTTCGGTGGCCGGGTGGACGCGGTGCTGATGCGCTTCACCGACGGCATGATCACCCTGCCGTTGCTGCCGCTGCTGATCGTGCTGGGCGCGGTGGATCTGACCAAGCTCGGTTTCTCGGCGGAGTTCGCCCATTCCGGCGCGGCGGGGTTCTGGCGCATCATCGTTATCATCTCGATCGTGGACTGGACCTCGACCGCGCGCATCGTGCGGGCGGCGACGCTGTCCGTGCGCGAGCGCGACTATGTGCGAGCGGCCCGGGCGAGCGGGGCGCGGGCGGCCTATACGATGCTGTCGCACGTGCTGCCGAACGTGGCGACCCCGATCATCGTCGCGCTGACCCTGACGGTGGGGCGGGTGATCCTGTTCGAATCGGTGCTGAGCTTCCTCGGCTTCGGCATCGTGCCGCCGACGCCGTCGTGGGGGAACATGCTGAACAACGCCCAGGAGTTGGTGACCAGCGCGCCGGCGCAGGCGGTCTATCCGGGGCTGCTGATTTTCATCACCGTCATCGCGGTGAATTTTCTGGGCGACGGCTTGCAGCACGCCTTCGATCCGCGCTCCGAGCGGTAGGGATCGGGCCGGCAAAAGGGAACGGTGCCGGTACGTCGCTTGTGCCGGATGTCGCCGCTGCCTATGATAGCATCGGGCAAGTGTCGCCAGGCCGTTTCAACAAAGAGCAAGACATTGCCCGCAAAGGAAGGAAACCCACCGATGTCGTTCACCCTCGTTGCTCCCCGTGCGATTGTCGTCGGCGGTGGCGCGGTTGCCGAGATCGCCGGCCTGTTGGGCAGGTTTGGACTGTCGCGCCCGCTCGTGGTCACCGAGCCCAACATGGTCTCGTCCGGCCTGTTGGCGCGCTGCCTCGACCCGCTTGCGCGCGCCGGCGTGCGCCACTCGGTGTTCAGCGGTGCTGTCTGCGAGCCCACGGATATTTCGGTCGAGGCCGGTGTCGCCGTCCTCCGCGCCGGTGCCTACGACTGCCTGATCGGCTTCGGCGGCGGCTCTCCGATCGACACGGCGAAGGCCATGGCGATCCTGGCGACCGGTGCCGAGGGGACGAAAACGCGGGCTTTCAAGGTGCCGTTCATCGCCGACGTCGCCGCCCTGCCGGTCATCGCCATTCCCACCACGGCGGGCACCGGCAGCGAGGTCACGCGCAACTCCATCATCACCGATACCGAACGCACCGAGAAGATGCTCATCACCGGCCTGGGCGCCGTGCCGTTGGCCGCCATCGTCGATTTCACCCTCTCGTTTTCGGTGCCGAAGCGTACCACCGCCGACACCGGCCTGGACACGCTCTGCCACGCGCTGGAGGCTTTCGTCAGTCGCCGCGCCAACCCCTACAGCGACGTCCAGGCCCGCTGGGCGTTCGAGTTGATCGGCCATAACCTGCGCACGGCCTACCACGAACCGGAGAATGCCGCGGCGCGCGAGGCCATGATGCTGAGCGCCACCATCGCGGGGTTGTCGTTCTCCAACGCCTCGGTGGCGCTGGTGCACGGCATGTCACGGCCGATCGGGGCGCATTTTCACGTGCCGCACGGACTGTCGAACGCCATGCTGATGCCGGCGATCACCCGGTTCGGGTTGTCCTCGGCAGTGTCGCGCTATGCCGAGGCGGCGCGGCACATCGGTTTGTCCGACAGCCCCGACGACACCGTGGCGGCCGAGGCGTTGGCGGACGGACTCGCGGCGATGAACGCCGAATTCGCCGTGCCGAGCCCACGCGAATTCGGCATCGACCCGCAGGCCTGGGAGAGCAAGATCGACCTGATGGCCGATCAGGCGTTGGCTTCCGGAAGCCCCGCCAACAACCCGCGCCTGGCGGACAAAGCCGAAATCCTGGCGCTGTACCGGGCGGTCTACGCCGGCTAACGCCGACGGCGGGGCGGGTGATTTTCATCATCGTCATCACGGTGAATTTTTCGGGGGACGGATTGCAGCACGCCTTCTGCCCGCGATCCGAGCGGCAGGCGAGGGGCTGATGACCACGCGCGCCGTCGTCATCGATACCGATCCGGGCACCGACGACGCGGTGGCGCTGTTTCTCGCCCTCGGCTCGCCGGAACTGGACGTGCGGCTGGTCAGCGTGGTGGGCGGCAACGTCGGACTGGAACGCACGCTGGCGAACGCGCGCGCCATCGTCGGCTTGAGCGGGCGGCGCGTGCCGGTGGTGGCGGGGGCGGCACGGCCGCTGCTCGGCGGCTTCACCGCCGCGGCCCATGTGCACGGCGATGACGGCCTGCTCGGCGTGGCTCTGCCCGAGGGGCCGCCGGCGGCTCCTGGTGTGGCGGCGGATGCCATCCGCGCCGTGCTGCGCGCCGCCGCGCCTGCCTCGGTCACGCTGGTCGGTATCGGCCCCGCCACCAACCTGGCCATCGCGCTGGCCACCGAGCCGGCGCTGGCCGGGCGGGTGCGGGAAATCGTGCTGATGTCCGGCGCCGCCGGCGAGGGCAACGTGACCCCGGCCGCCGAGTTCAACGCCTGGAGCGACCCCGAGGCATTATCCATCCTGTTGGGCTGCGGCCGGCCGGTCACCCTGGCGACGCTGGAAACCACCGCGGCGGCGCTGTGCACCCCGGCGCGCCGGGCGGCGCTGCGGGCGCTGGGCGGCGGGGCCTGCCTGCGCGCGGTCTGCGACATCATGGACCGGGTGCCGCCCGCGGCGCGCATGGGCGGGCTGGGCCATGCCGAGCACGACGCCTGCGCCGTCGCCTGGCTGGTGGCGCCGCGTCTGTTCGCCGCGCGGGAGGTGTGCGCTGCGGTGGAACTGGCCGGCGCGAGCCGCGGGCGCACCAACATTTTTCATCGTGGTCTACCCGGTCCGGCGAACGCCTGGTGGCTGGAGATGCGCGACGCCGACGGCTTCTTTTCGCTGCTGGGGGAGCGGATCGCGGCTCTGAACTGCCCCGGAGGAACGGGATCGTGAGGGCAAGGCGTGCGGGCGGCGTTTCAAGTTGTCTTGAAACGCCGCCCCACTGATCAGGCCAGGTCGAAGCGATCGAGATTCATCACCTTGTTCCACGCCGCCACGAAGTCGCGCACGAACGCCGGTTGCGAATCGCTGCAGGCATGGACTTCCGCCAGGGCGCGGAGCTGGGAGTTCGAACCGAAGACGAGATCGACGGCGTTGCCCATCCACTTGATCTCGCCGGTCGTCCGATCGCGTCCCTCGAACACGCCTTCGGATGTGGCGGACTTCTGCCACTCCGTGCCCATGTCGAGGAGGTTGACGAAGAAATCGTTGGTCAACGTCTCCGGCCGCCTGGTGAAGACGCCGTGTTTGGACTGCCCGACGTTGGCGTTCAGGGCGCGCATGCCACCGACCAGAACCGTCATCTCGGGAGCGGTCAGCGTCAGCAGGTTCGCCCGATCCACCAGCAGGTCCACCGCCGATCCTTGCAGTCCCTTCCTGACGTAGTTGCGGAATCCGTCGGCGGCCGGCTCCAGCACGGCGAACGAGTGCACATCGGTCTGCTCCTGCGAAGCATCCATGCGCCCGGGGGTGAAAGGAACCTTCACGTCGTGCCCGGCCTTCCCCGCCGCTTCCTCGACGGCCGCGCAGCCGCCCAGAACGATCAGGTCCGCCAGCGACACCTTCTTCCCGCCGGTCTGCGCGCCGTTGAAATCCTTCTGGATCGCTTCCAGCGTCTGCAGGACCTTCGCCAGTTCGGAGGGCTGGTTGACTTCCCAATCCTTTTGCGGCGCCAGGCGGATGCGCGCGCCATTCGCCCCGCCGCGCTTGTCGCTGCCGCGGAAGGTTGACGCCGACGCCCAGGCCGTCGTGACCAGTTCGGAGATCGACAGTTCGGAGGCGAGGATTTTCGCCTTCAGCGCCGCAATGTCCGGCTCCCCGATCAGCGGATGATCCACGGCGGGGATCGGGTCTTGCCACAGCAGCGATTCCTGCGGAACGAGCGGGCCGAGATAGCGCGCGATCGGGCCCATGTCGCGGTGCGTCAGCTTGAACCACGCCCGGGCAAACGCGTCCGCGAACTGATCCGGATTCTCGAGGAAGCGCCTTGAGATCTTTTCGTAAGCAGGGTCGAACCGCAAGGCGAGGTCGGTGGTCAGCATGGATGGCGCGTGACGCTTGGACCGGTCGTGCGCATCCGGCACCGTAGCGGCGCCGGCGCCATGCTTCGGTTTCCACTGATGTGCACCGGCCGGGCTCTTGGTCAGTTCCCAGTCGTAGCCGAACAGGTTCCAGAAGAAGTTGTTGCTCCACTTCGTCGGCGTCGTGGTCCAGATGACTTCCAGGCCACTGCCGATCGCGTCGCCTCCTTTGCCCGTGCCGAACTTGCTCTTCCAGCCCAGGCCCTGCTGCTCGATGCCGGCGGCTTCCGGCTCTGGGCCCACCAGCGCCACATCGCCGGCGCCGTGGGTTTTGCCGAAGGTGTGGCCGCCGGCAATCAGCGCGACCGTCTCTTCGTCGTTCATCGCCATGCGGGCGAAGGTTTCGCGAATATCCCGGGCCGCCGCGAGGGGATCGGGGTTGCCGTTCGGCCCTTCCGGATTGACGTAGATCAGGCCCATCTGAACGGCGGCGAGAGGATTCTCGAGGTCGCGGTCGCCGCTGTAGCGCTCGTCGGCCAGCCACTTGCCCTCGGAGCCCCAGTAGATGTCCTCTTGCGGCCCCCAGACGTCCGCGCGCCCTCCGCCGAACCCGAAGGTCTTGAACCCCATCGACTCCAGGGCGACGTTGCCGGCGAGAATCATCAGGTCGGCCCAGGATATTTTTCGGCCGTACTTCTGCTTGATCGGCCAGAGCAATCGGCGCGCCTTGTCGAGGTTCACGTTGTCCGGCCAGCTATTGAGCGGTGCAAAGCGTTGCGCGCCGGAGCCGGCACCGCCGCGACCGTCGCCGATGCGGTAGGTGCCCGCGCTGTGCCACGCCATCCGGATGAACAGCGGCCCATAGTGGCCAAAGTCCGCCGGCCACCAATCCTGGCTGTCCGTCATCAAGGCATGGAGGTCCTTGATCACGGCCTCCAGGTCGAGGCTCTTGAACGCCTCGGCGTAGTTGAACTTCTCGCCCATGGGATCGGACAGGGGAGAGTTCTGATTGAGAATTTTCAGGTTTGGGTGATTGGGCCACCAGTCCTGGTTCGACATGGCCCCAACCGCCTTGCGCTCGTGAGACCCGCCCGTTACCGGGCACTTGCTATCGCTTTCCATGTCAACTCCATTCGTATTTTGGGCTTTTTAGTCTGTTTCGACCAGGTGACGCGTCGGCCTGTATCGGCCCGATCATTTGGGTGAAAACATTATTTAGCCGACATTTCCCGCGGAACTGGCCGAGCCGGCGCGACCGGCAGTGAGCATAGCCAGTGCCGGGCATGATCGCCACGGATTTCCTGCCAATCACAACGGTCCTGGCGGTCAGAATGTCGCCACCACCCCGGCTCGGGCGCGGCTGCCTGCCACCGCTTCCTGCTGTTTGGTATTACCCAGCCGCCACACCTTGCTGAGCGCGGCTGGCGCGCAGTTCGCCCCGGGCCTGACGGACGATCTGCCATCCCCCCGACAGTCCCAGCCCACCCATGAGGGCGGCCACGACCCCGTCCGGCCAGCCCGTGCCGGTGCCAAAAACGCCAAGCGCCGCCAGCAGCACGGCGAGATTGCCGAACACGTCATTGCGCGCGCAAATCCACACCGACCGCATGTTCGCCTCGCCATCGCGGAAACGGTAGAGCATGAGCGCCACCCCGCCATTGGCGAGCAGGGCCGCGAGCCCCACCACCCCCATCACCGGGGCTGCCGGCACCGTGTGTTGGACCATATGCCAGGCGGCGCTGCCCAGCACCCACAGCGCGAACACGACCAGCGTGCCGCCCTTGGCCAGCGCGGCCCGCGAGCGCCAGGTCAGCGCCATCCCGGCCACGCCAAGGCTGATGGCGTAATTCGCAGCGTCACCGAAGAAGTCCAGCGCATCGGCTTGCAGCGCGGTCGAGCCGGCGGCGACGCCGGCGATGATCTCGGCCAGGAAGAACCCGCCATTGACGAGCAGGGCGATCCAGAGCGCCCGCCGCCAACCGGCGCTGATCGGCGGTGGGGCACTGGCGCAGTGGTCGTCGTGACAGCAGGTCATCGTCAACCCCGGCTCTTGTTATGGACCATTGACCTCGATGGTGAGGTGCGACAGCGAACGGAACCGTGCCAGCTTGGCCCGGTAGTAGTTGGGGCGGCGCGGCTCTTCGGTGCTTACCGAAACAATCGTGCCGAGATGTCCCGGACCCAGCCGCCAGAGATGGAGATCGGTGACTTTGTCGCCGCCGCTTTCGATGGTCTGCCGGAGATTGTCCGCCATGCGCCGGTCCGGGTTCCTGTCGAGCAGGATGGCGCCGGTGTCCCGCATCAACCCGTAGGACCAGTTGGCGATCACGCAGGCACCGACGATGCCGGCGAGCGGGTCCATCCAGAGCCAGCCGAACGCGCGGGCGAGCAGCAGCCCGACAATCACCAGCACCGATACCGCCGCGTCGGCCATCACATGGATCACGGCGGCGCGCATGTTGTTGTCGCGGTGCACCGATCCGTGTGCGTGGTCATGCCCCGCGTGCGCATGATCGTGGTCGTGATGATGGTCGTCGCCGCCGAGGAGCCACGCGCTGGCGATATTGACGGCCAGGCCGAGACAGGCGATCGGGATCGCCTCGGCGAAGTGAATGGGGATCGGCGCGAAGATGCGGCCGACCGATTCATAGCCGATCAGGAGGGCGATCATCGCCAGCACGATGGCGCTGGTGAAGCCGGCGAGGTCGCCGACCTTGCCGGTGCCGAAGGTGAAATCCGGATCGTCGGCATGCCTGCGGGCATAGGCGTAGGCGAGCGCCGCGAGCAGCAGCGCGCCGGCATGCGTGCTCATGTGCAGGCCGTCGGCGACCAGCGCGATCGAGCCGAACAGCAGGCCGCCGGCGATCTCGGCGATCATCATCGCCGCGCACAGCCAGATCACCGCCCAGGTCTTGCGTTCGCTGCGCTCGTGCCCCGCCGCGAGGAACAGATGGCTGTGCGGGGCAGGGGATGCGCCGCCGCTGGTCTCGGTCATGCTGCCCCTCATTTCAGATAGGTGCGGACAACGTCCAGCAATTGCTCGGCGGCCTCGGTGTTCAGCGCATGGGGATGCTCGCCGGCATCGACCAGGTGGTTGCGCACGTGGTCCTCGACGACCTCGGCCATCAGCCCAGCGATCGCGCCCCGCACCCCGGCGATCTGGTGCATGACCTGTTCGCAACCGGCCTCGCCGTCGAGCGCCCGCTCGATTGCCTCGACCTGCCCCCGGATGCGGCGCACGCGCACCAGGAGCTTCTGCTTTTCACGGACCGTGTGTGTCATGCGGCTTTATACCATAGGCCCCCACCCTATCCAAGCACCAGCCGGCGCCGACGCGTGCCAGCCTCGCCTCGCCGGGGGTTGATCCCGGTCACGCCATCCCGCAGAAACACCGGCACGAACGACCTTCCAAGGAGAACCGCGCATGCCAGCGGCGGCCGGACGATACGGCAGACCAGCCTGGATCATCGCCGCCGCCATTGCCGCCGGCGGGATCGTGGCCGGCGTGCTGTGCTGCGGCGGTCTCTACGCCGGGCTCGCCTATACCGACCAGTTGGAGTTCTGCGTCTCCTGTCACGAGATGAAGGCGACCTCGTTTGCCGAATACAGCCAGTCCATCCACTACAGGAACGCCTCGGGCGTGCGCGCGGTGTGCGCGGACTGCCACGTGCCGAGCGAACTGCTGCCCCGGCTGGTCGCCAAGGTCGTGGCCGGCAACGACCTGCTCCAGCACGTCCTCGGCACCATCGACACGCCGGAAAAATTCGAGGCCCAGCGGCTGCGCATGGCCAAGATCGTGTGGGCGCGGTTGCAGGCCGACAACTCGGCGGAATGCCGGAGCTGCCACTCCTGGCAGGCGATGGATTTCCACAAGCAGAAACCCGATGCCGTCGCCAAGATGCAGCCCGCGTCAACCAGCGGCGACACCTGCATTTCCTGCCACAAGGGCATCGCGCATCACCTGCCCGACATGGCGCAGGGCATCCAGCAGGCGTTCGGCGACCTGATGGAGCAGGCCCGGCAACAGGGCGCCAAGGCCGACACGCTGTATTCCATCGTCACCAAGCCGATGTTCCTGGAACGCCCCGCCGGTCCGCCCGAGGGCAACGGCGACGGCCGCCTGCTCGCCATTTCGCCGGTGCACGTGCTGCAGCGCCAGGGCGACTGGCTGCAGGTGCGGATCGAGGGCTGGCAGCAGGAAGGCGCCGAACGGGCGCTCTACGCCATGCGGGGCCAGCGCATCCTCGACGCGGCGCTCGGCACCGAGGCGGTGGCGAAGGTCGAACAACTCAGCACCGAAACCGACCCCGACACCCAGATCGTGTGGCACCGCGCCGCGGTGACGATGTGGATCACCCGCGAGGCGCTGATCGCCGACCGGGCGCCGGTGTTCGCCTACGGGGCCGAACTCTTCGGCGATACCTGCGGCACCTGCCATTCGCCGCCGCCGACCGACACCAACCTGGCCAACCAGTGGGTCGGCTCGCTGAACGCCATGAAACCCAACATCTCGATCGACGACGAACAGTACCGCTTCCTGCAGAAATACCTGCAACTCAACGCCAGCGACACCGCCGGGCGGAGCTGAGCAAGTCCAGGGACTGGTGTCTTTGGAATATTCGGCCTGAATGGAGCAGCCAGCTGGAGGCGGGTGCGATCCAGGCATGCCCTCGTTCAGACCAGGTCCGCGACGACACGTGCCATGCGGTCCATGCCCTCCATAAGCGTCTCGATAGAGGTCGCGATCGAGACGCGGAAGTATGGCGACAGCCCATAGGCGGCGCCGGCCACCACGGCGACGCCCGCGCTTTCCAGCAGGTGCATCACCACATCCCCATCCGTAGCGAGCCGCTTGCCCCCGCGTGCGCTCTTGCCGATCAGCCCAGCGCAGTTGACGTAAAGATAGAACGCACCGTCCGGCACGGCGCAACTGAGGCCGGGAATGGCGTTGATGCGTTGCGCGGTGCGGTCGCGGCGCTCCTGGTAAATCGCCACGCATTCAGCGACGAATCCCTGGTCCCCGTTCAGCGCGGCGGCCGCGGCGGCCTGACTGACGGCACAGCAATTGCCGGCCGATTGCGACAGCAGCGTTTCGAGCGCCTGAATCAGGTCGCGCGGCCCCGCCGCCCAGCCAATCCGCCAGCCCGTCATGGCATAGGTTTTCGACACGCCGTTGATCGCCAGGGTGCGGTCGCGCAGGTCGGGCGCGACTGCGAGCAGATGCAGGGTTTGCCGGCCGTCAAAGCGGATGTGTTCGTAGATGTCGTCCGTCATGACCAGCACATGCGGATGCCGGGCGAGCACCTCGGCGAGGGCACGATATTCCAGGGCCGAATAAGCCGCCCCCGTGGGGTTGGAAGGGGAGTTGATGAGCAGCCAGCGCGTCCTCGGCGTGATCGCGGATTCCAGCTGGGCCGGCGTCAGCTTGAAGCCCTGGTGCTCGGGACAGGCAACGGCGACCGGGGTGCCGTCGTTCGCCAGCACCATGTCCGGGTAGGAAACCCAATAGGGGGCCGGGATGATCACTTCATCGCCGGGCTCCAGCGTGGCGGCG
>Ga0181517_10006337_pt1 | contig 10156 bp, 2 predicted proteins | sample PEATcosm2014_Bin_31_FD_119748 | JGI IMG/M metagenome (GOLD analysis project Ga0181517, IMG submission 119748) | Peatland microbial communities from MTU Mesocosm Facility, Houghton, MI, USA - PEATcosm2014_Bin01_30_metaG | ecosystem: Environmental > Terrestrial > Soil > Wetlands > Peat | place... | reverse complement strand
GGCATCGTCGCGTCGGGGGCCGTGGACCCGGCGAACCCGTGCCTGAGCTGCATGCCCGGGACGAGCACGAGCGGGTGGACGAGCGTGGACGGGGTGAACGCGAGCTGCCCGTCGGGCGAGGTCTGCAACGGTAATCCGGCGGTTTGCGCTGCGGGGTGCTGGATCGGCGGCGCCTTCTACGGCGCAGGCGCGCTGGCGAACAGCGGGTGCGAGGTCTGCGCGCCGGCATCGAGCACGTCCTCGTGGACGAACGTCAGCGGACCTGCGAGCTGCCCGTCGGGCGAGGTATGCAGCGCGGGGACCTGCACCTCCGGTTGCAGCATCAGCGGGACGTTCTATGCCGCCGGGGCAACCGCGAACAGCGGCTGCGAGGTCTGCACGCCCGCTTCGAGCGCGACGAGTTGGACCAACGCGACGGGAGCGGCAGGCTGCCTGGCAGGCCAGTACTGCAACGCAGGGAGCTGCCAGTCGGGCTGCTTCATCGAGGGGGCGTTCCATGCGCCGGGCGCGACCGCGAACGGCGGCTGCGAGGCGTGTCAGCCAGCATCGAGCACGACGGCATGGACTGTCGCCGCCAACGGCACGAGCTGCGGCGCGGGCGAGGTGTGCAGCGGGGGGAGCTGCAGCGCGAGCTGCTTCATCGGAGGGACGATCTACGCGTCGGGTACGACCGAGAACGACGGATGCGAGAGCTGCACGCCCACTTCGAGCACGACGGCGTGGACCAACGCGGCGGACGGCACGGGGTGCGGCAACGGGCAGGTCTGCGCCGGCGGGGCGTGCGGGACGCAGTGCGACATCGGCGACGCAGGCGTCGTCGCGTCGGGGGCCGTGAACCCGAGCAACCCGTGTCAGAGCTGTCAGCCGGGGTCGAGCACGGGCGCCTGGACGAGCACCGACGGCGTCAACGCGAGCTGCGCCTCGGGTCAGGTCTGCAACGGCGATCCGGCGAGCTGCGAGGTCGGCTGCTGGATCGGCGGGGCCTACTACGGCTCGGGGGCGACCACGAACAGCGGCTGCGAGATCTGCACGCCTGCGACGAGCACGTCGTCGTGGGTCAACGTGAGCGGAGCGGCCAACTGCGCCCCAGGGCTTGCATGCAACGCAGGAACGTGTGCGTCCGGTTGCTCGATCAACGGGACCTTCTACGCGCCGGGCGCCGCGACGAACAGCGGCTGTGAGACGTGCACCCCGGCGACGAGCGCAACGGCGTGGACCAGCGCCACGGACGGGACGAGCTGCGGCTCGGGCGAGGTCTGCAGCGGCGGGAGCTGCGGTTCGGGCTGCTTCATCGAAGCGACAGTCTATGCGCCGGGGGCGACCGCGAACGGCGGCTGCGAGGTCTGCACGCCCACGCTGAGCACGACGGCGTGGACCCTCACGGCCAACGGGACGAGCTGCGGCGCGGGCGACGTCTGCAACGGGGGGAGCTGCGAGTCGGGCTGCTTCATCGGTGGCATGGTCTACGCATCGGGGACGACCGCGAACGGCGGCTGCGAGAGCTGCCAGCCAGGGTCGAGCACGACGGCGTGGACCAGCGCCGCGGACGGCACGAGCTGCGGGAACGGTCAGATCTGCGCCAGCGGAGCCTGCGGGTCGGAGTGCGACATTCCCGGCACGGGCATCGTCGCCTCGGGCACGGTCAGCACGAGCAATCCGTGCGATAGCTGTCAACCGGGGGCGAGCACGTCTGCATGGACGAGCACCGACGGGCCGAACGTGAGCTGCCCGTCGGGCGAGGTCTGCAACGGCAACCCGGCGAGCTGCGTCGCGGGCTGCTGCATCGGCGGCATCGGATGCGTCGCGCCCAGCGTGACTCCCGCCGGGAATCCATGCCAGAGCTGCCTGCCCGCCGGAACGGGGGGGACGACGGCGTGGACGAGCACCGACGGACTGAACGCGAACTGCCCCACGGGTGAGGTCTGCAGCGGCAATCCGGCGAGCTGTGTTTCGGGCTGCTGGATCGGTGGTGTCTTCCAGGCACCGAACGCCGTGAACCCTAGCAACCCGTGTCAGACGTGTCAGCCCACCGGCGCGGGTGGGATTACGGCGTGGACGAGCACCGACGGACTGAACGCGAGCTGCCCGTCGGGCGAGGTCTGCAACGGCAGTCCCGCGGCCTGCGTGATGGGCTGCTGGCTGAACGGGACCTTCTACAGCCCGCTTGCGACCTCCAACGGTGGCTGCTGGGTCTGCGACGACTACTCCTCCTACACACCCGGGTGGAGCAACGAACCGAACGGTACGAGTTGCGGCGCCGACGACGCGGAGTGTGTTGGCGGGACGTGCACCGGGATCGCCTCGTTTCTGGTCGGCACGGGCCCGTCCGCCATCACCTTCGATGGCACCAACATCTGGGTCGCGAATGGCGGCGACTACGAGTCGGGCAGACCGGGCGACACCGTGACGAAGCTTCTCGCCAGCACTGGCGCGAGGGTCGGCAACTACACCGTCGGCACCCAGCCCATGGGCCTGGCCTTCGATGGCACCAACATCTGGGTGGCGAACACCGGCAGCAACAGCGTGACGAAGCTCCTGGCCAGCACCGGCGCGGCCGTTGGTACGTATGCCGTCGGTGCGGGCCCCTACGGCCTTACCTTCGACGGCACCGACATTTGGGTCGCCAATGCGGGCGGAAACAGCGTGACGAAGCTCCTGGCCAGCACTGGCGCGACCGTCGGCACGTACACCGTCGGCACTCAGCCCATGGCCATCGCTTTCGACGGGACCGACATTTGGGTCGCGAACGCCGTCAGCAACAACGTGACGGAACTCGTCGCCAGTTCGGGGGCGACGGTTGGCACCTACGCCGCGGGCACCTTCCCCGACGCCATCACCGTCCAGCCACAATATGGCGGCTCTTACATCTGGGTCGCCAACGGCGACAGTGACAACGTGATGACTTTCCCGAGCTGGGAGCCGGCGCCCGCCTCGGTCAGCGTCGGTAGCGGGCCCGACGGCATCACCTTCGATGGGACCGACATCTGGGTCGCGAATGGTGGCACCAACAGCGTGACGAAGATCTCCGGCAGCACGGTCGTCGGCACATACACGGTCGGCAGCCAGCCCAAGGGCATCGCCTTCGACGGCAGCAACATCTGGGTCGCAAACAACGGCGGCAACACCGTGAGCAAGCTCCCCGACTACTGACGGCGTCCTTCAGAGCCCGAACCTCGCGGAGTCAACGCAGGCCAGGCGCCCCGCAACCCCCCAAGCCGCCCGTGAGTCAACGTGTCCCGCATCCAGGTCGGGAGGTCGCGCGCCCCTCGCCAGGCTAGAATGTCATCGACAGCGTGGCGGGCGGCCCCTGCGCTCTGAACGAGCGGGTGGGGGTCCCCGGTCCGACGCAGGCGCTCCGGACGCATCCCCGCGGCCCACCGATGCGCTCGACTGTTGTACGCTCGCCCGCCTGACCGATGCCGGACGACGAGACAAGGACCATCGCCGAAGCCAGGATCGGCCGCGTCCTCAAGGGGAAGTACCGCCTCGACCGCGTGCTCGGCATCGGGGGGATGGCGACCGTCTACGCCGCCACGCACCGCAACAGGAAGCGGGTCGCGATCAAGATGCTCCACCCGGAGCTGTCGGTGCGCGAGAACATCCGGACGCGCTTCCTGCGCGAGGGCTACGTCGCCAACTCGGTCGACCACCCGGGCGCGGTGTCGGTGCACGACGACGACGTCGCGGAGGACGGGTCCGCGTTCCTCGTGATGGAGCTGCTCGAGGGGTCGGCCGTCGACGAGCTCGCGGCGGCGAAGGGCGGGAGGAAGCTGCCGCTCGGGCTCGTGCTTTCGATCGCCGACGCCCTGCTCGACGTCCTGGTGGCGGCCCACGCCAAGGGGATCGTGCACCGCGATCTGAAGCCCGCGAACCTGTTCCTGACCTGCGACGGGCGTCTCGAGGTGCTCGACTTCGGCATCGCACGCCTGCACGACGAGACGGCCGCCGAGGCCACGGCGGTGGGGGCGATGCTGGGGACGCCCGCGTTCATGGCCCCCGAACAGGCGCTGGGCCAGCAGGAGAAGGTCGACGCGCAGACCGACCTCTGGGCCGTCGGCGCGACGCTCTTCGCGCTGCTGGCAGGGACGCTCGTGCACGACGGGGACAACGCCCAGCAGCTCATGGTGAGCGCGGCGACCCGCAGGGCGCGGTCGCTCGCGAGCGTCGCCGAGGACGTGCCGAAGGCCGTCGCCGACGTCATCGACAGGGCGCTCGCGTTCGACAAGGCGGAGCGGTGGACGAGCGCGAAGGAGATGCGCGAGGCGCTGCGCACGGCGTGCCTCGAGGCGACGGGTGGGCCGGCGCCGGCGCTGCCGAGGACCGAGCGGGTGACGGGGCTCGAGGACACGGTCGCGTCGGGCGACAAGGCGCGGGCGCCTGGCTCGAGCGGCGTGGCGTTCGACCCGACGGTGGACGCGGGCACCGCCGGGGGTGGCGCGCCCCAGCCGCCCGTGACGACGGCGGGGGCCGTCTCGAGAACCGCGGGCGCACCGCCGACGTCCCTTCGAAGGCGAACGGCCTGGCGCGCTCTCGGCGCCGCCCTGCTCGCGTGCGCGGTGGCCGCGGGCGGCGTGGCCGCATACCGCGCGGTGCGCGCCCCGCACGTCCGGTACTGCCTCGATGTCGAGGACACGAACGACGGGCCCCGGTGCGTCTTCGAGGTGGGGGCCGACATCGTGGGCAAGCGCCGGGCGCCCGTCCCTCGCGTCACCGAGCGCGGAGGGCACGTCGTGCGGGTCGAGCACGTCAACTTCGCCGGGGCCGTCGACGGACGCGACAGCCTCCTGTCCCGCAACGACTTCGCGCGAATGGAGATCCTCCGGGACGACTCGGGCGCGGTGCGGGAGATCGTCCAGTACGACCGCTCGGGCGCCAACATCGAGTGGCAGAAGTGGTCCGAGGGGGGCCGGCGCATCGACTTCGTCGACGTCGACGGCAAGACGCCGCGTCACCGCGAGGACAGCCGGATGACGACGCAGCGGGTGGAGTACGACGCCCAGGGGCGCCCGAGACGTATCCTCTACTTCGGGCCCAGCGGGCGCCCGCGGCTCGACGCCGAGGGGGCCTACGGGCGAGAGAACGAGTACGGAAGGACGCCCGGCGTCTTCACGCGCCAGACCACCCTCGGGGCCGACGGCCTGCCGGGGCCCGACGAGTCGGGGGTCGCGATCCTCCGCAGGTCGGACAGCGGCGCGCCGTGGGGCGAGATGAGCTTCTTCGACGCGAACGACCGACCGGCGACCTACCACGGCGTGCACGCGTGGCGTGACGCGTCCAACGGCTTCGAGCCCACGGGACAGGCCCGCTTCGGGGTCCACGGCGAGCCCGTGGTCACCCTCCAGCAGTCGTTCCACGCGGAGCGCTTCGCGTGGGACCCCGTGAAGCACACGGCCGAGGCGACGCTCTTCGACGAGCGCGGCCGACCGCAGTCGGTACGCGACCAGTGGTTCTGGGCGCTGCGCAGGACGCTCGGCGACCGCGGCCGCGACGTCCTCGTCGAGTGTCTGGACGGCCAGGGCAACCGGGTGCTGGGCAGCCACGGGTTCGCTGCGTTCCGCTACTCGGCGTTCGACGAGCTCGATCACGCCACGGTCAACGAGAACCTCGACCCGACAGGAGCGCCGGTCCAGAACGTCGACGGCTGGGTCCGCAGGGAACGCAAGCCCGACGCCCACGACAACACGCTCGAGGTGCGCTTCTTCGACGCGACGGGGCGCCTTGCGCCCTGGAAGGAGGGCGGCGCGATCGTGCGCTCGACGTTCGACGAGCGCGACCTCCGGATCACCCAGTCGAGCTTCGACGCCGCCGACCACCCGGTCGCGACGGTGCACGGCTACTCCGCAGAGCGCGACACCTACGACCGCCTGCGCAACCGCATCGAGGTGGCCTACTTCGACCCCGACGGCAAGCCGGCCATGAGCGACGAGGGGTTCGCCATCAAGCGCTGGACCTACGACGAGAACGACGACCTCGTCGCCGAGGCCTACTTCGACACGAGCGGGTCACCGATCGCGTTCAGGTCGTCGTACGCCACCCGTCGCCTGAAGAGCGACGAGCGCGGCCTGGTCGTGGAGGAGAGCTACCTCGACGTCCACGGCAACCCCGTCCTCGTGAAGGACGGTTACGCGTCGGTCAAGCGGACGCGGGACCGCAACGGCGACGTCGTCGAGGAGGCGTACCTCGGCAAGCACGGCGAGGCGGTGCTGCGCGAGGGGGGCTTCGCTCGCCGGCGGACGTCCTACGACGTGACCCGCCGTCCGATCGAGGTGGCGCTCTTCGACGTCGCCGGTGCGCCCGTGCGAGGTACGGCGGGGTGGGCGGTCGAGCGGACGACGTACGACGAGCGAGGGCTGGTGGTCCGCGTCGAGCACCTTGACGTGTCGAAGGCTCCGGTGCTCGATCACGACGCGCGCGCGTCCGTCACCAAGGCCTACGACTCGCGCGGCAACCTGACGGAGGAGACGAGCCTCGATGTCGCAGGCAAGCCGGTCCTGGCCTCCGACGGCTACGCGACCAAGAAGACGAAGTACGACGATCACGACGAGGTCATCGAGGAAGAGCTCCTCGGCGCCGTCGCCGAGCCCGTCTCGGGCAAGGCCGGCTGGTCGCTCCGGCGCGTCCGCTACGACGCCTTCGGGAAGATGACCGAGGAGGCGTTCTTCGACCCGGCGCACGAGCCTGTGGTCCCGAAGGACCTCGCCTATGCCTCGATGAAGCAGCGCTACGACGAGCACCACAGGCTCGTCGAGACGGTCTACCTCGACACGCGCGGCGTACCGACCGGCGGCCCCGAAGGCGCCGCGATCGTCCGCTTCAAGCGCGACGGTTACGGGCGGGCCGTCGAGACCTCGTACGCGGACGGGAGCGGCGCGCCGGCGTCCTCCAGGGACGGCAAGGTGGTCGTCCGATCGAAGTTCGACGATACGGGCCACCTGGTCGACGAGCGCTTCGTCGACGCGGCCGGGGTGCCCAGGGCCGGGGCCGACGGCTGCGCCGGTCACCACACCAGCTACGACGCCCTGGGTCACAAGGTCGAGGAGTCGTGCCTCGACGCGGCGGACGCCCCGACCCTGTCGAGCGACGGCTGGGCCCTCCGCCGCACGCTGCACGACGCCCGCGGCAACGACGTCGAGGTGTCCACGTACGCCCCGGACCGCACCCGGCACGCGGACAGAGAGGGGATCGCTCGCAGGAAGAGCCGCTTCGACGAGCGCTGCCTGCTCGTCGAGACGACCTTCTTCGACGCAGCCGACCGGCCGACGCACGACCGACGCGGCGCGTACGCCCTGCGCTTCACCTACGACGACACCGGGAAGAAGACGGGCGAGGTGGCCGTGGACCAGAAGGGCCAGCCGGTCGCGACGAAGCCGGGCGCGCCATAGCGCAACGAAGCGCCAGGAGTCTGGTCCGTCCACGTCGGGACGGCCGTTCCCAACGCGGTCGTCAGGCCCCGCCTTGCGCTCCCGAGCGGTTCGGCCATGCTGCTGTTGACGCAACAGCCAAGGGTGGTTCCCATGCTTGTGCGACGCTTCCTCGAACGGACCACGACCGCGAGCCTCTGCGGAGCCCTCGCTCTGGGTCCTGCGTGCAAGGGCAGCTCCTCGACGAGTCCGGTCGATGCCGGCTGGGGCGTGACGGGCGATGCCCGAAGCCCGAGGTCCGACGCGAGACCGCGCAGCGTCGACGCCGGCACGCACGACGCCGGCTCGCGAGCCGACGGTCGCAGCCAGGACGGCGGCGCCATCGAGACAGGAGCGCGAGACTCGGCGCCCGCAGACTCCCGGCGCCCCCCGGACTCTGGCAAAGCTACCGACACCGGCGCCATGCCGCACGACACCGGCGCGCTCCACGATTCCGGCCACGAGAGGGACGGGTCGGTCGTCGACGGGACCGCGGACGGAGCCGGTGACGCAGGCAACGCAGGGCAGGCGCTCGGGCCCGCGTCGGTGGGCTACTTGCTCGGGACCCACCCGCTGGTCATCGACGACGTCAACGTGTACGTGGCGACCAACGGACCGCTCGGCGCGGGCATCGTGGCGTTCCCCAAGGCGGGGGGAGCGTCGACGACGCTCGCGCCGGGTTCGTACGTGGGCGATCTGGCGATCGACGACACCTACGTCTACACGGTGCAGTGGGCCGCCGGCCTCGCCGGGGCCTACCGTGTGCCCAAGAACGGGGGGCCCATGGTCCTCGTCGCCGCCTACTCGGGGTCGCAGCCGCTCATGGTCCCCTCGCACCCGACGGTCGACGCCACCAACCTCTACTTCTTCTGCGCCGAGGGGGTCGGCGTCTACGCCGCGCCGCTGGCCGGTGGGGGACAGGTCGCGCAGATCGCGTACGTCTACGGCACGGACATCGTGCTCTCGGGCGGCGACCTCTACGTCGCGGAGATCGAGGACCTGGTGGCGTCGCTGAGCACGACGGGCGAGCTCCTGGGCAACCTCACCGTGAGCGCGCCCATGGCGATCACGGCCGATGCCGATGACATCTACTGGGCGGACGGTTCTGGGTCCGTCTGGATGGCCACGCCGGCCGAGATCCTGGGCTCGAGCTCGACCAGCCCTGTCGAGCTGGCGGCGAGCATCACCGACAACCCCGGCCAGATGGTGACCGACGGCGAGTCGGTGTACGTGATCAACATGGGCAGCTACAGCCACGGGAGCGTGGTCAAGGTGCCGATCTCCGGCGCGCCCGCGACGACCCTCTTCGCCGCGTCGGGCGGGCTGTTCGTCGGGCTGGCGGTGGACAGCGATGCGGTCTACTTCACGTACGCGGGGACGCTCTACCGCCACGCGAAGTAGTCACGAGATCCCTCGATGTCGTCACGCACCCGCCGGATCCTGCCTCATCTCCTCGTGGCTCTGGTCTGCGGGTGCGGTGGTTCGCACCACCCTGCACCCGGCCGCGCAGAGCCCGACGTCGACGCCGCGACTCCGAGGGACGCCGCGGTCGACGCGCCCGCCGACGCGCCCGCCGACGCGCGCAACGACGCGCCAGCCGAGGCCAGCGTCTGCGTGCAGCCGAGGGCGTGCATCGGGATGCTCGACTCGTTCGAGCACTCGACCGTGGGGACCTGGGCGGCGTCCGACTGGGCCGACGCGACCCTGGACGCGAGCGGGGCACCGGTCACGCTGTCGATCGGGTCGTTCGGAGCCACGGACGGCTCGTCAGCGCTCCAGATCCCCGTGCGCTTCGTCAGCGACGCCTACTCGCAGGGGTACGTGGAGGCGTCCTCCTCGACGTCGTTCCAGGGCTGCGCCTCCCTCGCGATGGACGTGACCCTCCCCGCCGATGCGCCCACGGGGCTCGACGCGCTCATCCTCCTCGAGCTCGGTCAGCCGACCGTGCTCAGCGGAGGGGGCGCGGGCTTCCCGCTGACGCCCGGCAAGACCACCACCGTCACGCTGCCTCTCGCGGGCACGATCTCGCCGTCGCCGGACCGCAGCGTCTTCGCCGACGTGCACGGCTACGGCCTGAAGGTCGAGGGGACCGGGGTGCAGTACCAGGGGACCATCGCGCTGGACAACGTCCGGCTGGTCGCCTTGCCGCCGGTCGATCCCGCAGACCCCGGCGCCTTCTCCGTCGGGACGTTCGGCGCGTATCTCTCGCAGACCGGCCCGACGACCATGTCCTGGAACGGCTTCGCCACGTTCAAGGCCGACTCGAACGCGCAGGGACAGTCGCTCAGCTGGCCGTACCTCGGGCCCGAGGGGGCCGACTTCCTGCTCGGAACCGCGGACTTCCTCGTTCCGTGGGCGAGCACCGACGGCTGGCAGTTCATCGACTGGACTGCCATCGAGACCACCAGCTCGTTCGCAGGCAGCGTCCTCGTGGAGTCTCTCCTGTCGCGCGCCTTCCCCGCCGTCCGCTACCAGACGACCTCGAGCGACACCTTCCACTGGATCACGGCGACCTCCGGCCGGTCGCCGATGACCAACGCCGCCGTGGTCCTCGGCGGGGCCGTCCACGTCGATTCGCTGGCCAGCACGTTGACGCTCGACACCATGAGCGAGCCCTGGGTCCTGCTCTGGGCCGGCGACGCCTCGGGGTGGCCCTTCGACGTCCCCACCCTCGTGACCTTCGAGCATCGCCCTGTCTCGATGTCGTCCGATCTTCTGGGCGTCACCTTCAGCTTCGGAGCGGCTGCGGGAGCCGT
>Ga0181517_10006335_pt1 | contig 10162 bp, 10 predicted proteins | sample PEATcosm2014_Bin_31_FD_119748 | JGI IMG/M metagenome (GOLD analysis project Ga0181517, IMG submission 119748) | Peatland microbial communities from MTU Mesocosm Facility, Houghton, MI, USA - PEATcosm2014_Bin01_30_metaG | ecosystem: Environmental > Terrestrial > Soil > Wetlands > Peat | place... | reverse complement strand
TGCTCCTTGATGCGGTTCTCCATCTCGCCGCGCTGACAGTAGAACTGCTCGTATAACTGGCGCGCCGCCCACTCATCGGCGCCCAGCGAAGTGACCACGAAGCGCGGGTTCTCGCCCTTGTCCAGATACTCGGCCTTGGCCACCACGCGCCGCTCGCACGCCCAACTCTTCCTGGTCTTGTACTTGAACTCGGTGAAGACGCGGGCCGCCTTGCCGGTTTCGCCGTGCAGCAGCCTGGCCTCATGCATCTGCCTGCCGATGATCTTCTGAAGCCGGCTGTTGCGCGCCAGACCGAACAGGAAGTCCACCCGGTTTTCTTCCGCCTCGCACCAGGCCATCAGTTGCTCGCGGCAGAAGCCCGAGTCACCACGCAGGACGATGCGCACCCTGGGCCACTTGGCGCGCAGTTGCGTCACGATGGACCGGACCTCATCGAGCGCGCCCGCGGCCCCGTCGATATTGGCCGGCCGGAGCCGCGCGCATAACAGTTGATCGCCGGCGAAGATGTACAGCGGCAGATAGCAGTAACTGTCGTAATACCCATGAAAGAACCGCTCCGGCTGATGACCGTAGAGCGGAATGTCGGTTGCATCCAGATCGAGCACGATCTGCTCGGGCGCCTCGGCGTGCGACTCGATGAACACATCGCACAACAGCGCGTCGATCTTCGCCGGCGCGTATTCGATCTTGTGGTAACGCTTGCTGCCGCCGGCCAACTCCATCCGATTCAGGGTACTTTTGCCGGCCAGCGGATCTTCCAGCTTGCGGCGACCGGACAGGACCGCCATCAGCGGGTCGTGGCGCAACTGCTCATGATCGCAAAGATCCTCGTAGCCCAGCGCCAGCCCGTAGATGCGCTGCGAGAGCATCTCCCCAAGCTGGTGCTTGACCAGCAGCGGCGACCGTCGGTCGGTGAAACAAGATGCCACCCGCTTCAGCAAACCGATCTTGCGATCGGCCTGGCGCAACAACAGCGCCCCGCCATCGCTCGATACATGGCCGGCCGTAAAACTGGCCTCGACGCGGCGCGAAAAATGTGGTGCAAACGAGAAGACTTCTTGAGTACACTCTGTCATAAGAAAGGCCGTCCTTTCCGCAGCCATAACCCGTCTCGATAACGTAGTTATGACACAGAAACGACGGCCTTTCCAGCTATTTTCTTCGCCCCGACTCACCCCAATCGAAATTCCGACTGTGAGAAATCCGGGCTAGAGCCTTCCATGAGAAGGCCGGTCGCTGTCAAGTCATTTGAGGTTTGGCAGGTTCATATCTGATGTTTTCCTTTGCCCGGATAGCGGGCGATCTTTTGGCTGGCTGTGGCGGCCGTCAAGGCCGAGCGCAGCGAGCTCATCTTGAGCCTTGACGGCCGCCACAGCCAGCCATAGCAAGGCACTCCGGGCAAAGGAAAACATGGGCATGCTCCTTTCCCGACCTGTTTCGCACCACTTTCGTGCCGAGCTTAAGCTGTCGTCACCCTTCCATCCGCACTCTTGGTGAGCGACTCATGCGCTCGGTGCACATTGGGTGTTCTCGATACAGTCGGCGCTGCCATCTGTTAGTCGCCCTCTCGTTTCACCGGGTGATGGAGCGGGGGCCTGCTCACGGGCGCAGTCGCCGAACTCGGCATTTGGTTGTGGTGTATTCAAGGCATTGTCTGAACTATGCCGCTACCAGTCTTCGCTTGCGCGTATTGTGGAGCGGCTCGTACTCTTCGCAGCTAATCCAGAGATGATGCAGCAAGACCGCCAGCTTGCGGGCTACAGCGATGATGGCCCGTTTCTTTCCGCTCTTGCCTCCGTGTTCGGCCAGCTTCAGTCTCCATCGGCGCAGGTCGGAGTCCTCACCGAACGGTCCCAGGATGTATTGCGCCCCTTGAACGAGAACCATCCGCAAGTAGGAATCTCCCTCTCTGGTGATATGCAGCTGAGGTTCGCTCTGTCCGGAGTTTCGTCTGCCCGGCTGCAGACCCACGTAGCAGCCTGCATCGCGACTCTTTGGAAACCGCCGTGGGTCTTCCAGGGTCAGTATGTAGGTCAGCGCGATCAGCGTCCCAACCCCCTTGACCTGCTTGAGCAGCGCCACGTCCGGATAGCTCTTCTCGGCGAGTTCCTCGATCTGAGCATCGTACTCGCGGATCCGCATAGTGACAGTCTCCAGTGCGCTCAACAAAGGTGCAAGCGCAACCTGCAGTTGCGGACTCAACATTTCACCCATTGCCGGCTTAAAGACCGTCGGGTTGCGGCCGCGGATCCGTTCTCCGAAAGACTTCGTCAAGCCCCGCGCTGAGCAGATCAGCGCCGTCCTCGTGCGCACAAGCGCATATCGCACCCGGATCACCGACAGATCCGCCCACGCCTGAGCGCCGCGATGTTGAACCGGCGAGAGCAACTGTGGATCGATTCTGGCCAGCCTGGCCAAGGCCTGAGCGTCCAGCCAATCTTCTTTTCGCCGGCTCTCTCCGATCAGGCGAAGGTTGCGTGCATGCGCCACGATCACCTCATGCCCCAGATCGGACAGAAGGCGGCTTACCGATGGAGAATGCGTGCCGGTTTCCAGCGCAATTCGGCTCCGCGACATCTTCGCGAAGACCCTCTTCATCGCTTCTTGGTTAGTCGCGACCCGCCCCTCCAGAATCACCTCGCCTGCCCCGTTCAGAACACAATAGAAGCTCGACCGATCCCCCAGATCGAGCCCAATGGTCAGCTGCTGACCTTGCAGTTTTCCCTTCCGATCTACCGTCTTTGTGCTAGGCTTCTTCATTGCCGGTCTCCTTATCTCGTGCGCCTCGAGCGCGTCGATGATTTGGGAGCATAACGCATCCCGCCGGAGACCGGTCTTCTCATCCCATCTGTTATGAACTTTGCGTGAGCAATCTGGCCAAATTTGCGAGCATGAGGATGGCGAAGGCCGGGTAGTGAAGTCCTGCTAAGGTCTGGCAGAGTCGTTCGTAGTCTCTTACCAGCCTGCGGAAACGGGCCGCCCAACCAAAGCTTCGTTCCACCACCCAGCGACGGGGAAGCAACAGAAAACGACGTTTGGCCTCCGTATGTTTGACTACTTCCAATTGCACGCCGTGCTTTTCAGTTGCGTGGGCGGCGCTTTCCCCTGTATAACCCTGATCCACATAGGCAAGTTCGACGTTCTTGCCGGTAATCTCCTGCACTGTCTCGGCTAACTTCTCAACCTGTGCCCGGTCCTGTTCGTCGGTTGCGGTCACATGCAAGGCGAGCAGATGGCCCAGCGTGTTACCGCCGCGTGCACTTTCGGCCCCCTATGGCGTTTGGCCGGGATGATGCTTTGAGCCTGAAGTTGTTCGCGGCAGAAGGTATGGCTGCGTTCCGAATCGAACTCGGCGTCGGCCCTGCATGGCTCCTGGACCGCCTCTGGAGGGAGCCTTCTCTCTTGAGAGTCTCCTTTGCGTGCTCACTGCCTCGGCAGTGGCGGCAAATCCTTGCTCCTTCGGGCTTCCAGACCTGACTCATCTGGGGCTTATCGGTGCCACTGCCTGAAAGTGCCTTCGGCCCAGAGACAGTCTGGATCTACCCTACTCCGGTTCGGACTCTATTCTCCTCACCCTTGTGACCGGCACGGTCATGAATGACTCATCTCTTACTGGAAGACTGTATAATCACTTGCATTGAATGCTAAACAGCGTACTGGGAGATGCTCGTGCTCGAATTACAGAACGTCTCGAAACACTTCTGCGGGATTTTCGCTGTGGATGACGTCAGCTTTACCGCGAGGCCAGGCGAGGTGACCGGCTATCTCGGGCCGAACGGTTCGGGTAAGTCCACCACGCTGAAGATGATCACCGGACTGATCGAGATGACCTCGGGCCGAATTCTGTTCGACGGAAAATCCATTCATGACGACCTAATCGCCTACAAGCGGCGCATGGGTTATGTTCCGGAAGAGCCTTATCTCTACAACCACCTTTCTGGCGTGGAATACCTGGTCATGATTTCGCAGCTTCGGGATTTGCCCAAGCGTAAATCCTCGGAACGTATTGACGGTCTTTTACGCCTGCTCTCGCTCTACGATGACCGGCACGCCTCCATCTCTGGCTACTCGAAAGGAATGCGCCAAAAGCTGCTCATCTCCGCGGCTCTCCTGCATAATCCCGATCTCATTCTCCTCGATGAGCCGTTTTCCGGCTTGGACGTAGGCTCCGCATTGATGCTGCGCAACTTGATTAAGGAGCTTGCTGCGCGGGGCAAGGTTGTGCTCTTCAGCTCACACGAGCTTGATACCGTGGAGCGGATCAGCAACCGCGTGGTGATACTTCACCGCGCCAAAGTGGTCGCCGACGATTCCATTGAACGCTTGCGCTCAATGATGGATTTGCCCACGCTCGAAGAGATCTTCTCTCAACTCGCCGTCGAGCAGGACTTCGCCGCAACGGCCCGACAAATCGCGGAGCTTATTCATGCGTAAGTTGATCCTCTTGTTGCCACTCCAATTCCGCGTGCTGTATCGGCAGTTTCTGCTTCGCGTGATCGATCTGGAAGCGCTCTCGATCGAGGCCGACATTCCAAGATTTATAGGGCAGTTTGCCGGTGTTCTCATCTTCATCAGCGTGGTCAGCGCCCTCAAAGCTCTCTCTTTACCAGACGCACCACCTGAAGTGCTCCGTGGAGTCTGCTGGACCGCCGAACAACAGCATATCTCCGGCATCATGCTGATAGTTGGCCTCTTCGCCGTCGTAAGTTGGGATGCAACCTTCCCCGACAAGCGGGACGCGATGGTGCTTTCGCCGCTGCCGATCTCGCCACACATCATCTTGTTGGCCAAGCTCGCCGCTTCCTCCACCATCATCGGCGTCGCCATTCTCTCGCTGAACTTCGCCGCTGGTCTCGCCTGGCCCATCCTCGTTGCGAAAGCCTGCGCCGGCGATCCTCTCCGCGCCATGGCCGCGTATTGGTTTACTATGACGGCGGCCAGTGCCTTTCTGTATTGCACGGTGCTAACCGTGCAAGGTATGACTGCACTCTTGTTGCCGCGCGGGCTCTTCCTGCGTCTCTCCGCGCTTCTTCAGCTTGTGGCGTTTGGCCTTTTCCTTGTCGTCTACTTTCTCCAACCCACCATCGACAATCAAGCCGCGATGACCACCGCCAGCAGCCACCACCTACTCGTCTGTCTGCCGTCCTTCTGGTTCTTTGCGCTTTTCAATCAACTCAATGGTTCGTTGCCGACTTCTCTCGGCTCGTTGGCGACTGAGGCTTGGATAGGATTGGCGCTGGCCATCTCAGGTGCGGGCGCTTCACTGCTGCTCTGTTATCTTCGCACTATGCGCAAGACCATCGAAGAGCCGGACCTGGTGCCGGCGGCGCGCGGGCTGCATTGGGCACCGCGCATCGGCTCCGCACTGCAAACCGCGGTCTTGTTCTTCACCATTCGCTCGCTCGTCCGCAGCAAGCAGCACCGTGTCATCTTCGCATTTTTCCTCGCCGGAGTATTCGGCACCGCGCTATTTTCCGTGCAAGATGCCTGGTGGTCAGGCCATCGCCTGCCACTCTCCATGGATTTTCTCGCTTCGTCTTACCTGATGATGGTTCTGGCGGTTGTAGGCTTGCGAAGCGTCTTTGCTCTTCCCATCACGCTTCATGCTAATTGGGTATTGCGCACGACCCAACTGCGCTCAACCCGGCAATACGTTGCCGCCACCCGCCACACGCTCCTCCTGCTGGCGACGCTTCCAGTATGGCTTCTTACTGCGGCGCTGTCCTTTTCTTTTTCCCCATGGCGCGAAGTAATGGTACATCTAGCAGTAGTCGCCCTTTGGGGCTTTATTCTGACCGAGGTTAGCCTGTTTGGTTTTTACAAGCTGCCCTTCACATGTTCGGTTTTGCCGGGAAAGATCAACATTCAATTTATCTTCTGGGGATTCTTCATTTTCGCGGTCATCTTCGCGTATATGTCCGCCAATTTCGAGATTCATACGCTCCATAATCCGTCGCGCTCTGGATTACTGCTTGCAATTCTTGCCGCTGCTGCAGTTTGTCTATGGATTCTCAATCTTCATCGGGCTCGGTCGGCAGTCCTCTATTTCGAAGAAGTTACACCGCAGACTATCACGACCTTGGGGATAACCTCTTTCTCCTGAGATAAGCGAAGCGCCAGTCAACAAAAGGCGGCAGTCATGGTCTTGCCATTGCCAGACGGGAGCACTGTTACGGCGTGTCATCGGCATGAATCTTCGTCGCCGACAACACATGCCCGCCTGTGTTGTAAAATCCTATTCGAGGACTCCTTCTCAAATGCGAAAGCATACTACGAACCGCTCTCACGCGGTATGTGGATCATCAACTCCCCTGGCGAGCGATTATCGAGCGAGCCCCCGAAATATATGCGGAACCGGGGCGGCGGTGAGTATGGAGCATTTTGGCGCGTACGACGAAACGAGTCGTCTAACGGCGGCACTTGTAAGGTCTCCGGGGCGCGAGTTGGATGGGATGACCAAGCAGAAAGCAGAAGGCATGCTGTGGCCCAGCCGGCCAAATCCAGAGAGGGCCAGAGAGCAGCACAGAGAACTGGTAGAGGTGTTGACGGAGAACGATGTTCAGGTCATTAACATCGCAGGCGACAGTGAATACCCAAACCTCTGCTTCTGTCGTGATCAGTTTATAACTATGCCCAAAGGACACCTCCTATGCAGATTTGCGCACTCGTGTCGACATGGGGAGGAGGCTATAGCAGCAGTTGCCCTAGAGTCGGCGGGGGTACTGCCTTGGCAGTCAAGAAATTGTGCTGGCCCATATGAGGGCGGCGATTTTCTGTTAATCGACGACTCCATCATGCTGGCTGGCATCAGCAAGCGGACACACTGGGAATCGATTGAAATCTTGTCAGACACCCTCAAGCAGGGAGGCGTGAGCGCGGTGATACCCATCCCCCTTCCGGATGAGTTCCTTCATCTCGACTGTGGAGTGTTGCCGATCGGTGGTCGAAAAGTCCTTTCTGCATTCCGTTTCCCCGCCGCGACTCATCATTTCCTTGAGGATCAGTTGGGTTTTCAGGTTGTGTCGGTGCCTCCGTCGTGGATCGGAGCTAGAGGCTTAGGTCTGAACGCTCTATTCCTAAATCCAGAACTCATTGTGGTATCGAAGTCGGCGCCCGTTCCGTTCATTCACTTTATTCGCGATGAAGGTGTTCGGCCACTGTTCGTCGATGTGAGTGAATTTGAAAAGGGCCGCGGTAGTGTTCACTGTTTAGTCGCCCCGATAAGCAGGAGACGACTGACAGCCTGTCGCGCGAGCAACTAGGACTACAGTTGTAGATAGTGATAATCTGAAAGTGCTCTGGATTACCGGTCTCCGTTTTTTCCATGGAGAAGCGAATATCGGGATGGAGGCGTTAGTTATTGCGGGCGCATCGCCTGATTGCGGATTTGTTTGCGCGCTCCGAGCCTCGTGCACAAAGCTTGGCGTATTTACAGGGCTTGTTGAGCGGTTGCGAGCGCAAGAACGGCTGGCAGTCGTCTGAGTGGATGGAGGAGGTAACTCCTTATCGCATGCGACATCTGTTGGACCGCGCGCGCTGGGACGCAGACTCTGCCCAGGATCTGCTTCGCGATTACGTGCTGGAAGGGTTGAACAGTCCGGATGCTGTTCTGATCGTCGATGAGACGGGTTTCCTGAAGAAGGGCATTCACTCGGCCTGTGTCCAGCGGCAGTACACAGGCACGGATGGACGCATCGAGAACAGCCAGGTGGGCGTGTTTCTCTGCTATAGCAGTGACAAGGGTGCGGCACTGGTGGACCGGGAACTGTACCATTCCGCAGGAATGGGCCGTAGATGGTGAGCGCCGCCGCACGGCTGGAATTCCAGACACTGTTGAGTTTGCTACCAAGCCGGAGCTGGCGTGCCGCATGATTGGGCGCGCCCTGGACTCTGGCGCCACAGCGACCTGGGTTGCTGCGGACGAGGTTTACGGCCATGACGCAAGTTGCGCCGGTTTTTGGAAGGACTGCAGATGGCCTACGTGCTGGCCGTGGCCTCTGATCAGCGCTTGTGGCAATCGGATTTCATGCAACATCGAGTCGACGCGATTGCAAAGAGTCTGCCGGCTTCGGGAGCAAGGGCGAGCGGCTCTATGATTGGGCATTGATGGAGTTATCGAAGCAGGATAGTTGGACGCGGGCGCTTCTGGTGCGGCGCAGTATCGAAGACGAGACCGAGTGCGCCTACTATCTGTGTTATGCCCCGATGGGAAGGACACGATTGAAGCGCTGGTCCGCGTGGCTGGCGAACGCTTGAAGATCGGACAATGCCTCGAGACCGCGAAGGGTGAATGCGGGCTGGATCACTACGAAGTGCGCCACTGGCAGGGTTGGTATCGGCATATCACGCTGTCGATGTTTGCCCATGCAGTATTATCCGTGTTGCGAGCACGTGGAGAAAAAACTCTCGAAGCGCAAGTGTGGCTCAGTGTACCAGAACTGCGCCACCTGCTTACGGCAATGCTGTGGCGCGGATGGCACGGCGTTGAACATCTGCTGCATTGGTCCGAGTGGCGACGACGACATCAATTCCGAGCCATGTGCTGCCACTATCGAAAGCGAGGTTCAACGCTGCCAGCGCTCTATCTACAACTGTAGTATTAGAACCAGCTGCCTACGACGCTTCCTCCTTCGCTGTCTCCATGTACCCGAATATCGACGAATTCACCGAGCACGGTCAGATCGCCATCGGATACATTGAGCCCCTCGGCGGCGGCATCGCTTCCGAGGGACGCCAGACCCTGGCCATGCTCCGCCGGCGCAAGGACGAACCCTTCAGACAACTGCTCGCCCGCCTCGACACGGCCGGCGCCAAGGCCACCATCGACAATGTTTACGTCGACGGAGTCAACACTCGGCAGAACTGACATACACTTCTTGCGACCGGTCGTGTCCACTTCAGTCGATCTTGGACACATACGCTCCTATCCCTCACAAAGCCCCACCGCCCGTTCAGCCTAAAAACCGCAGTTGGCTAACAAAAGCGGACCTGAATCGAGGCGTTTTCGAGGGTGGCGCGGGATGATTCTGGCCACGATATAGTTCAGCAGGGTTTTCCATCTGGCCAGCGTCGGCAACTACTCCGCAACTCGTCTCACGTGGCTTATGGCCGCGCGGACATTGGCGACGAGCACCATCAGGGTGGTTCTGGCAGCGTGCATTGGCGTCAGATAGAGCATCGTTTGGCCTGCGTGCTGGGTGGCCCTGCCCACCGCCGCCAGCAGAAGCGCCCGACTGGTGATGGCTTCCATGCGGGCCTCGGGCTTGGCCGCGCGGCAATACCAGCTCCACCAGTTGTAAATCAGCGCCACGGCACGGGCGCTGGTCTGGCAGCGTTCGATGTCCTGGGTGGTGAAACCACCCCAGCCCCACTGATTCTTTAGCTCGTCGAAGCCGTTCTCGGCATCGGCCCGGTCGCGGTATAACTGCGCCATCGACTCCAGCGGGTAGCTGCTATTGGTTACCAGCACCGCATACTCCCATAGCTCCACATCCCGATCGGGCAGCAGTAACTCCATCTGACCTTCGGCGGCTTTTCGAGTGAGCGCCACATCCGACTTAACCGCCCGGCGCAGGATAACTACCCGCCGCGACTTATCCCACCCGGATAACTTAAGAGTATCTTCCACCCCGCTCCAGCCTTGGTCGCTGGGGCCGGGAGTTGCCCAGTCTTTGCGCTCAAACTGGCGCATCAACAACTTCTTCACGCCGCCGGTCTGACGCAGCTTGAACAGATATGCCTGGTTACGCTTCTCCAACTCGGCAATAAACGGCTCGTTGCCGAAACCACAGTCGCCACGCACCAGGGAGGGCAGTTGGTCCTTGCTCAAGTTATCCAGCAGATCGCTCAGTCCAGGGCGCGCGTGGGCCGCCGTGTGCTCTTTGCCGGAGTTGACAACCACGTCGAGCACCATGCGCAAATGGCTTACGAAGTACGTGTGCAGGGCGTGGCTGGGTCGGCCCGGCTTGTGCGGGTTGTAACTGACATCGGCGCCGCTCTGCTTGCCGAACAAGGTCTTGATGGTGGTATCGATGTCGAGTATCCACGGCGTGTTCAGGGCGGCCTCGACACTCGAGAGAAGCTGCGGTCGCAGCCAGTTCCGGCTCTCGTCTGCGCTCAGCCGCGCCAAGGCCCGGCGTAACGCGTCCTCGCTGACGATCTT
>Ga0181517_10006330_pt1 | contig 10166 bp, 9 predicted proteins | sample PEATcosm2014_Bin_31_FD_119748 | JGI IMG/M metagenome (GOLD analysis project Ga0181517, IMG submission 119748) | Peatland microbial communities from MTU Mesocosm Facility, Houghton, MI, USA - PEATcosm2014_Bin01_30_metaG | ecosystem: Environmental > Terrestrial > Soil > Wetlands > Peat | place... | reverse complement strand
GATTTGGGTGATTATGATAAGGTCAAGAGGCAGGGTGAAGGCGCCGCAGATCTGTATCAGAAAGAACATAAAACCGGTATTCAGGATCTTGCGTGCCGCGGCAGTGTCCCAATAAGCCCACTTCGGCAGAAGTTCCGGGCGGGCAAACCCGAACTCCTGCCCCCAATTCCCAAGAACACCAAGGATTTGTCCTCCAAGTATGGCGAGAATCAACCAGGGCAGTCCGCCATTCCGGTGCATGACCATTATCAAACAGCCTAGCCCCGTCAGGTTGCCGACGATCATCCAGAAATTCGCCAGATATCCTTCCTGGTGCCCGGTCTGAACCCGCTGGACCACATCTAAGGGTATATTTGTCAGGAAGCAAACCAAGAACACAATGACCGCCGGCCCTGACTCGTGGATGGCGATGGGGGAAGAGACATTGAAAATTCGGGGCCAGTGGATAAAGGGGTAAGCACAGGCAAATATTCCCAGCAGCAGCGTTGCAATCCCCAGCAGGACAAAGAACGCACTCGAAGCATATTTGTGTACGGACTCAACATCATCCCTGCCACGTGCCTCCGCAATGGCATTCAGGAGTCCATTGCCGATCCCCAAGTCTGCAAATGTCAGCATGGACACAACGGAAGTTACGGTCATCCACAGCCCGTAGCGCTCTGTTCCGAGATATCGAATTGTCAGGCGGACGGTAAGGAGTGAAGTAAAGACCGTCACACATCGTGCCATCACAGAGGTGATGGTCGTCAACGCAGCGCGCCGATACCGCTCCCGTGAACGTCCTTCTTCCGTGGATGTATCGAACGGCTTTAGCCTCAGTAGTCCCTTCATGGACCGTGCGCGATCAAGCATTCCTTGGACACTGAAGAACCCCGTAAGGTCCGCGCCTGGCGACACTTCTGATGGCGACACCTCCGCCCATGCCACGATGGGCGGATCAGTTGGTGGCAGCGTTTTCTTTACGAGTGGATCGGGTGGCATTACAACCGATGCTTCCATGCGCTACTCGAGCTTGCTATCAGGCTACTCACAGGAGGAAAAGGGAGAGCCTTGGGGGTTTCGAGACACAGGGCAAAGTCGCTTTGAATCACCTGCTCCCTTGGAAAATACGGGATTAGAACTCTCATTCGTTTAACCTCGCGCCGCTTCCTGTAAGCAATTCGGGAAAGGTCCTGGTCCTTTTAAGTGGAGAAGTATGACACGACTCTGCGCGGAACAGGTTTAGGAGCACGCTAATAAGATAAGAAAACCAGTATACCTGATGGAGTTGGTTCCGCCCATCAGATTTCCCTCATCGTGCTTATCCGTAAGGGATTGCTCTCTCCCCCCCCATTACCAATCCCATCGCTCCCGAACCAATGACTCAGCTAATGCAGGGTCGAGAAAATATCCCATTGCGTTGCGGTTGGCTAGGATTCTACTGAATCGCAAACCTCACGGCCGGGCCAGAAGATGGACAAAGTAGGGGGTGGTTCCAATCTGTTGCCAGTCCGAAGACCAATTAGGAAGCGGCATTCTGTCCGCGACGAGAACTTTTGCGCCCGTCATTGCGAAGGCCTGAAAAACCTGCGCCTTCGCCTGCGGGTCTGCTGCCCACCAAAAACTCTCCTTTCCGTCATCGGGAGTCTCAGCCACAATCGACACTTCGGCGATATGAGCCCAAGAGGAGTTGAAACCATCTCCTGCCGAGGCAACGATATCTCCAGGCGCGACCCCCATCCGTTTCAAGTACTGCGCCACCACCCAATTGACTTTTTGCGGGTCACTAACCCCCATGCTGAAATCCTTGACCATCCGGCCAACAAGCTGCACACCTAGCATCACTAACATGGAGATCATCACTGCGGCAGCGATCTTCCTGAATTCCGGGGAAGCGCGAAGTCGAACCCCCGAAAGTAACCCTACCCATAAGAGGACCATATAGGCAGCAACCATTCTCAGTTCCACATGTACTGGTGCGTACATGCACAACGCAGCAAGAGGAGGGATCAAAAGAAATACATATTCCGCAAGATTCACGATACTCGAACGCCACGTCCCACTCAACACGAGAAGGGTCACAATGCCACCGAGAATGGCCCCCTGCATCAATATGAACAAATCGAAGTATGCCAGCAGATCACTAAAAAGGGCTCTTACCTGTCCCCGCAAACTGAATCGGGGCGTCATTCCCTCCTCCCAGTAAGCGGGGTCGTACGAGGGGGGGTACGTGCCTTTCAAATGGGCCGAGAAAGCGTATAGCGGAGGGGCATCCAGCACCTTTTGCGGCGGATGTTTTGGGGTGCCTGTGCCGGGGGGTTGCCCTTCCCAGTTCACTCCACTGATGCCGTATAGATAACACGCGTAATTCAGCCTGGCGCTGTCTCCAAAGGTCGGACGACCCTGGGCACGAGACAGTACAAGGATGAGCGGGCTCGCAACTATAAGAAAGACCACAAGCGATACCCCCACGCGGGGGAGCGCGATCCGCACGTTACCGGCGGCGAGCACCCCTGCGAACATGAAAACAAACGCCATGGGGAACATTGGTGCCTTCGCCCAGTAGCCTAATCCCAGCGCAATCCCTAGGATCAGATAAAGGCGCCAGCCTGCGGGCCTGACACGAATCCGCAACAAGATGCCCCCAGCTAAATAAACAAACGCTGCGACACAAGCGTCAGGGTTGAGCAGGTCAAGTTGTATCAGTTGAAGAGAAGTCCAGGCGAACAAGGCAAAACCTAGAGAAACCCAAGCCCATTCTGGAAAGAGGTTACAGCTTTCGGAGGAGTTTTTTGACTCCGCATTCCGATGAGCGTTGAGCAAGCTGCGCAAAAAAAAGTGAAAACACCCCAGCGTCCCCGCGTATATCACAAAATTCACGATGTGAGAAAAGGTAATCTCGTTGGATTTCGAAGGTCCCATGATTTTGAGCGCCAAGCCCAAAAGCGCGGGGTAGAGAGGGCTCCAATAGGCATTCGCCGCCGCCCCCCAGTGGCCCATTGAAATGGCGTCGGCCATGTCAAGATATGAAATGCTATCACCGTACAAGTCATGCCGGACGGCCCAAATATGGACAAACCCAAGCAGCAGAGCCACCGCCCAGCCCACGACCCAAACCCAGCGCGTGTGGGAAATCTGCCCGCATTCGGATCGAGGCGCCCCGACTGACGGGACCTGATTACTAGCCATGCTTTCCTCCGCAATTCATGACTTGCACTGCATCTTTGGCACGGGATGGTTTTGAGTTACTCGAGAAGACCCCATATCGCAGGATGCACCAGAGGGCGCGAACCCCGTCCATCCAGGTGATCTTCTTTCCCGCGCCGTGCGTCCGTCCGGAATACGAAATCGCGGTCTCGTAAACCTGCCAACCACCGCGCGCGATCTTGATGGTCACCTCTTGCTCAAACCCAAAGCGATTCTCGTGCAGGTCAAGACTCTGGATGATCTCTCGCCGGAAGGCTTTGTAACAGGTCCACACATCGGAGAGATTCAGGTCCGTCACCATGTTCGACAAGAGAGTCAGAACCTTATTGCGAATATAATGCCAAAATAACAACACCCGGTGGGTATCTCCGAGAAAGCGAGAACCGTAGACGACGTCGGCTCCTTCCGTCTCAATTAGCGCGACAAGCTTGGGGTAATCACCCGGATCGTATTCCAGATCGGCATCCTGGATAACAACGATGTCGCCCTTCGCCTCTTGGAATCCCCGTCGCAGTGCCGCGCCTTTTCCCCGGTTCTTTTCCTGGCGAAACACGCGGATGTTGTCCACACGGAGATCGCACCCCTTGCGCGGTAGCTTCATCGTGGCCGGAGTCTGCTTCGCGCATTCCTCCACCATGGTCAAGAAGGCCCGAGTTCCATCGGTCGACCCATCGTCCACAATCACGATTTCTTTGTCCAGGTCGACCGATTGAACCTGAAGCAGGATTTCTTCGATGGTTCTTGTCTCGTTAAAGACGGGCATTACAAACGAGACTTTGGGCGGTCGGTCCACGGTCATTCGTTCCTCCGGGGGTTGTTTGTCGCCTTCACAGTACGTCTTTTCTGGGGTTCTGGCTTTCCACTTTGTTCTCGAATCCAAAGATCTTTAGGTAGTCGAACCGCCGCATCTAATTCTTTCGGGTCCAGAGGATATTGTTCCGTTTCGATATCCGCAAACACGGACCTCACCTTATTCCAGAATAGCGAATCCACCGTCGCCACAGAAGTTTAGGGCGTCGTAATCACGTCCCCTAATGCCTACTCCCTGAAGCCCCCTCTGCAGCGCCAGGGGACCATTGCCAAAGAGCCATAGGTTCTCCGTTTCGCAGTACTCCGCCAGCTCTGCCCGAAATCTCTCCGCCACGGGGCCGCTGTTGGTCAGTACGCCCCGACCACAGATCTCCGCCAGTCCCCTCTGGAAATCCTCCAACGGAAGGAGCCAAGGCTTCGTGACGTAGTTCGGATTATCGAACGGCTTGATCATTCCAAGGTGACTCCGCCGGCGCAACGATTGGCGGATCAGATATTGGCAGCGAGTCCTTCACACGTGGATCTGGTGACATCACCAACGATCATTCCGTGAAACAACTGAACTTGCGACCGCACGGCTTCCCTTGAACAACCTTGGAAAGCCCATAATGCCCCTACATACAATGGTATAAAGCAATTCTAGGCGGAACTTGCCACGGATCCCACCAATTAGATATGAAATTTAAACAGTCGAGTATATCTGATTGAGGCAATTCCGCCCATTAGATTTCTTCTGTCATACCGATCAGTAAGACTTTGCCGCTCCTCTCAACTTTGCCCTCTCCCGGCAGAGGGGGACTTGGCAGATTCTGGGCCGAATGCGATGTCGACACATCAGCCTGTGCGCGAGTTGGCTGCTTTCTTGTCTGCTGAGAACATGCATCCTAGCCAAATGCGGATTTCACAGCCGGCCCAAGGTGAATCATTGATAGCGGGCGTGGGAATAACAGCAGGTGGGGCGTCCGCCCATTGCGAACTACTACTTTCTCGATCGCATTGTGTGGCGCAACACTTCGAACCACGCGAGGGCCATAAACTGAGGGCCGTAAATCAAGGCCCTTTTCCAGACGGTGCGGGGTTCGTGGAGTAGGCGCCAGAACCATTCCAAGCCAGCACGGCTGGCCCAACGCGGCGACGGGACAACTTTTCCACTGTGAAACTTGATGGCTGCCCCTACCGCCACGATTACCGGTACCGTGAGCCGATCGCGGTGGGCAACGATCCATCTTTCCTGTTTCGGAAGGCCCAGGGCTACCCATAGAACATCGGGGTTTGCCCGGTTAATTATTTCAACAATTTGGGCGTCTTCTTCGGGTGTAAGCTGGCGAAATGGCGGAGAGTAAGTGCCGATGATCTTCACCCCTGGGTGCTTTTGCCGTAGACGGTCGCTGGCCAGCGACAAGGTCTCATCAGTATCGCCGTAAAAGTAATTTGTGAAACCCCTCTCACGGGACAACTCACAAAACGCCGACATCAAGTCTGCCCCGCGAACCTGATGAGTTTTGCATGACATTTTCTTGGCTGCAACCCGCGCCGCCCAACGCCCGTCGGGGACGGAAAGGTCTGCAGTTCGAAGAACCGCGCGGAAATCATGGTGCTTGTGCGCCTCAAGCGCGCCATGCGAGCCCGTAACCGCGATCCAATGGGGGCGGTCACGATCCCGAATCCATTGTTCCATCAAGCGCATGACGTCCTCGACGCCAATAATGTGAACCGGCGCTCCCAGAACATCAACGCAGGGTGGCAAATCCACTCGATGGGTCAAGGATTCAACGTTCATATTGAAACCGCACCACTACGATTTATCGGCTAAAAACCTTTGGGATTTTTCTAACTCCGCGCTACTGGGGCCTCGCAGGCAGGCTTGGCCACAGGAGCGATTCGTTTCCTCGCGGCGCGTCGTCCGCCGAGCAGGCGTGGTAGTTTTGCGGAACGATCTTCCCATTTGCCCGTAAACGTCACGAGGAAGGAGACAAAAACCAAGCGAAGGTCCAACCAGAAGGTCTGCTTCTTAATGTAAATAAGGTCGTAACGGAGTTTCTGGCGCCGCGGCAGTTCACTATGGCCGTAAATTTGAGCGATTCCCGTGAGCCCTGGTGTAACAGCATGCCGGCGGTCGAATCCTGGAATGTCGACGCGGAATTTCTTTACCAATTCCGACCACTCGGGTCTGGGGCCCACAAAGCTCATATCCCCGCAAAAGATATTCCAAAGTTGAGGCAGTTCATCCATCGCGGTGGAGCGCAGAATCCGACCCACGCGCGTGATTCGCGGATCGCGTTCTTTTGCCGTGACTACTCCCCACTTGGCATCTGAGTCTGGCACCATGGAACGGAACTTGACGCTTCGGAATTCCTTACAATCCTTCCCCACACGGGGCTGGCCGTAAAAAATGGGGCCTCCATCCTCGATCTTGATTGCAATTGCAATTGTTGCCCAAAGCGGCGAGGAAAGGATCAACCCGAACCCGGAGAGCGAAATGTCAAAAAGTCGTTTAAGCATCTGGTTAAGAATTGACACCCGTGGCTTGAACATGTCGATGAGTTGAACTAGTCAAGAAAGTTAAACAAGTTAAAGAGTTCGCAAGCTTAGGCTTTGGATTCTCGACTCTTCGACTCTTTCAACTATTCAACCTCTTCCTATACCACCCGGCAGAGTGAGCAAAGATCGTAATGTCGCCAACAGGGCACGATGGTGCCAATCAAACTTCAACCTGCCATTCAACCTCACAAGCAAGTCAGACGCATTTGCGGCGTCGAAGAATCTGTCAATTTGATTGTCGGAGAAGTGACCAGCGAGTTTCCGCGCAAAATAGCCGACAATTAACTCGTTGCCAAAAGTTGACCGCCAATAACGTTCGAACTCGCCCAAGGTCCGAGTACTGAAATTCCTGGTCCGGAAAGCGCGACTGACAACGTCGGCCACCAGTTCGGCCGATAGCAACCCGTAGTAGATACCTCCGCCGGTGGTTGTTTTAATATGGCCGGCAGCTTCGCCCGCGGCAATGACACGGTCGACGACGCATCTGCCAACAGCAGCTTGGGCAATCCCTTTCCGATCGATCTTTAGAGTCGAAATGTCTGTATTTGGTGAAACCCTCTGGACAAGCTTGACGAAGTAAGGGTCAGGGTTGTCCTCAGTCATTAACCCCACTCTCCACCGATTGTTACCCAGTGGAATTTCCCAGCCAAAGGCCCCGGGTGCAACGCCCCGACCAACAAATACCCTGGTGGAATTGCCATGGCCGTTGGGTGGGAGGGACATTTCCGCCTGGACGGCGCGCAAGAATTGCCGCGGATGCGCCAACCCTAAAGAATGATTCAGGGAGCCGTTCACTCCGGTGGTAATAATGGCCACCTGCGCGCGGAGACTCGCGGGAGCTCCTTCCGTAGGACGATATTGAATTTCCACCGCATGCTTTTCGACTGCCAGAGAATTCACCCAACATCCGAGTTGAAGCTTTGCCCCGGCATTGACTGCGCGCTGCGACAGGGATCGATTAAACTCCCCTTTATCAATTACTTGTGCAAGCGGACCTTCTGTCCGGTACTCCAGCTTCTTTCCACCGGGCGAGACCGCTTGGATGCATTTAATTTCTGACAAAATGGGGCCCGTCGGAAGATCAAAGCGAGCAAAAGCTTCGTCTCCGACGACACCAGAACAAATTGCCCGATCGCCGATGCGGCTATGGGCCTCGAAAAGAACGACATCCAGCCCCGCCTGAGCCAGAAGATAAGCGGTGTGTATGCCTGTGGGCCCTGCCCCAATGACGGCGACGTCTGTCAATCTGCCTCCCTCTCCAATCCCTTTTCCCCGGACCTTCCTGCGCAACTCGAAGTGAGCTGGTTACTTTGGCCGCGTCACCCAATCGTAGTTTACGCCCGGATCGTCAAATGGGATTCGCCCCTCGTCTTTGGGGTTATAGGTCCGATTAGTGGCATAAACCAACATCCCATGGTCCGCCCCCACGATTTTATAGCCATGGGCAACGCCGGGCGGAATCCGCAACTTCCAAGGGCGCTGAGCGCCAGTGAAGACCGTATTCATTCTCCCGCAAGTCGGGGAACTCTCACGAAGATCGCAGAGGAAGACCTGGAACATCCCCGTGAGCGGAGCCCAAAGGTCCGTCTGTTCAAAGTGATAGTGGATAGCTTTGATGACTCCCGGATACGAGATGGTGAACGAAACTTGAATCCGGCTGCCGTTTGCCGGATCAAAATCCCTCGCAATCCCCGGGTCCCCAAAGCGAAAGAGCTCAGCAAACAAACCGCGATCGTCCGGAAACTGCGTCAGCGGCTCGACTTCGACCCCCTCAATCAGTTGTTGTGCTTGTGGATCGCCAATAATGCTGCCACAGCCCGGCTGGGCGTGAGGCACAATGACCAAGCGGACACCATCATGTTCAGCCACCAACTTGGGAGTTGGAACAATCATGCCCTGTCACCTCTCGCTGAAGCGGTTTTTCGCCACGATCTGACGCGGGTAGAGCGAACTCGCCCAAGCGTTGGCCCACCTCGAGATAATGTGTCAAGCCTTCCCTCCAATGGGGAAGAACACCCAGATGACTTTCAATCAGGCGGTGGTTCTCAAGCACGGAGTTCGCCGGACGCGGGGCCATTCGTCCGGATTCCTGGGTGGAAATCGGAACCACGCGAACTTGTTCTAATCCCCCCAATTTTAGTATCTCCTGGGCAAACTCAAACCAACTGCAGTCCCCTGCCCCCGTCACGTGGTAGATTCCATAAGCTTGGACTTGCAGCATTTGCGCAAGCTTCAACGCCAAGTGATAGGTGTACGTCGGTGAACCCCGCTGGTCACTCACCACTCGAAGTTCGTCCCGCTCCTTGGCGACCTTGAGAATAGTGGCCACAAAATTCTTGCCGCGTGGACCGTACAGCCACGAAGATCTTACAATAAAGTGCCGGGCCAGCAGCGCTTGCACCTGCTGTTCCCCCTCCCACTTCGAACGGCCGTAAGCGCTTAGGGGATTCGGACCATCGTCCTCCCGATAGGGTCTTGCCAGGGAGCCATCAAAAACATAGTCCGTACTAACATACAGCAAAACGGCACCGGTTTCGGCACAAGATCGCGCCACATTCCGCGTTCCCAGGGTGTTGACATCCCTGGCCATCTGAGGGTTCGCTTCACAACCGTCGACATCTGTGTAAGCGGCGAGGTGAAACACAAAGTCCGGCCGCAGATCCCCAAACGCTCGCTGAACCGCGGCTTCCTGGCAAATGTCGAAGTCCTTGATATCGACTACCGCAACTTCGTGCTCAGTCCCTAGGCACGGCAGCAGCGCAGTCCCCAGCATCCCCCTGGCACCCGTAACAAGAATTCGCACTACTTTTCCCCTCCGCGGTTGAGTACTTTCGCCAACGTGGAATCGCGGCGCTCATACTGTTGCCGGTAATACGAGCGATACACGCGCGCCGTCACTCGCCGAATCCATTCACCGTTGGACAAGTACCAATCAACGGTCTGTTTCAGCCCATCTTTCAGCGCTATTTCCGGTGCCCAATCCAATTCTCGACTCGCCTTGTCGCTGTTTAGGGCGTATCGGCGGTCATGACCGGGGCGATCCTGGACATAGGTCAGCAACGAATCGGGTTTGCCGACAAGTTGCAGGATGCGGCGCGCAATCTCAAGATTAGTCCACTCATTCCCGGCACCCAGATTGTAGATCTCTCCATCCCGGCCTTTGTGCAGGGCAGCGTCCAGGCCTGCGCAATGGTCCATAACGTGAATCCAGTCTCTCACTTGCAGCCCGTCCCCATACACGGGAATATCCTGCCCCTGGAGAGCACGAGTAACGATGAGGGGGATGAACTTCTCCGGGTATTGGTAGGAACCGTAGTTGTTTGTGCATCTTGTGATGATAACCGGAAATCCGTAAGTTCGGAAGTAGGCACGCGCCAGGAGGTCAGCCCCCGCTTTGCTGGCAGCGTAAGGGCTGTTGGGGGCTAGGAGGCATTCCTCCGTAAATTTTTCGCCGGATGGAGCACTTCCATAAACCTCGTCTGTGCTCACCAGCAAAAAGCGCTTGACCCCCGCGTGACGGGCGGCGTCCAACAGGCACTGGGTTCCCAGAACGTTAGTTTTGACAAAGGCGGTACTGTCCAAGATGCTCCGGTCGACATGCGACTCGGCTGCAAAGTGAACGACCGCAT
>Ga0181517_10006329_pt1 | contig 10167 bp, 6 predicted proteins | sample PEATcosm2014_Bin_31_FD_119748 | JGI IMG/M metagenome (GOLD analysis project Ga0181517, IMG submission 119748) | Peatland microbial communities from MTU Mesocosm Facility, Houghton, MI, USA - PEATcosm2014_Bin01_30_metaG | ecosystem: Environmental > Terrestrial > Soil > Wetlands > Peat | place... | reverse complement strand
CGCTTCGGCGCCAGGCCCTCCGACATCGTCCGCACCGCGACGTGGCTCCGCTCCTGGGGCTTCGACGTCGAGGTTCAGCCCTCGCGCCTCGGCACACGTCTGGGCTTCGCCGGCACCGTCGCCGCCCTCGAGGCGGCGTTCCGGACGCAGATGAACCTCTACCGCGTGGGGAGCGAGGTCCACTTCGCGATGGCCCAGGCCCCGTCGGTCCCCTCCGATCTGGCCGACGTCGTCCTCGGCATCCACAACACCCACGACGTCTACCCGCGCCACGGGCACCACGTCGTCGAGCCCGTCCCCGAGGCCGTGTGCCCCACGGGGAGCATCCTCTGCACGACAAGCGGCAAGTACGGCATCGCCCCGCCCGACTGGACCGCCATCTACGACGTCAACCCGCTCTACACGACCGGCGTCGGTGGCAAGGCCATCACCGGCGCGGGAGTGACCATCGCCGTCGTCGGCGTCTCGGCTGTCGCACAGTCCGACGTCACCGCGTTCAGGACGACCTACGGCCTCGCGGCCAACCCCTTCAACCCCATCGTCGTGCCCAACACCGGGTCGACCGGCACCAGCACCGTCGACACGGGGGCGGGCATGGAAGCCGTCCTCGACGTGGAGTGGTCGGGCGCCATCGCCCCCGGCGCCACGGTCAACTACGTGCTGACGGGCCTGAACGACGCGAACGTTGAGGACGCCGTCTACTACGCCATCGAGCAGAACCTCGGCGATGTCCTGAGCGAGAGCTGGGGCGGCCCGGAGTACGGCACGGCGCCCAGCGACGCCGACATCTCGGAGGTCTACGGCGGCGCGGCCAACATCCTGGGCATGACGTTCCTCGCCGCCGCGGGCGACGCCGGCCCGGTCACGGGGGCCGAGATGGGGATCTACGGGATGTACGTCGACATCCCGGCCTCGCTCCCCGAGATCACGGGCGTCGGCGGGACGGGGTTCTCGACCTCGGGCGGTCTGACCTGGAACAGCACGACGAACTACGCCACCGGCTACGGCAGCGAGGCGGTCTGGAACGAGATGGACACGCCGCATAGCGTGATGGCGGGAGAGCACATGGTTGCGGCCGGCGGCGGCGGCATCAGCCAGGTCTTCGCTCGCCCGTCCTACCAGAGCAGCCTCGCGACCTGCGCCCCCCTCGGGACGCTCCCGAACGTCCCCGATCCGTCGTCGATGCGGCAGGTCCCGGACGTGGCGTTCACCGCCGCCGAGGGCCTCAAGCAGTACGGCATCTTCGTGGAGTGCACCATGAAGGGGATCACCGACTGCTCGGCGACGGGCGGAAACCCCACCATCCTGCACATCGGCGGCACGTCGGCGTCGTCCCCGTCCTTCGCGGGCGTCGTCGCGCTGGCCGCGCAGGCCACGGGCGGCCGGCTCGGCAACATCAACCCGATGCTCTACACACTCGCGAGCTCCGTCCCCTCGGCGTTCCACGACATCACGCAGGGGAGCAACGAGGTCAACTGCCAGTCGTCCGACCCGGGCTGCCCGTCGGGGGGAGAGTACGGCTACCCGGCGACGACAGGCTACGACTGCGCCTCGGGCCTCGGCTCGGTCGACGCAAACAACCTCATCACCGCGTGGGCCACGCTCGCGCCGACGACGACGAGCCTCCACCCGTCGGCCAGCACCGCGAGCGAGGGGGCGACGATCACACTCGACGCGACGGTGGACGTCTCCGCGTCCAACGGCGACGCGCTGTCGGGCATCGTCACCTTCGGCTTCCAGTCTTACCTCGCGAACGGCAACCCTGACCTCTCCTGGACGCTCGGCGCCGGCTCGATCACCGGCGGCACGACGACCTCCGGGGCAGCGTCGCTGCAAGCGGTCATACCGGCGGGGCTCGTGAAGGCGAACCAGGCGGTCGACGTCGTCGCGATGTACGGAGGCGACGCGCACCACCTCGCCTCGACCTCCGCGAAGAGCCGCATCACCTTCTCCTCCATGTCGCTCTGCACGAGCCCCGCAACCGCGAGCGTCGCGGCGGGCGGCACGCTGACCTTCACCTCGCAGGGGGGCACCGCCCCTATCTCCTGGTACATCGAGAGTGACACGACGGCCAGCGAGAAGACGGGGGCGGGCGGCTCGACGCTCGATGAAGTGATGGGCACCTTCACGGCAGGCACGGGGCAGGCTGGCTACGTCCTCGTGGCGGCTCTCGACGCCGACGGCGCCGAGATGTTCAGCGAGGTCACTGTCGGCAGCCCGTCGGGGACCGCGCCGTGGGCTGGCGACGCGGGCTACGTCACCAACGCCTGCACGGGGCCGTGCGTTCCGGCGACGACGTGCCCGTCGGGCTACGAGTGCGGCACCGCCTCGGACGAGTGCGGCGGCACGATCAAGTGCGGCAGCTGCGAGGGTGGGGCGGGCTGCGTCTCGAACAAGTGCTCGGGCAGCGCGGACGCCGGGCACCGCGACAGCGGAGCACACGACTCGTCCGTCGCCGATACCAGCACTCACGCTGACACCGGCACGCCGGTGGACTCGAGCGTCCCCGTCGACACCGGCGTGAGCACCGACACCGGCGCGACCACCGACACCGGCTCGAGCACCAAGCCGGGACGAGACGCCGGCAGCTCCGGCGCGAAGGACGCTGCGCGCCCCGAGAAGGACGCCGCCGAGCACGACGCCCACGCCGAGGGCGGCGCCGCTGCCGACAAGGGCAGCGGTTGTAGCTGCAAGGTCGGCCCGCAGGCCGCGCCGGCGTCCGCGCCGTTCGCCTGGGGAGCGCTCGGCGTCTTCGGCCTCGCGGCGATCCGCCGATCTCGAAGGCGGCGGTAGCCCCTCGGAGATCTCACGCTGGGTGAATGCGGGGCCTGTGGCGCGGACCTTTGAGCGTCTCGCAGGTCCGCCCGTCCCGCCTCTCGAAAGGTGCCGGGAGGACGCTCGCCAGGAGCTCGACCCCGCGGACTCCGACCTCAGCGACGGCGGCGGGGGGCTCCGGATTGTCAAACCTCGAGCCGTCGCGTGGACCCTCTTCGGCCTGGGTATCCTCTCCAGTCTCTCGCGACTCACTCTGGACGCACGCCCGTGCCCGTGAGGTGTACCGCGTCGCGTCTGCGCTTCTTCCTGACCTCGGGGCAACGCTACGGTTGCCGACGCAGGGAACGCGATGAGTCTCTCTTCAGGATGAGCCCGGCCGAGATCCGCCCCGACTCGTAGATCGTCGGCAGCCCCGACCCAGGGTGGGTGCCGCCGCCGACGAGGTAGCAACCCTCGATGTCGTCGAAGGCGTTGTGAGGCCTGAGGTACAGCATCTGCCCGATGTTGTGGGCCAGGTTGAAGGTGGCCCCCTCGTGCACCCCTCGCGCCGCCCAGTCCGCCGGCGTGATCATCCTCTCGGTTACGATGTGCTTGCGAAGATCCGGCAGGCCCGCCCTCTGCTCCGCCAGCTCCAGCACCTTGTCGCGATAGCGCCCCTTCACCGACTCCCAGTCGATCCTGGCCCGCTGGTTGGCGATCGGAACCAGGATGTACACCGTCGAGTGCCCCTCCGGCGCGAGCGTGGGATCCGTGATCGACGCGTTCTGTACGTAGATCGACGGGGCCTCCGAGAGCACGAGCTTCTCGGCGATCTCCTGGACGTTCCTCTTGTGGTCGGGGGCGAAGCAGACGCTGTGGTGAGGGATGTCGTACTTCCTGTCGACCCCGAGGTAGAGCATGAACGTCGAGCACGAGAAGCCCTTCCGCTCGAGGACCTCGGGCGTCCAGCGACGCAGGCTGTCTCGAGGGAACAGGGTGCGCACCGCGTGGCCGAAGTCGGCGTTCACGACGACGTGATCGGCACCGACGCGCCTACCGTCCTGGAGCTCCACCCCCACGGCCCGCCGCCTGCGCATGGTAAGCTGCTTGACGGGCGTGGAGAGATGCAGGTGGCCTCCCTCCTCCTCGACCACCCTTGCCATCGCATGAGAGATGCGGTTCAGGCCCCCGATCGGGTGGTGGATGCCGCCCGTGTGCTCGATGTATCCGATGATCGAGAACGTGGCGGGACAGAGCCACGGGGACATGCCGAGGTACTTGGCCTGGAAGGTGAACGAGAGCCTGAGCTGCTCGTCTCGGAAGTGGTCGCCGAGGTAGTCGAACAGCCGGCGGTGGACATCGAGGTACGGCGCCGCCCGGAGCAGGCGGACGTGGAGCAGATCGCGGAGCTGTCCGTACGGAGCCCTTCGTCGTCATTCCGGCGTCATGAGTGACCATCTTCGAGCCTGCGTCCTCGTTCGACGACGAACCCGAGCTACTGCTGCTGCTGCAGGCCATCAGGATCAACGGGATCACGAAGAACGAGGTGGCGACCGTGCCATTGGACCGATTTCGCATGAGCTTCTCCGTAAGTGGCCGCGCAGACGGCGAATCCGTCCCCGTGAGCTTCCGCGGAGACCCACCGCACGTCAGACGCGCTCCCGCGGACATCGCGGGGGCTTCTCAGTGCTCTTCGCCGCTCGATCGAGAACGGATGAACGGATTCACGGAAGTGAAAATACAATTCAACAACGGGGCCATTTGCGGGGGACTCAGGCGGGCACCTCGTCCCCTCGCTCCCGCGCGTCCTCGGGCCCAGCCCGACTCTCGATTTCACCCTCGACGGACACTCCGCGCATGACTCCGTTCTTGACGGACGATGGCGAAGCCGCTGCTCGTGGTTCCCGTCCGGGGTCGACCGGCTCGGTCTCTCCTCACTTCGTCTTCTTGAGCAGCACCGTGAACGTCTGACCGATCTCGATGTCGGTGAAGGTCAGTCCCTGACCCGAGGCGGTGCCGGTCCCCGTGAGCTCGATGTCGAGCGCGTTCTCGAGGGGGGTGGTCGACAGGTTCAGGGCCTGCAGCGTCGCGGCGGGGATGGTGAACGACCCGGTGTTGGGGGCGTTGCACGTCAGCCCCCTTCCCCCCGCGTTGGCCGTGCTGACGACAAACGTGAAGCTCGCGACAGGAGGGCCCCCGGTCCACGTGAAGGTGAAGTCCTGCGTCGTGTCGATGTCGAAGCCGGACATCCCGCTCGGGAACGTGACGAGCGACGGCGAGGTGATCTTGAACTCGGGAGCCATCTGGAACGAGCCGGTGAATGGGCCGAGCCCCTGCGGCACGGAGCCGTCCCCCGCGATCGCGTAGCCGGCGTCGAACGCGATGTCGGCCAGCGGCTCGGTGCCGCCGCCCGTGCTCATGTAGCCCCCCTGCTGGCTCGCGTTGTAGGTGAAGACCTGCGGCCCGGTGGTGAAGCCGGTGACAGTGAACGGGCCGACGTTGAGCATGGAGCGGGGGGTGACGCAGTGGTAGGTCCCCGGGATGGCGGCGCCGCCGGCGTTCGTGTCGGGCTCGCACTCGGTCTGCTCGGGGGCGCAGTTCGTCATGTCGGTGGACGAGCACTGCGACGTGGTCGCGGGGGCCGTGGCGAAGGTGCAGGTTCCAGCGTCGGGCACCTCGGTCGGAGTCGGGTTGCAGTAGTCCTCCCGCGCCGTCGGCTCGAAGCCGCCGACCGCGACGCCGATGTCCGTCCCGACGAGCAGGCTGACGTCGAAGTTGAAGAAGAACTTGATCCCCGCCGCGTCGGGGTTGAATCCGGGGCTCGGGTGGTTGCAGTACATGGGCCCGGCCTCGGCCTCGACTGCGGCATCGACGATCGCGTCGCGCCCGGCATCGACGTGTCCGTCGGCGCGCGCGTCCGAGCCCGCGTCGACGGTGGCGTCCTTCGCCGCGTCGGCGGTCGCGTCGTGGGCGCCGTCCGGCGTCGCGTCGGGCAGGTGCCGGACCACGTCGGGCGTGCCGGTCTCCTTCGCGTCGGGCCGGCCGGTGGACGCGTCGTGGGTCGGCTTCGAGTCCCTCTTCACGTCGGCCGGATGGGAAGCGTCGCGGGTGGTCGACGACGACCCGCCGCCACATGCCGGCAGCCCGGCGAACAGGACGACGACGCACAGAGTGAGAGCGCGCGGCATTCTCATGGTGGGCCCCTTCCTTGTACGGGCAGACATTCTAGCATCGATGCGGCCGCCGGCGGGCCGATCGGTCGTGGCACGCCCGGGAAACGGCCGAAGTCCTCGGCGCGCGCATCAGGCGACGCTCTTGCAGCTCGCGTCGAGGTGGGCAAGGCTCTGCTTCCAGGTCGCACCCGCGGAGCGCCCCTTGCGCGACGTGGCTGGACGTCGTAGCGAAGCCTGATGGACAACCACGATCCCGGCGCCGAAAAGCCCTGCTGCCGACCGAGCTGCTGCAACGGCAAGCAGGCCGCCACGATGCCGCGCGCCGACGACGAGCACGCCGTCCGCGAGATGGTCAAGGAGCGCTACGGACAGGCCGTCACGGCGGCGACGAAGGGCGCCAAGGCCTGCTGCGGGTCGTCTACGGCAGACGCGATCGCCGGGCCGGACCCCGTCGCCCGAGGTCTCTACGACGCGGCGCAGACCGAGGGCATCCCCGAAGAGGCGCTCCTGGCATCCTTCGGCTGCGGGAACCCGACGGCCATGGCCGAGCTCGTGGCCGGGGACACGGTCCTCGACCTCGGGTCGGGTGCCGGCCTCGACGTACTGCTGGCGGCCAGGCGGGTGGGCCCGACAGGGAAGGCCTACGGGCTCGACATGACCGACGAGATGCTGGAGGTGGCCGCGAGGGTGAAGGCGAAGGCCGGCGTCGCGAACGCGGAGTTCCTGAGGGGGCACATCGAGGCGATCCCGCTTCCGGCGTCGTCCGTCGACGTCATTATCTCCAACTGCGTCATCAACCTGTCGACCGACAAGGACCGGGTCCTCGGCGAGGCGTTCCGCGTGCTGCGGCCCGGAGGCAGGCTCGCGATCTCCGACATCGTGCTGCGCCGGGAGCTGCCTGCAGCGGCGAGGCAGTCGATCGAGCTGTGGGGAGGCTGCATCGCCGGCGCCCTGCTCGAGTCCGAGTACGTCGAGAAGCTCGAGGCAGCCGGGTTCGCCGACGTCGTGGTGGAGCCGACGCAGGTCTTCACCAGGGAGGACGCAGCCGAGATGGCGTCGTCCTGCGGCGCGCAGGAAGCCGAGAGCGCCCTCTCGGACCTCGACGGCGTGATGATGAGCGCGTTCATCCGCGCGAGGAGACCCGGCAGCTAGTCGCCGCCACCTGCGTCGGGGCCGGCATCGCCCGCGTCGACCGCGCCCGCGTCGACCACGCACGTGCCCGACGAACACGCCCCCGACGAGCAGTCGCTGCCACGCGCGCACGCCGACCCGCTCGGTTGCGGGCCGCAGCGACGCTCGGGTACGTCGCACGCCCCGGACGCGCAGTCCTGATCGCTGCCGCAGAGGCCGCCGTTCGGCCGCGGTCCGCAGGTGCTGGCGTCGTAGTGGCTGCAAGCCGACTCGGCGCTCCCGCACGGGCAGATGCCCGACGAACACTCCTGACCGCGCAGGCAGCGCGTGCCGTCCGGCTGCACGCCGCACCGGCCGACCGCCGTGTCGCACACACCCGACGTGCAGTCGCTGTCGGTGGAGCACGAGTCGCCGTTCGGCGCGGGGGGCGCGGCGCACACCCCCTTGAGGCACCTGTCCGACGCGCAGTCAGAGTCAGCCTGGCAGTAGTTGCCGACGGACTGCGCGCACTGCCCCTGCGACGTGAGGATCTCGCCGGGGACCGGACAGGAAGAGGTGCCCGAGTCGATGGAGCTTCGGGCGCCGCCAGAGCCGCTGGAGGTACAGCTGCCGGCCGCGAGCGCCACAAGAACGGCTGCCATCACTACGCAAGGGAACCACCGCATCGCGCTGTCGCGGTCCATGGTACCGCACGCGCCGCGAGAACGGGGCAGCGCATGGACGGACGTGACCGCTGACGCCTTCTACGAGGCGACCTGCCGCCCGGAGACCCGAGCGGTGGAGGCTAGGGTCGCGCTCCGATCAGTAGACGTCCGAGCCGCTGTCGTGCGTGGTCACGCTGCCCGGGCAGGTCGACGTCGCCGACTGGAAGCACGCCGACGTCGCCGTGTCGCAGCAGTTAATCGAACCCGACGGGGCTGCCGGGCAGGTGCTCTGGCACTCGCTGTTGGTGGTGCAGGTGGCGGCGCACGTCTGGCCCGGGGAGGTGTCGGGCTGGCCGATGATCCCGGTGTCCGAAGCCACATAGGTGTCGGGCTGGCCGACGATGCCGGTATCCGGCGTGGTGGTGGTGCCGGTGTCCGGCTGGCCGTAGGTGTGGTGGCCGGAGTCCGGGGAGATGATGTGCACCCCGTTGGTGTCGGGGGCCGCATCGTCCGTGACGATGCCACCATCCATCCCGTACGTGACGCCAGTGTTGCTACCGCAAGCCGGAGCGACGACGATGGCTAGCCCTGCCAGCAGGCCAAACCCTCTGACCATATTCCACATTAGACGACCTCCACTGACGAATGCCTCGGGCGCGGCTGCTTTTCTGACGACCGCGTTACTATTTCTTCATGGGCCAAGTAATCGAATGATCTCGTTGCGATAGGCGGACGTCGGCCACCGCGTGAGGAAGGCATCGCGCGCCGCGCGAGCCTCGGACGTGCGGCCGAGACGGGTGAGCGCCAGGATACGCAGCAGCTCGCGCTCGCTCGACAGCGGCCCGTCGGGGAAGCGCCGCTGGTGATCGGCCACGCGCGCCAGCGAGTCTACGGGGTTGGAGTCCAGGGACCGGCGAGCCTGCGCGAGGAGGTCGTGCTCCTGGACGACCGGGTCGGTGGCCGTGGGCGCAGGGGCTGGGAGGCTGGACGCCGCACGGTTCGTCCGCGTATTCGTTGTGTTTTCGGCGGTGTCCCCTGGAGAAGGAGGCGCCGGGACAGCAACGAGCGCGTCGACGACCGCAGGTGCGGCCACGGGGCTCGGCGGCGACGCGACTTGCCGCACGACGGGCCTCGGCTGGACGGGTTGTGCGGCTGCGGGTGCAGCGGGGACGCTCTGCGGCTCCGGGGGTGCGACCGGCTGCACGGCGACCCACGGCTCGGCAGCAGGCGCGACATCCGACGGCGGCGACACCCTCGGCGACTCTGTCCGCGCCGGGGCTCGCGCGGCCGGCACCGACTGGGCCACTGGCTGAGAAACATGTGAAATGTCAGTGTGATGCGTGCCCTGGACGACGGCGACCACGACCCCACCTGCGACGAGCGCGCCCACGAGGACGTGGGGAGCCCAGGCGGCGCCGACAGCCGGAGCAGCCGACAGCTGAGGCCCGAGACGCACGGCGATGGCCTGCAGACGCATGGCGTCGCCCACGTCGGCCCGCGCCCCCTCGACCACGCGCGCGAGGTCGGGGTGAAGCTGGAGGGTGGACGGTTCGTCAGGTTGCATCGCTCAGCAAGTCTCTCGCATCCGGGTCCGTGCGTCCTCGAACTGCCTGGTCGCTACGCCGACATGAGCCGGAAGGGGGACAGAACACCGACGGTCAAACGTGAATGCCCCCCTGAGTGGATTTTTTCTGACCCGCTGCTCACGGAGACGTCGACATGGCTCAACCGTGCTCGCCGGGCGTCGAGGTCATAGGGTGGAAGCGGGGACTCGACGCACCGACGACGGCCCCCGTTCTGCGACGGACGACCCGCAGCGCGGAGCGGGCGACAACGTCTCTTCCCCGACCCCGGCGTTGCGGTACGTTGGTCAGCCCATGCTGCGCTCACGCCTTCGACCGCTCCCCCGCTGGACCCTCCTCGCGCTGACGGCGCTCGTCGCGGGAGCGACGGTCCTGCCCCGGCCTGGCAGGGCGCAGACCCCCTGCAACAAGGCCTGCGACGCCTCGATCATGGACTCGAAGGGGTGCTGCCCCGCGCCGGCTGCCTCGGGGGCGAAGCCTCCGGCGGCCCCAGCGAGCGCCGCACACGCGGCCGGCGGCTGTCCCTCGGGGATGGCGCACCTGGCGGCTGGGACATTCACCAGGGGGGTTCATCACGACGTGGTGACGGTGCACCCCTTCTGCCTGGATCAGACCGAGGTCACGGTTGACGCCTACACGGCGTGCGTGCAGGCCGGCAAGTGCACGGCCGACCTCACCTCCGGCGATGGGTGCAACTACGGCGTGTCCGGCAGAGGCAACCACCCCATGAACTGCGTCGACTGGACGCAATCAGCGGCGTACTGCCACGCGCAGGGGAAGCGTCTGCCGAGCGAGGACGAGTGGGAGTGGGCGGCGCGGGGCGGCAGCGAGGGTCGCGCGTACCCGTGGGGAGCCTCGGAGCCGGACGCGCAGCTGTGCTGG
>Ga0181517_10006326_pt1 | contig 10172 bp, 4 predicted proteins | sample PEATcosm2014_Bin_31_FD_119748 | JGI IMG/M metagenome (GOLD analysis project Ga0181517, IMG submission 119748) | Peatland microbial communities from MTU Mesocosm Facility, Houghton, MI, USA - PEATcosm2014_Bin01_30_metaG | ecosystem: Environmental > Terrestrial > Soil > Wetlands > Peat | place... | reverse complement strand
CCATGAAGCCGGTGGAGTCGATGCGTTCCAGCGGGAAGCCCAACTGCTCGAAGCGCCGCACCATGTGATCACTGTAAATGCCCATGGAGCGCCAGAAGCTGGCCTCGGGCACGTCGGAGGGCCGCGGGTCGCCGGTGTACTGCATCTGAAAGACCTCAAGCCAGCGCAGATCCGTGGGATCGCGGAAGGGAAGTTGATTCACGGTGTTGTCCAGATCGCCGCCGAAGCCGTTGAAGGCGATCAGCACTGCTTTGGGGTCTTTCTTCCGGAAGGCGCGCAGTGCCTCGCGGAAGGCAGTAGCATTGCGCTCCTTGATCTCCGCCTTGCTGAGTCTGGCCGCGGTTGCGGGAGTGGCTGCCGTCAGATCTACGAAGTCAAACTTGAACATACGGATGCCGTGGTCGTACCAGTACTGCAGCACATTCATGAAGTCAGGCAGAAATCCGCCTTCGGAGAGCGACATGGCGCTGCCATCCTTGTTCAGCGAATCCTTCCAAGCGGGCGCGGCCTGAATCTTGACCAGCGTGTTGGTGCTAAACCACAAGCCTGGCTTCACACCGTTGGCCTGACACTTCTTGATCCACGCATCGGGACCGTTGGGCCAGTTTGGTGTGCGCCAGGTGCGATAGCCTCCGCCGGGAGCAAACCAAAAGGCGTCCATCATGTAGTAGTCGAATCGCACGCCAGCATTCTTCAGCCTCAACAACTCATCCAGCTCGCGCATGGCCAGGGCTTCAGTCAGCGGAATGTTATCCGAGAGTTCGTCGTAGGAAGACCAGTTATTGTAGACCGAGATGGGTGCCTGAAGCGCGGGTAGAGGCGGCTCGGTTTGCGCGCGAACAGTAAGTGCAGGTGTTGCGAAGACAGCCGCAAACGCGGCAAACCGGAGAACGCACGAACCCATCCATGGGCGGATCATTGCTTTCCCTCGGAGGGTGATGCTGTTTGCATGGCGGCGAAATGCGGAGCGCCGAGCCGGGCGCGCACCGCGCCACCCAGGGTTACCGCGTTCTGAAAACCGCGCCATTGCTCAAGCTGACGGCCATCGGCAGTCAGAAGGCGAATAAGGCCGGGTTGCTGGCCGTCGCGCTCAAATCGAATCGAGGCGGCATCCAGGTCGACGAGAGCATTCGCCTGTTCTGCGAGCACTTCCGCGGAGGAGTTTGCCGCGGTGTGAAGATGCACGGTCACCGCGAGCGCCGCAGGGCCATACTGTGCGGCCAAGCTGCGCAGTGCCGTCAATTGGGCGCGCGGGCCGGGAGCGAGAAGGCCGTCGGCGTCGAGCGTGAAATCAATCGCTGCCTCAAGGCGCAGCATGATCTCAGTTTGGGTTGGCGCCGACCCTCGTTGCAGCGTTGTGCCCGGTTCGAAGCCGGCGGTTTGAAGAGCAGCCAGCGAGGCCTCGTGCCGGTCGCCTAGCGTGAACTTTGCATCGCCGGCGCTTTCGTACACGTAGGTGTTCTGCGCCGGCGCAAATTGCGCGTTGCTCCTATAGAAGAGCTGCGCTGAGGACTCGATTCTATTGCAGGTAAATGCCGCCGGAGTGCCATCAATTGTTGCGTCATTCACAAGCGCTGTGGCAGCAGCCACCGGCGAATTCCACAGAATTGTATTGTGATCGATGTGCAGGCCGCGGAGCACACCGCCGCTCCATGTGTGCAGGTAGACAGCGCCTTGCAGGGCAGCGAGCCGCGGACTCAGGCCGTTGTCGATGCACAGGTTGTCGCGCACCACGCTCTCGCTGGTAACGTATCCGGCAGCAAAAACGGCAATGCAGTAACCCTGAGTGTCGTGGGCATAGTTGCGCTCGACAGTGTTGCGGGTGTTGTCCCAGTCGATGTCATACGCGCCGCCGTCCACTCCGGGGCTGTCGGCGAGAAAGGCTTCGTTATCCCTCACAGCGCAATCTGTGCATGTCCAGGTCCAGATGGCGTTGGGTGTGCCGATACTCTGTGTGGGCTGCATCCCGGTCTGCCATGCGACACTCGTCTCGATCACGCTGTCGGAATCGCGAAAAAGAATGATGCCGTCGCCGTAGACATCCTGCACGCTGGAGTTGCGCACTGTGATGTGGTTATTGAGCGGGAACTCCGGCGGAAAGTAAAATGGTCCGCCGCCGATGAGGATGCCGGCCCACTGATTGGTATGCGCGGCATCCACTCCATCCACCAGAATGTCGCTGAAGACCGCATGGGCACTGCTCGGCCCCACCACCACCAAACCGTTGTCCTTGTTTTTCATCGCGCCGCCCTCGACATCGTGGACGAAGAGATTCTCAAGATAGATGTGGTGTAGCGTGCCACGGTCTCCGCTGACAAAGATGCCATAGGTATTGGCGCCAGAAAGGTCGAGCGAGTCGATCTGCCAATGCTCCTGATTGAAGAGACGCAATACCTGGCGGTCCTTGGCCGTGGCAACAATTCGCGGGCGCAGGCCCTGACCGTAAGCAGTCAGGCGAATTGGGTGGTCCGCCGTGCCCGAGCCTTGCGGAGAAAAGCTGCCGTGGCAGACAGTGCCGCGCATGAGCGCGATACGATCCCCGGCAACGAAGGAATGAGCCTGAGCCAGGGACAGGTTGTTCCACGGATGAGCGAGGGATCCGTCGCCGGCATTGTCAGCCGAGCAATTCAAATACCAGTGCGCCCCAGCCGTCTGCCCGCCTGCCCAACGGCTAGCAAACAGCAAAGATGCAATCAGCACAAAGAGAGCGAATTGCTTCCCAGTCTCACCCATGCGAATCAAAGCCAGCTCCAAAAGCTCGATTATCCCATCTCGCCATAATGCTTGCGGGGTAAGGGCTATTGCCCCGACCCCGCAGGTGCAACACATGTTCTTTCTCCAAGGACGCTTCGCTAGAAGTCCAGCCGAATCGAAAATTGTCCCTGTCTCGGCAAGCTATTGACGCCGAGAATCTCGCCGAAATTCGCGGATCCGATTCCGGCGCGCAAGCCTTCGCAACCTTGGATGAGGTATTCGTGCCGGTTAAAGAGGTTGTAGAAATCCGTGTGGAAAGAAACCCTGTATTTTCCATCGGGACCCACTCTCTCATTCTTCATCATGCTCAAATTTTCGTTGGCCGATCCGGGACAACGCAGATGCGAAGTGACTGGCGATGGCGGAAGCACTCCGGCCGCCGGATTGCTGGCCACGGTTGCGGGCATATAGATGTCCTGCGCCGGGATCGCGCCACTGGGGCCGACTGGCACATAGTGCTTGGGGTTATTGGGGCCTTTGAACCCGGCAAGGTTGAATACCGGGAAGATATTTCCCCAGAGTGGCCAATACGGATTGGCAGCGCCCACCTCGAACGGCTGGCCCGTGTAGTAGTTGACGATTCCGGTTACAGTCCACCCGCTGACAATACCATTCACTACCGGGTTTTGCCCCGCCAGCCACTGCTGTCCTTTGCCGATGGGCAGTTGGTAGCTCACAAACCCCTTCACGACCTGAGGCAGGTCATAACCGGTAACAGCATGGGTGACCTCGCGCATTTTGCTGAAATCCTGAACGCCTGTGTAGAAGCCATTGCCTTCCTGTTGAGCGGAATATGAGTCGCCTTCCTGGCGCGACCAGTCGTAACTCATGTCCATGGCCAGGCCGCGGCCCATGCGCTTCACAACGTCCACAACCAGCGAGTCATAGAAGCTTTGACCCAATGGCAAGCCCACGTACTGCAAATTTGCATAATACCAATACGTGACCTCGCCTGCGGCCATTTGCGGCATGGGAGCAGTCATAGCCATGGCGGGGCCATAGTAACCCTTAATGGGGCACGGGACACCGTAGGTAGATGGGGAGGGGCCCGCCACTGCCGGACAGTAAATGTAATCGTTGAATGCGTTGATACCCGGATTTGCGTTTACCAGGTTGAGGAAGTTCGAGGTGCTGGTTTCGTTCCACGCCAACGCTGTATCGGTGAGGTGGTGACCGCGATTGCCTACATAGGAGACTTCAAGCCTGGTGTTAGGAGTCAGTTGCTGTTGAATCCCTACGTTGAAGGCCTCGCTGTATCCCAATTTTAGGGCGCGCGGATCGACACTGACAGGGAACGGAGACATGGTGGAGGGGTCAGTGTTCACGTTCGCTTTTTTTACAACGCCGGGATAATTGGGGCCGCCGCCAGCGGCATCCCAACTGAAGTTGCTCGCCTCGTTTGCTCCCAACTGCGGAGCAAACTGGTCGGGAACACCGTAGTCGAACGCCACTCCGACGGGGTTGAAGATCAGTCCGTAGGAGGCGTGAAGCACGGTCTTGGGCAGCAACTGGTAAGCGATGCCGAGCGTGGGCCCAAAGTTCTTGGCATATTCGTCCTTCTCAAAGCTGTCCCCGCCATTCTTGGCGAAGACCAGCGTTCCTGGAAGGCCGTATTGTGGACTGATTGCGCTCTGATCGAAGTTAGCCCAGTTGCCGTATTTCTCGTGGAACCTGGTGTTGTAGTTCCAGCGAACGCCCAGGTTCACGGTGAGTTTTGAGTTCATCTTGTAACTGTCCTGGGCGAACAAGGAGATTCCCTTTTGCCGGCCGTAGAGATTGTACGGCACGCTTTCGGACCCCTGGTTGGCCAGTCCCAGCATATAGGTGGCGAAGCCGAAGCCGTCGTATGGATAGCCTGCGCCGGCCGTGTTCAGGTACGAGAAATTGAAAGAATACGCGCCGGACCCGGAGCGGCTGTTGACTTGATGCGCGCTGATATCTCCGCCGAAGCTGAGGTTGTGGCGCCCTTTGGTCCAGGTAAGGCTATCGCCTGTGATGATGTTCGCGCCCGAGGTGTCTCCCTGCCAGGTGCTGCCCAGGAATGTCTCGTTGTGACCGTACGCAGAGTTATCCGCAAAATTTATCATTGGAAAAGTGTTGGCTCCTGTATCTCCAAACCCCAGCGTAGAATTCCAGTCGCCTGGGTCTGCCGGAACACTGGCATTGTAGTCGAAGTTGTAAGTGAAGTTGGCAATATTCAGAAGGTGCGGAGTGAAGGTGTGAGTTTCGTTGAGCCGTACTTCATGCTCCCAGTAGGTCTGTATGCGGGCATTGGAGAGCGGTCCGCCGTTCTGGGTGCCAGCCTGCCATACGCCCCCGCCATCGTCCAGGGTCCGCGGTTTGTGGTCGTAAATCCATGATCCGGAGAGATGGTCCTGGTCCCGCAGAATGTGATCCATCTTGATTACAAACTGATTGGGAGTCTGGTTCGGAGTGTTTTGCATGAGAGTTCTGGCGTTGTTGTCGATTCCGCCGAGCTGGGGAGCATAGTTTGCGTATTGGGCATTGACCTTCTGCGCCATGGGGCTGATGCGCCCCGAGGGAATGAGGTTGTTGGTAAACTGATTTCCCGTTATCGGATCGTAAATCATGTTTTCCTGCGCTTGGATCGTCTGTCCCGCGTTGTTCTGCACCATGATCGGATACCACACCCCAGCACACTGACTGGCAGGGCAGGGGAACGTGTCGCCGTATCCGTCCGTCCACATCGGCTGCCCCAGCAGGGTGCTGAAATCGCCCTGCAGGAAAGCAGGGGTGGGAACACTTGCGCCGCCACTGTTAAGCCGAAAATCGTTGTAAGTAAATCTTTCGAAGGTGCCGAAGATGAAGGTCTTGTTCTTGTGGATCGGGCCGCTCAGGCTGAAGCCGTAGTCCCACGACCGGCGCTTGTCTTTTTCCTGTCCCAGGCTATTGTTGGTCCAACTGTTGGCGTCCAGCAGTTCGTTCGTTCCATACATGAAGCTCGATCCGTGGAGCGTGTTGGTTCCGGATTTCAGGTTGAACGACATCACGCTGCCGCCGGTAACGGCGCTTTGAGCATCCAGGCCGCTGGTCTGCGCCTGCACTTCTTCGATGGCCTCCATGCTTGGGCCGCCGTCCATCGAATCGCCGCGGATGTTGGCCGTGCCGGAGGTGCCGTCAATGGTATATTCCTTGGTAAAATACTGGCCTCCGTTTACCACCGCGGTGTACGGGTTGCTGATCGACGAGTAGCCGGGGGTAATGGCGACCGCGAAGTCTTCAATAAACCGTCCTCCCTCGTAGATGCTCAACGGCAGGTCGGTTACCACATCGCCCTTCATGTTGGTGCCTATGGATGCGGTATCCATCTCGAGCACGGGAGCGTCGCTGGTGACGGTAATCGAGGCGCTCGTAGCGCCCACCTGGAGCACGGTATCGATCCGAGCCACTTCGGTGGAGTTCACGGTGATGCCGGCACGCAGAAGGGTCTCGAATCCGTCCTTCTTGAACTCGACCGAGTAGGGGCCTGGAACCAGGTTCGGAACGACGTAAATTCCATCGTGATTCGAGACAGTTTTGGCGGGCACATTCGTGCCTGTGTTGGTAGCAGTGATCGCCACGTCCGCCACTACCGCGCCAGTCGAGTCTGTCACGGTTCCGGTAATCGTCGCGCGGTTTGTCTGCGCCCATGCAGCCTGACCAAGCAACACGACCAGAGCTGCAAGAAGAAATAAACAAAACGCACCCAATCTCAATGTTCGTGTCATAAAGCCTCCTAAGTTTGCCGAGTGGAACTAAACATTTGCCCCAATTAGCGACCTACCATCCACGCTCCATGGGATGAAATAGCAGAAACAGAATCGTTGTGCACATTCTCAGGGATCTGGGCCCATCAACATATCGAGTCGAGACTGCCATCGATCAAACACTCCTTCAGAAGATGTACTTGGCCGCGAACTGAATCTGCCTACTGGGCTGGCCGCTTCAACTGGACCTCGACCAATCCAACTGCTCCCGGGGTCAGCGTAACGCCGTACCCGTCGGCGTGCGTTCCCGCAATCTTCTCATTAGCGGTGTAAAAAAGCGTGAAGTTGTCCTTTCCTTCCTCGATCAGGCCGAGCGGCGTACGGACATCGCTGGACCATATTCCATCTCCTTTCTGCACCACCAGATGTTGGCCGGCTGACCAATGAATTCCGTCGGCCGAAAACGTATAGCCGATGGCGTTCTCCTGCTCGACGTCATATACGGCTACGTAAGTCCCGTCAGCCAGCCTGGTAACAATGGGATTCTCAATGAACCGCGGTTCCATCTTCAGCGGATTCCACTGTGTGCTGCGGGTCCAGGGCCCGGCAAGCTCCGGCGCCGAAGCCAGGCCGACCTGCCATGATGAAATCGGGAGGCTCTCCGTATGAGCGGTTCCATAGAATGCGCACCATGTGTTGCCAATACTGTAAGGAAAGAACGAATCTGTCCCCTGCAATCCCTCCCACGAGTCGGAGTCTCTTCCGCGTTGCAGAATGATGCCAACATCCTCGTACGGACCGTCTATGCCATTTGGGCCGGGGGTCTTCGAAACCGCGCGCCAAATCCGTCCTTCGTTGTTAGCCAGCCATTCCCGCGAGGTGTCGGGAGCGGCCTGGTAGGCGACGTAAAACAGGTTCCACCGGCCTTCCTTCGCGTTGTAGACCGGCATCGGCGACCACAGAGCAGCGCGCGGGTCTTTCCCCGTGAAGTCGCCGCTGGACTCAAGAAGAGTGCTCAGCCTTTGCCAATGCAGGCGATCAGCGCTGACCCAGTGCGCCAGCCTCATCTTGACCCAGTGCGGGTCGCCAACCATCTCTGAAGTGAATAAATGATAGGCGCCCTTGATCTTGAGTACCCTGCCGCCTTCAAAGCCATACTTGTTCCCTTCGGCGCCGCTGGAGCGGACGGTCAGTATCGGACTATCGAATTGCTTGGTAACCACCAGTTCCAAGTCCGATGCAGCCGCAAAGCCCTGGAGGGGGCCAAGAGCCAGGATCGCAAGACTGAGCGGCAGCATCTTCCGCAAGGGCATCATTCGCTATCTCCCAGGACCGGCAATCGAGTCAGTCCGATTCCGATGGAATCGGCCGCGAACTGCCCCTGAATTCTGCTTGTACGTGTCCGGGCATCGAAATTTCTAGGTAATAGCGGTTATGCACGCGGTTATGCGGGGTATTCTGCTGCCGTTAGGACAACCGGGATCCCACCTTGCGCCTAGTGTGAGGAGTTTCCGGTGGATAGATGCCTTTTGTTCGCCTCCCTGAAGCCCGCGCACCCATGAAACTGTTGCCGGGCGCACGAACTGAATCTCCAACCGCATAGTGTTGGCGGTTGTTAACTGTAATTTGCCAATCTTCTCTGTCTAGAGATAACTGCGATTAACGGGAGCGGTTACCGTTAATGCTGTGGAGGATCGTGCCGGCGGCGGGACTTGACGATGACTGACGGGCGGTGTTACCGTTTGGCGGGGTGGAACGCCGCCATCAGCCCTCCGGCGACACCTTCTCAAGCTCTTGCTCTCGAATTGGAACCTCCGTTGACCTCTCAGCACAGTGCTTCGCCCCTCCCCATCTCTCTCTTCGAGAAACGCGAGGAACTGCGGCGAGTCCTGGAGAGCAAGCACTTTGCCAGAGCCCCGAAAAAGACCCGTTTTCTTGAGTTCGTCTCCGAACAGGCATTTTTGGGCAACGGCGACAATCTGAACGAGTACCTGATAGGCGTGGAAGTCTATGGCCGCGGCTCAGGTTTCAATGCCCAGGAGGACCCTATTGTGCGCGTCCAGGCGCACGAAATCCGCCGGTCGCTGAAACAGTACTACGAGGAAGACGGCAAAGACAGTCTCATCCGCATCAACCTGCCCGCTGGCCATTATGTTCCCATCTTTGACAGAAATGCCGCGGAAGAGACAACAGAGGCGGAACTTTCGGCCGGGCAGGCGCCGCAGGGGTCACGATTCTGGACGCGGCTGCACATCGCGCTCACATTGGCTTTGGCAGCAACGTGCTTGCTGCTTGTATTTTTTCTCGTTGCGCGTGGACGGCCGAACCGCCAGCCCGCGCAGCCGGTTACGACCTTGCCGGACGGCCTTGAGTGGTTTTGGAGTCCATTTCTCCCTCCGGCAAATGGCCCCGTGATTGTCATCCCCAACCATCCGCTGTTGCGCGCGGCACACGACGGGGATAGCCCCCAAACTCTGGCCGGCGGCCACGAGATACCCAAGTCTAGTCTGCCCGAGTTTCGTGATACCATCCATTTTCGCGAGCTGAAGCGGTTTCTGTTTGTCCCGTCGCTAACCGACTTCACTTCCGTTGGGGAGACATTAGGCGTAGTCCGCTTGTGCAAGATGTTCTACCGCGCCGGCCAGAACTGCAATGTGCAGCAGTCGCGATTGGTGAATTTCGAGGAAATAAAGGGAGAAAACGCCATCCTTCTCGGAGGCAGTCAGGCCTGGAGCGGCCGCGTCTTTCTCAACGTCGAGGGCTTTCATTTGCAAAGCGGTGTGATCTTCAACCGCAATCCGCAACCGGGCGAGAAACCTGTGTACAGACCGGAATTCGACTCGGTGACAAACCAGCTGACTCGAGACTACGCCCTCGTGCTTATGCTCCCGAACGAGAAGAAAGAGAATCGCGTTCTCTTGATCTATGGTATTTACACTCAGGGCTCCCAGGCTGCAATCGAATACCTCACGAATCCCGAACAGATGCGAGAACTCCACAAGGCTCTGATCGCCTTGGCTCCCGACCACAAGACCATCCCACCATATTTTCAGGCATTGATCGCAACCACGGTTGAGAACTCTGTACCCGGTACTTCAGCACTGGTTGCTGTCCGGGCGATTCCTGACTGAGCAGCGAAGCTGAGGGACTACACTGCGCTCGTGATCCTGCTTGGTTGCGAGTCATAAATAATTGAATTAACGGGATTACGTGTTGAGGATCTGCATCGGTATCGGCTCATGCCGTGGCAGCCACGCGGGCGATTGCGGTTCGCCTTGTTACAAAATGATTCACGCCTTTTCGAGATGGAATTATGACGATGCGTTGATGGACGCGGTAGTCCGCAGGGCAAGCCCACCAGGGAGCTTTGGCGGTTTCTATCTCACTCCTAATGGAGATAATGTATATCTCCATTGTTCGGGACACCTCCAAACCAGTATTATCCTCTGCAGAGGAAATACGAAGGGCGGTTGAAAAGGATGGGTTTCTGGACGCGCAATTGTCTTTTGCTCATGCTGGGGTATGCGTCTTTACCGCTTTATGGAGCTGTTCGTCTTCCTGCGCTCTTTGCGGATCACATGGTCATCCAGGAGGATGTCCCGCGCGTAGTTGAAAGTTTCCAACGGCGGTTGGGTTTATGTTACTACGCGGCAACCTGCGTAGCGGCCGATTGAGCGGGATTCAGAATCGCATCCAGCGCCCAGAGTTCTT
>Ga0181517_10006323_pt1 | contig 10176 bp, 8 predicted proteins | sample PEATcosm2014_Bin_31_FD_119748 | JGI IMG/M metagenome (GOLD analysis project Ga0181517, IMG submission 119748) | Peatland microbial communities from MTU Mesocosm Facility, Houghton, MI, USA - PEATcosm2014_Bin01_30_metaG | ecosystem: Environmental > Terrestrial > Soil > Wetlands > Peat | place... | reverse complement strand
GGGTGGGAACTGCCGCAACCGGACTATAGCAAGGCCAAGGCGGTGAAGGCGGCAGAGGTTCACGATAGGTCTAAAGGAGGTCAACGCAGCAAGGCGCGCTGACAATAAACCTCCCGAAGCCGTCTTTTGCTGGAGCCGCTGGCGGAGGCTGGCGCAGGGACGTAGTCGTCCCAATGTCCGGCCCGGACGCTCTTAATACGGATTGTTCTGATTTGCTGCTGCCCCGCTGGGGCGTTCTTAGCGGCAAATCTCTCTGCACGTGCCGCCGCTGGCGGCTGTACTTCGTGCAGTTCCAATCTCATTGTGCCGGGAAGGATGCCCTTTCCACGCTGCAACCGCCGATCGTCCCGGCGTTTTCCGCTCCCCATCCATGCGGGGCCTGTGTCCTGCCCTGCAACGTCCGCCACTGAAAACCATGCAGGAGTAGACCAAAGTTTCTTCTTTCATCAAGTGCCCCCGCTTCATGCGGCTTTATGGCAGAGCCGGTCGGAACCCGTCGGTGATTCAGGTGGAGCAGTGACCGACACAATCTTCACCTCCAAATCAGACAAGAGCCGTTCCTCGTGGGCTGCTTGGATGTGCTTGGCTCGACGCGGTAGTGTCGGTTTTTCGCGATGAACCTTTGCACCCATGCCGAGTCATCGCGGTAAAAGACAGTATCTTCGGCACACCTCACAATCAAGCGGTTGATCTCCTCTGCCTCTTGGTGGCTGATACTCCTTCTACGGCAGCTAAAATTTGCGAAAGAGAAGTCGGCGAGATCCTTGTCAATGGTCAAGTCTGGCCTGATCCGAATTGCTAGATTTGGTGCGAGAGGTACAATGCGGTTGATAATAAGCCGGTCCCTCGTCTCCTCGATTGCCGCTGGAAAATCACTCGTGAAGAACGGGCTGTCGTTGAAGTCATTGAGCAAGATGTCCCACCTGCAATTTCCGAAGATGGCGAGGGACCGACGGATCGAATTGATGCCGATGGCCTGCGGAAACTTCGGATCAACCTCGATTTCTACCTCCCCGTTACCTAGAAGTTCGACAAGGTTCCCGCCGCGTAGCCCTAGCGACTTTAGCTCCTTGAGCGGCGGCGGCATCAGCCCCCGTGCGTCCATCATGGCGGCCACGGTTTCGACAGTGCTCTTCAACGGCCCAGACTGAATGCGCATACCTGCCGGAGAACAGGATACGACGTAGGCGGCAAACCCGGCGATTGTGTAGATGCACTGCTCGTCGATCTTGTCTTCAATGAGCTTCGCCAATGCCTTGTTATATTCCGGCTCGATCGTTTTCAGAAATACCTCGATCGCCCGGTCCTCCTTTAGATAGGCATTCGTGCTGCCGTCATTGATTCCGCAGACATTTTCTGATTTTGGCGTGAACTGTCTCAAGTCGCTCTTCTGTGTTGCATACATTCGGTTACCTAAGACCGGCGAATAGAAGTGCTTGAGATGCACCTGCGGGATGTAGTGGTCAAGCGGCATTTGGCCTTAATGTTATACGATCCTGGTCACCTTGACGGTCATGCCTTCACAATCCGCGTCATTGCGGCTTCGCTTGATTCGCCTCAAACCACTTCCGCACCTTCTGCTGAACTCGATATTGATCGGCGGGCGTCAGGTGTGACGCGGATTCATCTCGGGATTTCGCAGCGACTTTCGCCAGCGAGGCGTCCAGCTTGCCAGCAGCCGCTATATCAGACCAGAAATAGGCTTCTGCGTAATCCCGAGGCACGCCTTGGCCATTGTGGTACAAAATTCCGAGGTTATATTGCGCCATGGCATAGCCCTGCTCGGTGGATTTGCGCCACCAAAAAGCAGCTTGCGTGTAGTCCCGGGGCACACCCCGGCCCTTGGCGCAGGAAAGCCCGAGGTTGTATTGCGCCTGGGTGTCGCCCTGCTCAGCAGCCTTGCGCCACCAAAAAGCAGCTTGTATGTAATTCTGTGGCACACCTTGGCCGTCGCAGTACAGCACGCCAAGCTTGAATTGCGCCGACGCAAAACCCTGCTCGCCGGCCTTACGATACCACGCCGCCGCTTGCGTGTAGTCTTGGGACACGCCCTGGCCGTTGTCGTACAAATACCCGAGGCTGTATTGCGCCCAAGCATCGCCCCGATCAGCAGCCTTATGCCACCAAAAAGCAGCTTGTGCATGGTCCTGGGGCACACCTTGGCCATTGTCGTACATTAGCCCCAAGCGGCCTTGCGCCAAAGCATCGCCCTGCTCAGCCGCCTTGCGAAACCAGGTTGCCACTTGTACGTAGTCTTGGGGCACACCATGGCCGTCGTGGTACAAAACCCCGAGGTTGAATTGCGCCCTGGCGACGCCCCGCTCGGCAGCCTTGCGATACCAAAACGCCGCCTGTGCGTAGTCCTGGGGCACACCTTGTCCCTTGTCGTACAAATATCCGAGATTGAATTGCGCGTCGGCATTGTCTTGTTCAGCATTCTTGCGATACAACGCTGCGGCTTGCGTGTAATCCTGGGGAACGCCCTGACGCGCATCGTCATTCACGTCGGATTCGGGCGGTTGTTTCTCGCTATATCCCAACTGCGCCATGAACATTTCTTGTATCTTGCCAATCTTAGTTCCACCGATAAAGATTCCGAAATATGGCGCGAGGAATATAGGCCAAAGCAAGGCAACTATAGCCGAAATGTAATTTCGTTGAACCAATAAATAAATTACTCCTGCCGGGACAGTGATCCATTTCAGGAGGACGAAGAAAACCCCGAATCTTGCCATAGCTACATTGACATATCTGTATCGGACGAAAGACCACAGTATAGTCAAAATAATAAATACGCCGATGACCTCCCACCATTCAAAAACTATTAGGAGCACTGGTACAATAGACTGGCTCAAAAAAGCTGGCCATATTCCCCACTCAATCGCTCGCAACATAGACCATTGCAAGTTCTCTTGGTCGCTAAATCCTTGGTTCCACGCCATAGAGCTACGCCCTCCGGACGGCAAAATCGGAGCCGTCCTTGTCGTTAGTGGCGAATGGCTTTTCGCCTTCTCTTCCGCAAGCATCTTTACTTCAAATTCTCTTGCGGAAGAGCCAATATCCTGACCATCCGATAAAGAGAATGTCCAGACACAGATCAATCGGTTGCCACTGTGTCCGCTGCATACGTATCGGCAAGAACGGGTTCAAAAGAAGCGCAACCGCGACAAAAATCCACGTCCAAACTTGCTGTCCTGCCTTGTACACTCTCCACGCCCAATAAACTGCGCCAACCGTGATGACAAGCCGGAGCACCATGTAAAAGCCGTAAGGGTGCTTGCCGGTCGCTGCAATGAGCAGCAGCACCGCGCCAAGCATTGTCAGGGCTACTTCCAAGATTCGTTCACGGTTCATAATTGTTCCCATTGAATATCCTACTGCTCAGGTCTGGAGTTAAGCGCCTATTGCCGGAGACAGCGTCCTCGGTTGGCTTCTCGGGCGGCGATTATGACGGGCGCGGTCAGACGCGGCGCTGCCTACGGCAGCGCTCAAGCGCACGGCGTGGGCGACGAAATAAAGCTTAAGACAGTATGGGGGCGAATAGACGCAGGAAGTAAGCGCAGGGCCGTGCGGCGTCAGCGCTTGAACTGGCGGCGGATCGCGAGCAGGAAAAGGCCGCCAAGCGTAGTGGTCAGCAGCAGTTCGAAAAGAGCAAACATACGGCCCCACGGGTAACTTGGAACATAACGCAGTTCGCGCTGGAAGCCCGCAACAGAGATCGAGGTCATCAGGCTGTGGAGGATCATGCCCCAAAAACCGGATGGATGCTCGGCTGGATGGGTATAGAAGAATGTCCTCCAGTCCACATATCCGAGCCATCCGGGAATGTTGCCGGGCGGAGGGTTGAACTCGATGCCGGGAACGGGATAGAGAAACGCAAATGCGGCCAGGAAAAAAACCAGCCAGAGAAGCGGCATTGTGTAGCTCTCCCCGTAGGCGCTAGCGTACTTGTAGAGCGCAACTAAGCTGAAGTGCTGATCCAGCCATCGGAGCGGCCTCCAACGCCAGCGGCTGTGCAGCCTCTTCATCTCCATCTCGCCGTAGTGGAAGTCGCCAGCGGTCCAGTAGTCTTTGCGGTCGTCGTAGTTCCTTTTCAGTTGCTGGTAGAGTTCGGCAATCAGGACATAATTACGTTCGTCGTGGCTATCCGGATGCGGCCGCAGGGCCGATGCCACCGGACGGTCGAGGCTGACCTTTTCCTCCAGAACCGTGCGTTTGCCGCCGCGCTTGCGCTTACGCCAAGTGACGGAAGAGAAGTTGACTCCCGAGACATCACAGTTAAGGAAAAGGGCTTGGCCAAGATACGTCTTGTAGAAGACGATAGCCTCCGGATGGGAAAACTGCGCCAAGGAAAATACCGGCCCAGGGAGGGTATCGTCCGTCTCGGGTTCCAGTTTCTTATCTCCGCGGAAAACGGTCTCGCGGAAAGCGGCTGATACTAAGAATTTCGCTTGGTTGAAGAGAACCACCTTGGCGAATGTAACTTCCTCGAAGTTGGCCTCCAGTGTGAACCCGGCGCCCAGAAAGAAGGCGTCCTGTTTGAACGTGGCGTGTGAGAAGACAGCGTCCTGCAAGAACATGGCACGGCTGAAGTTGGCCTCTTGCTTGAACATCACTTGGTAGAAGTAGCCAGTCTGCATGAAAGAGGCGCAATGGAACGTGGCGCTCTGCTCGAACGTGGCATCGGAGAAGATGACGCTCTGGGTAAACGTGGCCTCGGAGAAATCGGCTCTTTGCGTGAACGCGGCATGGTCGAACCTGCATCGCGTCTTGAATTCTCTACGTGCGTATTTAGCGGACGGGAAGAAGAACCGCGTGAAATCGGCGACTTCTTTGCGGTCTGTTGCTTCCGTCAGTGTTCTTTCGAATTCCTGCTGAAATTCGGAGTCGCTTTTTTGCGGATCGCGCGAGTGCATGAGGCAGACCGGTTCCTCGTCATGCCCTGGAGCCGGGTGGTAAATTGAGCGCCCACAATGTTCATGTCCACTTGACATCATGATCGGACAGTGAGTGACACTGTTCATCGCGGAGGAGCGTACGGTTTCGAGGGGCTCTGTCTTATCGGCCACGCCAGGATTTTCCTGGGACTATCGGTACCAGTCAATTGACAGAATCTCTGGTTGTCGTCATCTTACGCTGCCGCGCGAATAGATTGCTGCTTTCCGGCGCTTCTCCCTGGAGAACTGCGCTGCCTACGGCATCGAGTGGAGGGTGACACCCCACCCCGGCGACATGCGATCGGGCTGAAACCATGGCGCACTGGATCACGCGCCCATTCATGACCGCTAAACTACGGCATCCAAAGCTGACGAATCGCAATGATTAACTCGGAAGCTTAGCGCATCCAACCTGAGACCCGCCTTCTCATCCCATCTGTTCCTGCCCCCCCACGCCGAACCTACGTGCGTACAAGCGCACCGCAATAAGGAAGTTTCACCGAATTTCTTCCTTCGTCAAGCGCCCCCGCTTCAGGCAACGGTCTAGCCGAGGCGGGAAGAACCCGTCAAGGGTCTCCGCTGCGCTCCGATGAACGGGCACCGAACGCCCGCCCTGGACTGAACCTTCCCGCCTCCGCCCGTTGCGAAAAGCCATGAAGCGGGAGCACTCAACGAAAAAAATTGGTTTTGGGTGCTCTTCCGTTTCGGACGCCAATTCGCCCCACAGCGGGCAACTGAGGAGCATCGATATGCCATATCCCATCGCAGCAACTACAGCAGCCAACGTCACCAGCAATGGCGCAACCCGCAGCCGGAACGCCGCGCCGCACAGGAAAAATGCGGCGCAGCGGACCCGCAGCGACTCGCCCTATCAGCAGCGGACCACACAGCGCGACAACCCCACGCAACTGCTCATCAAGCAGGCCGTGGACTACCTGATCCAGCAGCTTGAAGCGGGCAAGAGCGAAACCCTGACCGCCTACCTGAATGCAATGGCCCGATTCCATTCCTATTCGTTCGGGAACATCTTGCAGATCGCCAGACAGCGCCCGACGGCCACGCGCGTGGCGGGCATCCGCAGATGGAACGAGATGGGCCGGTTTGTGAAGCGGGGCGAAAAGGGAATCCAGATTCTCGCCCCGATGGTCGGCTACCGTCGCAACCGCAAAGATGCAGCCTCCGAGCAGGAACCGGAAACGAAGCCTCAGCCCGTGCTGATCGGCTTTCGCGCCGTATACGTGTTCGATGTGGCGCAGACCGAAGGCTCGGGCCTGCCGGAGTTCGAGCACAGCATTACCGGCGAAGTGGGCGAGCACCGCGACCGGCTGATCGATTTCCTCGCACAGCAGAACATCGCGCTCGAATTCAACGAGAAGATCGCCCCCGCCCTTGGCGTCAGCTACGGCGGAAAGATCGCCCTGCTCCCCGGCCAGTCGAAGGCCGAGGAATTCGTCAGTCTGGTTCACGAGACGGCGCACGAGCTGCTACACAAGGCCGAGCGCCGCACCATGACCACGCAGACCGTGCGCGAGACGGAAGCCGAGGCCGTGGCCTTCATCGTGGGCCAGGCCGTTGGCTTGGAGATGGGCAGCGCTTCGAGCGACTACATCCAGATGTACGCGGGCAACGCAACGCTTCTGGCCGAAAGCCTTGAAGTTATCCAGCGCACCGCCTCCACCATCCTCCGGGCCATCCGCCCGGAGGAAGCGGCAGCAGCGGAACAGTTCGCAGCAGCCAGCTAAGGCCCAAGTTTTGAGCGGGTGCGCTCGGAACGCGCCCGCTCTCCCCATCACGCTCGACAACCTGAATAGGAGAATTCCCCATGACAACCGCAATCGCAGCACAATCCGAATATCGCAACCTGCCCCTCTTGAGCCTCGCCGAGTCGCCGGCAAATCCCCGGCGCTCGTTTGATGAGTCTTGCCTGAACGAGTTAGCAGAATCGATCAAAGCCCAAGGTGTGCTCTCGCCCCTACTCGTTCGGCAAAAAGGCCATAGCTACGAAATCGTAGCAGGGGCGCGGCGCTATCGCGCGGCGCAACTTGCCGGACTCGATTCCGTTCCCGTGCGCATCGTGGAACTGACCGATGCACAAGCCCTCGAAACCAGCATCGTGGAGAACCTGCAACGGCGCGACGTTCACCCACTCGACGAGGCGAACGGGTTTGTCGCCTTATTGCACCTTGATTACACGCCGGAGCAAATTTCCGCGAAAGTGGGCAAGGCAACCGCCTATGTGGTCGCTCGCGCCCGCCTCGCACAGCTTGCGCCCGCCGTCACCGAAGCCTTCGCGAAAGACGAAATCGGCGTAGGCCACGCGCTGCTCTTGGCGAAATTGCAGTCTGTCGAACAGGAACAGGCGCTCGCGGCTTGCTATCAGGACACGTACACCAATGGTTCCAAGCCCAAGCGCATCCTGCTCCCCGTTCGCCATCTCCAGCAGTGGATTGAGCATAATATTCTGCTGGAGCTTGCCGCCGCGCCGTTCTCCAAAGACGACGCGCAGCTTGTGCCCGAGGCGGGTTCCTGCGTCGATTGCCCCAAGCGTACCGGCCATAACACATTGCTCTTTGCCGAAATCGGGACCAACCGGCCCGATTCGTGCAGCGATCCCAAATGTTACGCCGCGAAGATCGACGCGCACGTAAAGCAGACCGTCGCTGCCAAGCCGAAACTGGTACAGATAAGCATCGCCTACGGTAAACCAGCGGAAAATAGCCCGGTCATTCCGCGCAACAAGTACGTCGAAATCCGGCAGGAGAAGCCCAAGAACAAGAATGAGCGCGACTGGCCGGAGTACAAATCGTGCAAGTACACTGCTGAGGCCATCGTCACCGAAGGCACCGAGAAAGGCGAAACGAAGAAAGTTTGCGCCAATCCCGATTGCCCGGTCCATCACCCGCAGCGGCAGCAGCAGCGCAACCGCGCCGATGCTGAAATCAAGGCCGAGCAGGAGAAACGCCGCCGTGAGGAGGCCATCGCACAGACCACCGGAATGCGCGTCTTGAAAGCCATCGGCGACGCGGTTCCCGTCCGGTTGATGAAACGCGACGTGCTGTTTCTGGCCGAACGGCTCACGGTGATGCTGGACGAGCGGCGCCTGTCCGTTCTCATCCGGCAGCACGGCATCGGCAAACCCAAGGACGATGCGGTCCCGGCGAAACTGCTGGCCGCATTTCTTCCCAAGGCCGAGGAAAGCAAGCTGGGCCGCATCGTGGTAGAGACGGCGATCCTGCTGTCCACACACAACCAGACCGACGCGGCAAAGATTCTCCGCGATGCCGCCCAGGTCTACAAGGTGGACGTGGACGCCATCTCCGCCGCAGTAAAGCAGGAGTTCGCGGCGAAGGACAAAGGGAAGTCAGCGAAAAAGGCAGCACCCAAACCGCAGCCGAAATCCGGCAAGAAAGCGGCTGCATAAACGCCAATCAATCGGAGCAATTCGCGGAGCCAGCAAGATCGGCTCCGCATTTTTCGTGCCCGGTGCGCGTTTGCCCGCCCTCACTCGATGCCCGCGAACGCGGGCGACCACACTGGCCCGCCCGACGCGCACGCGGCGAAGCCCCCGGCCAATGTGGTTGCATCGAAGCGGCCTAATCGATAAGACGAGATGCTCATCAGGCAGTCGCCAGTGAGCTTCGCCGCTGAGAGAGACGCGGCCAGGGCCGGCGCTATTGGACGGTCCCCGGCCCTCCGCCAGATGGAGAGCGTAACGGCCAGGGTGACATGGGACACAGCTGGCGGCAGCCAGACCAAATTTCTCTCGGATCGATCACGTATCCCCGCAGCCGTTGCGATGACAATTGCTCCAGCGGTTTACGGCCATGCTCATCTCTGAGTAGTGGCCGAAACCCTTATCTTGCTCTCAGGTATTCCGAGGGCGTGACAGTGCGCGTTCCCTTGTACGCGCCGAGAGTCAATAAATCCTTGTCACCTGCAACCAGCAAATCCGCTTTCGGAAGGGCGGCGCACTCCAGAAGCATATCGTCGTGGGGATCGCGGCATACCTTGATGACGATCACCCGTTAGACCGTACCTTGCGGCGGCACGGCCTCTCGGCACTCACTTCTCTAGTGAGTCGCGGCACATCGGCCTCGGTGTAGCCCTTCGGGTTGCGGCCGGCCGCATATTCGCCCAATTCATCCAGCGTCAACTCGCAATGATCGCGGACGTGGGATGCGTCTGCCAATGAAATAGTATTGGGGCATGGCGAACGCAATCTATTGCTTGAACGGCCATTATGTTGGACTCGTGAATCCGGGGACGGGCGGACGTGTGTCATGGGGGCGACTGCGGGTTATGATGGAAAACCCGGAAAGAGAAGACAGAAAGACTCAAGCGTTTTGTACAAAGTGTGGCGCTAGAAACATCATCGCCTGCGGAGGGTGCCAGACACCTATCAACCATCGGCTTCCTGGAGACGTCCCTCGCTATTGCGCAGGTTGCGGCAAGCCGTTTCCGTGGACAGAGACGGCGCTTATGACCGCAAGAGAATACACGGACGAACTTGAGGAATTGAGTACTGAGGACAAGACGATTCTGAAAGCAACGTTCCCTGACTTGACGGTCGATTCTCTGAAGACAGAGATTGCCGCCAGTCGGTTCAAGAGGATTCTACGAAAGCTGGCCCCGGATGTGGCCGAGACAATCAGGAAGACGATTGTCGATATTGCCAGCGAGACGGCGGTCAAACTGTTAAAAGGGTGAGCGTCATCTTCCCTTTGGAGTCCATCTGAATCGACGCCGATGATTGGGGTCACGTTCCGCAAGTGGGATTTCCTCAATGGTGAATGATCCGCTGAAGTGAGACGCGATGAAGACCGGAAGTACGTCCGCCATTGTTCTCCACACTGTCTCAAATAAGAACTCTGCCGTTTCAGGTTTGTAGTACTCCGTGAATTTCTCCGGGGCAGCCCCTCGGTGTTCAACGAAGTTGCGGAAGGCTGCCAGCCCGTCCTGCCAATTCACCTTTTGCGAAAGCAAAAGATCGAGGACGTTGGTTTGAGATGGATGGGCCGCGCGAAATGCTATTACGCCCTTCTTGAACTCAGGCGGCTTCTTAAACAGGAAACCGAGGTCATAGCCGAGTAAGTTCGTTGCCTTTGGCATAAGCGCTTTGTAGGCTCGCCACAACTCTCCTGCGAAACCCTCGAATTGCTGCCGCCGATTGAGTACTGGAATCTGTTGCCCGGTCGAGCACCTTATCTCTCTTAACCGCACGTAAGCGGGCAGCAAGCCC
>Ga0181517_10006322_pt1 | contig 10178 bp, 7 predicted proteins | sample PEATcosm2014_Bin_31_FD_119748 | JGI IMG/M metagenome (GOLD analysis project Ga0181517, IMG submission 119748) | Peatland microbial communities from MTU Mesocosm Facility, Houghton, MI, USA - PEATcosm2014_Bin01_30_metaG | ecosystem: Environmental > Terrestrial > Soil > Wetlands > Peat | place... | reverse complement strand
GATCGATTCGGCCGGCAAAAAGGTACACATCCGCCGTATCGTTCAGGCCTGGGAGTCGGGCGCGGTGGTCAATCCCGACGGCTTGCGCAACCAGATTACGGGCGCCATCGTGCAGGCCATTGGCGGCGCCCTCTTTGAGAGAATTCTCTTTGCCGACGGCCGCATTCTCAATCCTCGCTTTGCACAGTACCGCCTTCCCCGGTTCAGTGACGTGCCGCGGATTGAAGTCGTGCTCATCGACCGCAAGGATCTGCCTTCGGCTGGCGCGGGCGAAACAGGCATCGTAGGCCTGGCACCTGCCGTGGGCAACGCCATCTTTGCCGCCACCGGAATCCCCCCCCTCAACATGCCCATGGCCCCGGGTAGCGCAGTGCCGGGAGAACCAGACTCTACTTTCCGGAGTTGAACGTCTGGCCACAGTTCATTCTGGACTTGCCAGTCATGAATGACTCCAGGGGGACATACCGACAAGCCGGCACGGCGTCTGCGATGCGGGGCAGAGTGGAGTGACGAGGAAATACCGGTCCTATCGGCGTTTTCGTTACCGATACTGCCTCCTGGGCTGAATACTCACTCATTCAGGGGTATCAGGACGTTGGCAATTTCCCATGCCGGTCCATTGTGGCCCACGATTTTCTGGCCTGCTCAACGATGCTGCCGAGTTGGAGACCATCCTTAAAGCACCGCAACTGCGGCCGACGCTACAATTTGCGCCAACATCCTCAAAGTCACCAAGGCTGCCCGCTCGCCATAACCAATCTCGGTTGCGGACGAACTCAACTTTGCCCGCAAGTGGGACACGGAATTCCAGTCTGAGCGGAAAGATCCCTCACAACGCGGCAGAATTCCTTGAAGATCCTGTCATCCCTCATTCGAGGTTCAAAGGCCTTCACCAGCTCGTCGAGATACCAAAGCTGTTGTCCCGCACCCCGCTTGAACCGTTCGAAGACCTCCATACCGACCACCCTGTAGTCATCGAGAATAGCCCTGGCGTTATAGAGCTTATCTGCAATCGAGATGAGCAGCACATCCTCGTCTTCATGTTCCAATCGATCTATATAGGCTTTCTTGCGTTCTTCCCAACCTTCCTTCCTATCGTGATCCTCTGCAAACGTGTCAGAAAGTCCAGCCACCATCCTCGCCACGTCCGCGCCAAATTGAGCTTCAACGTCCTTTAGCCGTGGCAACCCTCCCTTGTCCTCCACGATGTCGTGAAGGAGAGCCGCAATCACCATATCCTCAGTCACGGGAATCCGCCCGTCCGTCTCCCCCATCACCAGCGCAGCCACTCCGAGCAGATGCGCCATGTATGGAACGCGCGTCCCCTTGCGAAACTCCGTGTGCAGCTCGCGCGCATAATCCACAGCACGGGTAAACCGATCGCTCAGCCTCAAATCCGTCACTAACTTAGTCATGAAACTCCCCCCGTACGAAACGGTGTAGTGTACCGCATGCCGCGCTGCCAATGCCTGACCAGATCACGGCTGCGTCTTGCATCACAGACCCCATGTACGAGTTCAGGTGTAAAATCCATTTTCAAATCAAGTCCCGCAAGAGAGAGCCGTCATGCAATATCGCACGTTTGGAAAGCTAGATTGGAAAGCCTCCGCCCTCGGCTTCGGCTGCATGAGATTCCCAACCGCCGATGACCAGCGTGGCAGCGCGAATGTGGATGAAGCCGAAGCGATCCGCATGCTGCGTTACGCCATCGATCACGGCGTGAATTACATCGACACCGCCTACCCCTATCACGATGGCAAAAGCGAGCTCGTCGTCGGCAGAGCCCTCAAAGAAGGTTACCGCGACAAGGTCAAGCTGGCTACCAAGCTCCCCACCTGGCTCGTGCAGGCGCCATCGGACTTCGACCGCTTTCTCAACGAACAGCTCAGCAAACTCCAGACCGACCACATCGACTTCTACCTGCTGCACGCCCTCAACCGCTCCTCCTGGGCCAACATCGTGCTAAAGCACAGCCTGCTCGATCAGGCAGCGCGAGCACTCGCCGACGGCCGCATCCGTCACCTTGGCTTCTCTTTCCACGACAACTATGAGAGTTTTGAAGAGATCGTGAACGGCAGCGACCTGTGGAGCTTCTGCCAGATCCAGTACAACTACATGGATATCGATAACCAAGCCGGCACCCGCGGCCTCGAACTCGCCGCCGGCAAGGGTCTCGGCATCGTTGTGATGGAGCCGCTGATGGGCGGCCGTCTAGCCGATCCGCCGCAAGACATTCGCGAAACCATCGCCACCGATGCCGCCCACCGCAGCCCCGTGCAACTCGCCTTCGATTGGGTATGGAATCGCCCTGAGGTTTCCGTGGTGCTGAGCGGCATGAGCACCATGAGCCAGCTCGTCGAAAATCTCCAGATCGTCGAGTCGTCGCGCGGGGGCAAACTCGGCCCTGCCGATCAGGCGCTCTTCGCCCGCATCCGCGATCAGTACAACGCCCGAACTACCATCCCCTGCACGCAATGCGCCTACTGCATGCCCTGCCCCAACGACGTGGACATCCCCACCAACTTCGATCTCTTCAACTATGCCCACACCTACGACGACCTGGGTGCGGCTCGCTTCCGCTACAAGTTCGTGCTCAAGGAAAACCAGCGCGCGGGCGCCTGTATCGATTGCGATACCTGCGAAGGCCTGTGCCCTCAGCACATTCCAATTTCCGATTGGATGGCAAAAGTTGCGGCGCTCCTCGATTGAGGAGCGCTGCTTCATCACCAATACAGTTCCTTCGAATACTCGTGAATCGTGGATAAATCGTCACTACGTTCGTCGAGAAACGGATTTCCAGCGAAAAGTCATAGTGCTGTATCTGGAGCGTCCCGCACGCGACAGTGCGCAGCCGCATGCTCTCATCAGGGCGCTTCTGATACAGCGACTTGAAGGAAGCCGCCCCCATGAAAGGCTATGCACTTTGAATAGGTCCGATCGGGTCTGGAGGTTCGACGAAGATGCGGTGACAGATACGGTCTGCGCGTTTGAGGGTTGGATGGAACGGCGAAGATCGCCGCCTGAGAATTAGCGGTGATCGAGACAGGCCGTGGAGATGTGGAAATCGAACAAGCCGATTTCCACATTCCCATTGCCGCGACTACCACGGGGATGATTAAACTTCCCCCAAACCCGGCCGGTTAAGAGATACGCATTCAGAGGGCAAGGTCAAATCCTGCAAAAAAGCCAGGAAATACCAGGACGCCCCCGACTGGTTAGAGCTCAATCTCGCGGTCAGTCCAGACCGGCGGGGCTTTTGGAATTGGCGTATAAATGGTCTGTTCATTGGTCGGAGGTGTATGGAGTGATTAAAACGCCGACAAAGAAAACCACCACAGACAAAATTTTGGGTAGATTCGGGTTTTACCTGACCAGGAGAGAGAGCCTCGGAGGAAGTCCGTCCGTCCTCGGGTCTTTTACGCCGTATTCCCAACTCAATGCATGCGGCACGCGCGAGCACTACTTCATCCATGAAGGTTATTGCCACCGCTCCGTTCCGCAGTATATGGATGACACGGTCTATTCCTGGGGCTGGCAGGAGGAAGTCTATGGCTTCGCCAGGGAAATTGCAGACAAACACCATCTTAAGTCGGTGATGGATGTTGGTTGCGGATCGGCTGCCAAACTGCTGAAATACTTTGGAAATGACAAAACCATTGGACTCGATGTGGAGCAGACCTGCTCTAAACTACGGAAGCGCTACCCGAACCGTGAATGGGGCATCGCTGATTTTTCAGCGGAGATTGTGCCCAAGGCAGATCTCGTCATCGCGAGCGATGTAATCGAACATTTGGTCGATCCTGACATGCTTCTCAAGTTTATTTTGCGTGCTTCTCCCCAGTACGCGATCCTATCCACCCCAGACAGAAACTTGCTGCGGCATGGAACGTTCAACGGTCCACCGCACAACCCGGCTCATCTTCGAGAGTGGAACATGCCTGAACTGCACACTTATCTTTCACAGTTCCTGGAGATTGACGAGCACTTTATTTCGTACGCAGCACAAGCCACGCAATGCGTGCTTGGGAGACCTCGTTCTGCGTCCTCCTAGCGCGCAATTAAACGGCCAGGCACGGAGAGGCCTTGGGAAGTTTCATGGGATGTTTCATGGGATGCGCCTCAATCAACGGTTACCGGCGATGTTTGGCTTAGGGAAGCCCCTGAGAGCAGGATTGAGCAGGTTATGTTGCGTCACTCGAACGTGCATACCACGCTGCAACTGTACAGCCACGGGCGAAGCCAGGATCGGTTGGACGCTCAGGGCGAAATGCTTGCGGCATTTTTCAAGCCGCAGGAAGCCACCATCCAGCAGGGGCTCGCCCGAACTGCGGGTGAATCACGGGTGCAGGGAAGCGGCCTAATGATCGGCTAAACCATTGGAAATAATGGTGAGCTCGGTGCGGCTCGAACGCACGACCCACGCCTTAAAAGGGCGTTGCTTGCACTTTCGCATGGAGTGGAACGGAAATGCACTGTGCTGAATAACAATAGTTTAATGAGCAAGTTACGGACATTCCCAAGTAGCACAGAGTAGTATCATGGGGCACGAAACTACAAGTCAAACAGCCACTGAAACAGCCGCTAAGCATTTGCTTTGGTCTTCTCCTTGCCGGCTTCTGACTCCCCTTCCTAGGAAGCTGCACTTCACATCGGCGGATAAGGTGGTCGAGCTGGTGGAGCGGGGTGGCGGCATCACCGACCAGGAGAGCCGGCTGATGCTGAACCAGGCGATCACCAAAGGGCGCGCAGGAGATCACTTAGGTTCTCCGCCTTCAGTTGTGTTGTACATCTGGAATTCGCGAATGGCCGCGGCGTCAGTGCTGGAAAGAATGTTGAGCCGGACGCGGCTGGCTGTGACCGGCGGGAAAATGTCGATTTTCTTATGGCCGATGGCTCCGGAGGTGACGACAGTCTTCCAAACAGTTCCAGTCCAGATATCGATGGAGTATTTCTGAATGCGCTGGCCGGCGTTGAGCCACTCCATCGTGATGGTGCGGTTGAAGGTAACAGGACTGGAGAAGACGGCCTCAAGCGTCGAGTGATGGGAGCCGGCGGGCGCGGTCCAGAAGGTGTCCGGGTTGCCGTCGAGCGCGGCGGAGATTTCAGCCGAAGCCGGCGAGTGGGCGAGAGCAAGGTTCCGGGTATAGCGCATGCGCAGAGCATTACCGAATTCTTCGAGCCGGGCGACATCGCTGTCGGGCAAAAGGCCGCGGCGGTCAGGGGCGAGACCGAGCATCAACTGCGCACCGCGGCCAACGGTTTCATTGTAGGTGGTGAGCAGTTCGTTAAGGCTCTTGAGGGAAGATTCGTCGTTGGGATGCCAGAACCAGTGTCCATTGCGCAAGGGAGTATCGGCTTCGACGGGACGCCAGCGCAGGTAGCCATGACGGTCGATGACGTTCCAATTCTCGTAGGGAACACGGCCGCTTTCGTTTCCCACCCAGCGCGCGTCGCCATATTCGAAGAGTCCGGTGTCGGCGAAGACGATGGTATTGGGCTGGTAAGTGCGCAGAGTTTCAATGATCTCACCGAAGTTATAGACGTGGCCCGCGCTGCCTGCTCCATCGAGCCAGAATTCGACCAGGCCGCCATAGTTCGATGCCAGTTCAGAGAGCTCTGCCTTGTAGTAGGCGTCATAGGCCGCGAAGTCATTGTATTTTGGTTCGTGGCGGTCCCAGGGAGAAAGATAGATTCCGAATTTGAGTCCGTATTTGCGCGCGGCGCGGGCGACATCGCCGACCACATCGCCTTTGCCACTCTTCCAGGGGCTCGATTTGACGCTGTAATCGGTTTGCCCGGTAGGCCAGAGACAGAATCCATCATGATGCTTTGCAACGAGCACAACATACCGTGCGCCGGAGTCGCGAATGGCCTTCATCCACTGGTCGGGATCGAATTGAGTGGGATTGAAGACGGAGGGGCCGGCGGTGCCGTCGCCCCATTCGCGATCGAGAAATGTGTTGGTGGAGAAGTGGATGATGACGCCGAACTCGAGGTCTTGCCAGTCGATCTGCTGCGGAGAAGGTCTGATGTCGGAAAAGCTTTGGGAGGAGGCAAGCGGCGCGCTAAGAAAGAAGGCAAGCGCGGCGACTCTCGATCTATTGCGGAAAAAGTTCATCTCTAACTCCACGGTGACATGCTGCTTATTTCTCAATCGAATCGGGGCATGGCCGATCAAGTCGTTGCATTTGGTTCCTCACCGTTAAAGAAGGGATCGTTTTTTCATAATTCTCCAATCGACAACCTGTGAAGAATTGCTTAACCGGCCTTGCGGTCTATTTGCGCGCCTCAACGACCCGTAGCGTCACTATCTCGTGCGGATGGATGGCGAAATGAAACTGATTGTCTCCATCCATCGATACTGCCTTTTGGCCTCGCTCCACGGCATCGGTTTGGCTCACGTGGTCGAGATGCAGCCATGGGATTCTGACAGTAACATCGCGCTCGGTGCCGCCAAAGTCCAGAAAGCGCAGGATAGTCCCATTTTCATCTTCCGCGGGCTTCCAGGTCTCCAGCAGGACGCCCGCATCTCTTATGTCCAGAAAGCTCTCCCGGCTTTCAGAAAGACTTAGTGAAGAGTTAGCGGCGGGCGGCACGCCGGAAGGCTGCAATGTTTCATTGCGCCGATCTTGTGCTGAAAGGTTTACAGCCTTGTCCTGGGTGGTAACAACGTCCATCTCCATTGGAGTAATCTCTTCCCATCCCATACGGCTCAAGTCGACTGCGCTGACCGAGGCTGCACTGGTTATCGCATAGTGAAAGCTGAAGTGCCCTCCTTGACCGGCCCGATAGTTCGTATCCCAATAGTTATTCATTACATAAGAAAATATGGTTCCAGGGCGCTGTCCAAATGTATCCGGCCACGCGCCGCGGTTAATATCGCCCAACGTAACCAAGGGCGCGTCGAGGGGAAAAACGCTTCCCGATACCCCGTCCTGCTCAACTGAAACCCAGTGCTGCACGGTAAACCACTCATGACCCGCGCCTGGGTACATATCTTTCGCCGGATCGACGACTCCGGTTTGAATCTCATACTGAAACCGAGGCTGGCTGACGGCGAACGGAAAAGCAAAGTAAACGGCCTCCTTGCTCTCAACCCGTTTCTTGTCGACATCCGCAACGAATTCTATCTTCTTCTCGTGGTCGAAGAGGCGAATCTCCGCTTTGATCGAAGGCGTGTTCATATCCTCGCTTTCCAGGCGCGCAACTTCTCCATCGGGAGCGCGTACGACCGATACAATCCTGCCGTTATGCGCGGGGTGGATTTGCAAATCCGCTTTTGGATACACATGGCTATAAGCAAGAATTGTATTCGGAGACTTATCGCCTCCTGTAACATAAAGATATTCACCAAAACTGTAGGGGCTTACACGGCTTACGAGCTCGCGCTGCAACTGCTTGTCGTATATGCTGCGGATCGCGCCAGTTTCAGGATCAAGCAGCACCTTATAGTAGGGACTTTCAAGCGATGACCGCTGTTCCGCTCCAGGAATCATTGCCGTTTTCTGCGCCTCACGCATTGCATAGACCTTGTAGCCAACCGGCGGCACATCCCTGGCTACAAAGCAAACGTGATTGAATTCGCTTCCGCTACGGAGGATCTCGAAAGGCGCCGGTTGATTGGTAAGCACATCCACAATCTCCTGGCCCTTGTTCAAATCGACGGAGACAGGTCCGCTTCGAGTCCAGTTCAGACTGTTGAATACAATCAAGCTTCCAGGGCCGGCGGGAATGGCATCCGCGAGATTCGCCATGCTGCGCCGAGCGATAAAGTCCACCTGCGCGCTGGCGTTGACCTCATACTGTTCCTTGAACGCGAGCTGATCGACAGCTTCCATGCTGGTTGGGTCGGAGACGCTGTTATCGGAGTCCCATGTGTGCTCATCCATCAGCGCCATATTCGTCCACATGCGGCCTAATTCCGAATTGTCCGTTTTGATAAGTGGATTCACGTACGACGCCAAGGTGGCGAGTTTCTCCGCTGTTTGTCCCCGTCCCTCAGTCCAGCGCTCCATGGCAAGATAAGAAGCATCCGAGCCCGCGCCATCTTCCCAATACGGCCCGCCGTCTCCGCGGATGGCGGGAATACTGTCGCCAAACTGCTTTTCAACATCCTGGAGCGCTTCATGAAAGCCCGCGTACTGCAAGCGCGGGTAGACATAGAGGCTATTCCACTTCTGAGCCAGCTCTGCCTGTTGCGGGAAGAGATCCGTGTTCTCTACCTGCGTGCCATAGACAATCACGGCGTTTGCGCGATAGCCGGCATTTCCATACATCTGAAGATAAATAGGTAGCGTTTCGCGTCCAGCCGAGACCAGCGGAGGCAGCCCAAACAGGGACCTCATCTGGTGGTAATGGCGTGAGTACCACAGCAGCACGCGCTTGCCGTCCGGCCCCGTCCACCACATCGGCGAGTTCTCATGGAGACGGCCTTGGAGCAATACCGGAGCCCGGTAGTTATTGCTGCCAGCGGCCAGATACCGCAATCCCGCGGAAGCAAGGATGGAAGCATAGGACCATGAATATGAAGGAACGTCCGTGATATTGGCGTAGTCGAAAGGCGTGTCGTGGATTCTGCTCAAGTTGGCGCTTGGATACAAGGAACGGATCAAAGTCTCGGCAGTTGGTATTCCGGTAAGCAAATTGGCATATTGAGCGGGAACGAACAACCGATGGTCCTGGATAGCGCGAATAACTCGCTGTTGCTGGGCTGCGGAGCGGGTCTCGAGAAACTGCTGCAGGTCCCACTCCCCATCCAGGCTGAAGCGAAACTCCGGATGGCGGGCGGTCATGTCCATGGCTTCGTCAATGGTGCGGCTCTGAATAGCGGCGACCTTGGCCTGGTAATCGGAGTATCCAATATCGACGTGAATATGGGGAACGATATAGACGGTCCATTTCTTTGCGGGATCGAGCAACTGCCTGAATTGCCGCCTTCGGCCGTCGATCTCTACAGTTAGTTGGGCCTCGGTTTGAGGCTCAAACTCGCGAACCTGGAATGCAAGCCTTTCTTCGCCGAAATCGTAACCGCCATCCAGCTCGGCGCGATAACTCCTTTTGGCGATCGTCAGTTCCGCTTTGCTACCGGTTTCAAGCCGCCCGGAGTGGCGAATGAATGCTTCCACAGTTTCCAGCAGTTCACCGTTCTGCCGCCGGAAAAAGATCGTGGGGACAATTTGCGCGGAAGAGATCGGGACAGCCACATTTCGCGGGAGGCTATCGAGTTCGATGGCGTCGTAATTCAATCCGGCTCCGGGTACGGCTTCTTCCGCCTCTTCGACCGGCTGCAGTGCAATGCTGTTAGCTCCGGTCCGGAGGTAACTGCCGGGAAATGTGAACTCAACATTGGCGGAGGAGTAAACAGGATTGAAAGAGGAGCTGCCTGGGTCGCCGTTACTGTAGTCGAGCTTGGGGTGAAGATAAAAGTTGCCCTTCTTGCCGTTGATGTCGATCTGCAACGCTGGCACGCCGGCGCTCTCAACCAACAGGGCAACATGCAGCCGATAGTTTCCGGCCGGAGGACCCTGCAGCGAGAACGTGATGGCACGCGGAGCGGCAGCAATGTTCGATTCCTGTAACTTGTCCGGCGCGCTGAGCAGCGCCGGTTGCTCGGCAAACCAATCTTTTGCAGGATCGCTCTGAGAGACGATGAAGTTTATCTTCTGCTCCGGGTTCCCGGATGCAAACTCGGCAGAGGAGCGATCGAACTCGCCGATTTTGAATATCATGTTCTTTGCGGAATCCGGCGCCGTTTGTGCGCAGAGGCCGGAAGCAGCCAGGACAGGCCATAACAGCTTGAGCATCGATCTTCTCTTGTAACCTAAAGCCATCGCTTTACCTTCCCTTTGTCGATTTCTGTGGCGGCCAGGCGGGGGTTCGAACCTGGACTTGAATGTGGCCTTGAGGCTGCCTTCGCCTGTCTCATACAACTAGCACCTGAACGCCGTTAGCTCCGAAGCCGGCGACGGCTTCAGGCGCGATTCCGGAATCGGTAACCAGGATGTCGATGTCGGTGACGGAGCAGATAAGAGCAGGACTCACCATTGCAATCTTGCTTGAATCAGCCACTACAATGACCTGTTTGGCCTGCCGGACCATGGCGCGAAACACCGCGGCTTCGTCCGGCTCAATGATGGTGGCGCCGCGCAGTACATCCACACCGCATGCGCCGATGAAGG
>Ga0181517_10006317_pt1 | contig 10183 bp, 8 predicted proteins | sample PEATcosm2014_Bin_31_FD_119748 | JGI IMG/M metagenome (GOLD analysis project Ga0181517, IMG submission 119748) | Peatland microbial communities from MTU Mesocosm Facility, Houghton, MI, USA - PEATcosm2014_Bin01_30_metaG | ecosystem: Environmental > Terrestrial > Soil > Wetlands > Peat | place... | reverse complement strand
GTGCGACGCGTTACCTGCATGATATTCTCCCTTTGTTCATCAGCCATTTTCATATCCTGCTCCCCTCCGGGAGAGGCGGTTGCTCGCAGACATCCCCGGCCTCGCGCCGGGGTGCCGTCACGACAGCTTCCCGACGGCCTGTTCCAGCAAATCCCAGACCTTGTCGCCATACTTCTTCCGCCAGTCCGTGTAGTAGCTGCTGGACCTCAGCTTGTCGCGGAAGGAATCCAGGTCCGGCTCGGTGACCATCATTCCCTGCGAATGCAGGAGGTCCTGCGTCTTCTGGGCGTCGGCCTCGGTGGCGGCCCGCTGCTCCCGGGCGGCCTTCTCGAAATTGGTGGACATGATGTGCCTGATGTCGTCCGGCAGCGCCGCCCACATCGCCTTGTTGCCGATGACCCACCAGCCGTCCCACATGTGGTTGGTCATTGCGAGGTATTTCTGGACCTCATACATCTTGATCGTCTCGAGCTGCTGCACGCCGCCCTCGGAGCCTTCGACGATCCCGGTCTGCAGGGCGGTGTAAAGCTCGCTGAGATCGATGCTCGTCGGCGACGCCCCGAGGCTGGCCCACAACGATGTCCACACCGGGCCGATCGGCACGCGGAGCTTGAGCCGGCTCACGTCGCCGACGTTCATGACCTTGCGATTGGTGGTCGTGAGTTGGCGGAAGCCGTTATCCATCGAGACGGGCTGGGCGTACAGGCCGCTCTGGTCGAGGGTCTGGCGGACGGTTGCGCCGAGTTCGCCGTCTACCGCCTTCCAGACCTGGTCGTAGTTCTTGAAGGCGAAGCCGACGCTGAAGATGCCGGCGAGTGGGACCGAGTTGGAGATCATGGAACCGCCGGCCATCTGGAATTCGAGCGCACCGCTGCGGACCTGCATGACCATGTCGACGTCGCCACCCAACTGGCTCGATGGATAGGTCTGCAGGTGGATGCGGTCGTTGGACTCCTGGGCCATGATTGCGGCGGTCTTGTCGAGTATCCGAACGGCCATATGGTCCTTCGGCATCGACATGCCAATTTTGAAGTCGAACTGGGCGGCGCGCGCCGCGCGGCCCGGAATGACAATGGCCGGCGCCGCCAATGCGGCCACTGTTCCGAAAGTCAGCGTGCGACGTGTTACTTGCATAACATTCTCCCTTTAGTTAGCATTCATTTTCATCTCCCCTTCCCTTCTGGGAGCGGAAGTTGCCGGCGGAATTCCTCGAGTTGCGCCGTGCGCCGAGACGGGCACTACCGCGCATAGTCAGATAGACAGAACGAAGCACCTCCACGCCAGAGTGGCAACTTGGTTGCCGACTTGAACAATAACAGCCAAATTTTACCAGTCAAACGTCGCACTCACAACAAGTAAAGTTCGCGCCATGTTCCGTAAATCATTGACAGCGCCGCTGTTCTACCATCGTTCGTTGGCGCCGCTTACCACACACACACAACTATTCGTTGTGTTCGGTAAGCGATGCCACGACGGTCTGCGGACGGCGCCGCGGGAAGCCTAACCCTGCTGCATCTTCGTCCCCCAGGCCACTACCACCGACAGCAGGCAGCCCAGGGTCATGTAGATGGCCACCGGATACCAGGTGCCGTTGATGCCGAGCAGCGCCGTGGCGATGAAGGGCGTAAAGCCGCCGAACACCACGGAAGCGATCTGGTAGCCCAGGTTGGCGCCGCTGTAGCGGTACTCGGTGCCGAACAGGCTGGTGAACAGCGGCTGTTGCACCGAGTTGACCATGTCGTGGGCGACGTTGGCCAGCAGCAGCGAGAAGGCGACGATCCAGAAGACCGACTTGGCCTCCATGGCGAAGAAGAACGGGAAGGTGCAGACCACGCCGATGACCGCCCCGGTGATGTAGACGCGCTTGAAGCCGATCCGGTCGGCCAGCCAGCCGAAGAACGGCAGCGAGATGCAGCTGATGACGCCGACCGCGAAGGTGATGTTGAGGAAGAGGTCGCGCGACATCCCCAGCTTCGCCACCGAATAGCCCAGCGCGAAGGTGGTGACGATATACATGGCGAACAGCTCGACCGCCCGCATGGCGCAGATGACGAAGATCGCCCAGGGGTGGGTGCGCAGCGCGACCATCACCGGCATCCTGACGCTGCGCTCGCCGTGCAGGCCGACCTTCTGCACGAACTCGGGGCTTTCGTTCATGTTCAGCCGGATCCACAGCGCGATGCCGACCAGCACGATGCTGAGCACGAAGGGCAGCCGCCAGCCCCAGGAGAGGAAGGCGGCGTTGTCGAGGCTCTTGTTCAGCACCAGCATGATGCCGGTGACCAGCACCAGCGCCACGCCGTAGCCCATCTGCACGCCGCTGCCGTAGAAGGCCTTCTTGCCTACCGGCGCGCTTTCCACCGCCAGCAGCGCCGCCCCGCCCCACTCGCCGCCGACCGCGGCTCCCTGGACGATGCGCAGGATGACCAGCATCAGCGGTGCGTACCAGCCGATCGAGGCATAGGTCGGCAACAGGCCGATGAGGGCGGAGGCCACGCCCATCACGCTGACGGTAATCACCAGCATGGCCTTGCGGCCGTACTTGTCGCCGTAGTGGCCGAAGATGACGCCGCCGAGCGGGCGGAACAGGAAGCCGACGCCGAAGGTGGCGAAGGCCGCCAGCATGCCCACCGTCGGATCCTGGGAGGGGAAGAACTGGCTGTTGAACACGATCGCGGCCATGAAGCCGTAGAGCAGGAAATCATACCAGTCCACGATGGCGCCAACGAAGCTGCCGATCGCCGCCTTGCGGGCGAGCGTCGCCGTTCTTGCCGGAGTGCCAGGTATTGGTGCAGTGCCAGACATTTCAGCACGCCTCACAGTCGTTTCTTTGTCAAAGAGTTAGGGTCATCTCGATCGCGTTTTAGCCTACTCCCGTTCAGTCGGTGGCGACGTGCGAAACCTTCTTGCCGGGCGAGTAGATGTCCAGGATATTCCAGTGGCCGGCGGTCGGGGTCGGATTGTTGCGCATCGCGACGTCGATCACGCATGACTTGCCGGATTTGATCGCCTTTTCGAGCGCCGGTTTGAATTCCGACGCGTGCTGGAGACGGATACCGTCGATGCCGTAAGCCCTTGCAATCGCAGCATAGTCCGGCATGAACTCGGGTCCGATATTCGGGAAGGTGGTGCCGTAAGTCATGCCAAAATTTGCTTTCTGCAAGCCCGCAATGGTGCCGAAGGCATTGTTGTTCATCACGACCCAGATCACCGCCACATTCTCATCCGCGGCGGTGGCGAGTACCGCTGGATTCTGACCGAAACCACCGTCGCCAACGAGCGAGAGCACGACGCGATCAGGGAATGCTATTTTGGCCCCAAGAGCCGCCGGCGGACCGAAACCCATCGTGGCGTGTCCCCCCGGCGTGAGAATGCTGCCTGGAGTGTAAATCGGGAACTGCTGTCCGACGCCATTCTTGTTCCAGCCGACATCGGTCGTAAGGATTGCATCGCGCGGAAGAACCGCGCGCGCTTCCGCCAGGATCCGCTCGGGCATCATCGGAAAATCGTCGCTCTCCACCATCGCCTGGTTGCTCTTCGTGAACTCGGCACGTACGTCGGCGATTTCGCGCTCCAATTTCTCATTCCGGCGCGGCCGCGGATAGATCTCCCTGGCGATCCGGTTGAGTGTCTTGAGGGCCTGTCTGAGGTCGGCAACCGCGCCGATCTCGGTCGGGAAGTTGCGACCGATCTCGCTGGGCTCGATGTCGATATGGATCAGCTTCGACGGCGGAAAGGCGAATGTGTATTCCGGCTCCCAGGAACTGCAGTCGGCTTCCTTGAACCGCGTGCCGAGGCCAAGCATCCAATCCGCGCCCAGGCACTTGTCGTTGATGAACTTGGTGCCCCAAAATCCGGTCATGCCGAGCAGAAGTGGGTGATCGTCAGGCAGTGCTCCTTTGCCCATCAGGCTGTGGGCGACCGGAATCGCCATGTGGTCCACGAACTCACGCAGCTCCTTTGTGGCTTGCGCCAGAACGACGCCGCCGCCCACATAGAGAACTGGGTTTTCGGCTTCGCCGAGCGCGCGGACGATTTTGGCGGCAACATCGACGTCAAGGTCCGGCTTCCCCAACGTTTTGGTATTGTACTGCAAACGGTCGAATCGTTCGACGTCGACTTCCTTGGAGAAAATGTCCATCGGTACATCGACCAGCACCGGACCGGGCTGGCCGCTTTCGGCTAGCTGGAATGCCTTTTCAACGATTTCCGGAAACAATTCAGGGCTCTCGACACGCCATGCACGCTTCACGAAGGGACGGTAGATCTCGAATTGGGTTGCATCACCATGGAGGTTAACCTCCTGATGCGGATGTTTACCGTAATAATGACTGGGAACGTCGCCGGCGATCACCACCATGGGGATGCAGTCGGCCCCCGCGTTGGCGACCCCGGTCGCAGCGTTAGTCAAACCCGGACCGAGATGGGTGAGAAGAACGGACGCTTTGCCGGTCACCCGCGCATACCCATCGGCAGCGTGTGCTGCGATCTGCTCGTGCCTGACGCTTACAAAATGAATCTTGCTATTCGCCATCGCCGAAAGGACGGCGATGTTCGTATGCCCACACAATCCAAAGACATGCTTGATACCACGACCCTCTAGATACCGGATCAATTGGTGAGATACGAGATCACGCATGGAGGTGTCCTCACTGACAAAGTTTGTTCGGTTGTGCGCGTGATCAGGGAATGATCTCGCTCTGGTAAAACTCGCCGAAAAGCTCGGCATCGGACGGGCGATCTTCCGGAATCGGACGGCTCACCCAGGTGACGTTCATGTAATGCCGGAGCGAGACATTCTCGTTGGTGATGTTGCCGCCCCAGATGCCGCAGCCCAGGCTCGACGTCATCGGCATGCCGTTGTTGAACGCCCCGGCGTTGGCCTTCGACTGGGGTTGGCGCACCATGATGCGGCTGACCGGCGCGATCAGGGCAAGCCGATGGATGTGGTCGTCGTTGAACGAATAGATGCCGACCGAGTGACCCTTGCCGCCGACGTCGTAAATCCCGCGCACCATTTCCAGGGCCTGATCGAATCCCTGGTACTTGTAGATGGCCAGCAGCGTGGTCAGCTTCTCGCTGGAGAAGCGGTGCTCGGGACCGATCTTGTCCTGCCTGACGATCAGGAACTTGCGGTCCTGAGGAATGCTGAACCCGGCCGCTGCGGCGACCACCTGCGGCGCCCGCGCCACCGTCTCGATGGTTCGATGGCCGTCACCATCCCACATGGCCGCTTCCAGCCTAGCTTTCTCCTCATCCGAGGCGAGATATCCGCCTTCGGCCTGCAGTTGGGCCAGGAAGGCGTCATAGATCGATGCTTCGACCACCAGGTTGCCGTCGGCCGAGCAGCCCGAGCCGAAGTCCGACGTCTTGCTGGTGCGCGTGTTGCGGGCCGCCTCCTCGATGTTGGCGGTCTCGTCGATCACCATCGTCGAATTGCCGGCGCCCACCCCATAGGCCGGCTTGCCCGAGCTGTAAGCCGCCCTGACCATCGCCTGGCCACCGGTGGCCATCGTCAGATCGCAGATCGACATCAGTTCCTGGGTCAGCGGAATGCTGGGCCTGTCGATAACCTGGAAAACGTCTTCCGGAGCGCCCTGGCGCCGCAGCGCCTCACGCATGACGCGGACTACCTCGCTCGTCGTCTTCTTGGCCCGCGGGTGCGGCGAAAAAATCACTGCGTCCTTGCATTTCAACGCGTAGATGCCGGTCACCGGCGGTGTCTGCTCGGGGTTGGTCGTCGGAATCAGCGAGGCGATGACCCCGGCGGGCTTGGCGTATTTGACGATCCCCTTCTCGGGGATCTCCTCGATGACCCCCATGCTCTTCTGGCGCAAGGCGTCGCGCAGCACGCCTATGATCTTGAACCGCTTGCTTACCCGGCCAACGCGATCGCCCAGTCCCGTCTCGTCGACCGCCAGGTTGGCGATCCGGGTCATGTGCGGTTCGTTTGCCGTCGCCCAGGCGACGGCCTGACAAAGCCGGTCGATCTTGGCCTGATCATAGTCCTCGATCACCCGCATAGCCGCTCGCGCCTTGGCCAGCAAGGTTTGCGCATAGGCACGTTGCTCGTCGGTCAACGGGGAAGCCATGGCAATCGCCTCACTTGGTTGTCTGTGGATGGATGTGTTGAGCACCGCCCGGTCCGTGACCTGCCTGACGATCGCGGTCTAGGCACTCAGCAGAGCCTCCTCCGCGCGCGGATGCAGCGCGAAATAATGCTTCGCCGCCTGCACGCACCGTCGCGCATGCTCCTCGTAACCCAATTCCTCGACACGCTTGTCGTTTGGCAGTTCCATCGAATAGGGCATCTCCGGAATCCGGTTCAGGATGCCGGCAATATCAATGGCGCCCTCGCCCACGTACAGGCGTGCGTCACGGGCAATGTGGATCATGCCTTCCTTGGTGGTTGGAACCTCGGCCGGAGCGTCGCAAAGATGCGCGAAGTGGAACCAACTGCGAGGCACCTCGTCCAGTTCCTCAAGCCTGACCCGCGAGTGGGCCATGTACAGTGTGTCGACCATGACGCCGCAGTTTTCGCCGGCCGCACGCACGACAGCAAGGGCGTCGTGGAGATTGGTGACGCCGGAAAAGCTCGGGAACTCGAAGTCCACCGTCAGGCCAAACGGTTTCGCCAGGGCACACAGTGCCGCATAGCACTCGGTGACGAAACTGCGATCCGTCGTCCAGGCACTGCTGAGAACACAACACGCCCCCAGTTCTGCTCCGGCTTCAAAGGCAGGCAGATAGCTCGTCGGATCGAGACCGTCGACGATCCGCGCCAGTTCGATGTCATGGACCTTGATGCCCGTCGCCGCCAGCGCGGCCTTGGTGTCCCGCATCAATACCTTGTCTTGCACGATCGGATATATCGGTTCGCCTGGCGATCCGATGGGAATGATCCGCGGGCTGATGAAATCATAACCGGCTCGCTGAGCGAGATGGACCATTTCGGGCGGCGGACACTTGAGCACCGTAAGATGGGCCAACGAGTATTGGTGAGTCATGCCCTGCGTTCCCTCTGTCCCGGCGTAACTCGTGCGAAGCGTTGGCCGTGTTGACTGCTGCCGCCGTGCTTGCCTACTGATTTCCACCGCATTCCGGATGGGCGCGGCGGCCTAGTCGTCTGCCGCCAGCCGCTTCGCACTACCGAGGGTCAGGCCGCGCGCGCCGTCAATAACGATGGAAGTCTGGTTCTTCAGGCAGGCCACAGTGGGCATGCGGGTGTTTCCTCTCGGTCCGTCTGTTTCGGCGGCCGTCAGCGGGCACAACGCCAAGAACCCTACTTACTTCTATCGATACCCGTTCCCGATCATCGAATCAAGCTCATTATGTCGGCTGATCTCAAAAATATCGGATGTTTGTGGGTATCGTGGGGGTTCCGACGCCGATCGGCGTAACCGACGCAAAACCCCAGGCAAGGTGCCGTTTTCGATCCCCCGACCCGAGCGTTTGGTTTAAATGAGGCATGGTTGCCCCGGGTGACCTGCCTGGCGACCCCCCGCATGGTTCGCTGGGCTACCGACCGCGAGCGCCAGAGTCGATCATGCGAGGCGCGGCGAGCATGGCAAGATCGTGAACACTCCCGCTGCTGCCCACTGCCCGTCGCCGGCGCTGCGTGGACAGGGTCAAAGCCCAGCTGCGAGCCTCGGAACGGCGGGCCTGCAAGACCCTGGCCAACAACGATTCAACCGGCGCAGGCCCGCCAGGGTGTCGCTTCTCTCCTCCCGGGGCCCTCCTGCCGGTTAGTCTGCCCGACCCAATTGCGGATCGACTGCGAGGTCGGTTCAAACTGTCGGGCCAGCTCTTCCGGATCGCGGTCGGCGCGGACCAGATTGTAGGAAGCAAAGGGGCCCTCGGTGGTGATCATCACAACTTCTTTCGTTCCTTCGCCTGGGCTGGCGGGGCCAGCACGGCGGGGAGCGCCACCGCGGCGGCGGCGCCTGGCAAAGTCATTGCCTTCACATCAGGGTCCCCTTGCTTCGAGTGGGCCGGAAGCCGCGGCATCGGACGGACCTTGCAAGCTGGTGAGAACGATCGGGAGGGAATTTCCGACCTTTTTCAGATCACCGGATGGTCGCCTCGACGGCGGCGCGCTGCTCCGGGGTGATCTCGGGCAGGATACCGAACCAGGCCTCGAACGACGGGCGGGCCTGATAGAGCAGCATGGTGAGCCCGCTCTCCGTCGGATTGCCGCGCGTCCGCGCCGCCGTGAGCAGCGGGGATTCCAGCGGGTTGTACACGAGGTCACAGACCAGGGCAGCGCGCGGCAGGTCATCCAGGCGCAGGTCGAGCGCAGGCTCGCCGGTGGTGCCCAGGCTGGTGGTGTTCACCAGCAGGGCGGCTCCGGCCAGGGCCGACTCGCGCTCCGCCCAGTCCAGCACACGCACGGGGCCGCCGAACTCGGCGGCAAGGTGCTCGGCACGGTCGCGGGCGCGGTTGGCCAGCCGGATTTCCGGCGCTCCTTCGTCCAGCAGGCTCAACACCACACTGCGCGCGCCGCCGCCGGCACCTAGCACCACCGCCGGGCCGGCATCGCCGCGCCAGTCCGGGCGGTCGTGGCGCAGGCTCTGGATGAAGCCGTAGCCGTCCGTGTTGGAGCCGCTGAGCGATCCGTCGGGCTGCACCACAATCAGGTTGACCGCGCCCACGCGCTGCGCCAATGCATCGGTGTGATCCACCAGACGAGCCGCTTCCTCCTTGTGCGGAATGGTGACGTTGCAGCCGGCGAAGCGGAGCGCCGACAGCCCCCGCAGCGCCACCTCCAGCCGTCCGGGCTGCACCGCCATTGGCACGTACACCCCGGAAATGCCGTACTTTTTAAGCCACCAGGTGTGCAGGACAGGCGAGCGCGATTGTGCGACCGGCCAGCCGATCACGCCGGCGGCGCGAAATGGTTTCGGACGGCTCATGCGCAGGCACCTTCTGTCCTAGCGGTTGCGGCATTTTAGCCTGGCCCCCGCGATAATCCGCACACGGTGCACCATCATCGGCTCCGTAACACGGACAGAGATGCCTGGGTATAGGCAATGGGGGGGAAATGGGTGCGTGTGGCTGTAGCTCAGCGCCCAATCGGGGCTCTGGTGCGCGGCGACAATCTGGGTGAATGTTGAGGCTGTCAGGCGGTCCGCGGGCCGCCTGACAGCTTCGGCGGTGTCTTGATCGGTACACCACATGCGCCGTGGGGTAAGGCCCCGAGGGCCCGAAATGATAATTATTTCAATTTTATACGCGTCACTGGTGCCCTCCGCCTGCGCCGAGATGGATGGGGTGGACGGCGCACGCTCCCGGCATTGCGAGGTGCCAATGTAGTCGCTGTAAAGCGCCATCAACGAGGGAAACCGTCCACCGTGTATCCTACCGCGATCGGCCTTGATCTGGCCAAGAACGCTTTCCAAGCCCACTGCGGCTTGGCGCTTCACAACATCGCCGGCGCGCCCGACACGGTGCGGCCGGCCGCACTTTCCGGCGTGGCGGCGACGGGGCGCCCGTCACGGCGGAGCTGGCACCCGCATCATGGAACCTGCTCCGGTTTGGCCCGGCCTGAGGCGGCGCCACACGCGCCGCCTCAGGCCAGAGCGATCCCGGACAAGCTGACATTGCCCAAGCGATGGGCCGTCCGGCCTGGGGTGGTGAACACGCTCACCGTCGGTGCCCCCAGCGGTCATGGTGCTCTATCAGTCGGCTCCGCCGCCAGGCGTCAGTCCACTCAAATTCCTCAGTACTGACGAAGAGCACTGAAAGAGAGACATCCTGCTCAGCGGGATCGCCAGCGAGCAAGCAGTCGTGGGCACGACATCCGCTCGGGAATCCGGCCAAGTTGGCGGCGCGTACGCGCGTTAAGTATCAGAATATCCTGGCCCCGGGACCAGTCTTTGCCGAACTCGTCATACGGCGGAGCGGAAGAGATTCGCACGCTGGGGCTTGGCTCGGGCGTACCGGGGATCAGCCAACCAGCAGCAAGTCACGATGGTTGCGTGCCCCCGCAACCACCGATAGCAAGGGCGTCAACGGCATCGCGGGGTGACGAGGATTGCTGTTCGGTATAAGCGTGTCCAGGCCCTGGCCGGTTGAGGGCAGCGCCCCGCCTGCTTAGGAGCCCGGCGTGGCGATGCAGGACGCCTGTGGCGCCGCCGACGGGTTCTGTCCGGCCAGCGCCGTGCGCAGGCGCAGCAGTTCCTGC
>Ga0181517_10006316_pt1 | contig 10183 bp, 12 predicted proteins | sample PEATcosm2014_Bin_31_FD_119748 | JGI IMG/M metagenome (GOLD analysis project Ga0181517, IMG submission 119748) | Peatland microbial communities from MTU Mesocosm Facility, Houghton, MI, USA - PEATcosm2014_Bin01_30_metaG | ecosystem: Environmental > Terrestrial > Soil > Wetlands > Peat | place... | reverse complement strand
CCGAAGGCCTGTTTGTAGAACTCGATGGCCTGCGCGGCGCCGCGAATGTGGAGATAAGGCTGAACGCTGTGGTAGCCGTCAGGAATTGCTTTCACTGGAGACATAGTCCCTCCCTGGTTGAGAACCATTGTCTCTTCGCGGAGCTTCGGAGGGATTGTAAAAACTTGAAGGGCGGTGGGAATTATGTCATCGGCACATGATTCAGATGTTCCGTCGCCAGAGCCAGATACGCCGCCGGGGTAAGCCCGGAGAAGCCCTGAAAATCGTGGATGAAATGGGCCTGGTCGTAGTAGCCGCCCTCGAGCGCTACCCGCGCCCAGTCCACGGCTTGCTTTCGATGGACCCTTTGTAAGACGCGCTGGAAGCGGCGCACACGGCAAAAGGCTTTCGGCGTGAGGCCGATCTGATCGTGAAACAGTTCGATGAAACGGCGGTGGCTCAGACCGATCCTCTCCGTCACGCCGGAAACGGTGGCGATCTGAGGAGCACGGCAAATGTGGCTTCGGGCAAATTCAATCGCGGGGTGGAGTTCGAGCGGCCGAACCAGCTGCGCCAGAAGGCAGCGCTCGAGAATGGCAAACATCCCTTCCACGGAAGGCGCCGCCAGCAACTGTTCGCGAATCTCGATTGCCGCCCGGCCCCACAAATATTCGAGAGGTACGGACTGGTTCGCGACCTCATGCGCGGGCACTCCAAAAAACGGGAAGGTTCCGCCAGGCTGAAACTGGATTCCTACTACGCGATCCTCTGTGATCGCGTCGATGGCGACGCAATGGATTCTCGCGCCGGTTAGTCCCGCCAACCCGCACGAGACAAAGCGCCCGGAATCGTCGGCATCGTAGATGCGCATTTCATCGTCGCGCAGATTGAAGACCATAGACGCCTCCCCGTTCGGCAAGAGGCGCTCGCGCGTATGCAGCTGGGGCCCCGGCGCGCCTGGGGCTGGCGCGCCGGGGGAGTGGGCGGCTCCATCCCAGTACCAGAAACATCGGATGAAAGCAGCCAGCGGCGGCGGCGGTGAGTAAAGGCGATGCATGGCGCCGCCACCAGATTGCAGGAAATCCTTAACGGTGCGCAAGCGGTGGTTGGCCCTGCGGAGCCGGTTGCCCGGCCATCGCCAAACCACCGTCAGAATGCCAAGCTCGAGGCAACCACCGGAGCAATCTCATCCGTTTGCCGGACGATCGCCGGTTTGGGTAAGACCCGGATCATACCGTGGGTTTCCTGCACCATCATCAGGTTTTGCGAGCAGGCGCCGCAGAGCCAGTAGTGCTCGAGGTGGCGCAACCGTTTCCTGCCGGGCTCAGTCGGCCCGGTGGAGACGTCAAAAATGAAGATTCGGCCTTCGCGCAAATAATGCAGCGGCTTGGCACATGCTGAATTAGCGCAATTATTTACCATCGGGGGAGTCTCCCTTCAGCGATTACCAACATTGGGGGCCCGGAACCGCACGCCGCTTCAGGGCAAAAGACAGGGAAGAGGAGAAGAGTGCGGTCCAGCCAGGGCATCCGCATTCCAGGCCTTTTTCTCCCGCTGAGCCTTCAGCGTCGTTCCAACCAATTGGTCAGCGCCGCCCGAAGCGGCGCGCGGCTCCAATATTTACGCGTGCAGAGGGAAGAGGGGAAGATCGGCCCGACGGTACATTCTGTCAGGCTTCAATTGTTGGAGGATAGGCCCGTTACCAAAAGATTGTCAAGGGCTCAAGCGTCAAAATATGCCAGCGATCCACAACGAAGATATGAACGGGCATTTGTCCGGCATAAGCACTTAAGTATACTAACTGAATACGTATTAGTATATCGGTAAATATAATTGACAATCTTTATGCACTCGAATTGAACCACTTAGAGACTCTGCCGATAGCGGGGATGAGTCGCTTCCGGGAACTGAAAACCAGCATCGATCCCGACTCGAAGCACCCTCGGTTCAGGGGATCGACGACCCGCAAGTGGAGGATGTTCGGTTCGGGACTATGCGGTTACTCATTAGAAAGCCAGCGTCGAGGCGATGACGGGGGCTATCGGCTGAATTCTGCGGTCGACAGGCGGTCTCGGCAGAACTGTGGGCGCCCCTTGCGCGTTCTGGACGATCATCATGGTTTTGACGCACGCGCCGCACAGCCAGTAATGATCGAGGCGGCGCAAACGCTTTGCGCCGGGCACGCTCGGCCCGGCGAATGCATCGAAGATGAAAATGCGGCCTTCGCGCAGACGGAGCAGGGACTTGCCACAAGTTGAGTTCGCGCAGTTGTTGACCATCGAATGTCTCCCGTCATCGGTAACCAGCTTTGGGGTGTGGAACCGCACGCCGCTTTCAGGACAGGAAAAGCGAGGAGGGGAAGTGTGCGGTCTGCCAGGAACCCGCATCCTTTGCCTTTTCTCCCGCTGAACGTCAGCGTGTTTCGAACCAATTGTTCAGCGCCGCCGGAAGGCGGCGTGCGGTTCCCAAATCAACGAATGCGGGAAAAAAGTGAAGACAATCTCCGGCCCGGCCGAGCAATCTGTCGGACTCTGAGTGTTCGGAGTATGGCGGGTTGCGGGAGTGGCGTCAACCAGAGAACGCGAAACAAGTGCGGGCGCCTAACCCGCAAGTACTCTTGCGTAAAAGGCTAACCTATGTCCATATTATGGATATCTTATTGATTAGAGGGTTACTAGTAATTAAGTGCCTAACACAGTTTGTTTCCCAGGGCCTTTTGCTTCAATAGTCAGCTTTAGTTCTTCGTTGGAGCCAGCGCCATTGGCTCGGTGAGACTGAAGACCAGCATCGACCCCTGCGGGAGGTCGGCGGCTGCGGGATGCGTCATCAGCAGGTGCGCCGTGACCACGCCAGCGCCGACGAGCGATCCAACACCCACGCCCACCGGACCGCCAAGTTCACCTCCGGCGACTGCGCCGATGCCGGTGCCGGCTCCGTATTCGATGGCATCCTTCTTATAGTGGCTGCTGGCCTCGATTCCGCCCTCGTCATTGGTACGCGTACCCGGCGCCTTCGACTGCACAGCTTCCGCATAGAGGTGGTAGGCGGTGCCGTCCGGCAGCATCACCACTTCAGGGCGAAGACGAATGGTCGCGTGCGGTCCCAGATGATGTCCCTGGCTTACAGTTACGACGCGACCACGCAGCTCCGCACCCGCGGGGATGATGACGCGCCCTTCCTTGTAGACATCCTTGTCGACGACCGCGCGAAACGATGTGCCGGGACGTGTTTCCGTCGTCGAGAGGTCATTCGCCAGACGCACACGAATATTGGTGCCGGCGGCCAGTTCGTTGGGATTCGAAGGCACATAGCTGACGATGTCGTCGTCCGGATTCCAGGCGCGTTTGTGCAACGGGGCGTCGGCTCCGTTTCCGGAAGCCGCGGAAATCACGTCGTAGTCATTGCTCGCAGGCTGGGCCGCGACGACCGGGGCTGCAGGCGGCATGGGAATGGCCGGCGACGGCTTGGCAACTGGAACCGGGGCGTCTTCGTCGGCCTTGATGGTCTCATCGGCCGGCGGATGAGCGACGCCAGAATATTGATTCTGATTCGCGTTTGCACTCTGATCCTGACTCTGGTTCGCATTCTGGTCAGGCTGGCTCGGCGCGGATTGTGCGAGCGCGGTTGAGAGAAGCAGGCAGCCGCTGAGCGCGGCGAGCATACCGATTTGCCCTGTGATTTTCATAAGCAGTCTCTCCTTTGCCGTTCATCCAGCCATGACCCGGCTGCCGGGTATGAACTTTAAACCCGTCTCACCCGTGATAGTCGCGTGTCGAGAGGGGAATTCCGAGTTCCACAGGAAGTGGAACATCCTCTTTACGAGGGTATCCTGGGCTGATGCGCGGAGGCTACCATGGCGAAATTTTTGCGAACCAGCGCGGGTACCCGTGATCGCGACGATTCATTCCGGCCTGCTTTTGCGCAGCCGACGGTTGCGCAGCCACTTTGCCGCGCCCAGCGCGAAGAGCATCAGCCCGAACGGAAGGCACGACATAGCCACCATCAGCGAGAGCCACCCGGAGTTGGTGTGGGGACCCTGGCGGCCGATCCCGCCAAAAGCCGTCGCGGCGAGAATCGCGGCTACGATGCCGGCAAACAGGGTCCAGCCGCCGCTGCGGAGCAACGCGCGCGTGCCATCGTCGGCGGAATCGGGTTGCTCTGGCTTGGCCCGTTCCATCGCTCTAATGGAGCGCCGCCACAAGCATGACCCGCACGACCACGCCCGTCACGGACACGTAGAGCCAAAGCGGAAATGTAAAGCGCGCCACCTTGCGATGGATCGGAAACCGGCGCGAGAGCGCCAGATAAAACGTAATCAGCACGATGGGAAGCGCGACAATCGCAAGGACAATGTGGCTGATGAGGATCGGCAGGTACGCATAGTAGTAAATGCGATTGTGCACCGGATAGAGCGTATCGCCGTGCAGCGCGTGGTTGGCGATGTAGCACACCAAAAAAAGCGAACTGAAGACGAACGCCGTCGTCATGCTGGCGCGGTGTGCCGCGATGCGCCGCGTGCGGATGAAATAGTAACCGGCCAGCAGTGCGATGGCGCTCAGCCCATTCAGAAGCGCATTCACGTTGGGCAGGAAGGTGTAGCGTACCGCGGCTGCGTCCGAGGCGGGATGCACGTAGATCAGCCAGAAGAGAAACAGCGTGGCAACGATGCTGACGCCGATGATCGCTGCCACGGGCGCGGAAAGCGATCCTTTCGGCGTCGGGCTCGATTTCGGACTGGTGGTTGCTGTCGGCATCGTGAGACTCTTCTAATTCCTCATCCCTGAACTTCGCCCGGTGCTATCTCGCGTTCAGCATGAGCGCGGTCAGCAGCAGTGGCAGATAAATCACACTTACTTTCAGCAGGTCGCGCGCGAACATGCGCGATTCGGTTTCGCTGCGCGCCCGCACGATGCGTGTAAAGCGAATCGTATACGCGAGGTAAACCAGCCCCAGCGCCAGCGCAACGCCGGCATAAATTTTTCCGTCCATGTGCAGCCAAAATGGCAACAGGCTGGCGGGGATCATGAGGACCGCATAGGTCAGCGCCTCGATCGCGGTCGACCATCCATCGGGCTGGGCTACCGGCAGCATGCGAATCCCCGCACGCGCGTAGTCTTCGCGATAGAGCCACGCAATCGACATGAAATGCGGGAACTGCCACACGAAGAGGATGGCGAACAGGGCCACACCCTGCCACTCGATCAGGCCGCGCGCGGCGGTCCATCCCAGCAACGGGGGCATAGCTCCAGGAAACGCGCCGATGAAGGTCGCCAGCGTGGTGACTCGCTTGAGCGGGGTATACACCGCAACGTAAAGAAACGCCGTCAGCAGCGTCAGGCTGCCGGTAATGAAATTCGTCTCGCGGGTCAGCCACAGGGTTCCGGCGATGATGGCAAGCAGGCCGATGGTGACACCGTGGGCGAAACCGATGCGCCCTGCCGCCATGGGGCGATTGGCGGTCCGAATCATCTTCGCGTCCAGGCGGCGTTCGATGGCCTGATTCAGCGCGGAGGCTCCCGAGGAAACCACGGCAATGCCGATCAGCGTATCGAGCAGACCGGGCTGCAGGCTGCTGATGCCCGATCGCATCGAGCCAAGGTAGAAGCCCGCCCATCCGGTGAGCGTCACCATCAGCGTGACGCGGGGCTTGAACAGCTCGCGGTAGTCGACCAGCAGCGACGCGGTCTCACCAGCACGCGGCGCGTGCAGATGCGGGTGCGGCGCGGCGTCGGCTCGCAGCGGCTGCGGATCGCGGGAAGCGATCGCCGGCTCCATGCCGGATGAGGCCGACGTTACCGCCATTCAGCTTCCGGACAGCGGCCAGCGCAACGGTTTGAGGAGAAGGACATAAAGAGAGGGATTCCGAAGATCAGCGGGGACGATCCAGTTTTTATGATACCAGGGGCGGAGCTGGGTGACGAGCGCCGATGTGTACGAATTAAAGCAGCTCGATGAAATCCTCTACTGTCATCCCAGCGGCGCGGATCAGGGCACGCAACGTACCCACTGAAAGCTCCTTGTGCTGCGGGATCGAAAGATTGGCGCGCTGACCCTCTTTCGTCATAACAAGGTGGCTGCCGACCTGTCAGGTGACCTGCCAGCCAGCGCGGCCAAACGCTTTAGCCGCCTCCTTGCCGGAGATGTTCGCGAGCTTCCCCTGCCCAAATGCCAGTGCAACCACAATGTGGATAAGCGGTACTTGTTGAAGGTATGTATCTCGGAATTTTAGACGGCTACAACCACCGGGGTCTGATCGGGTGGCAACAACCGCGTGGCTTTCTGGTCTTCAGCCCACATCCACGCGGTGATCGCTTCGCGAATATTCTCCAGTGCTTCCTTTTCATCGCGACCCTGCGAGACGCACCCGGGCTAGGCGGGGCATTCGGCCACGATCCAGCCATCTTCCGCTTTCTCAAGGGTGACGTGAAAGAGCATTTGCGACCTTTCTGCTCCAGACTACCATTCCGGAATCTGGCTTACAGCATGGGCGGCGTCACTTTCACCGGATACGGCTCTTCGATGATGCCCTCTTCGTGTACCGCGTATTCCTTCAGGACGACCGCGATCAGCACCGCCGTGGGAACCGCGACCATCGCACCGATGATGCCCGCCAGCGCCGATCCTATAAGCAGGGCGATGAGGATGGTCAATCCCGCCAGGTCCACCTGGGTACGCATGATCTTCGGCGTCAGCCAGGTGTTTTCGATCTGCAGATAAGTGAAATAGAAGATGAGCACTCCCACCACGCGGCCCCAGGAGTCGAGCGCGGCGACCACCACCACCAGCGAAACGGAAACCAGCGCTCCCGCCACTGGCACAAGATTGAAGAGCCCCATGATCACTCCGAGGGCATAAGCGTAACGGACGTGCAGCAGGCGAAAGACGATCGCGCTCAAGACCCCCAGAATGAGCATCAGCGTGCCCTGGCCAAGCAGCCAGCGGCCCATCCGCGCCGAGGCGCGCGCCAGCGTTTGATCGAGGCGCAGACGCCGTTCGACCGGAAACAGCGAGAGAAACCACGCGTAGGCCTCATCGCCTTCGAGGATGAAATACACGGTCAGCACAATGCCGGCCAGGATGCGCGCCATGGTTGCCGCCCAGTCGCTGGCAAAGCGGACGGCATAACTGGCCGCGTTCGAGGTCATGTTCTGGACTTTTTCCTGCAGGGCATCGATATTCATGTCGCGCAGCAGCGGAACCTGCTGGATGCGGGTAAACAATTGCGGCCCACGTTGGGGTAACTCGCGGATGAATTCGCGGAGATCCTTAAATGCCGGGCGAAGCGCGAAGGCGAAGAAAGCGGTCAGGCTTCCCGCCGTCAGCAGAACGATGATCAGCACCGCCGTGCCCCGGCCGGGGGACCAGCGCCCGATGTGCAGCCTCATGACGCCGCGCACGAGGGGCATCAGAACCACGGCGAACAGTGCGCTGACATAAATCACCACCAGCACGTCGTGCAGCAGCCAGGCAAAATAAAGCGCGATCCCAACCCCGAAGGCAAACAGCACGATATGGCGTGGGTCCATCGGTTTGGTCGCGGTCAAGCTGTCACCTCGGGCTTGCCTCGATCGCGCGATGTGGAGTGCGGGGCTTCGAGCTCATTTTTCAGACCGCTCCTGAACTGCTCGAGTTCCTGCACGATGCGTTCCACGACGGCGTGCGGTGAAAGCTCGGCCGTGCCGATGGTGAGATGCGCCTGCCGGTACCACGGAAGGCGCTGGCTCCAGCGCTCCGCGAGGAGAGCGCGGTCCGCCAGCACCGGCCGCACCGGGCCATCGGCGTGACTGGCGCAGCGAGCGATCATGGTTTCCAGCGGAGCTTCCAGAAAGACAATCAGCGTGCCGGTGAGCGATGCCAGGAAGTCGCGGGTTGCCGGCATCTCCAACGCGCCGCCGCCCAGCGCAAGAACGAACTGGCCTCCGGAACCGGGGTTCCGGGCTTCGCGGATTACCAGGGCTTCAAGGTGGCGAAACGCCGCTTCGCCGCGCCTTTCAAAAAAGTCTGCGACCGTCATCCCGGCTCGCGCTTCGACGAGAAAATCCGAATCGAAGAAATCCCATCCGAGCCTCTCAGCCAGCAGTGCACCGACAGTCGTTTTGCCCGCGCCCATAAAGCCGGTTAGAACGATTCTGGAAGGATTGGCCGGAAACACCGGTGGAGGCAGCGTCGGCTTGCTCATGCTGTGCTGATTATTATATGAATGCGGAGCAAAGCCACGCTGCGCTATTTTCTGGCGGCTGAGGGTGGCTCGGGCTTGCCCTGCCTGAGCGCCTGCTGGATGTTATCCCACACCGCCGGGCTGGGATCGTGAATTGGCAACAGCAGCCTCGCCTGCGACGCGATGTATTCGAGGTCGCGCACCAGAGCCGCGCAATTCTCGCAGTTTCTGAGATGTTCGTGACCGGAGAGATCGGCCTGCGATTCGAACAACTCGGGAAGGGCATCCTGGAATTCAGCACAAGTCATGGTTTTTTCGATGACGCGCATGACAATCACGCGATCTGCTCCCTCCGCTGTCCGGTCCTGAGCAGATCGCGCAGTTTCATCCGCGCCTTGTGCAGCTGCGACTTGCTGTTCCCGATGGAGCAATCGAGCATCTCCGCTATCTCATTATGCTCATACCCTTCCACATCGTGGAGGACAAAAACCAGCCGGTATCCAGGTGGCAAATTCTCAATAGCGCGCTCCAGGGTCACGCGGTCAATCGATCCCGACAGCGTCAGGTCCCGCGCGCCGATGTCTTTCCGCGGTCCATCTTCCTGAGAAGGCTCCAGCGTCTCCTCGAGCGACACCTGCGGGAGCCCCTTGCGGCGCAGGTGCATCAGCACCACATTCACGGCCAGCCGGTGCAGCCAGGTGGAGAAAGCCGAATCTCCACGAAAGGTCCCGATCTTGCGATAGAGCTGGAGGAAGGCTTCCTGGGTCAAATCCTCGGCTTCGGCTACATTGCCCAGCATGCGCAGGCACAGCGAGTAGACGCGCCGCTTATGCATGGCATACAGGATCTCGAACGCGCGACCATCGCCCTCCCGAGCCTTGTCGATCGCCTCCTGCTCCCCGGCGATCGGGGGGTTGCGCCGCATGTGCTGGTTCGCCGGTCGTGGCTGAGTCGGTCCGGCCATCAGAACAAACCTTTCCTTGGTAATTGTTCCATGAGAGAGCACTCCAGTGGCTCTGCTGTTCGTAGTCTTCTGCGCAGTCAGGCTCATAGGCGAACTTTTCCGGGGGGAAAGCAATATGGGTCTTCGACGCATTTGGGAAGGAAGGGGTTGCTCCACCGGGAAGGGAGGGCGAGCAAAATGACGCGAAACACGACGCGGGCGCGCGAGACGCACGGCAGGCAGCTGCGCGTCCCGAGCGAAGACCGGAGGTCTAGCGGCCGAAAAATGCGGCGTTCTTTTCCGTGAAGCTCTGCCACTTCTCCGGCACATCGTCGGCGGCAAAGATGGCCGACACCGGGCAAACCGGCACACAGGCGCCGCAGTCGATGCACTCGACCGGATCGATGAAGAGTTGGTCGGACTCGGCGTGCTTCGCTTCGTCTTTTTTGGGATGGATGCAGTCCACCGGACACGCGTCGACGCAGGCTGAGTCCTTGGTGCCGATGCAGGGTTCCGCGATCACGTAAGCCATGAAAATCCTCTTCGGGAGTAGAAATGTTTACATCAGTCGCGTGCGGAGATTCAGGAGTGGCGAAATGCGCATCGGCGACCCACAGCAGATTCCGCGATCCGCAGGATGAAAGCCTGCCCTGAAGCTTAGCCCGACTGTTGCAACAACCGATCATTCTAGCAGGGGTCGCGCGCACTGAAACAAGCGCGCGCCACGGAAAATAACTTGGGGAATGTTGAGTCAGGGCTCTCTTCGAACCCGGAGGGCCTGCCTGCGCTTCACAAGCAATGCAATATGATGAGTGGATGGTTGGCCCCTGGACCAAAATCCCGGTCATCTTGGCGGTGGTCGGCTCCATCATCTCCATCCTTTCCCTTGCCTATCAGATCCGGCGCTCCCGGTTTGTCCACTCCATCGATTTGCTGCTTAAGTTCGAGGACAATTTCTTCGGATCCGAGAAGCGCGAAGTGAGGTCAAAGGCCGCGAAAGGCATGTTGCGCGAGACGCCCGACCATTCGGCGGCCGAGGACGTTCTGGATTTCTTTGAGACCATCGCGTTGCTGGTAAGAAAAGGCGCGCTGGACGGATACAT
>Ga0181517_10006314_pt1 | contig 10184 bp, 16 predicted proteins | sample PEATcosm2014_Bin_31_FD_119748 | JGI IMG/M metagenome (GOLD analysis project Ga0181517, IMG submission 119748) | Peatland microbial communities from MTU Mesocosm Facility, Houghton, MI, USA - PEATcosm2014_Bin01_30_metaG | ecosystem: Environmental > Terrestrial > Soil > Wetlands > Peat | place... | reverse complement strand
TTCAAAGGCTCTTGAATCCCGGCAATGTCCCCGTTGCTTCACGGTTAATGGTCCGACATTAGGGTTCTGCGGTACATGCGGATTCGAGCTTACGAAAGAAGCGATGGAAAAGGTCAAGCAGTCGAAGGGACAGGCAGAGTTACAACCGGAGTACCGGGCACTCGTGGAAAAGTATGAAGCGGAGTTGCTAGCATTGCAGGAAGGCAAAAACATTGAAATTAAAAAAGTGAATTAATTGAGTAATATAGTGCCTCCAATATCTGAAGAGTTTTTACCCAGAAGATGTAATAGGGAAATCCTATCACCGAGGTATGCTTCCTATTGCGGGAGAGTTGGTTCCAATGGCCGAATAGTCTTTGCCCTCAAACGCGAGGAGGCAGAGCGGCGTGTTCAGAAATTTCGGGAACGTCCTAAAAAACGTTTAATTTTTACTGCATCCCACTCGACATATCGGACCTTATATAATCGGAAAGTGCACGCTCAAACTCCTCAGTACTCTTTCCTTGTTGCATTATGACATGCTCGGGGTAGGTGATCCCGGCAGAGTTGTTTGATGCTAGGTAATAGGTGACTAAAAGGATGTGTTTTTGTCCATTAAAACTCACTTTATAACTATTTCCGCCCAATGCAGTCCAGTTTCCGGATAATGAAACTGCAGGCTGGACGCCATAAATGCCAGATTCATTAGTTAGTGTGCCATAATCGTAATAAGTCTCGCCATCATCATAGAACCACAACTGGGTTCCCATCAATTTCTCATTGGTTGATTGATTGATCCATCGATGAAAGATTGGGTTGGTCTCAGATGAATTAACTGATCTGCCTATGATTGGAGTGTGTGTGGGGGTTGCCTTGATAGGCATTTTCTCTAAGTTAATGCACCAAGCAGTAGCAACAACAAAGATACATACAATCAAGACGAGAAAAACTGTTCTCTCCATAATAAAAAGACCGTCTGTTTTCTCGTGATTTAATATGGGTATGACAGTTTCATTTTTTGAAACTACCTTTCCTGGCGTATTCCTTTTTCAGGATAATTTTGCATTATTCGTCATAGTATGTCCAGATACTACAACAACACCTACAGAATGGTAGATTTATTGTAGTATGCGTTCGTATACTTGTGTATATGTCAGAAGTTACAACCGTGAGGATGAAGACAGACACAAAGGCGCTTCTCGATGATCTGAAGATTAACCCCCGGGAGACCTATGATGATGTTGTTCGTCGCTTAGCTAAATTGGCGTACGATGACGAGCCCCTCACAAAAGAGGAGATTGAAGCAATGGAGGAAGGTATAGCGGATATTAAAGCTGGTCGGGTCCGGTCGCTTCGTGATGTGATGAAGGATTTGGGTGACGATGAAGTGATTAAAGCCCGGGGCCTGTGATGGCGTGTATCAGATAATACTTTCACGGCGAGCAGAAAAAGACCTGACACCGATTCCCCAGGATATTCGTATCCATATTGAACTAGCATTAGAACGATTTGCTGAAAATCCAAATCTGCGACATGATGTTGTCAAAGTCCGGGACAGTCCGAAGGTAACACCGCGATACCGGCTTCGTGCTGGTGAATACCGGGTGACATTTTTTATCCATCATGATATCCTCATCATCGAAATAATTACTATCGGGAAAAAGAAGAATTTCAAGTATTGAGGAGATATAATTCCCGCTCTTTTTATAGCTCGGATAAATTTGGCCCGTACAAAACCGTGAATTTAATCGATTTTGTAAAAATTGCCGTCGGACGAACTACTAACTTAGTAGTTATTAGTAATTAGAAAGAGTTGTGCAAACAGCATTAAATCTTCTCAAATGGTGAGTGGGGTGTAAAAGTTAACCTCAAAATCCACTTTTTATCATATTTGCCTAATTCTCATCGTCACATTAATATTCCGATTAAACTTGAGATAAAGAAAATTAGAGGGCATAGGTATCTCTATTTCAGAGAAAACCTCAAAGTTAACGCGAAATCGCCTCCTATGGCTTGTAACGTGGGCAAACCGGATAATATTGACAATACAGCGTTTGCAACCAAGTTTGCAGAAAGTACCTATTCCAAGGTAACAAAATTTGGAGATTTTCAGGATCCCCAAATTCGTCAGACTCAATCTGACCAATTGTTCGATAAATCTGTGATGCTCTGTCTCTAACAGACCTGTGTTCGTACGATCTCAACGTTCCGAAATCCCTGCTTCTCCACAAGTTTCTGCGTCGCGCGATTTCTCACCCAGACGCCTGCCGCTCGGTGAAGTGGCAACTCTGGCACCAGCAGTTCCACGGAATGCCTGCCGGTCATCGCAGCCCTGAGCCAGCGCTGGCGCGTCCACGAAGGCCTGAGGATCATCCGCATCTCCCGCTCCGTAACACTATGGCCATTGATACAGGCATTGATTGCTATATGCCAGTTCATGTGGTCCATAAACTCTCCTTCAAGATGATCGAACGAGAAGAGAACGAGATTGGGATACTCGCCCTTTTTCCGATAATTTTTCTGGTACTTTCCATTGACGAAATCTCCACCAGTCCATACGCTCCATTGATCTTGGTAGCCGGTCCGGGAGAGAGCGGATTCATCTGTTCCGACTGCAACAAAATGCGGGAAGAACCCGATTTGCTCCTCCAGCCATTCGTAGGCCGGTAAGAGGTACGTCTCTGTGGAGTGTGCGGGATCGGCCCGAACTGTATTAGGAGTGACCAGTGAGAGGGGCATGCAGTGGTGGAAGAGGTATGGGCTCACAAAGGAACGAGGGATCATATCACCACTACCCTGTAGTTCGAATATATCTTTTGAGAATTTAAAAATACGTTAGACTAAGCTCTGTAAAATCTTAGGAAGGGAACATTTATTTTCGATGTGGAAAATTCTCATTGTGTCTGAACGAGTAACCTAAGTCAATCTTAAAACTATAATTATCGAATCGGCGTGATCGATCCCGCAATCTCGTGAGATTATGTTTTCGGGCTTTTTTTGCACAAACTTTTTTGAGACCTCGCGCTGTATGTTGTGTACTGGTGCATTCGATATGGCAAAAATAAAAGCAAAAGTCATCGATGGTTTCCATCTTGAACTTGAAGAGGGGATCTCTGTCAAAACCGGAGAAGTTTTTATAAAAATTGTAGAAAGAAAACCAATAAAATCACTCCGGGGTGCCTGGGGATATGATATTGATAGTGCAGACTTTGTAGAAAACCTGCGAAAATCAAAAAGCATTGAACCGGTATGAAGTTCTTTATCTCCTCATTTGCCCGGAAAAGGATCGTCTTCCAGAATCCCCAGTTTGGATCGAATGCCTCTTCTGCTTTTGTCATTTTGAGAATTGACGAATGCGATTGCCTCAATGTCAACGCCAATTCCGAATTTCACACTTTGATCTCCGAAAGCGGAATAAATGTGCCACGATTCAGGATACGTTCGGTCTCCTCAATCAGACAGATCTTAAAATCCCTGAGAATAAGTTCATTGATCAAATCGTCAAAGGTCTGTCCCGGCTTTCTAAGCTGGTGGACAATCTTCCAGGTATGCGGGGTTACGGGAATTCTTTTTGTTGCGCGTTCCGATACTGTCATGCCGAGATGTTAAGTATTGTAAATATTAACTTTTGCCGATGAAAAAGATGAAAAATATTCAGAATTCAGACGCCAATCCCAGATTCCCCGTTCCTATCTTCTCGGAATGCTCCTATATAATCGCCTAATTCTGAATACATGATATCATGTCTGGTAGCGCGATCATCGAAAATCAATCAGGGAATCCATTTGGGGATATCGGCGAGATAAGCGTCATAAACGGATCTCTGCCTGATCCAACGTTGCCCCTTCTCTCTTCAAGGGATTATGATTCATCCTTTCAATTATTCCAGCGGAAATTTCCCCGGCTGGCATTCCAGTTTTCATCGTCCGTTTCAGGAGGCCAGTTATCCGTCGTTTTTACCAGCGGTACTACGCAGAGAACTTTCTTGTTGGGTGCAACCTATGCAACCGCAGGCTTACTTCAATCGGGGACCGTTATTGTACCTCAAGGATTTACGGCTAACTTCTACTATTCGAGTGTCACAGGCAGTTATGATCTCACAGTTCGCGAGATAGGACCGTGATGGCGCGAAAGTGTCCGCGGCTTTGATCGTAAAACACATAATCTAAGAATCTTATATTCTAAGTTGTGAGAATATATGTCTGATACGACACTTGTCAAAGTCTCTTCCAAAGGACTTGTCACCCTCCCGAAAAAGATCCGGTCAAAACTCGGCATCAATGACGGGGATTATCTGGCGATTTCATCGAATAAAGACCAGATTATCTTCCGAAAGGCGAAGATCGAAATCGATTATGAAAACCCGGATGATGCATGGAAGGAGTACTCAAAGAAAAGGTTAGCGCATGACTGAACCGGTACAGGGATCCATTGTCCTTGTGGATTTTTCCTATTCCGATCAGGTCCAGTCCAAAATGCGTCCGGCACTCGTCGTAAGTAACTCCCGGTATAACAGGATCTCCCGCGATGTAATCGTCATGAAAATCACCTCCAGAAAACCAAAACTGATGGAAGTCAGTTTGAAAAACAATGACCTTCTGGCCGGATCGCTGGATCATCCCAGCTATGTTCAGGTTGATGGGATCTATGCTTTAGAGAAAGAGTTAATCTGCAAATCCATCGGTAATGTCAGGCCAGAGAAGATGCAGGAGATCAGGGATCTGATTTTGGATCTCTTCTCTCCTGATGGGGAGTAATTTACCCCGTGAAAGTGCAACCATGAAAGTAATCATTGACAAAGAGGCGGATGTGCTGTATATGCGCATTTCCGATACCCGTATCCATGACTCGGAAGAGATAAAACCCGGCATTATCCTGGATTACGATGACCAGAATAACCTCGTCGGTATAGAAATTCTCAGGGTATCCGAGCGAGTTCCATCAGCCAGTCTGAAAACCGTTATGATCGAATCGGCGTGATCACTCCCAACAATTAACGCTCTTAATGTCTGCCATGTTTACTTAAACGGCCAAATCTCTTTTAAGTATGCTCTTTGTATACTTACACACATTTGTGCCAAATGAGTAAACAACAGTTTACTTAAAGACGTATTTTTATTCTAACTTAACCAACTGTATAGTTGTACAAATTGAGGTGAATTATGGGAAGAAAAGCTGGGGAATTTGCCCGAAATGAACGAGGGTATGACGTATTCATCCCCAACCCTTTACCGCCGGAGATTATCTACGATGATGAGTTGCATTTCCTCCTATCCAAAGCCGATGCTGCCTTAGCCCGCCTCGATGGGGTCACTGAAGTTCTTCCAAATCCTGACATCTTCGTTGCGATGTATGTGAAGAAGGAAGCACTGCTTTCCGCCCAGATTGAAGGGACACAGGTCTCTTTACAAGGTGTCCTAGAGTTCGAGGCTAACCTTAAGCCAAAAGAAGATATCCGCGATATCAGGGAAGTTATTAATTACATTAAGGCGATGAATTTTGGTATTAACCAACTTCAACAAGGTAACCTGAATCTTGCGTTGATCAATGCTTCCCATAAGACACTCATCACTGGAACACGGGGATCGGATAAGAGTCCCGGGAAATATAAAGACAAACAAAATTTTCTGGGAACTCCGGGAGGATCAATTTTTCAGGCCTCATTCATCCCTCCCTCTCCAGAAAAAATTGAACAGCTTATGCTTGATCTTGAAAAGTTCATCCAGGAAAAAGACAGATTGCCGACACTGATAAAAGCTGCACTGATGCATGCACAGTTTGAAACTATCCATCCTTATCTTGACGGAAATGGAAGAATGGGCCGGCTTCTCATAACGTACTATCTCTATTGGACCAAATCGTTGTCGAGACCATTGCTTTACCTGAGTTTCTACCTCAAGAAATACAAATCCGAATATTCAGAGAATCTCAACAAAGTTCGGTTCCATGATGACTGGGAAGCGTGGCTAAAATTTTTCTTAAAAGGAGTGATCGAAGTATCCGAAAATGCAATTCAGTCCGCACGCGAGATTATCGCTTTGAAGGAAAATTCGCGAAACAAACTCATCGAAAACAAGGTAGGTGGCACAAATGCTATCCGATTACTCGATCTCTTATTTGACAGTCCGACCGTGTCGATAAAAGAAGTGGCGGATAAACTGAAGATCAGTCCGGTTGCCGCAAACAAACTCGTCAATAAAATGGCGGGGTTGGGAATCCTGCAGGAAATTACCGGAAAAGAACGCTACCAGATTTTTGCTTTTGTGGATTTCATAAAAATAATAGAAAAAGGGACACGCGTATAATTATTTTTTCTGCTAATTGCGACCGTAATAGAATAAGATCCGGCCTAAATAGGTTGGGCATTTTAATTTTCTTCAAAGCTTCCGGCATGCCCCTATATAATCGCCCAATCCTGAATAGTGAATCGATGGACGAACCGCAGAACTGCCGACAACTCGACAGAACATGCATCCATATTGCTCATATATTTGAAGTACAAATAATCTCTTCAGACGCATGGAGATACAGCCGATATAATGAACCAGCTGCGAGGCATGAGGCATGAGCTCAGTGAACAGTATCATGTCAGAAACATCGGCATCTTCGGCTCGTACTCCCGGGAATGCCAGACCGAACAGAGCGATCTCGATCTGGTGGTAGAATTCGATCAGCCTATTGGCATGATGGCTTTTGTGCACCTTAAAAACCTGATCGCCAATCGTCTTGCAATTAAGGTCGATCTTGTAACCCCCGAAGGTCTGCATCCCCTGATCCGCGACCTGGTCATGCACGAGGTTGTGTATGTCTGAAAAAAAAAATTCTCGATCACTCATCAGGATAACAGAACCCCATATTCCCTATTGCATTATTTTTAATCACGAGAAATTCCACAACTATACCATAATATGAGTCAAGTTATTGTTCATGGTAAACACGAAACTGAGTGGATTACAATCTCCAAGGATGAATACGAATCTATGAACAAAACCCTCGAAGTCCTTTCTGATAAAGATTTAATGATGCAAATTAAGAAGGGGCGACAGAAAAATATCAAATCTCGCGATTTTGAAGATATCGCAAAGAAACTGCGGATCTAGAATTCACCCTTATTTTTAGTCAACCTCAAATGAATGTTGAGCTCTCTGGCTACTTGTTCGAGACTCACAAACTGGCCAATTTTCTTAACTTCTTCGAGATGGGTCAGGAAATCATGCTTCTGCTTTAATGCAATCATTTCTGCCAATGGACCGTTGTATGTTTGACCAGGCTTCTTGAGATTTAAAAAAGACTCCCATGTTTCTTCAGTAACAAGGATTTTCTTGTTTACAACTTCCTTCATAAAGTGTTCACCATCCTATACATTTTAGTACCGAAACCTTTTTGCCACTCCTATGATCATAACCATTAAAGATCTTGGGCTTGCGATAAATTTCATACGAATCTTGCTCCACAATTCGCGCAATATTTCACATAGGGTGGATTCAAGCTCAGGCAGCGCGAGCACTGTCGTGATGTAAAACCACCTAATACTACTTTCCGTGACCGGATACGTGGACTGGTAGATCCCTTCTTTCCGTTCCATTCAAGGATATTTTTCCTGATTACCGCATCAATATCATTAATCAATTTTTGATAAGAATCTGGATCCTTTGAAAGGTCACGCAATCCAAAGGGTTCAATAGAGTATCTAATCCAGTTGTCCTTAACCTTGATTTCCCTCTCAATATTCTCCCCAGATTCGAGACGGAGCCCCAGAATATTATCTTCCTGGGATAAATTCAGCGACTTTAACCATGTTTCTACAGGTTCTTTCCTGCGTTTTTGGTTTTTTCTGCCGCTCATAGCAGATGCAAAGACCGGGTACTAAAAAAAATTATTTGAAAAATTTCAAATACTTGTTATCGATTAGATATTTACTTAAACGAATTTACTAGGTTACAACCGATTAAAGATGGAAAAGTATCAGATTATAATTTGACAATACAGGATGTTTTTGTGGAGTATATCCATATAAAGGGTTCGAAAACGTGAATTTAAGCGATTTTGCAAAAATCCCTCTCGGAGCAACTACTAATTTAGTAGATATTAGTAGTTATTAGTAATTCGAAATAGTGTTCAGATTGATTTAATTCAATACCTTCCCCCATTAAACGATAACAAACAGTACGTTCTAAAATAATTTAGGAAATTGGTCTTTTGCCAACGGGTGCTGTTGCATTGGTGGTTGATTGGACAAAAGATCGAGTAAAGAATTGACGATCAACCGACAACGCACCAGAACCGATTTGATGTTCCCAACAGGATTTTTATCGAAATGATATTCCATGAGTATATCAAAATTTCAGGGGAATGAAATGATCCAATCTGTTTTCAGAATGAGTATTGTTAAGGGAGATATATCAAAGCAAGAAGTAGATGCCATTGTCGTCTTTACCAATAGCGGTCTCGTGCCAAAGGATACCCTCGATGAAACCATACGCAGTGCTGCCGGTCCTGGAATCTTCGCATTTTTCCGAAAATCAGATGGCTGTTCACCCAGTGAAGTAAAAATAGATCCGGGTTGCAATCTGGGCGCTAAAAACGTCATTTTCATAGTGGGACCGGTATGGCAAGGAGAAGATCTGGAGGAGTCAATAGTTCTTGCAGAATGTTATCGCCAATCCTTGGATCTGGCAATTCAAAACGGTCTGAAAACCGTTGCATTCCCCGCCATCAGCATAGAGAATGGAGGATACCCGGCTGACGAAGCTGCTCTAGTTGCTGTCAAAGCAGTCAAAACCGTCCTTTCTGAGAATGCATCGATAGAGAATATATCGTTTGTTTCGAGGGATGCTGAAACGTTTAAGGCGCTGGAATCAGCATTTCATGCTGAATTGAGTGATGAACTCATTCCCTGTTCTTTTGAATCCGTTGAAGATCTTCCCCCCTCCAAATGTATTGAGATTAGGAAATACCTTGGCTACAACGATGCTCTTATCGTTATGGCATCGCAGAGCGGTAATGGCGAGAGTCTTTTCTCCGTTCCTGAGGATTGTCATCAGACAGATTTTAAAAACGTGAGCCCGATAAACATCGGTCAAATCAAGATAGTCCCCTGTAGTCCGGAGATAAAATGGGTGAAAAAGCATGAAGATATTTCCGGTTATTATGAGGAGGAATTGAAACTCCAGAAGTACACAGGTTTTTTTATAATTGCCGGTCTCCCGGATCCTGACTCTGAAGAGTTTAACCTTGTCAGGCTCCAAAAAATACTTCATGATGCGCTTGTTTGCGCTATAGAGCAGGGATGTCGGCGTCTCGGAGTCATACTGCCTCATACCCAAGATCTCATATCCGGGCAGATTCTGGCGGACGCTACCATCATGGCAGCTTTAGACTGCAAATCAGGAGGGTTTCCTCCGATATTGGTGAATCTTGGTTACCAAGACATAGTCATGGAACGATGTCTAATCAGAGCATATACGCATCTTGCCGATCCGGATGATCTTCCATTACCGTGTATCAGGTATATTTTCAAAAAGGGGTTCAGCGATTTCAAGATAGTTCTTCCCGAACAAAACGTCGTCACCCGTACCCCCGGGACGATATTTAAGCGTACTTGGATGATCAAGTTCCGGTTTGGAAAAGAAGGGGAAAGAGAATGGTGTGAATATTATGCGAATACCAGGTTCTTATCAGGAGATACCTATGAGCGAATATACGAGGACGGGGAAGTAATAAAGTTCCCAGCGCTTGGTGGTGGAATGTATTCTGATGAAGAGTATAAAAAACTCTATGAGGGATTGACTAGGGAGGACGGGATTCTTGCTGATGGGCCATACTCCGGCTCTTTTCTTATCAATACTGGATGTTGTCTGGGTGCCGGAGCGGAGAAAGACCGAAAAAATAAGGGTCTATAGAAATGCGCATCGTTTGAACAATTAATCACATATGTTCTGTCAAGTCTGCGAGATGTTAGAAACATTTTTCGACGTAGATTGAATCATATCCCCCGAAGAATTGACAGAACCAAGAATGCGATCAAATTTGTAAAATAGGATATTTAATCAATAAAATTAATTATGTCTTGATTGAAGATAGGATTACATATAATTCTATCATCCCATAGGGCTTCCTCCGTGAGATAAGAACACAAATCCTCCTCTTCGAATACTGAAATAAATTCATCTATAAGAGCGCGCTCATGAAGAAATTGTCCCGAC
>Ga0181517_10006313_pt1 | contig 10184 bp, 6 predicted proteins | sample PEATcosm2014_Bin_31_FD_119748 | JGI IMG/M metagenome (GOLD analysis project Ga0181517, IMG submission 119748) | Peatland microbial communities from MTU Mesocosm Facility, Houghton, MI, USA - PEATcosm2014_Bin01_30_metaG | ecosystem: Environmental > Terrestrial > Soil > Wetlands > Peat | place... | reverse complement strand
GAGATCGGGAAGTAGAAGTCCCTGGCCGGCCATTTGCCGCAGCGGAGTTTGCGAAGATGCAAGCACGACGGCGCGACCAGGCGGACGATCTTGAAGATTCTTGAGGACACCGAGGAGCAGCCCTTGTCCTGGAGGGGCAAGTAGGTCCACGCGATCCAGATAAGTGAAGCCGGCAAGCGTTGCAGGATTGGCGTCGGCGGCCAGCCACTCCCGGGCATCGCGGCGCTGGAAGCTCGCGGAAGCGAGCGGTGAGCGGCTGAACAGATAGCGCGCAAGGGTATGTTTGCCACTTCCGTGCTCGCCCTCGATTGCCGCAACCTGCAGATGCGGCGCCGCCATCTCCGCTTGCATCAGCAGCTTGCGCCACACCGCGCTGACGCCGACCACGCGGTAAGCAGCAGCTGACGAGTCCAGCTCCACCAGCGTGAGGCCCGAGACGGTAGGCTGCGTTTGGAACTGAGCCGAACTTTGCATGGATCTCAACGTGCCTCGCCCCTGAGCCAGGTTTCGGTTCTGATCCGACACACGTTTCATCGGCGACGCAGGGGAAAACATGAACCCGGGGCGATTGATTCCGGTGTAAAAGCAGGAAGTTATAGACAGATCGAAGAAGGTGGGGCCGTGCCGAAACAGCCCTAGTGCAGTACGGCCCACCGTCGACGAACGTTATACTCAAGTGCATCCCCGCCGCAGCGACCTCCTGCGCAACCCTACGTTTCTTTGATGTTCAGGAAACGCGCCGGTGATTGCCCTGTTCTTCGGTGGGAATCTGGAATGCTCAGGGGTCTAGGAAACCCATGCCCAAGGAACGAATCTTGGAAAAGGAGAACGCGAGCGAGTGGGCGAAAGCACTGCGGCGCTGGGGCCCCGCGGTCTGGCTCGTCACGTGGATCGTCGCGATCGCCTACTTTGCGCTGCTGCACGCATGGCACCTGCGCGCCGATTTCCCCAATGGCTCGCCGTGGCTTTGCGACTGGGCCAAATTTACCGATGAGGGCTGGTATGGGAACGCGGCTATCCGCGCGCACCTTTTTGGCAATTGGTATATGGCAGGGGACTTTAATCCGGCCGTCGCGGTTCCGGTGTGGCCGTTTCTGGAGTGGCTGCTGTTTTTCTTCACCGGCGTGACAATTGAGGCCGCGCGCGGGTTGGCGGTTGCGTGCTTCTTCCTGAACCTGGTGCTGAGCTACCTACTTCTAAGGGGCCGTGGCGTGAGCAGCCGGAGTCCGCGTTGGATTGCGCTACTGGGCGTCACGCTTGTAGTCACAAGCCCGTTTCTCTATTGCTTCAGCCGGCTGGCGATTCTGGAGCCGCTACAGATCACGCTCACCCTTGCGGCACTCATTCTCGCCGTGCGTCTGCCGCAACGGCGACGGCCGGTGCTGGGGTCAATTGGCATTGGCCTGCTGTTTGCGCTCATCGTTTTGACCAAGACGACGGGACTTTTCCTGTTTCCGGCTGTGCTTTGGGCGATGGTGGTGCCCTTGTGGGAGAAGCGCAAGTTGGCGCTGCGCTGTGCGCTGGTGATGGCGTGCGCGACTGGGGCCGCGTTCGGCGTCTGGATGGCATTGATCGCTGGTTTTGGCCTGCTCGGCGATTACAGGTATTACTTTTTCGTGAACACCTACGAAAAGCCAACAGAGTTTTATTGGCCGCTGCTGTCGTTCTGGTGGTCGTTTCATGGCCTTTTGTGGGTGGACCACAGCTTGATTCTTCTGGCCGGCGCGGTGGTGTTGGCGGCGGCCATTGCGGTGCGCAGCGCGTGGGGGCGGAAACTGTGGCGGGATCCCTTATTTGGCGCGTCGTTGTGGGCCGTCGCAGGATATGTGCTGTTTATGACCCTGCAGAATCATCCCCAGCCGCGTTATTTCGCAGTACCGGCGTTTTTCTGCTTCTTCGCGGTGGTGCTGGGAGCAGAGGCGCTGCTGAATCTGGCTGGCCAGCAAAACCCGTCGGGCCGGCCCAACTTGACGCGTGGATTGGGCTGGGCCGTCGTAGTGCTCGCCGCGGCCGCAGCCTGTGTGCATGGAGCGCAAACCATCCGCTACGCCGCCCATCCCGAATACACATGGGCCAATGCCGCCACGCAACTGGCGCTATATATGGATACGCATCCCAACGGCAAGCGGCTGCTGAATTCGATCAGCGGCGATGAAATCACGTTGCTGACCCAGATCCCCAGTTTGTGCGACGACTTCGGCACAGAGGATCTCGCGCCCAAACTCGCCGCCTATCAGCCGGGCTGGTACGCCACGTGGGACGACCTCGATCCCGGCACACTTGAAGACCTGCATAACATTTACTCGCTGGAGCAGGTGGCTAGCTTCCCAGCATTCGACGATCCGGACCGCAACCTTTTGGTGCTCTTCAAACTGCATCCGCTGCCCCACGGCCAGATGCGCGACCCCGGCGATCAAAACCTGAAGATTGCGCTGCCCGGCGACAAAATCGACATCCCGATCGAGTAAAGACAGGGTACAAGAGGTCAGAACATGTGCCGACTTGGCTGAACCGCGGACCTGCTGACTTGCCGACTTGCGCTCTCGCTCCGTGCCATTTTGGTCCCCTGTTCCCGCGGTACCTTGCTCCCTGTTTCTCTCGTGACAGCAGTCACTCGACAGCGGTGTATCCGGGTGATAGCCTTCCCGTGGCAATTCCCCGGGCTGTTTGAGAGGTCGATCCGGGGCCGTGGTTCTTGCGGCTTCAAAACATTATGGATGGAGGGTATGTGACGGTACAGGGTAGTGTCTATTTCATTCTCTGCGTGAGCTTGGTTTCGTTTTTTGTCGCGTTACGGCTTGCGCGCCAGGTCATTGCATCGCACATGGGTTTGTCGGATTTACAGAAGATGTCCGCGGCCATCACAGGAGGCACAGGAGCCTTCCTAAAGCGGCAGTCGAGGACCGTGTCGGTTCTTTTGGGCCTGCTGCTTCCCACATTTGCGCACGCCCAGGCGGATCATGCTGGCGGAGGCGAAGCCAACCTGACACTGCCGGATTTGAAGAGCGTGATTTTCGACCATTTTTTCGGCTTGAATGGACATGCCCTTCTGACCATCGGCTTGCTGTTCTGCGTCGGCGGCCTGTTGTTCGGCTTGGCGATTTATGTCCAGTTGAAGAATTTGCCGGTGCATCGCACGATGCTGGAAATTTCCGACTTGATCTATGAAACCTGCAAAACGTATCTGGTGACGCAGGGCAAATTCATCCTTCTGCTCTGGGGGTTCATTGCAGTCGTCATCTCGTTGTATTTCGGCTGGCTGGCTCCGGTACCGGGCAAGTCTGTTGCGGTTACGCTGCCGATAATCTTATTGTTTTCGCTCGTCGGTATCGCAGGTAGCTACGGAGTGGCGTGGTTCGGCATTCGCGTAAACACATTTGCGAACTCGCGGACAGCATTCGCCGCGTTACGCGGCAAACCGTATCCATGCTTTGCGATTCCTCTGAAGGCTGGCATGAGCATCGGCATGTTGCTGATCTCCGTCGAGCTGTTGATCATGCTGTTTATTCTTTTGTTCGTCCCGGCCAGTTATGCGGGTCCCTGTTTTATTGGCTTCGCGATTGGCGAAAGCCTGGGCGCCGCGGCCCTGCGTATTGCCGGCGGCATCTTCACCAAGATCGCCGACATTGGCGCCGACCTGATGAAGATCGTCTTCAAGATCAAGGAAGACGATGCGCGCAACCCGGGCGTCATTGCAGATTGCACGGGTGACAATGCGGGCGACTCGGTTGGCCCGAGTGCCGACGGTTTTGAAACCTACGGCGTCACCGGCGTGGCCCTGATCACGTTCATCCTGCTGGCGGTGCCGAACCCCACGACGCAAGTACAGCTTTTGGTGTGGATCTTCGTGATGCGCGTGGCTATGCTGGTCTCGAGTTCGGCTGCGTACTTCTTGAATGGCGCGATTGCCAAGGCGAAATACGCGAATTCAGAAGAAATGGACTTTGAAGCCCCGCTGACCTCGCTGGTATGGATTACGTCTATCACCTCCATCATCCTCACCTACATCGTCTCGTACCTGATGATTCCCACTCTCGGTGACGGAACACTATGGTGGAAGCTGGCCTCGATCATTTCGTGTGGAACCCTTGCGGGCGCCGTCATCCCCGAATTGGTGAAGGTTTTCACTTCAACCAAATCGGGCCACGTGAAAGAAGTGGTCAAATCGGCGCAGGAAGGCGGAGCTTCCCTGGGCATCTTATCCGGCTTCGTGGCCGGCAATTTCTCGGCGTACTGGCTGGGATTGAGCATGGTCGCCCTCATGGGAATGGGCTATTACTTCAGTCTGGGCATACCGGATTTGCAGACCAATCCGGCCGGAATGATGCTGGCTCCAGCCGTCTTCGCCTTTGGCCTTGTAGCCTTTGGCTTCCTCGGCATGGGTCCGGTGACGATCGCCGTCGATTCCTACGGGCCCGTTACCGACAATGCGCAGTCGGTCTATGAACTCTCGCTGATCGAAAATGTTCCCGGCATTGAAGCCGAGTTGAAAAAGAACTACGGTATCGAACCGAGGTTCGAGCGTGCAAAATACTTGCTCGAAGCCAACGATGGAGCCGGCAACACTTTCAAGGCGACGGCCAAGCCGGTACTCATCGGCACCGCCGTGGTGGGCGCAACCACGATGACGTTTTCGATCATCATGGCGCTGACCCACGGACTGACGGTTAACGTCCAGAACCTCTCTCTATTGCACGCGCCGTTCATGCTCGGGTTGATCTCGGGCGGAGCAGTCATCTTCTGGTTCGCAGGCGCTTCCACGCAGGCGGTTTCGACCGGCGCTTACCGCGCGGTCGAGTTCATCAAGGCCAACATCCATCTGGAAGGTGCGGAGAAGGCTTCCGTCGCCGACTCGAAGAAGGTGGTTGAAATCTGCACCAAGTACGCCCAGAAGGGAATGTTCAACATCTTTCTGGCCGTCTTCTTCGCTACACTCGCGTTCGCATTCATGGAGCCGTTCCTGTTTATCGGTTACCTTTTCTCGATCGCGATCTTCGGCCTGTACGAGGCCATATTCATGGCGAATGCAGGCGGCGCCTGGGACAATGCGAAGAAAATCGTAGAGGTCGACCTGAAACAAAAGGGAACGCCTCTGCACGACGCGACCGTGATCGGAGACACCGTTGGCGATCCGTTCAAGGACACCTCGTCAGTGGCCATGAACCCGATTATCAAGTTCACGACATTGTTCGGGTTACTTGCAGTCGAACTTGCTGTGACGCTCACCAAGAGCAATCCGCAGATGACAGAAATACTGGCGGTGGCGTTCTTCCTGGTGTCGGTTTTCTTCGTGCACAAATCTTTCTACGGCATGAGGATCGAAACCAAGTCGAGCAACTAACTCCTGGTTTGTAAGTTGACGAAAACGCCGCCCGGCAAATGGGCGGCGTTTTTTGTCGCGCGTTTTTGCGCAGGGCCACAGTGTTACAGCAAATTCATGCGTTTGACTGTACCGGATATAAGTCTTTATTTATGTTTTTGTTACTGCTGCTGTACAGTTGCACAGTGGCTGTAACAGGGCCTGCCGAGTGGCTGCAAACTGCTGAATCTTCGTCGGTTCGATGGGGCGTTACAGTCTCACAGCCGGTTTTGGCGGTTTCGCCGCCGGTGGTGAGTGATCGGCAGTCAGTGGTCAGAGAACCGCAGCCCGGAACCTGCTCCTGGCTTCCTCCGGGGGAGGGGGGGTGGAGGAGTTAGGGAGTAGTCACTAGCCAATCGGGAACTGAGAGGCGTTATACGCGAACGAATTGCACGGTCCTGATCCTGGAGGCATCTCATAGTTCGATTGTGCGCCGGCAGGGGGAAATTATATGCAAATGAAAAGTGAAAAAAGTGAACGAGTGAAGAAGTGAAGAAGCGAAAAGGAGACGGGTGGTTGGTGGGCGCGAGTGCAGATGCGTGTGAGTGTGGACGCGCGTGCGGAGCTTAGTTATCTCGGAGTTAGTAACCGGCGATTACTTACTTAAGGACAATGGCCGTTTGTAAGTTGGTTTTCCACCGATAAGCACCTTTCCCCAGTTGCATTCAGCGAGATTCAGACTATGCTCCAGCCATTCCCCCAAGGTATCAGGCACGCTGATACTGCCGTTTGCAAAGGTCACGAGCTTCCCTGCGATCTCTATCTGTGCGCGCCGAGTTCTCCCGTTTCGGTCCCGGATGCGCAACTAAACGTGTCTCTCACTTATGCCGATCATTCGGCCGCTGAAGGAGGTCCGTCTTGAAGCAGGTTTTGCACTTAATCGTTGCAGTGGTACTTCTGAGTTCTCTCCTGTCGCCAGCCCGCGCAAGCGACCAGAAGTCTATGTCGAGTTCGCAACCCGATACGACTCCCAATTCGTCGCAGAACCTCAGCCCTTTGAGCGTACCCGGAGGCGGGACAAAAAACGCATACTGTACCCCAGATAGCGCCGCCGAGAGTACGTACATTGTCGTAAGGCGCGCCCTCGTTGACCCCAAGGAAGCGTCCGACAGCTATGGGAGACGATTGGGGCGCAGGTTTATCGTGTTCGAAGTGACGGTCGAGAATAAGAACCCGTCTTTGCAATATTTGCTTCACGATGTTAGCGTCGATTTAAGTTCCGTTTACAATGCGCCGGCTGGAACTTATTGGTATGCGTTTTCCAGTCAAGACCTGATTATGCTTCGAGGCGTACCGGAGAAGGGCGCCGACTATGACCCTCGGAATCTCATCCTTCATACCATGCAGGGAACTGGGGCTGTAAGTGGCGGCGTAACCGGGCTGACCTCGGCCGCCATTCAAGACTTGTATGGCGGCGTTACTGCCGCGTTTAACGGCCCCTTGCTCACTGCGTTCTCAGGCATTTTTCCGGACCACTCTGCCAACCAATTAAATCGCCTCAGTGACAGTGTCTTCACGACAAACACCGTGGTTGCGAAACAATCGGCCAAGACCTTTGCGATCTTCGTTCCCGAGGGCCTCTTCATGACTCATTCGCAGCAGAATGCGTACTGGAAGGAGCCATTTTCAGTCCTCAATACCACCGTCGGGGGGGGATGGATTTCCGGAAGACCGCCGTCTGCGTGGATGGGGTATTCATCTCAGAAGTCCCAGCGGTCACCCTTACGGGCGTCAAATACGACGATCCGACGAAGGCGATCGCGGGCGCCAGTGTGACAGTCGACTTGACCGGCACCAATTTTACGAGTTCAGACACGCTCGTTGACTTGTCCATCGGTGGCGCGTCACCCAGCACTTCCCCGCTTTCCTCAGCTAGTTCCGACGGAAAGACAGCCAGCGCAAGCGTCAGCCTTCCTGTAGGTTGGACCTCAACAACTGTGGTGACCGTGGGCGTGGAGAGCAAAAGCACTGGGATAAAGGCGCCACCGCTTACCTTATCTGCGACACCGCCTAAAGCTCCGCCTCCGGCAGCTGCGGCCATCAATATCGGAGCCAAACCGGTCGGCGCTGCGGTGGGTGCCCCGGTCGCCATCCCAGTTACGGTTTCGGGCACCGGCGCTGGGACATGCACGGGAGCGATCACGTCCTCGGTTACCCTTGTGTCAACTGGGGCGGCTGTAGTTTCGACCCCGTCGGCTTTGACAAGCGGCGCCGGAAACGTCACATTTACCCCTAGCGCAGCAGGAAGCTACGCGATCGCTGTCACCTATGCCCCCGACGCAGCGTCTCCTTGTGGGCCAGGTTCGCAAACTACTCCAGTAACTTTGCCTTAGCTATCTATCCGGATTGTGTGTCGGACCTTGGCAGAGTTTCTCGCCCTTACCGTGTTCCTTGCTGCGAGGGCGGTCGAGAAGGTCATGCAATCTACGCGGGATCAGGCTAATAGCTGGAAGCGATGGGATGTTTTCCCATTGCCCCTTGGAACTCACCACAGTATGCTTCCTCCATGCGACTTCCCCGCATCTTGCTGCTCACTGTTCTTGTTGCTGCGATTGCTGGTTCAACCATATCGCGGGCGGCGGTTGCTCCCGCTGCGCAGCAAACTCTGCGCTTCGATGGCGGGCTGGCTACGCTTGATGGGGCTTGGCAGTTTCACCTGGGCGACGATTCCGCCTGGGCTGCGGCGGGGTTCGACGACTCGGGGTGGGAAATGCTCGATGCCGGAAAGCCGTGGGGCGCGCAGGGGCACGAAAGCGTGGACGGGTATGCATGGTACCGGCGGCATGTGAGTCTGGCGCCGGGCGAGCAGGGGCCTGAGCAACTGGCGATTCTGATTCCCGCGGTGGAGGACGCGTACGAGCTCTATTGGAATGGGCAACTGGTGGGCACCTACGGAGCGCTGCCGCCGCATCCGGTGTGGTACTACGACATGCGGCCGCATACGTGGGGACTGGGACCGGCGCAGTCGGGAGTGCTGGCCATTCGCGTGTGGAAGGCGCCGTTCGGATCCTATGACAGCGGCCTGCAGGGCGGGTTTTATGCGCCGCCGGTGCTGGGCAGTCCCGAGGCTATTGGGTACGCGATCAGCATGATGGACTACCACTGGATGCGCGGCCGCCAGGTGACGTTTGCTCTGGAATCGCTTTATGGGCTGGTCGCGGTGCTGGGGTTCCTGTTCTGGTTGCGCGACCGGAGCCAGTGGCTGGCGTTTTGGATGGCGTGCTTTGCGGTGGCGAAGCCGCTGGGGTTGATCCTGGTCAGCTTGAGGTTGCCGATCTCGCTGGTTGTGGCCATGGGTCTGAACCAGCCGGTATATGTGCTGGGCGACATCTCGCTATGGTACGTACTGATTTGGTTGCTGGGCCTTCATGACACCGAGCGGGTGGTGCGGCTCACGCGCATTCTCGCCATCGTGGAGTTTAGCGAAGGGATTGTCGATGGCTGTCTGACATACGGCATGTCGCTTCCCCATCCGCTGCCGTGGCAGGTGTTCGACCTGGCGCTGATGCCGGTGGTGATGCTGTTGGAGCTTTATCCCATCTACCTGATCGGCTACGCTGTGGTACACAAGCGGAAGCTCGATCCGGCGCGCTGGATGGTCGCGATGCTGGCGTTCCTTTCGCAGACGGTTTTTGTGGTCTCCGTCGCATTGCAGCAGGGCAGCCGATTTACGCATATCACTCTCGGCGACAAGATCACCGCGCCACTTTTTGTCGTGCTGGGAAATCCCGTGAACGCGCGCACGCTGGCCGGGGCTTTGCTCCTGGTGGCGCTGGTGTACGCGGTCTACCGGTATTCAGCTGAGGCACACCGGCAGCAGGCGCGGCTGGAAGAAGAGATCCGCAACGCGCGAGCCGTGCAGCAGGTGCTGATTCCGGAGGCGATTCCCGCAACGCCGGGATTCAAGGTGGAGAGTGTCTACAAGCCAGCCGAAGAGGTGGGCGGAGATTTCTTTCAGATTATGCCGTTGCGCGGCGGCGGCGTGCTGTCGGTGATCGGCGACGTGAGCGGGAAGGGAATTCCGGCGGCGATGACGGTGAGTTTGCTGGTGGGCACGGTGCGCACGCTCGCGCACTACACGCAGAGTCCGGCGGAGATTCTGGCGGCGATGAACCAACGCATGCTGGCGCGGACTCACGATGGAGGGTTCACCACGTGCCTGATTCTGCGCGCCGACCGGACGGCAAAATTACCGCGGCCAATGCCGGGCATCTGGCTCCGTATTTGAAGTGCAAGGAGATGGTAATTGAAAGCGGATTGCCGCTGGGGCTTTCGGCGAGCGCGGTTTACACGGAGTCGACTACGCAACTTGCCGAGGGAGAGCAGCTGACGTTGCTGACCGACGGCGTGGTGGAAGCGCGCAGCAAGTCCGGCGAACTTTTCGGCTTCGATCGCACGTCGGCCATCGCGGCCGACACGGCGGAGTCGATTGCACAGGCGGCGCAGAGCTTTGGCCAGCAAGACGACATCACGGTGCTGACGCTGAGCCGGTCACACGGCGACGGAGCCCTGTTGGGGCAACGGGTGGTCGCGGTGACGGCGTAAAAGCGGCCTCGCCGAGCACCCGCTGGCTTGAAATTTCCGGCAGCCGGAAGTTGGGCTGGGGAATGGCCCTCGATCTCCACAATTCGCACAATTGAAGCGCGATTCTGCACCGTTTCTGCGTCTTGTGAGGAGACCAGAGAAGGGCTACGCTTGAGGAATGGTACGGGAATCGGGCCGAGCCTTGGGTTTGCCCCGATTTTAGTGCAAAGCGAACCGCGCAACCCCGCTCCAGGCAAGGCCGTTTGCAACTTTCCACAGGCAAATGGCGGTGTTTAGAGAG
>Ga0181517_10006311_pt1 | contig 10191 bp, 9 predicted proteins | sample PEATcosm2014_Bin_31_FD_119748 | JGI IMG/M metagenome (GOLD analysis project Ga0181517, IMG submission 119748) | Peatland microbial communities from MTU Mesocosm Facility, Houghton, MI, USA - PEATcosm2014_Bin01_30_metaG | ecosystem: Environmental > Terrestrial > Soil > Wetlands > Peat | place... | reverse complement strand
TAACAGGGCATGGCTTTAGCCGTGCCGATAAAGCCAATCAAATGAGCAGGGCTTTAGCCCCTGCTAAGGCTTATTCCAGCTCTTAACTCGGATTCGGGCCTTTTTCCGCAACCTCTAAAGCCGAGCCAGAGGCTGCAAAACATGGGAGTGGAGTTTGTTCGCTTGAAAGATGCGATCCGCGCAGCAGAAGGCGCGGGCCGCACACCGGAAGAAGCTCTGGGAGCGCAGGATGAAGACACTGGTGGTTGAGGACGAGCTGACCAGCCGCTTGACGTTGCAAACGGTTCTCTCCAGCTATGGAGTGTGCCACAGCGCCGTCGACGGCGAGGAGGCTGTTGAGGCGTTTCGCATGGCGGTGGATTGCGGACAGCTTTACGACCTGATCTGCATGGACATCAAGATGCCCGGGATGAGTGGCGTGGAAGCGGTGCGCCAGATAAGGGGCATCGAAGAGAGGAACGGCGTGCTTTCGAGCAACGGCGCGAAGATCGTGATGGTGACCGCGGTGGAAACGCCGCAGGGTGTCGTCCAGTCCTTCAATGCGCTGTGCGACGAGTACCTCGTCAAGCCGATCGATGCCGGCAAACTGCTGGAAATGCTCCGCCTGATGGGCATGATTGGCTGAGCCTTTGGAATCCCGCCGGTCAAACACCGGCGAGGACTTTCTTTGGGGCGGGCTCGGGCTGGCGCACCCGCGGTGGATGGACCGCCAGCGGCAACAGCACCGAGACAGCCATGATCACGGCAATGACGCGCAGGCCGGTCGCGTAAGACCCGCTGGCTTGGCGCAGGTAGGCGATCAGCAGCGGTCCGAAGGCGCTGGCGCAGCCCCACGCGGTCAGCATCAGTCCGTAGATCGGGCCGACGTTCTTGGAGCCGAAGTAATCGGCGGTGAAAGCCGGCATGGTGCCGAAGCCGCCTCCGTAGCACATGAGCACAACAAAGGCTGTCGTGCCCAGAATGGCGGCCTGCGTCATGGAAGGCATCGTCCAGAAGAGGAAAACCTGGACGAGGAACATGACGGTGAAAGTCCAGCGGCGAGTAAGGACGTCGGAAGCCGCGGCCCAGAAGATGCGGCCGACCGCGTTGCCGATGCTCACGATTCCCACCATGAAGCCCGCCTGAATGACAGTGACGCGAGCGATCTCGCGGAAGATGGGAGCCTCTTGCGAAATCAGCGATATTCCCGCCGTGACGTTAAGGAAGAGCAGCAGCCATAGTGCCCACCACTGCCAGGTTTTCAGTGCGCCGGCGAGTGTGTAGTCGCTGACTGCGCGCTGCTTGACCTGAGTTGCGCTGGGGGTCCAGCCGGCTGGTGTCCAATCCGCGGGAGGGTTATGCATGAACGCGCCGGTAGCCACAACGACTACGAAATAGCCAATGCCAAGCCAGGCAAAGGTGCTGAGCACGCCGATGGATTGAATCATGCGCGTGGCCAGCGGAGCGACCACCAGCGCGCCGCCGCCGAAGCCGCCCACCGCGATTCCGGTGATCAGGCCGCGGCGGTCGGGGAACCACTTCAGCAGCACGGCGATCGGAACAATGTATCCGAAGCCGAGCCCGACCCCGCCGATCAGCCCATAAGTGAGATAGAGCCACCACAGGCCGATGCCGGAGAAGCTGGCCAGGAAGACCCCGAGACCGTACAACAATCCAGCCGTCAGCGCCACTACGCGCGGGCCGGATTTGTTCAGCCAGAGCCCGCCGAAGAACGCTGCGACTCCGAGCACGAAGATGGCGATGGTGAAGGTGAGAGTGACCTGCGAGATGGACCAGTGGAACCGGTCCGTGAGCGGGGTGCGAAAGACACTCCATGCGTAGACGGCGCCGAGCGCCATCTGCATCAGAAAGCCAGCCGCCGCAATTCCCCAACGGTTATTGACCGCCATATTGCCTCCAGTTATTCCTCTTGTAATCACCGAGTGTCCTGTCTCGGAAGTTCGCATCAAAAAACAGCTGTCATCCTGAGCGGAGCGCAGCGAAGTCGAAGGACCTGCGGTTGTTCTTCCCCGCCATTCAACGACCCTCAGTGACAGGACACTACTTTTGCGGGCCCGCCTTTCCGCGCAGCTTGAGCTGCGTGCCTAAAACTTCCAGGAACCGGTTGATCAGCGCGACGCTGCGGCGCAGCTCCGGATGGCGGAACTGACCCAGCAAGGCGATCATGCCGGGCGGTTCGATGACCGGCCGTTCGCGACTGCCGAGGGTTTCTCCCGCCGCCGTGCAAACGCACTGCAGCAGCTCCGGATTGATAGCGCCCAGGGTGTTAGCGAGGATGATGAGGTTGCGCAGTCCGTTGATGGCCTGTGGCGACTCGGCCGCGGCGGCGGTGGTTTCGGCGATCTTGCCGCCCGCGCCGAGGGCTCCGCGCAACAACTCGAAGGCGCCTTTGTCGTGTAACTGTTGCAGCAACTCGTAGCCATCCAGCAGCGCCGCGGCGTGTTCGACCGGCGCGCTCTCCAGGCGGGCCACGAGGTCCTTGCGCGGATCGCGCGGGGGAATCTGAAGCGGGATCGGTTGCGCCATCTTGCGGCCTCCTTTGGTGCTCCAGGTGCTCCGCACCTTTCTATTTTGGATTACAGCGGTTCCACAATCGCTGTACCCCGGAACCACAGACCTGAAGTGGCCTTTTCCTCAAGAAAGTGCCACCTTTCGAAGATCTAAAAAGGGCACGTAAATTGTGGAACCGCTCTAGTACCGTTCCCAGGTGTTTTCGCAATTCCGGCTCGGAGTTTGGGTGCCCCAGGTCCCTCGCTTTTGGGAACCTGGGAAAGCACAAATCTATCCGCCACGGTACTTGAGTCTTGCTGGGCCGGCAAGCATGCGCTTAACTCCGCTTCTCTATCTGCACCAGTCCGTTGCCGGGCTGGTGGTAATCGGAGCGCTTCCACTTGCGTTCCACCTCAATGCCTTGCTGCGGAGTGGGGCGGCCGTTGCGCGCATTCGCACGCGGCAGCGGGCTCGGGCCGGCTTCGTCCGTGACCTTCATGCGCACCGATGCCTCCTTGTAAGCGGGGGTGCTCGTGACCTTGTCGGTGTGGCTGCTCGTGAGGCGGTTCACGGGCTCTTCCACCGAGTTCATGGGCATGTAGAGTTCGTTCCCCTTCACGCGGTCGGTGACCAGCGCCTGCACGCGCACCTTGCCGTAGCGGGAGGTCAGCTCGACCCACGTCCCATTCTCGACGCCGCGATTCCGCGCCAGTTCCGGCGAGACTTCGACAAAGGTGCAGGGCGTTCTGGCGCGAATCCCCTCGCTGCGATAAGTCAGGTTTCCCTCGTGGAAATGCTCCAGCAGGCGGCCGTTGTTGAGGTGCAGATCGAACTCCGCATCGGGCTGGTCGGTAGGCTCGTTCCAGGCCAGCGGGAAGAACTTCGCCTTGCCGTCCGGCGTGTTGAACCGTTTGGTATAGAGCAACGGCTGATCGGAGCCGTCTTCGGCAACCGGCCATTGCAGCGAGCGGAAACCTTCCAGCCGCTCGTAAGTCACGCCGGCCATGATCGGGGTAAGCGGAGCGATCTCGGCATAGATCTCCGAGGGATGACGGTAATTCCACTTTGCGCCCAAGCGGTTGGCGATGTGTTGAATGATCTGCCAATCCGGCAGGCTGTCGCCCAACGGCTCAAAGACCCGGTAGAGGCGCTGGATGCGGCGCTCCGTGCTGGTGAAGGTGCCTTCCTTTTCAAGGCTGGGGCTGGCGGGCAGAATCACGTCGGCGTAGCGGCAGGTGTCGGTGAAGAAGATGTCCTGCATCACCAGAAAGTCGAGTTTGGCGAGCGCGCTGCCCACGAAGTTCGCGTTGGAGTCCACCATGCTCATCTCTTCGCCAAAAACGTACATCGAGTGGATCTTGCCGTCGAGGATGGCGTCGATCATCTGATGGTTGTTGAAGCCGGGCCTGGCCGGTAGCGTAACGCCCCAGGCCTTCTCGAACTTGGCGCGAATCTCCGCATCGTCCACCTTCTGGTAGCCAGGAAAGAAGTTGGGCATTGCGCCGTGATCGCTGGCGCCCTGCACGTTGTTGTGGCCGCGCAGCGGATAGGCCCCGGTGCCGGTCCGCATGTAGTTGCCGGTGGCCAGCAGCAGATTTGAGATTGCCGTGGAAGTATCCGAGCCCATCGTGTGCTGGGTGACGCCCATGGCCCACAGGATGCAGACCCTCTCCGCGGAAGCGATCATGTGCGCGGCTTCCAGAATCGTTTCCTTGGCTAGGCCGGTCCGCTCCACGGCCATTTCCAGCGTGAACGGCGTCAGGCTCTGGCGGTATTCCTCCACGCCGTTGACCCACTTGCTGAGGAAATCTGTCTTGGCCAGTCCGTTGTCGAAGAGGTAACGAGTAACCGCCGACAGCCAGATAAGATCGGTGCCGGGTTGCGGATGGAGAAGAAGATCGGCGCGGCGGGCCATTTCATTTTCTCGAAGATCGCTGACGATCAACTTCAGCCGTCCTTGCTTCTGCGCGCGTTTGACGCGGGTGGCCAGCACCGGATGGCTCTCGGCGGTGTTGCTGCCGATGATGATCACCAGGTCGGCCTGCGCAATGTCGGAAATTGAGCCGGAGTCGCCGCCATAGCCCACCGTGCGGAACAGTCCGATGGTGGCCGGCGCCTGGCAATAGCGCGAGCAGTTGTCCATGTTGTTGGTGCCGATCACCGCGCGCGCCAGCTTCTGCATCAGGTAGCTTTCTTCATTGGTGCATTTGGACGAAGAGATGAAAGCCAGCGAGTCGGGCCCTGTGGCTGTCTTGATTTCCGTGAATCGCCGCGCCACCAGCGAAAGCGCCTCGTCCCAACTGGCCTCGCGGAAGCGCTCGCCTTCGCGAATCAGCGGCGAGGTCAGGCGGTCCTTGCTGTTGACGAACTCCCAGCCGAATTTGCCCTTGATGCATGTGGAAATACCGTTGGCCGGGCCTTCCAGCGGCTCGACCTTCAGAATGTGCCGCCCGCGGGTCCAGATCTCGAAGCTGCAACCTACGCCGCAGTAGGTGCAAACGGTCTTGGTGCGCTGGATCCGTTCCTCACGCATGGCGGCTTCGATCTCCGACATTTGCAGCACCGGCCCGAAGCCCACTTCCGGCTCGACTCCCTTGACGATGCCGATCATGCTTTGCCGGGCGTCGGCGCTGAGGCCGGTGAAGTACCCCGCTTCGCCTAGCATCGACGTTTCCATGAGCGCGTTGCACGGGCACACGGTGACGCAATGGCCGCAGGAAACGCAGCTGGACTCGCCGATGGCCGTGCCGCCGTCCCACAAAACGCGCGGGTGCTCGTCTTCCCAGCGGATGCTGAGGGTTTCGTTTACTTGCAAATTCTGGCAGGCTTCCACGCAGCGGCCGCACAAGATGCATTGGTCGGGATCGTAGCGATAGAACGGATTGCTGAAATCCACCTCGTAAGGTTTGGCTTTGTAAGGAAGTTCCTGGTGCTCCACGCCGAGCTGTTTGGTGGTGTTGTGCACCGTGCAGTTGCCGTTGTTGTTGTCGCACACCGTGCAATAAAGAAAGTGGTTGCTCAGGATGCGATCAAAGGCCTCCCTTTGGGCAGAGGCCGCGCGCGCCGAGGCGGTCAGTACAGTCATGCCCTCGACGGCCTCGGTGCCGCATGCCCGGACCAGCTTTCCGTCGGCCTCGACCATGCAGGTATCGCAGCTCTGAATGGGGCCAAGCTGAGGGTGGTGGCAAACCTGTGGAAGCTCGGTGCGGGCACGGTTGATCACCTCGATAAGGTGCTCGCCGGCAGCAAAACTTTCAGTTTTCCCATTGAGATAGAGAACAGGCATGGGAAGGGGAACCTCCCGAAATCCTGGCCGGAATCCTAGCACCGGCGTGCGCCGTTGAAAAGGAAAATTGTAGACGGAATTCTCCGGGTTCGCGCCGCCCGCGCGCATTGTTCGTGGCTATTGATCCGGCAGCAAAATACTGTGTGGGTGCCCCATCTTTCCCCGCGCATTTTGCGGGAAAGGGTGGGAGACAATGACCCTCAATTCTTGCCGGATCAATCCGTCAATCCCGCGCCTGAGAGAGGGATTCCGCGGCGACGCAGCGCTCCGCTCCGGAATACACCACGAAGCGGCGTCCCCTCAGGAAGCCCACCAAGGTGAGGCTCAGTTCGCGGGCCAGCTTGACTGCCAGGCTGGAGGGCGCGGAGACCGAAGCCACTACCGGGATACCGGCGGCCAGCGCCTTCTGTACGATCTCGAAGCCGCCGCGCCCGCTGACCATGAGCACGTGGCTCGACAGCGGAAGCAGCTCTTGGCCGATAGCCCAGCCGACGATCTTGTCCACGGCATTGTGGCGGCCGATGTCTTCGCGCAGGGCGAGCAGGTTTCCTGCAGCATCGAACAGGGCTGCGGCGTGCAGCCCGCCGGTGCGGCCAAAGACCGCCTGCTGGTCGCGCAGCTTGGCGGGAAGCTGGCAGAGCAGGCTGGGATCAATGTGAAAACCGGACTGCAGCGGCCGCAGGTCCCGGCGGCGCACCGCTTCGATGGACGCTTTTCCGCAGATCCCGCAACTGGAAGCGGCGAAGAAATTCCGCTGCAGCGTCGAGGGATCGAACGCGCCGCCGCGCAGTTCCACGCGTACGAGATTCTTTCTGAGTGAGGATGCGGCAGGGGAATCAGTGCCCGATTCATGCACGGCGGCGATCTGATCCGGCGTCTCTACCAAGCCCTCGGTCCACAGAAACCCGGCGGCCAGTTCCGCGTCGTGGCCGGGGGTGCGCATGGTAACGGTAACCGGCGTTTCGCCGATGCGAATCTCCAGCGGCTCTTCGGCGGCCAGATAGTCCTCGATGGCGCGCACCTCTCCGTCGTCCCACTCGGTGACTTGCGTCAGTTGCACGCTGCGCCGGGGCAATTGCATGGGCTGCACTCCTGAGGCACAGCTTATATCAGGTTCTTCTTTTGCGCTGCGGTGATTGATCCGGCAACAAAATACTGCGTGGGAGCCCCATCCTTTCCCGCGTATTTTGCGGGAAAGGGTGGGAAGGCAATCAAACTACAGCGGTTCCACAATTGCTGTACCCAGAAACCACTGACCTAAAGTGGCTTCTTCCTTAAGAAAAAGCCACCTTTCGAAGAACTAAAAAGGGCACGTGAATTGTGGAACCGCTCTAATTAATTGCCGCATCAATAGTGCCATTTTGCGATGAAGAGGACAATCGGGGCAGGGAAGGCGTCGTCGCCTTCTTTAACTCGCAACCGAAGCAGCGCCGTGAAGGTGCGCCCGCCGCGCAGCAAAAAGCCCAGCCGCGGGGGGCTGGGCTTTTTGCTGCTGATTTCTGCCCATTCAACTCAGGCGCGGCCGCCGAACTCGCCGGTCTCGGTATAGACCTTCACCGTTTCGCCTTCTGCGATGAAGAGGGGAACCTTGATCTCCAGGCCGGTTTCCAGGCGGGCGAACTTGGTCACATTGCCGCTGGTGTCGCCGCGCGCTCCGGGTTCGGTGTAGGTGACCTTCAGATCGACCGTCTGGGGCAGCTGCAGGCCGATGGGATTGCCGTTGAACTTGTGCAACTGCACCAGCGCGCCTTCCACCAGGTAGTCGAGCGCGTTGCCCAGCATCTCCTTGCGCAGGGTGTGGGTATCGAAGCTCTCCTGATCCAGGAAGTTCGAGCCGTCGCTGTCGCTGTAGAGGTAGGAGGCTTCCACCAGTTCCAGATCCGGTTCCTTGAACCGGTCGCCGGCCTTGAAGGTCTTGTCGAAGACAGCGCGGGTGAGCAGGTTGCGCATCTTGAAGCGCACCAGCGTTTGACCACCGCGGGCGGTGGGGGTGGAAACTTCCACATCGATGCAATAGTAGGGGACGTTTTCAAACTCAAAATACATCTTGCGTTTGACGTCGATGGCTTCAAGCAGGGCGGCCATGGATTCCTCAGAAAAGAGCTATGTAAGCCGGTCAGCTCACAGGGAGGCGATGCAGCTTCTCCTCGATTATAGAGCCAGAGGCATTGGCCGGGATGCGCCGGCGAGAGGGCGGAAAAAGGGCGCCTTGGCGGGTGGCTGGCGGTTGCAGCGTTCGCACAATTTGCGCTGCCGGACGGCGGGCTGCGATGATCCTTGCGAACTTTCAGAGGGTCTCATGGATGAAAGGAGATTCAACCTTGCGTAGAACCGCTCTTCTTCTGTTTTTTGCTGTTGCCTCGTTTGCGACTGTCGCTGCCGCCCAGGCTTCCGGCTGGCCGCCCAGTAAAGATCACCTGACGCTGCCCGTCTGGCCGGCCGCCGCGCCGGGCGCGCGCACCAATCTTCCTCCCGAAGCCGACATGACCACCGCCAAAGACAACCTGATCGCCGGCAAGCCGCTGATCCGGCTGGGCAACGTGGCCGCGCCGACGCTCACCCTCTATCCGGCCAAAGGAAGGAACTCGGGCGCGGCCGTAGTCGTGTTTCCCGGCGGCGGCTACAGCATCCTGGCCATCGACCTGGAAGGAACCGAAGTCTGTGACTGGTTGAATAGTGCGGGCATCAACTGCGTGTTGCTCAAGTACCGCGTACCCGATACCGGGCCCTATCCCAAGTCTGCCGCTGCCTTGCAGGACGCACAGCGCGCCCTCGGTCTGGTTCGCCAGCATGCCGCCGCGTGGAAGATCGACCCTAAGCGCATCGGGGTGCTGGGCTTCTCCGCGGGTGGACACCTGGCGGCAGCCGTCAGCACTCACTTTGAAAAGCGCTTATACGACCCCATCGACGCCGCGGACCAACTGAGCTGCCGCCCGGATTTTGCCGTCGTTGTCTATCCCGGCTACCTGGCCCTCTCGGAGAAAAACTTCGCGCCCAACGCCGACATCAACCCCACCGCGCAGACGCCGCCCACCTTCATCGTGCAGGCCGAAGACGATCCGGTTCACGTGGAGAACGCAGTGGTCTACTTCATGGCGCTGAAGAACGCCAAGGTTCCCGCCGAGCTTCATATCTATGCTGAAGGCGGGCACGGGTACGGCCTGCGCAAGACCAAGCTGCCGGTGACGACATGGCCCCAGGGCGTAGAGACCTGGCTGCGTACGATCGGCATTCTCGCCGGCAAGTAGTGTGCCGGCCCAAAATCACGGGTGCCCCACCCTCGCCGCGCTCTTGTCCTTGCGGCTAGGGTGGGAAGCGAAGATCCCCGCTTAAGGGCTATATCACCAAGCTTTACAATCACCCCATGCTGCTCGCCGTGCTCACCATCTCCGACCGCTGCTCGCAGGGCCTCATGACCGATACCGCCGGTCCGGCTGCCGTGGCCCTGCTGCGCAGTCAGTGGCCCCAAGCCGACATTGAAGCCGGCCTCCTGCCCGACGACGAAGACCTCATCGCGGCCAGCCTTGAACGCTTCGCCGACCAGGGCGCTGCACTCGTGCTCACCGCCGGAGGCAGCGGTCTGGGGCCGCGTGATCGCACTCCGGAAGCCACCCGGCGTGTGATCGACCGCGAAGCTCCCGGTCTGGCGGAGGCGATGCGCGCCAGCGGTGCGGCCACCAACCCCTATGCGTGGCTTTCCCGCGGCGTGGCGGGACTGCGCGGCAGCACCCTGATCGTCAACCTGCCCGGCAGCCGCCGCGGCGCCGAGGAAAGCCTCTCGGCGATCCTCGTCCTGCTGCGCCACGCCGTGGAAGTCGCCGCGGGCGGCCAGACCCATCCATAAACCAGCCAACTGTCCAGATCCAGGCTCGGCGTGCCTGGCACCGGAAAACGCTTCCCAAAATGATCCGCCGCGGCGCACCTACGGTTCGTCACGGTACCCCGCGGGCTTTTCCTCCGCTCACGCAGAATGTGCTGGATAGCGAGATTTTCCCGTTCCCGCGCAGAAAACCACTCCTTGAGAAACACCGGGAACGCGTACAATTGGGTCACCTGTGAGCACACCCAGAAGCAACAATTCCGATCGACGCCGTCCCGGCAACGTCAGCATTCGCGATGTGGCCCGGAAAGCCGGCGTTTCCATCGCGACAGTCTCGCGCGCGGTCAACCACATCCCTACCGTGGACCCCGAACTGGCCAAAAAGGTCTGGAAGGCCATCGACGAAGTCGGCTATCTGCCCAACACCCAGGCGCGCGCGCTGGTCAGTGGGCGCAGCCACATGCTGGGGCTGATCGTCAGTGAGATCACCAATCCGTTCTTCCCCGAGCTGGTGCAGGAGTTCGAAAGCCTTGCCGTCGCACAGGGCTATGAAGTCCTGATCGGATCCACCAACTACGAGCCCGCCCGCACCGAG
>Ga0181517_10006307_pt1 | contig 10197 bp, 7 predicted proteins | sample PEATcosm2014_Bin_31_FD_119748 | JGI IMG/M metagenome (GOLD analysis project Ga0181517, IMG submission 119748) | Peatland microbial communities from MTU Mesocosm Facility, Houghton, MI, USA - PEATcosm2014_Bin01_30_metaG | ecosystem: Environmental > Terrestrial > Soil > Wetlands > Peat | place... | reverse complement strand
ATGGCTTTAGCCGTGCCGATAAAGCCAATCAAATGAGCTGGGCTTTAGCCCCTGCTAAAGCTCATTCCTGCTCTTCACTCGCATTCGGGCCTTTTTCCGCAGCCTGTTTAGCCGTGCCGATAAAGCCAATCAAATGAGCCGGGCTTTAGCCCCTGCTAAAGCCCATTCCTGTCCCTCACTCGGATTCGGGCCTTTTTCCGCAGCCTGTTTAGCCCCCGAGGGATGTTTTTTGACGGATTGAGCAAACGACAGGCCTTTTTCCGCAGCCTGTTTAGCCGTGCCGAAAAGGTCCAATAGAAAAGGATGGGGTTTTAGCCTCTGCGGGATGCTTTTCGAAAAATTGAGTGAAAAGCAGCACTCTTTTCTGTCAACCGCTGTTTCGCTGCTCAATCAGCCCAAACAAGCAGAGTTACTCGCCCTCGAAGGAAAGCCCCGACGGAAGAGAAAAACGCTGCGGCTGCGGCATATCCTTCTGCGGGACGGGCGCGGCATAGCTCTTGTACACGGTGATGTGAAAACATGCCTGCTTGAACTCTTCTTCCACATCGATCTTACCGGCCTGCTCGATGGGCAGCAGATAGGTGCGCATCCAGGCCAGTTCCTTGCTGTTGAGCCCGTGTTTGGCGATATCGATTGTGGCCCCGGTCAGATGCGGACTCGCCACGTCGCCCTCGGCCGGAGCGGCATTGCCGTTGATGTGCATCAGGTGCTTCTGGAAATCGACGGTTCGTACCGCCGAGCTGACTTCGAGCGGGCGATGGAACATCTTGTCGTGCGCAGTAGCCAGGTCAATCAGGAATCCAGCCGTCCAGGGACGGCAAAAGCGGCGATCCTCAGGCACGCTGTTGACCGCCATGGCGGGCGATGCCGGCAAGGGAACCAACTGTTTGCGCGCTACGCGGTCGCGCAGGTCGTCGTCGTTTTCAATGCGCTCCAGGCCGTCGGCCTCGGACTTCACGTTCTGCCGCACCAGCGACTCATAGGAGCCGCGCAGCGGAGAAACAGCCGGCAACCGCAGTGAGGCATCTTCGACGTGGCGGCCGCGAACTTCGTGCGCCACGGCAGATCGCAGGCCCGCAGGCTGGTGGTGCGCAGCCGTGAGCGTCTCGCGTCTAGCCGGGGGCGTGTCGTGTACAGCCGTGAGCTTGTCGTGTTTAGCCCTCCGTGAGCCATGCTCCGCGGGGGCACCCTCGCGCGAAGACGCGCTGGAACGCCGGGCCACCGGCTTTTCAGCGCGAGACGCTGCGCGAGGCGTCTCGCGTGGCGTTGCATGGGACTTTTTGCCGTGCGAAGCCGAACGGCTCCCGAAGCCCTTCGGTGGACGCACCGGAGAGCCGCTGGCGGCATTCCCAACCATGAGGATGACCAGAAAGATGAAGATGTAAGAGGTTCGCCGCATAGAGAAGTCCGCGGAGAATCCAGAGCACTTTCAGTGTAGGATTTTTCCGCGTGCTTTCAGAGTATCAATCGGGGTGCGTCTTTGTCCGATAACGGGCCGTTGTCAATTAGGTTCCCCCTGAACGGTCTCGCCTCCAAGCCAGTCGCTTGTTTCAACGAATACAATGTCGGAGTTCCCGCAATGCAAGGAGTTTTTTCACTGTGACCTTTGGAGAAAGATCTCTCTGGGCTTTTGTGCTCGTGCTCATCCTGATGCAGGTAATACAGGTGGTGACGATCATTCACCGCGAGTCGCTCACCTTTGACGAAGACGACCACATGTTCGCGGGATACATGATGGAGCACACCGGCGACTATGGGCTGAATCCCGAGCACCCGCCGTTGGTGAAGCTGCTGGCTGCGCTGCCCATGCTGGGCCGCGACCTGTGGGTGCCGCCGCTTCAGGGTCGCTTTTTCAAGGAAGAGGCCTACATGGACGGCCGCGACTGGCTGGCCCGCAACGACGGCAGCTCGCAGCACATGGTCTTCGCCATGCGCCTCGCGGCGGGTCTGTTGGCGCTGGCGCTTTCGCTGGTGGTCTTCTTTGCGGCGCGGGAGTGGTTTGGCGACCTTGCCGCCGTGATCGCTCTGCTGGTACTGACCTTCGATCCGAACATTCTCGCTCACTCGGCTCTGGTTACCACCGACATGGGGGTGACGCTCCTTTTCCTGGCCAGTGTGTGGGCTTTTTATCGCTATGCGACCAGGCCCTCCGCGTTGCGGTTGGTGCTCGCCGGAGTGGCGGCAGGTCTGTTGTTGGCCACCAAGCATTCCGGCATCCTGCTGGCTCCGATGCTGCTTCTGCTGATCGCCTGGGAGATCTTCGCAGCACCCAAAGGCAGCCGGGCCCGGCGGACTTTGCGGCTTGCCGGAGCATTCGCGGCCATCGTGGTGATTGGTGTAGTGGTGCTATGGGCTTTCTACGGCTTCCGTTATGCCGCTCGGCCGGCGGGGATGGCGTTGAGCGCAACGCTTGCCAACTACTGTTCGGGGCTGAGCCCCTTCGACGCCAAGGCCGTGCTGGCCATTGCACATTTCCATCTGCTGCCCGAGTCGTACCTCATCGGCCTGGTGGATGTGAAGCTCATGGCGCAGTTTTATCCCACTTACGTCTTTGGCAAGGTCTATGCCCATGGGCAGTGGTGGTATTTCCCGGCGGTAATCCTGATCAAGAGCACGCTCGGGTTGCTCGGGCTGTGCGTGCTGGGATTGGTGTCGATGGGCTGCGGCCTGCTGCGCAAGGGCAGGGAACTCTTCTATCTGCTTGCGCCGGGTGCATTCTATCTTCTTGTTGCGATGGTCTCCGGGATGAATATCGGCGTGCGGCATATCCTGCCGCTCTACGCCATGGCTGCCATTCTGGCTGGCGCAGCGGTGGCGGCGCTGGCGGCCTCGAAGCAGCCAGGGGCGCGAATCGCACTGCGCGTGGCCGCAGGTTTGCTGCTGGCGCATATCGTGTCGGCGCTCCTTGTCTTTCCAAACGACATGGCCTATGCCAACGAAGCTTTTGGCGGGCCCAAGAACCTGCACAATCTGTTGAGCGACGCCAATGTGGACTGGGGCCAGCAGCTCTACCAGGTGAAGCAGTGGCAAGACCGGCATCCTGGCGAGGAGTGCTGGTTCGCGTACTTCTCGCGGCCCGAAATCGATCCCGCGACCTATGGAATTCATTGCCACGCGATGCCCACCATCGACACTCTCTGGCTGGGCGGCGCCGACGTGATTCCGCCTGTCATCAGCGGCAATGTGCTGATCAGCGCGGGCGATTTGAGCGGTTGCGAATGGCCCAGCGACCGCATGAATCCTTATCGCAGCTTCAAGCAACTGGAGCCGGCCGAGACCATCGACTATAGCGTGATGGTTTATCGCGGCAGCTTCCAGGTCGGTCAAACCGCCGCGTTGAGCCGGGCCATCAATGCCGGCCACCTGCTTCGCAAGGGCAAGAAGGAAGCCGCTCTGGCGCTGGCGCGTGAAGCCGTGGCCATTGATCCCGAAGAGATCCTGAGCCAGACCGCGTTGGGCGATGCCGCCGCGTCGCTGGGCGTAATGGACGAAGCCCGAAAGGCATGGCAAGCGGCAATCGAATCTGCCCGCCATCTGGAGCCCGACGCGCAGGAAAGCTACATCCCGGATCTGGAGGCGAAGCTGAAGCGGCTTTGAGCCGGTTGCGAAGTGAATTGGGAGTTTTTGTCCGGAGGCAAACCCGGGGGGCAATCAGATTTCGTTCTCTGTGCATGGAAAGTGCTCTAGAATCTTGTCGTGAGTTTGGATTTGACCATTTGCGGTCCCGGAAATGCAAGCAGGGCTGCAAGGAGCCGGAGGATTGACATGAGCCGCGCACAGATCGACCTTCCACAAGAGCTGATTGCGTTGTTCTGCAAGCGGCATCATATCCGACGGCTAAGCCTCTTCGGGTCGGTATTGCACAGCGATTTCCGGCCCGATAGCGACGTCGACGTTCTGGTTGAGTTCGAGCCGGGCTTTACGCCCGGACTCGCTTTCTTTGCAATGCAGGATGAACTCTCGGCGATTATGGGTCGAACTGTGGATCTCAACACGCCCAGCTTCCTGAGCCCCCATTTCCGCGAAGAGGTTTGCAACTCGGCGGAGGAGCGGTATGCCGCAGCGTGAGGGGAGACGAGGATGGTGGACGAGTCGAAATTCGATTATTCGTATGTGCCTGAACACCTGAAGGAACGGGTACGCAACTGGAGAAATCTTTCTTTCGGTGAGCGGTTCCAGCTGACGCAAGAGTTGAGTCTAGCGGCTTGGGCAAAGCTGGGGGTAGTCTACGATCCTTCCAAGCCGATGGATAAAACAATCCGACGGGTCGAGCGCGACGAGATGGATAAACCCTGGCGGCCTCTTAAGTAAGGTGCCAGGCTTCCAGTTTCCCAATCCACTCATTGAACGCAGGGCATTTCGCTCGAATGGCATCAATTCCTATCGCATCCGCAATCAGTGGGCCGTGTTCGGTTTTTGAATACGTGCCTTGAGGAAAGATTTGGAGGATTCGTTTGGACGGTGCGCTCTCTGGGCTGTCGTTGATATCTTCGGGAGTGGGAAACTCATGAACTACTGCCTCCAATGATTGCTTTACTTCCTCGCTCCATCCATCCTGCGCCAACTCAAAGGCACCTGGATCGGTAAACAACAACCCTTCAAATTCGTGCATCTGTACATAAGGCAGCAAGAAACGGGCATCAAGACCTGTGGTGCTCTTTTCGACGGCTTTCAGTATGGCTTGCTCGACCTCTGCTCGGCTGCGTCCTCCGCGGTCTTTGAATCCATAAAAATCGACCAGAGTGGTTAGCCGATCGAAGGAGCGATATTCATGAGAAAGATGTTTTGCCAGTCTTTCGATGGTGACGCGCCCTCCCTTATGGTTACCAGAAGGAGCGCGCAAAACTGATGCATAGGCATAAACTTTAAAATTCGCCAGATGCGGACTCAGACATTGTTGAACAAAATTTGCTTCAGTCGGCCCTTCACAAACAACGCAGACCCGGATCATTCCAGCCCTCCCACGGCCTGCTTGAGCCAAATATCGGAGAGCTGGTATTCATCGTCGAGCCATTCCTGGTATTGTTCGCGGGGAAGATTGCGTAATACAGTTTCACCTTTGTTGGCGCTGGCCACGATGATGTTTTCCAAATCAAAGCAGTCCACCATCAAAGGTGATTGGGTTGCGATGAAGATCTGCCTTGTATTCGACAATCGCTTGAGCATTTCCGACACCAGAGTGATGGCATGTGGATGCAAACCCAATTCTGGTTCGTCGAAGAACATCACATCCGGTAGGCGATCAGGCGGCAGGTTGAGTAACGTCAGCAGGCAAAATGCGCGCAAAGAACCGTCAGAGGTCAGATGCGGGCCAAAGGTCTTGTCGCTATATTGGCCTACCCATCGCAAAACAACTTTGCCTGCAACGGGCTCCAGCACAAAGTCCTTGAATGCAGGCAGCACGCGCTGAATCTGCCGTATGATGACCTGATAGCGCTTCAGGTGGTTTTCGCGCAGGTCCAGCAGTATAGGGGCAAGATTGCCGCCATCGGAACGCAGTCGAGCGTAATCCGTGATATCCCAGAGCATCCGGATCGAGGCTTTATCGGACGTATCGTGGAACTGGTAGGTTGTGCATTGTCGCAGCAAATAGGAGATGGTCTTAGCCGTGGTGCTGATCTGCTTCGGCAGCATAGCTTCTCTGCCGAGCTCAGCGATTTCTTGCCATCGCGCATCGGTTTGCTTGGTCCTGTCCGAATAGCGATATGCCTCATTCATCACCATGACTGTATCGCCCGCGGACAAGTGGGTCAGGTCAAAACGGTAATTGTTGAGGCCCGCTTCGGTCTCCAGCGAAATTTCCGCGTGGATACGCGGAGTTTTGCGAGCCCCCATGAAGAACTGGTCATCGCCGCCTCCATGCCGCAAAACGAATTCCTGAAGATTTTGCGATTTGAGCATCCAACTCAGCATCTCGAAGAACCGAATCAGCGTTGATTTACCGGAGCCGTTGGCGCCAATCAATACCGTTAGCTGCGGTAATTCAAGACGCTCGATGTGGCGGAGGCTGCGAAAGCCTTCAATTGTTACCGACTTGATCCGTGTCGGGGCGTGCGGCAGCGCTTTTGGTTTGCCAGAATCCTTCATAACAATCACCCTAACGCAAATATGCGCCCCAGGTTCCGGTATTAGGGCCTGGGGCGCATACATCTAAACAACAAGTTCCTTACAGCAACGTCGGCTCTTCCTCTTCCTTTTCTTCGGGAGGAATGATGACGGCGGCGGCAACCTTGTCTTCGCTGTCCAGGTTGAGCAGTCGGACGCCCTGGGTGGCGCGGCCGGCGGCGCGGATTGTCTTGGTGTCGATGCGGATCATCTTGCCGAACTGGCTGATGACCATCAGCTCGCTGCTGTCGTCCACCAGCTGGATGCAGTTGACGCGGCCGATGCGCGGGGTGACGGCCATGTTCTTGACGCCCTTGCCGCCACGCGTCTGCAGGCGATATTCGTCCACATCCGTGCGCTTGCCGAATCCATTCTCGGTGATGGCGAGAATGCGGTAGGCGCCCTCGCTGTGTTCCTTGGGAGTAACCGCGACGCCCACCACGTAGTCGTTCTTGGCCAGCTCGATGCCGCGCACGCCGTAGGCCGGCCGTCCCATGGAGCGGACGTTGGCTTCGTCGAAGCGGATGGCCATACCCAGGTGGGTGGCCAGGAAGACGATCTCGGAGCCGTTGGTGAGGCGGGCGGCCACCAATTCGTCGTCCTTGTCGATGCCGATGGCGATAATGCCGCGGGCCATCACATTCGAAAAGTCCTTGAGCGCCGTCTTTTTGACGGTGCCCTTCTGGGTGGTGAAGAAGATGAACTTGCCCTCTTCTTCCAGGTCGCGAACGGGCAGGATGGCCTTGACGTTCTCGCCGGGCTGCAGGTTGAGCAGGCTCTGCATGCTCTTGCCCTTGCCGGCGGCGCTGACGTCGGGAACTTCGTACACCTTGAGCCAGAAGACGCGGCCTGTGTTGGTGAAGCAGAGCAGGAAGGCGTGCGTGGAGTCGACGATGAGCTGCGAGACAAAATCCTCGTCGCGCGTCTTCATGCCGGTGCGTCCGGTGCCGCCGCGGCGCTGCTGGCGATAGATCGAGATGGGCGTGCGCTTCAGGTAGCCCTGATGCGAAACCGTGACAGCAACCTGCTCGTCGGCAATCAGATCTTCCAACTGGAGCTCGGCCGATTCATCCACGATCTGGGTGCGGCGGGCGTCGCCGTAGCGGGCCAGCACGTCTTCGAGTTCCTTGATAATGACCGCGCGCAGCTTGATTTCGCTGGACAGGATGGCCTCGTACTCGGCGATCTTGGCGCGAATCTGGGCCAACTCGTTGAGGATCTCGTCCACCGAGAGCTGGGTCAGCCGATAGAGCTGCAACTCCAGGATGGCGTCGACCTGGCGCAGCGAGAGGCCGGACTCCTCGTGCGGCATGCGCTCACGGTCCAGGTTGACAACGACATCCGCGCCCTTGCCCCAGGCGTACAGGTTTTCGCGGGCTTCGGCGCGGGAACCGGATCCGCGAATGATGCGGATGACGGTGTCCAGGTTGTCGAGGGCAATCTTGTAGCCCTCTAAAATGTGTTCGCGCTCGCGAGCCTTCCGCAGCAGGAAGACCGTCCGGCGGCGCACCACGTCGATGCGGTGCTCGATAAAGCAGTTGATCGCCTGATCGAGACCCAGTTCCCGCGGCTGGTTATTCACCACCGCCAGGAAGATCATGCTGAAGCTCTCTTGCATCTGCGTATGCTTGTAGAGCTGGTTGAGAATGATCTCCGGCTGTGCGCCGCGCTTGAGTTCGATCACGATGCGCATGCCGTCGCGATCGGAGTGATCGTTGACGTCGCTGATCTCGTCGATGATCTTGTCGTTGACCAGTTCGGCGATGCGCTCGATGAGCTTGGATTTGTTGACCTGGTAAGGAATTTCGGTGACGATGAGCGCCTGTTTTTCCTTGGTCAGGTTCTCGATGGCCACCTTGGCGCGCATCATGAAGCGGCCGCGGCCGGTCTTGTAGGCCTGCGGAATGCCGCTCTTGCCGTAGAGGAAGCCGCCGGTCGGGAAATCCGGGCCCTGCACGTGCTTCAGCACGATGGCCAGCGCCGTGTCGCGGTTGGCCGCAACATCCGGATTCTGCACCAGCTCGATGGTGGCGTTCAGCACTTCCGTCAGGTTGTGCGGCGGAATGTTGGTGGCCATGCCCACGGCAATCCCGCTCGAACCATTCACGATCAGGTTCGGAAAGCGGGCAGGCAGCACCGTCGGTTCCAGGGTCGACTCGTCGTAGTTCGGCGTAAAGTCCACCGTCTCCATGTCGATGTCGGCCATCAGTTCGCCCGCCAGGCGCATCAGGCGGCATTCGGTGTAACGCATGGCCGCCGGCGGATCGCCGTCCACCGAGCCGAAGTTGCCCTGCCCGTCGATGAGCGGGTAACGCAGCGAGAAGGGCTGCGCCATGCGCACCATGGTGTCGTAAATGGCCGAATCGCCGTGGGGGTGGTACACACCCATGGCCTGACCCACCACCTTGGCGCACTTGGTGTACTTCTTGTTGTGCTCCAGGCCCATCTCGCTCATCGCGTATAGGACGCGACGATGCACCGGCTTGAGTCCGTCGCGCACTTCGGGAAGGGCGCGGCCGATGATCACCGACATCGAGTAGTCGAGATAGGAGCGGCGCATCTCCTCTTCAATGTTGATGGAAATGAGGTTGGTGCCGCTGGGCGGTGGACCGCTTTCGAGAGGGAGCTGGGGGTTCTGATCTTCTGCCATAAGGTTTTTCTGTGCCCGCCGGGAAGCGCCAAAATTTATCCAAAGGTTCCGGAAGTCGCAGTGCCGAGTTCCGCAGGCTACGCTTCCATTTTACGCTTTCAAAGAGGGTTTCAGCAAGGTGAAAATAGGTAAATAAGTCCTTATATAACTTGAATTTAAAGTGATTCGCTTCCGCCCCTTCGGAGCCCTTGCGCGGAGCTGGCTGCGCGGGCGGTGCAATGCCTTGTTTCCGTCTCGCTCCTGGAGGTTCCGGCGACTGTCAGGTACCTCAACTGGAGTTCGGGAACCCCGGAGGGAGCAGGGTGTTTCAACCCCTTGAAAACAGGCCCCAAAAGCGGAACCTTCAAAGGCTGCGAAGAAACTTGGCGTGGCCTCTGTTTTGAAAGGGCACGGCTTTAGCCGTGCCGATAAGACCAATAAAATGAAAGGGGCTTTAGCCCCCGAGGGGAGTCTTTCGAGGGATTTTGCAAAGTGTAGCCCTCTTTCCGCAGCCTGTTCAGGCCTGTAGCTTGGGTGCCCCAGGTCTCGATTTTGAGACCTGGGAAGCCGAGAAGCAAAAGCGCAAATTCATACAAACATAGACCTAGGTGTTGGTTCTAAGCCAGTTCCGGCAGACTGCGCAGGCAAAGGACCGCCTGCAGAACCAGCAGCGACCCGGCGGCTGCCATCGCCCAGCGCCCTTTGGGCCCTTCAAAGGCATCGGCGAAGACGCCGCCCACAAAAGTCAGCAGAAACGGCAGCGCCCACAGCCACGGGCTGCCCGGAACACCCGTCAGCAGCAGCGGAAAAATCAGCAGAGCGCAAACCAGCGGAGCGGTATTCCCGAAGTAGCGCGAGCGCCGCACCCCCAGGTAGAGCACCAGGGCGGCAGCGGCAGCCACGGTCACGCCGGCATTGGCCAGGGAAGTGAAGTAGCGCAGGGCGGGTTCCGCGGAGAAGCCGAGAAAAACGCTCTGCGCGCGGAACAGGAAGCTCAGGGCGTTGGCGGAGAACCCGTAGCAGGCCAGCGCAATGGCCACCGCGCCCCCGGCCGCGATGGCGACGATCGGGAAGACATGCCCCCGCCGCCCCTCCGCCACCCACAGCATGAACCCCAGGCCCACCAGCGCAACCAGCGGCAGGGCAATCAGATGCGACGTCACGGCGACGCCGAAGATGGCGGTCAGCAGCACGATGCGGGGACGCCACTTGCGGCGCGGTCCCTGCATGGCATGGGCGACGCCGATGCAGGTGTAAATGCCGCCATAGACGGCCAGCGCGGACAAAATCTCAGGATTCGGCGTGACGCAGGCGCTCAGCACCGCCGGAGAGAAGCAATAAAGCGTCAGCGCGGTATATCCGCCCAGATTGCCATAGAGACGCCGCGTGACCCACCACAGCCCCGCGCCCAGAATTGCTCCCGCTCCCAGGAACGGCAGCCGCAGCAGCAGCAGGATGTGCGT
>Ga0181517_10006304_pt1 | contig 10203 bp, 8 predicted proteins | sample PEATcosm2014_Bin_31_FD_119748 | JGI IMG/M metagenome (GOLD analysis project Ga0181517, IMG submission 119748) | Peatland microbial communities from MTU Mesocosm Facility, Houghton, MI, USA - PEATcosm2014_Bin01_30_metaG | ecosystem: Environmental > Terrestrial > Soil > Wetlands > Peat | place... | reverse complement strand
GTCGCCCGCGTGCTGCAGATCGCCTCGCGGATCCGGCTGAACATCATCATCTCGGGCGGCACCGGATCGGGCAAGACCACGCTGATGAACGCCATCAGCCAGCTCATCGACCCGGGCGAACGCGTGGTCACGGTGGAAGACGCCGCCGAGCTGCAACTGCAACAGCCCCATGTGGTGCGGTTGGAAACGCGACCGACCAGCCTGGAGGGCAGGGGGGAGATCACCCAGCGCGACCTGGTGCGCAACGCGCTGCGCATGCGGCCGGACCGCATCATCGTCGGTGAGGTCCGCGGCGGCGAGGCGTTCGACATGCTGCAAGCCATGAACACCGGCCACGACGGCAGCATGTCGACGATTCACGCCAACTCCGCCCGCGACGCGCTGACGCGCATCGAAAACATGGTGCAGATGGGCAACATGGGTCTGCCCTCGCGGGCCATCCGCACGCAGATCGTCGGCGCCATCGATCTGATCGTTCAGGTCGCCCGCCAGCGCGACGGCACCCGTCGCCTGCTCCAGGTCACCGAGGTCTGCGGCATGGAAGGCGACATCATCCTGCTCAACGACATCTTCCAGTTCGAGGTGCAGGAGGACGGCGGGGACGGGAGCATCCGCGGCAGCTACAAGGTCAGCAAGACGCGGCCGAGTTTCCAGCCCCGCATCGACTATTTCGGCCTTGCCGACGAGTGGCTCGAAGCACTGCGGCTGGCATGAGCCACACCCTGTTTGTCCTGCTGTTCGCCGGGCTGGCGCTGCTGATGGTGGCAGCGCTCGCGGGGCTGGTGGGGCTGCGCGTCAGCGAGCGTCGCCAGGCGGTGCGGCGGCGTATCGAGTCGGTGGCCTCCACGCATATGCGCGGCCGCCCTGCCCAGGTGCAGGCCATCACCCGCCGCCGCGTCACCGAACCGCTGCCCCTGATCCGCCAGATCGCCATGATATTCGGCTACGACCCGGCGAAGTCGGACGAGGGCATGCGGTGGTACCTGGTGCTGCCGGCGACGCTGGCGGTCGCGTTCATCGCCGCCCAGTGCGCGGACGCGCTGCTCGGCCAGGAGCGGTTCCTGGTCGTGCCGGGCTGCTGGGTGATGCTGTCCCGCTCGCTGTGGAGCTGGCGGCGCGAGAAGCGGCTCGCCAAACAGCGGGCCCAGTTCCCCGACGCGCTGGCGATGATCGTGCGCTCGGTGCGGGTCGGCATTCCAGTGGCCGAGGCGATGCACATCGTCGCCAACGAGGCGCACGAGCCGACCGCGCGCAGCTTTGCCGAACTGGCCTCCGAGATCTCCATCGGGGTGCCGTTGGAAACCGCGCTGCCGCGGTTGGCCGAGCGCTCGGGACTGGCGGAATACCGGTTTTTTTCGACCGCCATCGCGCTCCAGGCGCAGACCGGCGGCGGCCTGAGCGAGACGCTGGAAAACCTGGCCGATGTGATCCGCAAACGCATCGCGCTCAGGGCCCGCGGCCAGGCGCTGGCCTCGGAGGCACGCGCCAGCGGCTACGTCCTGGCCCTGTTGCCGCTGGTGGTCGGCAGCGCGCTGTATTTCATCAATCCGGGCTATATCGGCGTGCTGTTCAACGACGAGACGGGCCGCCGCCTGTTCGGCGTCGCGGTGGTGTCGCTGTCTTGCGGCCTGTACTCGATGCAGGCGATTTCCAAGAAGGTGCTGTCGTGAACCCCGCGGCGTACCCGTTGGTTGGCAGCGCCATGTGCGCGGTGGGGATCTGCGGCGTGGCGTTTGTGCTGCTGCGGGAGATCCGCCGCAACGAGGCGATCGCCGCGCGCGTGGTGGTGGCCCGCGGCCTTGGCGGGGCCAGCGCGGCGCGGCGGCCGGGCGTCACGCCCCTGCGCCTGGTGGCAGGGCTGGGGCTGGCCATCGTCCGCAGCGGCCTGCTGTCGGGGCGCACCCTCACCGAACTGGAGCAGGCGCTGCTCACCTCGGGGTTCCGTGCCGAAAGCGCGCTCGGCCTGTTCGTCGGCGGCAAGATCCTGCTGCTGGTCGTCTTGTCGTCCCTGGCGTACCTGGCACTGCCCGGCGACATGGCCCCGATGATGCGCAACACGTTCATCGGCATCGCGGCCTTGGTCGGGCTGTTGACTCCCGACAAGATCATCCAGCGCATCCGCACCACTTACCGACGCAAGCTGGCGCGCGGCCTGGCGGATGCGCTCGACATGCTGGTGATCTGCACCCAGGCCGGGCTCGGTCTGGAGCCGGCGATCGCGCGGGTCGCCGTCGAGATCCGCTATGCCCATCCCGAGATCTCACAGGAATTCGCCATCACCGCGAGCGAGATCCAGGTGATGGCTGACAGCCGGGTCGCCTTGCAGCGGCTGGGCGATCGCACCGGCCTGGAGAGCCTGCGCCGCCTCGCCGCCACGCTGGCGCAGAGCGTCCAGTACGGCACGCCGCTGTCGGATGCCATGCGCAGCCTCGCCGCCGAGATGCGCCAGGAGATCCTGATTGCCTACGAGGAACGCGCGGCGCGGCTGTCGGTGTTCCTGACCATTCCGATGATCCTGTTCATTTTACCTTGTGTGATGATCGTTGTTGGCGGTCCCGCCATAATCCAGCTATTCAAGGCACTGTCACATTGACCTTCTCTGGATTCGCAGCATGCGGACCATAGCCATCCTGTTTGTCGTGCTGGTCGGCGCCTGCTCGGGAACGCAAAGCCAGGGCGTGGCGGACCGGCCGCCCAGCCTGTCGGTTGCCCAGGCCGCCCTGGCCGGCGGTGCGCCGGATGTGGCGCTGAAAATCTGCTCCGATGCGCTGCAGCACCAGCCGGGCAACCTGGCGGCGCAGATCTGCGAGGGCGACGCCCTGGCGGCGCTCGGCCGGCGCGCCGACGCCGAAACCAGCTTCGAGCGCGCGCAGAAGCTGTCGCCCGATGACCGTGGCGTGTTGATGGGTCTGGGCCGCCTGCGGCTGGCCACCGACGTGCAGGCCGCCGAGGCGCTGTTCCAGCACGTCCTGAACATCACGCCGGACAACGCCGAGGCCTGGAACGATATCGGCATCGCCCGCGACCTGCAGGGACGCCACCAGGAGGCGCAGTTGGCCTATGGGCGAGCGCTTGGCCTGGTGCCTGATATGCGCGCCGCCGAGGTGAACCTGGCGCTGTCCATGGCGATGTCGGGCCACGCCGACGAGGCCGTGACCCGTCTGCGCCGGCTTGCCTCCGACCCCGCCGCTTCGCCGAAGCTGCGCCAGGACCTCGCCGCGGCGCTGGCCATGGCCGACAAGCCGGACGAGGCGGCCAAGCTGCTGCGCGGCGATCTCAGCCCGGAGCAGATCGACCAGGCGATCGCCGGCTACCACGCCCTGTCGGCGCCGCCGGCGAAGTGACCGCTGGCATTCCGCCCTGACCTTCGCGCGGGCCAAGCGTGTTGCCCAGCGCGGGCGGCCGGGTTAGGACTCCTTTTTTGCCCGGAACCGAGAACGCCGCCATGAAGCTCATCGCCGACCGCCTGGACCGGATCAGCCCGAGCCAGACCATTGCCATCGCCACCAAGGCGCGGGCGCTGCAGGCGGACGGGCGTGATGTCATCAGCCTGTCGGCCGGCGAGCCTGATTTCGATACCCCCCAGTTCGTCAAGGACGGCGCCATCGCGGCCATCCAGGCCGGCGAGACCAAATACACCGACGTCGCCGGCACGCCGGCGCTGCGCCGGGCGGTGGCGGAAAAATTCCGCCGCGACAGCGGCATCGACTACGCGCCCGACGAAATCATCGTCTCCACCGGCGGCAAGCAGGTCATCTTCAACGCCATGCTCGCCACCATGGATGCGGGCGACGAGGCGATCATCCCGTCGCCCTGCTGGGTCAGCTATCCGGACATCGTGGCGCTGGCCGAGGGCAAGCCGGTGTTCGTGCCGTGCAGCCAGAACAACGGCTTCAGGCTGCGCGCCGAGGACCTGGAAGCGGCGATCACGCCGCGCACCAAGTGGTTCATCCTCAACAGCCCGTGCAACCCGACGGGTGCGGCCTATTCCGCCGCCGATCTGCGGCCGCTCTGCGACGTCCTGCTGCGCCATCCGGAGGTCTGGATCTTCACCGACGACATCTACGAGAAGCTCGTCTACGACGGGTTCCGGCCGGCCACCATCGTGGAGGTCGAGCCGGCGCTGCGCGATCGCACGGTGACCATGAATGGCTGCTCCAAGGCCTATGCCATGACGGGCTGGCGGATCGGTTTCGCCGGCGCGCCCAAGGCATTGATCAAGGCGATGGACAAGCTGCAGAGCCAGTCGACCTCGAACGCCTCCTCGGTCAGCCAGGCCGCCGCGCTGGTGGGACTCACCGGACCGCAGGATTTCATCGGCGAGATGGTCGCGGTCTATCACCAGCGCCGCGACCTGGTGGTGGAGATGCTGAACCAGGCCCCCGGCATCACCTGCCACAAGCCCGAGGGCGCGTTCTACGTCTTCCCCTCGATGCGCGGCTGTCTCGGCAAGACCTCCGCCAAGGGGGCGAAGATCACCGACGACGAAAGCTTCGTCATCGCCCTGCTGGACGAGGAAGGGGTGGCCTGCGTGCACGGCGCGGCGTTCATGTGCCCCGACCATTTCCGGATCAGCTATGCCACCGACACGGCCAGCCTGCGCGAGGCGTGCAGCCGTATCCAACGGTTCTGCCGCGGGCTCGCGTAAGGCGATGTCGGTCAGCACGAGGCCGGGCCTGTCCCAGCGGTTCGGCCGGGTCCGCGTCGCGGCGACCGTGGCCATGAGCATCAAGGCCCGCGCCCTGCGCGAGGCCGGCCACGACGTCGTCACCTTCGCCATCGGCGAGCCCGATTTCGCCACCCCGCCGCACGCCATCGAGGCGGCGCACCAGGCGGCGCTGCGCGGCGATACCAAGTATCCGCCGCAGGACGGCACCCGCGCGCTGAAGGCCGCCATCCAGCGCCAGTTCCAGCGCGACCACGGGCTCGACTACGCGCTCGACGAGATCATGGTGTCCAGCGGCGCCAAGCAGGTGCTGTTCAACGCCCTGATGGCGACCGTGGACGAGGGCGACGAGGTGGTCATCCCGGTGCCGTGCTGGGCCGCCTATACGCTGATGACGAAGCTGGTGGGCGGCACGCCGGTGCACGTGAGCTGTCCGCAGAACAACCGGTTCCGGCTGCGTCCGGAGGACCTCGAGGCCGCCATCACGCCGCGCACGAAGTGGCTGATGCTGAACTACCCGAACAACCCGACCGGGGCGGTGGCCAGCCCAGCCGAGCTGGCCGGGCTGGCGGAGGTGCTGCTGCGCCACCCGCAGGTCTGGGTGATGGCCGACGACATGTACGAGCACCTCTATTATTCCGACGAACGCTACGCCACGCTTGCCGAGGTGGAGCCGCGGCTGAGGGACCGCACGCTGACGGTCAGCGGCGTGTCCAAGACCTATGCCATGACGGGCTGGCGCATCGGCTTCGCGGGCGGGCCAAAGGATCTGATCCGCGCCATGGTGTCGATGCAGGGAACCTCGGCCGCCGGCGTTTCCACCATCGGCCAGGCCGCGGCGGTCGGCGCGCTGGACGGGCCGCAGGAACTGGTGGCCGAGCGTGCCGCGATCTATCGCCGCCGGCGCGACTTCGTGGTGGACGCGCTGAATACCTGCCCCGGCATCGCCTGCCACCGGCCCGAGGGGGCGTTCTACGTGTTCCCCAACATCGCGGGCTGCCTGGGTAAGACCACGGCCGGCGGGCGGTTGTTGCAGACCGATGAGGATTTCGCCCTGGCGTTGCTGGAGGAGCACCACGTCGCCCTGGTGCAGGGGGCTGCCTTCGGCATGAGCCCGTACCTGCGGATCAGCTACGCCACCGATGACGCTTCGCTGGCCAAGGGCATGGAGCGCATCGCGGCGTTTACCCGCGGGCTGCGGTGAGCCTCGACCTCCGCCCTGGCCGCGATGACGACGCGGCCGGTTTCATCGACCTGATCGCCGCCTGCTGGGCCGAGTACCCGGGCTGCGTCATGGACCTCGACGGCGAGGTGCCGGAACTGCGCGCGCTGGCCAGCCACTACGCGGTTCAGGGCGGGGCGCTGTGGGCGGCCGAGGCGGGCGGCGCCATCGTGGGCATGGCCGCCACCCGGCCGCTCGGCGAGGGCGTGTGGGAAGTCTGCAAGATGTATGTCGCCCGCGCCCAGCGCGGCACCGGCCTGGCCGCGGCCCTGCTGGCAGCGACCGAAAACCACGCCCGCGCCGGCGGCGGCGGCACGATGAAACTGTGGAGCGACACCCGTTTCGACCGCGCCCACCGGTTCTACGAAAAGCACTCGTATGTGCGCAGCGGCCCGATCCGCGCCCTCGACGACGTTTCCAACTCCATCGAGTTTCCCTACGCCAAGCCGCTCGCGGGCGTCGCCGTGGAGCGCCTGGACGCCGCCGCCGCGACCTCGGCGGAATACCGGCTGGCCGTGGTGCTGAAGGACTGCGTCGATGGCGGTGCCTCGGTGTCCTACCTGCCGCCGCTCGACCCCGCGACGGCACGGGCGTTCTGGCGGCGGGCCGCCACCGACGTCGCCGCCGGCAAGCGGATTCTGTTTGCCGCCTGGTACGACGGGGACCTCGTCGGCACCGTGCAGCTCGACCTCGCCACTCCACCCAATCAGCCCCATCGCGCCGATCTGCAGAAGCTGCTGGTGATGGGGCGGGCACGCCGGCGCGGCATCGCGCAGGGATTGATGGCAGCCGCCGAGCAGGCCGCGCACGACGCCGGGCGCACCCTGCTGGTGCTCGACACCTGCGCCGGTGGCGCCGCGGAGGCGCTGTATCGCTCGCTCGGCTGGACCGCGGTCGGCTGCATTCCGGGCTATGCCGTCTATGGCGACGGCACGCCCTGCGACACGGTGATTTTCTACAAGCGGGTGTAGGCGCGCGACCGCGTGGAAGTGTCTCGGCTTCAGCTTTATCGTTCAATGGAGCCGAACGGTCCATCCCAAGTACAAAGTGCCAAGGCAGAGCGCCAGCGCGATGGTGAATGCCAGAATTTTCCAGCGTGTCTCGTGCCATAGAATAGCAGTGAATACGACCAACGCGACTACGAGAACGAAAAATATGGCGGGAATCGATTCGGAAAAAAGATACGCAAGCCTCGACGTTCCCGGCGCATCCATCCCGAAAGGTAGGATTATTGGCGTAAAAAATACAAGAATGACGGCCGCGACAACGATCGGTATTCCTAGTATTACATAGAGAACAACGCTCAGCGCAACGTGTATTATCGATGATCGGCCCATGAAGTATTACCTTTTCTTACGGCAAATTGGTTGCCCCGGTAGTTCGTCGCGAGCCTTTCCGGCAAGCATACAGGAGGCAGCCCGGTGGTGCGATATCCTGCCCGGAGCGATCCGGATTCCACAGGGAGGCACTGCCCAGCGCATGCCCGGGATTGCTGGGCATCCGGCGCGGGTGCAGGCTGCGGGGTGGGCGAAGCAGGGATTGGGAACGATGCACAGCAACTCCACCGTGCTCGACCGCGCGGTCAGCCGGTCCGTCCGCCACCTGATGCCGTGGCTGTTGCTGATGTATGTGTTTGCCTATCTCGACCGCACCAACATCGGCTTCGCCAAGAACGCGCTGCAGGCCGCGACCGGCATCGACGAATACGCCTATGCCTGGGGCGCCGGCATCCTCTCCATCGGCTACTGCCTGGTGGAAATCCCCAGCAACCTGGCGATGCGCCGCTTCGGCGCGCGGGTGTGGATGGCGCGCATCATGATCAGCTGGGGATTGATCGCGGCAGCGATGATGTTCGTTGTCGGGCCGCGCAGCTTGTATGCGCTGCGCTTCGCCCTCGGGCTCGCCGAAGGCGGCTTCTTTCCCGGCGTGATGTATCTCATCACGCTCTGGATTCCCGAGAGCCGGCGCGCCTCCGTCAACGGCCTGTTCTATTTCGGCGCGCCGATCGCCTTCGTGGTGGGCGGTCCGGTCTCCGGCCTGCTGCTCGACGCCGACGGGATCCTCGGCCTGCGGGGCTGGCAGCTCATGTTCATGGTCGACGGCCTGCTGGCGGCTGTCATCGGCGTCCTGGTCTTCTTCTTCCTCGACGACCGGCCCGCCACGGCCAAATGGCTGTCCGAGGACGAACGCACGGCGCTGAGCGCAGCCTGCGCCGCCGAGGAGGCGGGTCGGATTTCGCGCGGGCCGCGCGGCGTGTTGAGCGCGATCGGCAAGCCCTACCTGTGGTATTTCGCCGCCATCTACGTGCTGATCCAGATCGCGGTGAACGGCGTCACCTACTACCTGCCCTCGCAGATCGGCGCGCTGCTGGGCCGGCAGGTCGGCTTCGCGGTCGGCCTGGTCACCGCGATTCCCTGGGCTTGCGCGCTCGTCGCCTCGTTCCTCATTCCGCGCCTGGCCGACCGCATCGGCCAGCGCCGGCTGGTCGCGGCCTCGACCATGGCGGCCTGCGCCATCGGCGCCGCGGTTTCCGCCACCGCCGGCCCGGCGCTGGGGGTGATCGCGCTGTGCATCACGGTGGCTGGCTTCATCGCGGTTCAGCCGATCTTCTGGACCTTCCCGATGAGCTACCTGGGCGGCGCGGCGGCGGCGGGGGGGCTTGCCTTCATCAACATGAGCACGTTCATCTCGGGCATCGCCGCGCCGCAGATCCGGGTCTGGGGAGACGTGACGTTCGGGGCGGGGCACGGGCTCTATGTGCTAGCCTGCACCACGCTGCTCGGCTCGGCCATGATCCTCTCCCTAGCCCTCATGCGCGGCCTGCCCGCCGGGCCGCGCGCGGCGGAGACGACGCCATGAAAATCGCCTCCATCCGTGCCTTTCCATTGCGTCGCCGGACCCCCGACCTCTCGGGCGCGCGCCGCCCGGGCTGGCAGGACGGGCCCGAGATCGCCAATCCGATGTCGCGCTATCCACGCTACAAGGCCCACCGCACCTCATGGCGCCCGGCCTTCCCCGAGATCGGCTGTCTGGTCACCGCCGAAGACGGCACCTGGGGCTTCGCCACGGGCAAGATGGGCGCCGGCGCGGTCGCGCTCATCAACGACCATCTCGGGGCGCTGCTGGTCGGCGAACCCTGCCTCGCCACGGAGCGGCTGTGGGACATGATGTTCCGGCTGGCCTCGCCCTACAGCGCCGCCGGCCTCGCCTCCTATGCGATCAGCGCCGTCGACCTCGCGCTGTGGGACCTGAAGGGCAGGGTGCTGGGCCGGCCGGTCTACGAGCTGCTCGGCGGACCGGCGCGCGATGCCATCACCTGCTACGCGACCGGCAACGATACCGACTGGCACATGGAACTCGGCTTCTCCGCCACCAAGCTGGCCTGCCCGTACGGGCCGGCGGACGGGCTGGCCGGGCTGGCCGGCAACGAGGCGCTGGTGGCGGACCGGCGCAGGCTGATCGGCGACGGCGTCGATCTGATGCTGGATTGCTGGATGGCTTTCGATGTGGAGTTCGCGGTCCGGCTCGCCGAGCGGCTGCGGCCGTATGGGCTGCGCTGGATCGAGGATTGCCTGATCCCGGAGGACATGGAGGGTTTTGCCGAACTGCGCCGCCGCCTGCCCTGGCAGGGGCTGGCCACCGGCGAGCACTGGTATGCAGTGCTGCCCTTCTTCCAGGCCGCGCGGGGCGGACTGGTGGACGTGTTACAGCCCGATATCGAATGGGTCGGCGGCCTCACGGCCTGCGTGAAAATCTGCCATATCGCCGAGGCGGCCGGTCGCACGGTGATGCTGCACGCGGGCATGAACACGCCGTATGGTCAGCACCTGACGCTGGCGATGCCGTGCGCGACCTGGGGCGAGTATTTCGTCTATGGGCCGCCCGGAGTTCCGCTGGAGCGGATGGTCGCGATCCCCGGCACGCCGGTGCCGTGGGGCGGCGTCCTCCATCCCTCGGACGCACCGGGCTTCGGCATGGACATCGATCGGAAGTGGATCGAGGGCGTCGCCGCCTGATCCGTCAGGCCGAAGCCTCGTGCGGGATGCCCTTTTCCGCGAGCGTGCTCGCCAGCTCGCCGGACTGGAACATCTCGGTGACGATGTCGCAGCCGCCGATGAACTCGCCCTTGATGTAGAGCTGCGGCACCGTCGGCCAGTTGGAGAACTGCTTGATGCCCTCGCGCAGCTCGGCATCCTCCAGCACGTTGGCGGTCTTGAACGGCACCCCCAGGTGGGTGAGGATCTGCACCACCCGCGCCGAGAACCCGCACTGCGGGAACATCGCGTTGCCCTTCATGTAGAGGAACACGGGGTTC
>Ga0181517_10006301_pt1 | contig 10208 bp, 6 predicted proteins | sample PEATcosm2014_Bin_31_FD_119748 | JGI IMG/M metagenome (GOLD analysis project Ga0181517, IMG submission 119748) | Peatland microbial communities from MTU Mesocosm Facility, Houghton, MI, USA - PEATcosm2014_Bin01_30_metaG | ecosystem: Environmental > Terrestrial > Soil > Wetlands > Peat | place... | reverse complement strand
GCCCATCACGCCTTCGCGCGTGATCAGGTTCGGCCAGGTGCGGTTGAGCCCGTCTGGCTTGTACGCCCCGTGAAAATCGATCATCAGGTGATGCGCCGCCGCGTTCTCCACCACGCGGTGATACCAGTCCACCATCCACTGGTCGTCGCGATTCATGAAGTCGATCTTCACTCCGGCGATGCCCCACTTTTCGTAGAGTGGAAACGCCCGGTCCATGTATTTCTCCACCGATGTCCAGTGAGCCCACAGCCAGATCTTCACGTTCCGCTCCTTGGCATAGCGGATCAGCCCCTGCAGGTCCACATCCGGGTTCACCTGCGTAATGTCGGCGAGTTCGGCGTAATCGCCCGGCAGACCTCCCGGCTTTGCAGCCCAGCCCGCGTCGATCAGCATGTACGGGAACCCCGAGTCCGCGGCGAAGTCGATGTAGTGCTTCATCGTGTTCGTGTTCATGCCGGTCTTGAAGCTCGCGCTCGGCGCAGCCTCGCCGCTCCACCAGTCCCATGCCGACTTGCCCGGTTTGATCCACGACGTATCGGCGATCTTTGACGGCGGATTCAGATTGAGCACAATATTCGACTCCACCAGCCTCCCCGGCTCATCCCCAATCATCAGTACGCGCCATGGGGAGTTCGCAGGCGCCGGCGTTTCCACCGCGATCGTCGCGTCGTCCACGTGCGGAGAGAGTTCGCTGCGCACCGCGAATGCCCCCTCTCCTTTCTTCAGGTACATCCCCGCGTAATGGTCGATATCCGCTTCCGTGATCGCCACCCACGCCAGCCCGGGCTCTTCCGCCAGAAACGGCAGCCCGATCAGCCAGTCCTTGTGCAGGCCGCTGACTTGACGCATCGTGTACTCGTCTTCATAGGGAGTCTGGAAGCCCTCTAGCAGCAGCGGATAACTGGTCGCATCTTTTGCAAAAGTAAACTCCGTCAGCTCGTCCGCAATCCGCACCTGGTGTATGGAGGGCTGATCGGGCACCGTGTAGCGGAAGGCCACTCCATCGTTGAAGACCCGTACCTCCACGCTGATCTTATGCGCCGCGCCATCGCTGAAATCCGCGCGCAGCGAGTTGTAGTTGTTGCGGACCGAACGCGTCTTCCCCACCGGAATCGTGTAGGTTTCGTCGGCCTGGCCGGTCTGCGCTGCGGTCTCCCGCATCCCCGGCCCCAATTCAACCAGTCCGCCTGCTCCCCCCAACTCTAGCCCCATCCGCGAGTGCTCGATGACGCGTTTGCCGTGAAATTCCACCGCGTAATACATCGACGATTCGATAGGATTCCTGTTCGCCGCAGTTCCAGTCGCGTCCACCACGGGCTGCGCGCCAGACAGCAGAAACGTGATGTTCCCATCCGGTGAACTCACTCTTCGCGCCCCCGCATCGCCTTGCTGGCTGAGGGAAGTCAGTGTGGCAACCAGGGCAGTCAGACAGATCAGCGTCATGCGCATTCGCGTCATGATTCCTCCAATTCGACGGGTCGAAAGCTATCTGGGTCGTCAGCCGTTTGCGAGCACGCGCCCGAGCGATTTCGATTCTGCGCTTTCCAGAAACCTGGACGCCAAGTGGCTTCTTCCTTAAGAAAAAGCCACCGTTCAAAAAATATCCAAAACGTCAGCCTTTGAATCGAAATCGCTCCAGTATATCCTTCCCCTGACCTCAAGCGGGTTGTGCGCCCGGCGGCAACATTTGATTACCGGCCCCAGGCAACTGAGCCGGAAGGGAAGCGTCTTTGCGCCGTCGTTGATCGTGGTAGACCACGCTGAGTGTCACGACCAAACTCGCGTAGAGCAGCGCGATCCACGCATAAAACAGAAACAGCAGAACGATTCCGGCAACCACGCCAACCAGGATGCCCACAATTGTCCACAGGTTTGTTGAATGAGCCGGCACCAGGTAAACCACAAGTGCGCCGATTGCGAAGGCCACTCCTGCAAGGATTTCGAAGACGAAAATGCAGGCGCTGCCGATGAGTTCCATCACCAGCAACAGAAGAAAGATTCTCCCTTTGCTTCCAAGGGTGAGGTGGCTGCTTCGGCGGATTGCTTCCCCTGCCGTGAGTCCTTCTTCGATCAACGCCGGAAAGGCCAGCGACATCCGCAACGCGACGATGGTGCCGTAAACAGAAGCCGCAAGGAAGAGGAGCCAAACCAGCGGAAGGGCAATCAAGGCCGCGGTAGGCGGATTTTGGTGGGCTCCGTCAAGGCCAAGCCAAAATAACAGTCGAAACCAGATAACTTCGAGGACTAGCAACGCGCCGAAGGCCCTGAAATAAATCCAGAGCAGCAGACCGAGCGAACGTCCCAGCCGGGACCATGCCGCCCCAAAACACTCCCCCACGCTGGTTGCGATTCCGGAGTCGATCTTGTTCCCTGCATGGAAGGCCGTCGCCAGATAGAACGCGATGACGACAGTCATCGGGATCATCGCCAGCAGAGTCCAGGGAAGAATGACCCGCATCATCGCTAACTGGGCATCGGCTACGGCAACCGGCCCCCCGCTCGTTGTTAGAAAAGGGCGCAGGTTGCGGAACATGAGTCCAAACATCAACCCATAGAGCAAAATCATCGCCACCGCAGGCGGCGCTCCGATCCCCAGGAACACCTTCAGGTGGTCGCGCAGGATTCGATACACGCGCGAGAGTGTAAATCCGAACGGCATGGGAGGGATTTCCGCGTTTGCTGTATTTGCAGGCAGGTTGGGTTCCGTCATCATTGCTCTCCAGTTTGTTCTCCGGTTTCCGGTTGCGTTGCTTTTATCGTTTCCACTGCGTCCGCTGGTACCGTTGCGACCTGCACGTATGCAGCGTCGGATGCTCTTCTCCAGGGGGCTGTTTCAATCTCGGCCGGGACCACCCTCGACTCTCCGCTCCCCGCTGTTGCTTCATCCGAAACCAGCCCCGCCCGCTCCATCATCCACTCAATGTCGAACCCCTCTTTGCGAATTCGCTGGTCATAGTAGAAGAGCATCAGCGCGATCGCGTAAACCGGCTTGGTCAAGGCCTGAACGGCAAAGGACGAGCCGTAAATCAGGAAGATCATCGCCATTCCCATCACCTGAGCGTTCTGCGGGCGGTTCAGCGCGGGATTTAGAGCTATTACGATCACGAAGATTACGAAAACGACCATGGAAACAATCCACCCCAGCACCGCTCCAAGCAGATACAGGACAAAGATCCGACCGCGCGTTCCCTTGCTCAGCTTGAAGCTTCGCTTGATCGCAGCTCCCGCGTTGATTTTTTCTACGACGCAACTGGGAAACGCCAACCCGACGCACAGAAGCATCCAGAGTGCGTACCCCGCAATCGCAGTGAACCCGAAGAGAGTCACCAGGCCAACCAGCGCGCCTGCGGTTTGAGGGGAAGCACCTCGACTGATCCCAGCCGCAAATGCCGTCATGAAAATGAGCGCCACAAACCAAATGCCCAGCGGCGCAATCCACACGATCAGAGCCTGCAGGACGTAGAGACCGACATACATCCAGCCGCGCCGCCACGCCTCGGCAAACGAACCGCGAATGCTGGGCCGTCTTCCGGCCAGCGCTCCCGCTGCCGCATGGTTCACGGCAGCCGTCGAGAGAGACGAAACACCAAGAATCACCGCGAGAGCCGGGAGCGAAATCACCACCAGGACAACGATGCCGATGGCCATATCCCTTGCAGAGTTGATCGGCGTAGCTGCAGCTCCGGTCCGCTCACCCAGCCACGCCAGCACCAGAAACACGCTGCCCGCAAAGACCAGCAGCACTCCTGTGGGAATAATGGCAATGCCGAGATAGACAAGAAATCGCTCGCGGTAGAGTTGAACGGTTCGATCGAGAATTTCGCCCAGGTTCAGCGGGCGCGGGGTCTCATTGCTGTTCATGGTCGATCCCCGGGGGCGTGGGTGCCGGGTCCGTGGCGGCTGGCTCCGGCGTCGCGACTCCCTCGCCCGTGCGCGCTGCGCTCTCCGCCTCCGGTGAGGCAGGCGCCACTGCCCATGGCGCGGGCTGTGCAACGCCCGGTTCAATTCCGGACCATGGTGGAGGCCACCCCAGTCCCGCCGCCTCCATCATCCACTCGATGTCGTACCCTTCCTTGCGAATCCGCTGGTCGTAGTAAAAGAGCGTAAGTCCTGTCGCATACATCGGGCCAATAAAGCTATTGGTCAGAAAGCCCACAAACTGCCACGAAATCTGCGCCCACACCGGCAGGATCCCATGGTTCTTGACGGCCAAAATGACCAAAAACACCACGGGAACGACCAACAGGATGAGTTCAACGATCAAAATCAGCAGCGCCAGCATGAAGATCCTGCCACGCGAACCCTTGCTGAGCTCGATGCTCCGCCGCATGGCCTTGCGCGCCTTCAGGCTCTCCACCACAGAGGCGGGAACTGAAAGCGAGTAGCGTAGCCCCATCAGGACTGCGTAAATCGCCCAGACGGCGATCAGCAACAAGAAAACGCTCAAACCCCCAAGGAGCATCAATGCAGTCTGTGGGTCCGGATGCTGTGCCTTTGCTGTGTTGAAAACACCGACCTTCCACATGAAAAAGACCATGCCGCCGTAGATCACGACAAACGGCGTATAGATGATCACCTGGATAAGGAACATCAGCCACACATAGCTCCCGATCCTCTTCCAAATGCTCTTGTAGGCGCTCCGAATTGTTGCCGGCTGTCCCAGGTTTACCCAGGCCACGGCGCGATTGTTGGCTGCCACTGCCGCGCCCGCGGCGACAATCGCCACAGGCAGGATCACGCCCAGAAATCCTAGGCTGACCCAAAGCTGCTGTCCGGCGGCCATGTGCATAGCCTTCAGCAACTCCGTTATCCCGATCTGGATCAGGTTCAGGACCAGCAGCATCCCGGCATACACCGCCGAGATCCCCGCAAACAAGAGGAAATGCGTACGGTAGAGCTGCGCGGTTCGGTCCAGGATTTCGCCGAGGCTCATCGGGCGAAGGGTGGTTTCCATCTTCAACTCCCTGGGAAAGGCTTGCGGTCGCTTGGCCGGATACTAGCACAGCAAAAAACGATCCGCAGTGAATCGATATCCCTTACGGTTCCAGACAGGCCCTCGGATAACTCGACTTGCGACCTTGCTGTAAACTGGTTTCCCGCGACATGAATGCTTCTTTTCCATCGGTGAACGATCTGGCAAAGCTCTGCGCCCACTCCGCGGATGTTCCGGAATGGGAGGAGTTAGTCCGCAGATGCTCGCCATTGGCTACCGTCGTCGCCAGGCGCATCTCCCGCCTCTGGGTCAGCGATACAAGCCCCGCGATCATCGACGATATTGTGCAGGATGTCTTTATGAAGCTCTGCGAGAACGACCGGCGCATTCTCCGCGGTTTCGAGCCTCGTGGCGAAGACTCCTTCTTCGGCCTGCTGCGCATTGTCACCGCCTCGGTCACCAACGACTACTACCGCCGCCAGTATTCAACAAAACGAGGTGGAAAAGTCCTCACCATGCCGCTTTTGGAGGGGGATTCGTCGCTGGCTTCGCACACCGCGGTTCAGCCGTCCCCCATGCAGCATTCCGCCCTGCTCCAGCAGCTTGACCGCAAGCTCCTTTCCGCCCCAAAGATCATTGGTGCGCGCGATCGCGCCTTATTCTGGCTCTATTATCGCCAGGGCTTTACCGCGGAAGAGATCTCCCGGCTGCCGGCGGCAGGCTTGACGGCGAAGGGGGTTGAAAGCGCTCTGCGAAGGGTCACCACCTGGCTCCGCGAGGAGATTGACCCAGGGTGACCTTTCCGGCCCTGCGGGTTCAATCGAGCTGCCTTCGCCGCTTTCCCGAATGAAACTGCCCCGGATTGACGTTAAATAGAAAGTAAAGGCATGAGCGACAAACCGAATCCGGACTTTGGGCAGCAAGGCGCCCCGCAGGGGGATGTTTTGCCCGCCTCTCGGCTCGACCTGGCGCATGCGCTGGACGAGCTGATTGCGGCGAGGTCCTCTGCCGGAACCCCCGGCGGTTCAAACGGGGAAGCCCAGAGTGCGGTCCGGTTGGAATCCAGCTCCGGACGATGTCCTCAACCGGCAGCATGGTCGCTGCTGTTGAGCGGCGAGGCACAGCCCTTCGAAGCAGACGAGCTCTTCACCCATGCGGCCGACTGCCCCGACTGCGCCAATCTCCTTCGCAGTCTCACCGCGGATCCCTCGGCCGCGGAGATCGCCACAATTCAGACATTCTCTTCCGCGTCCGGCGACTGGCAGCAGAAGCTTGCTGTCCGCTTGGCCGCAACGGCGCGCAGACCGGCAAATGAAAGCAGAAAGACAAGCGAAAGCAAAAGAAATAGATCGGCGCTCTTCCTTTGGGGTGGCGTCGCCCTGGCCGCAACGCTCCTCCTGGCCGTCGGCGCCGTCCTTGTCTGGCGCGGAATGAACAGCCCGGAAAGGCTTCTTGCCAAGGCCTACTCGCAGTCGAGAATCTACGAGTTCCGCGTGCCCGGAGCGGCCTTCGCTTCTGTCACGCCGCAGCTTCATCTGCGCGGGGGCTCATCCGGGCGCGAAGCCGCACCCCTGCTCGACGCGCGCGCCCGTATCGAAAAAGAACTCGAGGCCGCGCCCGACGATCCCCACTGGCTCCAGCTTGAAGCCCGCGCCGACATCCTCGAAGAGAACTTCGACCCGGCCATCGACATTCTCGACCGCCTGCTCGCGCGCGGTCCTGTTACCGCTGGCCTGCTGGCCGACGATGCAACCGCGTACTATCAGCGCGGCGCTGCCACCGGCAGCGAAAATGACCGCTCCACCGCGCTTGAATATCTGCGCCGTGCCGATGAACTCACTCCCGGCGACCCCGTTGTTCTGTTCAACGAGGCCCTGGTCATGGAAGACCGGGCCCAGGTCATGAATGCGGTTGAAACCTGGAATCGCTACCTGCGTTTCGAGCGCGATCCCCTCTGGCTGGCCGAGGGACGGCGTCACCTGCAGGATCTTGAGCAGAAGCTGAACCAGCTCAAGACCCATCAGAGCCGCATCGATCGTTATCTTGCAGCTCCGGATGCCCGGCGCGCTCTTGCCGCGGACTCAGCTGCGCTTGCCCGGTTCGACGATGAGCTTGCCAACTACGACCTTCCCCAACTGCTCGATCATGCTTTTCCTCTGCCGGTGGATCGCTCGCGCGGTTCTCCCTGCAACGAAGACTGTCTTTCCGCGCGAACTTTGCTTTATGCGCTTGCCGCCTCGCTCCAGCGCAACCATCAGGACTCCTGGCTCACCCAGCTTCTTCCCTCTCCTTCTTCCACTCCCCAACTTGCCTTTGTTCGCGCCGCTCACTTGCTGGCCGCGGCCTCCCGGGAAGATCAGACCGGCGAGTTCCTCAACGGCAAAATGCACGCTGCTCAGGCTGTTCAGGCTTTTCGCGCCTTGCACAATCCATCGGGCGAAGAGCGCTCTCGCCTTGAGCTCTCCTATTCTTTGAATCGCAATTCCGATGTTCCGGGTTGCTACCGCGAAGCGCACGCAGTCGTTGGCCGCAACCCAAACTTCGTCTGGCCCATGCTCTACGCGCTCACTCAGGATCATCAGTGTGATCCAAGCCCCAATTCCATCCCGGAGAATGACCCTGTCTTTTGGCATATCGCCGACCTGGCTCGCAAGTACCATTACAAGCTCGTTGAACTGCGCGCCAGAAATCTGATCGCGGGCGCCGAGGTTGATGCGGGCAACGCAGAGACTGCCTGGCGGGTGTATCTGCCCGTCGTTCGCGACTTCTATGCCGCCGACCTGCCTCCCGTCCGGCTTTACCAATCCCTCGAAGGCCTTCAGGAGGCTGAAGGCCTTACCCCGCGGATTCGATCGACCTATTTGCTCGAGCGCGAGGTTCTCGGTGTTCTCGCCCTCACCCGGGCCGTGGGAAACATTCCTGCTGAACGATACAAGCTGGCGTCGATTGCCATCCGTGCTGGCCAGATCCCCGAGGGGAAAGAGCAGATGCGGATTGCTCAGGCCGAGCTTGCGGCAAATGGCAATGAGAAATCCCTGACTCTCCTTCTCACCGAAGATGAGCTGCTGATGGCGCAGACTTACCTCGAACGGGGCGACCTCTCCGCCGCTGTTGACACGCTCAATCGAGTCCACGCGCGCATGGAGGGGAAACACAATACTTTCTTCGAGCGGGAATACGCGGCACAAAGGGGCCAGTTGGAGTTGACCCTCGGACACCCCGGAGAAGTCGAGCCGATTCTTCGCAGCGCACTGTTCGACGAGGAGAAGATTGCCGGCAGCCTCGGCGCCGCGACCATCTCGCGCGCGCAGGACGATCGTTCCCTCTATGCCGCATTGGCTGGGGTCTGGCTGGCCCAGGGCCGCGACGGAGAAGACGTTCTTGCTCTTTGGGAGCGGTATCGCATGCGCATTCTGGGCATTCCCGTGCCCATCTGCCCTGACAAGGAATTCACCTGCGAAAAGCCCACACTGATGAGGGCGCTGGCCCGGCTCGGTGACGATCAGGTGATCGGACAGGTCGTTCTCAACGACCGCCTCCTGGTCTATCGCGCGGTCGCGGGCGGCGTGTCATGGAAAGAGCTTCCGGTTTCGAACGGCGACGTCATGGCAGCCGTCGAATCTCTTGAACGCTCCGTCACGTCGCCCTCCACGCCCCTGGCGGAGATTGACCGGGCAGCGCAAAAGGCAGGGTCGCTCTTTCTCTCCCAGCTTCAGTCGACCGGGCCTCATGCGGCCGTTCCCGAGCTGTTGCTTGAGCCCGATCCCATGCTTGGCAACCTTCCATGGCCCGCGGTCGAAGCTGCTTCGGGACCAATCGGCCTCCACTTCAACCTGGCCGAGTCGCCATCGCTCCTTCTCAATGGCCCAGACTCCGCCGCCTTATCGCAACCGCTGATTCAGGGAAGGCCGCTTATCGTAGGCGCATCCGTCGCCGCCGATGAACGCCAGGTGCTGCCTGAAGTCATTCGAGAGGCCAAAGCCGTGGCCGCCTTCAGCAGCAGCCCAACGATGCTGCTCGGCTCCGAAGCGACCGAAGCCGGCGTCCTCACTCGTCTCCCCAATGCAGCTTCCATCCACTTCGCCGGTCACGCGGCCGAGGAGCTCGGTGCAACCCGGTTGTTGCTGGCCCGGTCCCCGTCGTTGCAGGCTCAGTCAGGCCCCGAGACGCCCTCCGCGAGCCCCGCAAACGCAGAGGGAAGACCTGCGGTCGTCGGGACGTCCTGGCTCGATAGCGCGCTCATTCGCAGCCACCCGCCCCGCGCCGCGCGGCTGGCCGTCTTCTCTGCCTGTTCAACCGGCAAAAAGGAAGAAGGCTGGAACCACGGCATGGGCGACATCGTTAGCGCGCTCGCCTCCGTTGGCGTTCCCGACGTGGTCTCCACCCGCTGGCAGATCGATTCCAGTTCCGCCCTCCCGCTCATGGACAGCTTTTATCAGGGTCTCGCCGCCGGTCAGACCGTCCCACAGGCCTTGACCTCCGCGCGCCTGGCGCTGAGGCGCGACCCCCGCTACCGCCATCCCTACTACTGGGCCGCCTGGTACGCCTCCGGTCGGGGAACCGCCACACTCACTCAAATCTTCCACGCGCCCCAATGAATTCGCGACACGGCCTCTCTCATTAACGATCCCGCCGGATAGAGGTGCAATTTCCAGATTGGCGGCAATCCGGCCGGAAATCGCGGGAAGACAAGTTTTTGCATTCGCTGTCTAAACTATTTTGGGGCAGCAATATATTTGGCAAAACACCAGTAAACAGGTGCTTGAGCCTTTCTCTTGTCGCCCCATCACACTAAGGTGGGATTCCATTTCCTTCCAGCGCGGACGTTAATGTGTGATAAGGAAAACTGGCGTTCAATCAGTTGACCAGGAGGATACCGAAGGTGAACAGCACAATTTTCAAGCTGTACGTGAAGTTCCAAGATCTGTGTATCCGCGAAGAGGGTCAGGATCTGGTTGAATACGGACTGGTGGTCGCTCTGCTCTGCTTTGGTGCAACCTCCGGCATTAAATTTCTTGCAGTCGGTCTCAGCAACGCCTTCGACAACGTCAGTTACACACTCAGCCTTTACATAAGCTAATCAACATTGGTGCTTCCGAGCTGACTGCTTGCCGTAGGGTCTCTGCCATTCGGCATCTCTCCGCTCAAGCTCTTCTTTCGAGGCGGCAAAAGCCTTGCTTCCGGCATGGCTGAATCGTTCCGCGTCGGTGTTGCCGGGGCGGGGCAGGGCGGGTAGCGTTTTGGCGGCACGCCGTGGATTCGGTTGCAGGCCTGG
>Ga0181517_10006300_pt1 | contig 10209 bp, 10 predicted proteins | sample PEATcosm2014_Bin_31_FD_119748 | JGI IMG/M metagenome (GOLD analysis project Ga0181517, IMG submission 119748) | Peatland microbial communities from MTU Mesocosm Facility, Houghton, MI, USA - PEATcosm2014_Bin01_30_metaG | ecosystem: Environmental > Terrestrial > Soil > Wetlands > Peat | place... | reverse complement strand
GGCTTCGGAGATCTGACGGTGGCAAATCCGGCCGGCCAGGAGAAGACCGGATACTTCGACGTGGCCGCCAACAAGCTGGTGGAGCAGACCCCCAAGAACGCCAAGAACGGACCCGCTACCGCGGCCGGCAACTACTCCTTCGCCGGCCTGGGGGATGCCTATTTCTGCGCCGTGTTCCTGCCCGGAGACAACTCCACCGCCAAGCTGACGACTTTCGACGATACCGTGCCCACGCCCGCGGATCCGAAGCCGGTGCAGCTCATCGGCGCGGCTGTTTCCGATGGCGACCCCAACCGGTTCCAGGTCTTCGTGGGTCCCAAGGACGTCAACCTGCTCAAGAGCGTCAATCCGAAACTCGAGCAGGTGGTGGATTTCGGCTGGATTTCGATCCTGGCGAAGCCGCTTTTCCTGGTGGTGAGCTGGTTCAATACCGGATTTGTCCACAACTTCGGATGGTCCATCGTCCTGGTCACTATCGCGCTCAACTTCATCCTGTTCCCGCTGCGGCTTTCCAACATGAAGTCCATGCGCAAGATGCAGGCGCTCAAGCCGCAGATCGACGAGATCGGCAAGAAGTACAAGAACGTCAGCCTGCGCGATCCCCGCAAGGCCGAGCAGAACCAGGAAGTCATGGAGTTGTACAAGCGGAACGGCGTCAACCCCATGGGCGGATGCCTCCCCATGCTCATCCAGATTCCGTTCCTGTTCGCCTTCTACCGGGTCTTCACGGTTTCGGTGGAGATGCGCGGCGCGGCCTGGTTGTGGGTGACCGATCTTTCGCAGCCCGAGCACCTGCCGATCAAGATTCTGCCCCTCATCATGATCGCCAGCCAGTTCTGGATGCAGAAGATGACCCCGCAGGCCAACGTCGATCCCAGCCAGCAGCGCATGATGATGTTCATGCCGCTGATCTTCGGGTTCATGTTCTACCAATTCCCCAGCGGCCTGGTGTTATACTACTTGACCAGCAATCTGGTGAACATCGGGCAGCAGTGGTTCTTCAACCACACGGAGACGGCGCAGGAGGCCGCCCGGTCGGTTGAACCACCCAGGAAGAAAAATGGCAGGAAATAACTCGGTCGGGCGTAAATATTCGGTGGCCACTATCGGCCTGCGGCTGGATGGCTTTCTCGAAGCCACGCTACGCAACGCGGGGATCAAAGTCGAGTACGACATCCGCGACGTGCAGCCCTCCAGCGACGATTTTGAAACGCCCGACGTGCAAGCGACCTTTTCCGGTCCCGACGTGGACCTGCTGCTGGCCAACCGCGCCGAGCTGCTTCTGGCGCTGGAGCACGTGACCATGGAGGCCCTGCGCATCTCCTCCGACGACCACTCGCGCCTCTCCTTCGATGCCAACGATTACCGGCTGCTGCGCATCGAGGAATTGCGCGTCAGCGCCACGGCGGCCGCGGATAAGGTGAAGCGCACGGGCGTGCCCTTCCGCTTCAACCCCATGAACAGCCGCGAGCGGCGCGTGATTCACCTGGCCCTGCGCAATGAACCGGCCGTACGCAGCGAGAGCCTGGGATCGGGTCCGGCGCGCGGTGTGGTGGTGTACCCGGCCGGCATGGCCAGTCTGCCCGAGCCGCCCCGTTTTGCCGCCGAGCCGCGGCGCGGCGCGCCTCATTCGAGCGGGGCGCCTCGGCCGCGCGGCGCGCGGCGCTGAGCGGGAAAAGCCGGCCAACCCACATCTGGGCAAGCTAAAGCATGCCCCACCTTCGCGATACTATTGCCGCCATCGGGACGCCGCCGGGGCGCGGCGGGTTGGGAATTGTGCGCCTCTCCGGAGCGGCGGCCCGCTCCATCGCCGAAGCTATCCTGCGATTTCCGGAGGCGTCCGCGTGGCATTCCTGGCGCGCGCGCCGGGCCGAGTTGATCGATAGCGCGGGCCATCTCATCGACCAGGCCGTGGTGCTCTTCTTCGAGCGGCCGCGCTCCTACACGGGTGAGGACGTGGTTGAAATCGCGTGCCACGGCTCGCCCGTGGTGCTGCGCCAGGCTCTGGAGAGCGCCGTCGAGCGCGGCGCGCGCCTGGCCGAACCCGGCGAATTCACTCTGCGCGCCTATCTCAACGGCCGCCTCGACCTGCCTCGCGCGGAAGCCATACGCGACCTCATCGAGGCCACCACGCTCTACCAGGCTCGCGTGGCCGCGCGCCAGGCGGAAGGCTCGGTTTCGCGCCGCATCGCTCCCCACAAGGAGCGCCTGCTCGAACTGATCGTGCTGCTCGAAGCGGGCATCGATTTCGCGGAGGACGATGTCAGCGTCGCGCCCACCGCCGAAATCCTGGCCCGCCTGGCGCCCGTGCGCGAGGGCATGGCCGCTCTGGCGGCCAGCTTCCGCTACGGCGCGCTGGTCACGGAAGGCCTGACGCTCGCCATCGTCGGCCGCCCCAACGTGGGGAAGAGCAGCCTGTTCAACGCGCTGCTGGAGCGCGATCGCGCCATCGTCACCGAAATCCCCGGCACCACGCGCGACCTGGTTTCGGAGACCGCGGCCATCGGCGGCATCCCCGTGAAGCTCTGCGACACCGCCGGAATACACGCCGCCACCGGGCGCATCGAAGCGCTGGGCATCGAGCGCAGCTATCAAGCCATGGCGGATGCGGACCTCACGCTCGTAGTGATCGACCTTTCCAACCCCGATGCAGCCGCCGACCGCGATCTGGCCGCGCGCGCCGGCCGCCAGGGCCGCTGGCTGCTGGTGGGCAACAAGTGCGACCTGGGCAGCCAGGGCCTGCCCGGCTTCGCGCACCTGCCCGTTTCGGCGCTCACGGGCGAGGGCATTGGACGCCTGCGCGAAGCCATCCTCGAAGCCATCGCCCCGGAGGGCGCGCCCGACGAAGCTTCCGGGTTCATCACCAGCCTGCGCCAGGCGCGTCTGCTGGGGGAAGCCGTGGAATCCCTGGACCGCGCCTCCTCCGCCGCCTCCGCCGCCATCCCGCACGAGATGCTGCTACTCGATCTCTACTCCGCTCTGCGCGCCGTCGACGAAATCACCGGCGCCACCACCGCCGACGACATTCTGAACCGCATCTTCTCGACCTTCTGCATCGGCAAGTAGGCCGCTCGGGGAGATGGAGTTCGCAATCGCCACATATCGGGAGCTGACAGGAACCGCGTAGTACGCTAAGGTGTCTATTCCACTATGCGCAGCCCAGTTTTCGCATCTCTCGTAGCGGTATTCGCAGCGTGCATCTTTGCCCAACGGACGGCGGTACCCATGGACGAGTGGAAGGCGCTCGATTTGTCGCTCAAGTCAGCAAGGTCGATACACCCGAAGAACGGCTGGGTCCCCGACGAGGCCACCGCGATCAGGATAGCCGAAGCCGTAGCGATTGCTCAGTGGGGCGAGCCGCAGATTGCGAAAGAGCGCCCCTTCAAAGCACGTTTGCGCGATGACGTGTGGACCATCATGGGCACCCTTCATCCGCAGGGTGCCTTCGGTGGGACCGCAGTCGTCCAACTGAGCAGAAACAGCGGCGCGGTTCTCTTGGCCCTTCATCAGTATTGACCAACGGGTCGCGGCAGGTAAACGTCCTTACCGGAATTGCCGCACCCCAGCCATAAACCGCATACGATATACGACTTAACGGTTTGCCGCCAACGCGCTCAGAAGTGTCGTTTCAGCTCCCCGAAGGAATCTACCACCAGCAGCTTGCCATTGCCCGGTCGTATCGCCTGCTTCTCCAGCACCCACGTGTGCGCGTGCGGAACGAAGACCGCGTTCAGCCCCGCTTCGAGCGCCGGGTTGATATCGGATTTCGGGCTGTTGCCGATCATCCAGGTACGCGCGAGGTCAATCCCGCGCTCCGCCACCAGGCGCGCATAAGCCGTCGCGTCCTTCTCCCTCACGATGGCCGTGTGCCGGAAGAGCGCGCCCAGCCCGGAGCGATCGATCTTCAGCTTCTGCTCATCCGGGTGGCCCTTGGTGAACAGCGTCAGGTCGTGGCGCGCGGCCAGGTAGGCCAGCGTTTCCGCCACGCCCTCGATCACTTCCATGGGGCAATCCAGGATGCGCTCGGCGAAGCCCATCACCGTCCGCAAGTCTTCCGCGCGCTCGGGACGCTCGGCCAAGTGCTGGTAAGTCTGGCGCAGGTTGCGGCCGAAGTTGAGTGAGCCGTAGCCGTGGATCGCGATGTTGGCCGTTTCGATCTCATCGAGGACGTCGCGCACTTCGGCCGGCGTGAGCGACGAGTGGGCCAGATAGGCCACGAACTCCTCGAAGGCGCGCTCGAAGTAGATGTTGTTCTCCCAGAGCGTGTCGTCGGCATCGATTAGCAGAAACTGGGGCGTCATGAGAAACTGGGGCGTCATTGCGAGGACCGGGGGGCCAGCGTAAAGGGGATCTCGAAGACCGCGTCCACCTCCACGGCGCGGCCCGCGCGGAAGGCCGGTTCGAACTCCCACTGGGCGAGCGCCTCTTCGGCGCTGCGGTCCAGGCGGTCGTCGAGGTGGCGCAGGAGCGTCACGCCATCCACGCGCCCATCTTTGCGGATCACCGCGGCCAGGCGCACCTTGCCCTCGATGCGCTCGTAGGCCGCGGCGGCGATGTACTTGGGATGAACCACGTGCAGCGGCAGCGGCGGGCGGATTTCCGGGGCGGAACCGGACGCGGCCGGACCGCGCTCGGCGAACCACACGATCCAGCTTCCCATGTAACTGGTCACATTGGGCATCTGGATGGCCAGCACGTAGACGGCGCGCCCTTCGAGCAGCGGATCGGGCGCGCTCTCGGCGCGCGTGGCGCGGGTCTCCGAGGGCGGATCGGCCGGGCGCGGCACAATGTACGCGGAGGCCGCCAGTCGCTCGCGCGTGGAGGGCGGGATGGCGGCCACCAGCGTGGGCCGGCTATCCGCATCGCCGCCACGAGCCAGCAGCCCGGGGACTACGATCATGGCCTTGGACGCGCCGGCATCGCCTCCGGAAGGGCGCGGCTCGGGACCGCCCGAGAATCCCGCCTGCCGCGATCCGGGAGGCGCCGGGACCGCCAGGGTGTTGGCGGGATCGAGACCCACGATGGCCAGGGACGCCTGCGCGGGCGCCGCGCCGGCCGCGAGATCGGGAGCCTCGGGAACAACCGCGGTGGCGGGGCGCCGCTGCGCGTCCGGCGGCGGAATGAACGGGCGCGGTTGCGGTTTGGGCAGTGCAACCGTGAAGGGCGCCGCTGCGGACCGCACGTCTGCCGCGATGCTGGGAGCCTGCGGTGCAATGACAGGGGCCGCGGTCAGCCGGCGCGGATCCGCGGGCGGAACAAATGTGCGCGGTTGCGGTTTGGGCAGCGCACCCGTGAAGGGCGCCGCTGACGACCGCATGTCTGCCGGAATCTTAGGAGCTTCGGGCGCAACCACCGCTGTGAGATCCCGGCGCTTCTCCGCCGGCGGAACGAATGCGCGCGGCTGCAACTTCGGCAGCGCAAGAGCGAACGGCAGCCTCTCCGCTTCCGGCGCACTGGTGCGCGGCGCGTCGGGCAGGAGCACTCGCACATCCGGCAGTCGCGGCGCGGGCGGCTCGACGAACCGGCGCACGGGCCGCGCGCCGGCCGTTAACTCCAGCACGTTGGGAAGCGGGACGGGCCTCCCAGGCTCGACATCTGGCGCCGGCATCCAGATCAATTGCGGCCGCTGTCGATCCTCCCGCGCGCCCGCCACGATGGTCTGCTCCAGCTTGACGAGGGCCCGCGCGGGCCGCGGCGCCTGCTGTGCCGCGGCGGGCGCTACCTCCGGCAGGCGCTGGCGGAAGTCATACCACACCAGGCGCTTCTCGTTGGGCCGGATTTCACTGTCGTAGAGCGAGAGGGCAGGCGCGGGCAGGCGGGCCGCGGAGCCCAGCGCCACCCAGGCCAACACGCCCGCGTGCAGCGTGCCGGAGATGGCGAACGCTCTGCCGCGAAGCGCCCTCCGCATGGATCACAACCCCGCGAGTTTTCCGCCGAAGCCGTTGGTGGGAGCCAGGCCGCGCACCCGTTCGATGTCGCGTTGGCGCGGCAGATACTCCGCCAGGTAGCGGTTCAATTGCCGCAGCCGCTCGGATTCGGAGCGGTGCTGCAGGAGCGCGTTCAGAAAATTCAGGTCCGGCAAACTTTGCGCGAGCTGAAAGCTGAGTTGCGGATCGTTCAGATCCGGCTCGCCGCCGCCCGCGCGCAGGCCTTCCAGCGCGCGGTAGTGGGCCAGAGCCGCTTCCCGCAACTCCGCAGGCACGGCGGCGATATCGTCGTCATCGAAGAACCTCACCTCGGCTTGCAGGAAGGCCTTCTCCTGGTTCAATTCCAGGATTTCGAAACGCCGCTGGCCGCGCGTCACCACGTCCATGCGCCCATCCGGATACATTTCCAGAACCTTCTCCACCAGCACCGTGCAGCCGGTGTTCACGAGGCCGTTCTCCTGCGCCAGCACGACGCCGAATTCCGAACCATCGCGTATGGCGTCGCTCACCAATTCCTTGTAGCGCTCCTCGAAAATGTGCAGAGGTAAGCGCGTCCTCGGGAACACTACGACGTGCAGCGGGAACAGCGGAATAAGACCCGCAGGCATGGTACCATTATGCAGCAATCCCGAACGAAAACATGCGCATCGAAGGCAAAGTGGCGATCGTCACCGGCGCCTCGGAGGGCATCGGCGCGGCCTGCGCCGCCGAGTTCGCACGCGCCGGCGCGCGCTTGAGTGTGACCGCCCGTTCCGAGGAGGGCCTGCGCAAAGCCGCTCCCGGCGCTCTGATCGTTCCGGGGGATCTCACCGAAGACGCGACCCGCCGCCGCGTGGTGGAAGAGACCGTGGCGCGATATGGGGCCCTCGATATCCTGGTGAACAACGCCGGCGCCGGGCTGTATCTGCCGTCCTGGTCCGCACCCATGGAAGAAGCGCGCCGCGTCTTCGAGCTGAATCTTTTCGCATTGCTGGGGATGGTGCAACTGGCGGTGCCGCACATGCGCGCGCGCGGCGGTGGCGTGATCGTCAACGTGGGCTCGATCGGCGGCAAGGTCACGCTCCCTTGGCTGACTCTCTATTGCGCGGCCAAGAGCGCGGTGGGGACGCTCACCGAAGGGCTGCGCATGGAGCTGCGGCGCGACGGCATTCGCGCCATGCTGGTCTGCCCCGGTTACGTCCAGACTAACTTCCAGCGCAACGTGCGCCTGGGCCAGCCGCCCGAAGCCATGCTGCGGCGCCGCAAGATGGCCATCACGGCCGCGCGCTGCGCCCACGACATACGGCGCGGAGTGGAGCGCGATGCGCGCACAGTGATGTCCCCCGCATCGGGGTGGCTGCTGGCGGCGCTGGCCGGCCTGTTCCCCTCGCTGGTGGAGGCGCGCCTGGCGGCGTGGAACGGCACCGCATGAACCTGCGCCTGAAGCGCTCGCCGGGAATTTATCTGGTGGGCTTCATGGGTTCCGGCAAATCCACCATAGGCCGGCTGCTGGCCGAGCGGCTGGGATGGACGTTCGTGGATATCGATGGCGAAATCGAAGCCGCCGAAAAGACCAGCATCGCCAATATTTTCGAAACCTGCGGCGAGCCCGGGTTCCGCCGCCTGGAGCGCGCAGCGATCCGCGCGCAAGTGGGCCGCATCGAGAGCGGAGTTCCCGCGGTGGTGGCTCTGGGAGGCGGCGCCTTCATGGACTCCAACACCCGCGAGCTGCTGGCCGCGAGCGGCATCACCGTGTGGCTGGATAGCCCGCTCTCGGTTCTGCGCCAGCGCGTGGCTCAATCGACCGACCGTCCGCTGGCCCGCGATCCGCAACAGTTCGCCGCGCTCTATGCGGCGCGGCGGGAATCGTACCGGCTGGCCGACGTGCGCGTGGCGGTGGAGACCGACGCGGCCGCCGACGTGGTCGAGCTGATCCTCGCGCATCCCTATTTTCGGTGAACCAGTTTTCATGAGCACTCAACGTCTTCGTAAACAGGCATCCTCGATTTTCCAAGCCGCGCTGAAAGCGGCCGACCCGGCTGGCGCCGTCGCGCGCCACCTGGAGAAGCGCGACACCTCGCGCTATCGCGACATCTACGTGATCGGCGCGGGCAAAGCCGGCGCCTCCATGGCCCACGCCGCCGAGCGCGTGCTGGGGCGCCGCATAACCGGCGGATTGATCAACGTGAAGGACGGCCACCTGGCCAAGCTGCGGCGCATCGAACTGAACGAATGCGGCCATCCCGTGCCCGACCAGCGCGGCGTGGATGGCGCGGCGCGCATCGCCGCCATCGCCGAAAAGGCCGGCAAGGACGACCTGGTGTTGTGCCTGGTCTCGGGCGGCGCTTCGGCCCTCCTTCCGCTGCCCGCCGAACCGATCACCCTGGAGGAGAAGCAGGCTACCACCAAGCTGCTGCTGGCCTGCGGAGCCAACATCCACGAGATCAATGCCATCCGCAAGCACATCTCGCGCATCAAGGGCGGCCAACTGGCGCGGCTGGCTTCGCCGGCCACCGTGGAAGCGCTGCTGCTCTCGGACGTGATCGGCGACGATCTGGATGTGATCGGCTCCGGTCCTACGGCGCCGGACGCCTCCACCTTCGCCGGGGCCGCTGCCATTTTGGAGCGCTATGGCATTTTCGATCGCGTCCCGGCGGCCGTGCGCGAGCGGCTGGAGCGCGGCATGCGGGGCGAGATTCCCGAGACGCCCAAGCCGGCCGACCCGGTTTTCAAGCGCGTCCGCAACACCGTGGTGGGAAGCTGCAAACTGGCGCTGGATGCTGCCGCGAAGCGCGCCCGCAAGATGGGCTTCCGCACGCTGGTGCTTTCGAGCGAGATCCAGGGCGAGACGCGCGAAATCGCGCGCATGCACGCGGCCATCGCGCATGAGATCCGCAAATCGGGGCAGCCGGTCAAACCGCCCGCCTGCATTATCACCGGCGGCGAGACCACCGTAACGCTCAAAGGGCAAGGCTTGGGAGGCCGCAACCAGGAGTTTGTGCTGGCCGCCGCCGTGGATATCGCCGGCCTACCCGGCGTGGTGGTCTTCAGCGCCGGCACGGACGGCTCCGACGGCCCCACCGACGCGGCCGGCGCGATTGCCGATGGCGACACGCTGCGCCGCAAGCCGGACGCCATGCGCTACCTCTGCGATAACGACTCATACCACTACTTCGAACCGCTGGACGACCTGGTGATCACGGGACCGACCAACACCAACGTGATGGACGTGCGCCTGGTGCTGGTCGCGTAGGGCGGCCGGTGCGGGAAGACGCGCCCAGCAAAACCGCGCAGGGAGTGGCCCTGCGCCGCGCCGCGCACCAGCTTCTGGATCGTCCCCGGGTTTTCGAAGACCCGCTGGCCGTGGCTATGGCGGGGCCGCGGGCGGCCGAGGAGATTCTCTCCGCGCCGGAGCGCTGGGCGACGGACGAATCGCGGCGGCTGCGCGCGTTCCTGGCGGCACGCAGCCGCTATGCCGAAGAGCGGCTGGCCGAGGCGATCGGCCGCGGAGTGCGCCAGTACGCGATCCTGGGCGCGGGCCTGGATACCTATGCGTACCGCGATCCGCACGCCTGCGCGGACCTGCGCGTATTTGAGGTGGACCATCCGGCCACGCAAGAGTGGAAGCGGGCGCGCCTGCGGCAGGCGGGCATTCCCGTGCCGGATTGGCTCACCTTCGTCCCCGTGGATTTCGAGCGCCAGGCGCTCGCCGGGGAACTGGCCGCGGCGGGGTTTCGCGCGGATCGGCCTGCGTTTTTCGCGTGGCTCGGCGTGTTGATTTACCTGACCCTGGAATCGGCCGGTGCCACCCTGCAATTCATCGGCGGGTGTCCGCCACTGAGCGGCGTGGCTTTCGATTACGCCATCCCGGCCAGCGAACCGAATCCCGCCCAAGCCAGCGGGCGCGACCGGCTCGCCGCACGGGTGGCCCGCGCCGGAGAGCCGTTTCGACTGTTCTTCGAGGCGCCCCGGCTGGCCGTCATGCTTCACCAACTCGGCTTTCGCGACCTCGAAGACCTGGGAGCGGCGGAGATCGACGCGCTGTATTTCAAAGACCGGGTTGACGGCCTGCGACTCGGGCTCGGGCGCGGCCGCCTGGCGAGTGCCTGGGTCTGAGCGCCCGCGTCCGATCCGGCGGCACGGCTTATCGTCCGGCCGGGGCGGGGCTCGCGGGTGGCGGCGCGGCCGCCGGGGTTGGCAGGGCCGCTGGCGGCTCGGTCCTTTGTCCCTCCGCCGATAGCACGACCACGTCCACGCGCCGGTTATGCGCGCGACCCTCCTCGGTATCGTTGGTGTCGGTGGG